>Ga0070683_100002609_pt1 | contig 14413 bp, 9 predicted proteins | sample KBSC713LmetaG_FD_64662 | JGI IMG/M metagenome (GOLD analysis project Ga0070683, IMG submission 64662) | Corn rhizosphere microbial communities from Kellogg Biological Station, Michigan, USA - KBS C7.1-3L metaG | ecosystem: Host-associated > Plants > Roots > Rhizosphere ...
GCGGCGAGCACGGCGATCACCGTGTCGCCCGCGCCCGAGACGTCGAACACGTCCTGCGCCACGGTCGGCATGTGGATCGGCACGCCGCCGCGCGGGAAGTAGGACATCCCCTTCTCGGAGCGCGTCAGCAGCACGTCCGCCTCGCAGGTCGCCTGCGCCTGCGCCACGGCGAGCGCCGCCTCCTCGTCCGTCTCGCACGGCAGCCCGGTCGCGTCGCTCAGCTCCTTGCGGTTCGGCGTGAGGATCGACGCGCCGGAGTAGATCGCCAGGTCGCGCCGTTTCGGATCGACGAGGATCCGCTTGCCGGTGCGCGCGGCGTGCTCGATCGTCGCCCGCAGCAGCGCGTCGGAGCACACCCCCTTCCCGTAGTCCGACAGCACGGCGACGTCCGCGGCGTCGATCGCCTCGAGCGCGGCGGCGATGCAGGCGCGCTCGAGCGCCTCCGACCATGGCGTCGAGTCCTCGTGGTCGATGCGCACGATCTGCTGCCGCTCGCCGATGATGCGCAGCTTCTTCGTCGTGTGCCGATCCGGCGCGCTGACGACGCCGCGGCAGTCCACCTGGCCGAGCTCGGCCAGGCAACCGAACAGTTGCTCGCGCGCCTCGTCCCGCCCGCACAGCCCGACGAGGTGCACGTGCACGTCGAGCGCGGCGAGGTTCGCCGCCACGTTCGCCGCGCCGCCAGGGACGGGCCGCTCGGAGAGGGCGCGCATCACGGGCACCGGCGCCTCCGGCGAGATCCGTTTCACCTCGCCGTGCAGATAGCAGTCGAGCATCAGGTCGCCGATCACGGCGACGCGCACGTCCGCGAGAGAGTCGATGTGCTCGTTCATCGGGCAACCGCCCCCGTTCCCGCAATCGCACCGCGTGCATCGCGCAGCGGGCGTGCGCTCGCGTCGGCGGCGGCGAACACGAGATGATAGAGGGAGCTGGCGGGCACGTAGTCGACGAGCGGCGCGCCGTCGGCCGAGATGTGGTCCAGCCACCCGCCGACGAACGGGCGATCGAGGAACCGCTCGAGCAGCACGTCGACCATGCCGTCGCCGAGCGCGCCGGCGCGGGTGTCGCCGTCCGCCTGGCGCGTGACCGCCGCCTTGATCGCTTCCGTGTGCGGCCAGACCCGGTGCGACCGCTTGCGAACCGAGCCGTCGCTCGCGAGCTCGTCATGGACGAGCCCGTCCTCCGCCACGCCGTGGGCGACGGCGAAGTCGTACAGCGCCGCACGCGATTCGCCGAGCTCGATCCCGGCGAGCTGCTCGTATTCCGCGAGCAGCCAGACCCACTCGAAGTGATGCCCGGGCTCGACGACGTCGGCGAGCGCCGGGTCCGGGTAGGCCGACCAGTCCTCGGCGAAGTGCTCACGCAGCACACCGCGATCCCGGTCGAAGAGGTGCGTCCGGAACAGGACGACGACCGCCGCTGCGCGCGCGAGCCACCCGCGCCCCGGCGCAGTCCGCTCGAGCGCGAGGTACGCCTCGAGCAGGTGCATCAGCGGATTCTGCCGCTTGGTGCGCGTCGTCGCCGGAGAGGCGTCGAACACGCCGCCATGCCGCGCGTCGACGAGATGTCTCCTGACGAACGCATCGGTGCGCTCGGCGAGTGTGAGCAGCGTCACGTCGCCCGTGATGCGATGAAGCCACGCGATGGCGAACAGCACGAAGGCGTGTGTGTACGCATCGCGCACGTCGGAGACGATGCCGCCGCGACCGTCGATCGAGTAGGCGAAGCTCGTCTCTCCCGCCGCTTCGTGCGCGAAGTCACGCTCCAGCGACGCCATGGCGCAGTCGGCGAGCTCGGCGCCGTCGTGCCAACCGAGCAGGTGCGCGTGCGAGTAGACGTAGATCTGTCGCGCCTGCACCATCGCGCGATGCGGCACGTCGAGCGGCGCGCCCCGCGCGTCGAGACGCTCGCGGAATCGCTCCGCCGACGCGTCGAAGCCGCGCGTTGCCCATGTGGGCAGCGCGCTGCCGACGATCCATTCGTGAAATGCTTCCAGGCGCTCCTCCTCCACCGGCTCGCCCGGTGGGACCTCGATCTCGTTGTGTGTAGGCGCGATGCGCCGCGGTATCGCGTGGCGTGCGGTCGGGTTGCCACGCCGACGTGTGCGCAGCATCACTGCGCATCAACGCTCGCGGCGCGACGCACTCGTGCCGCGCCCGCCTGGTGGGAGCCAGGCATGCGAAGCGCGGCAAATCGCAGTTTTGATACCGTTGTTCCATGCGCGACACAGATCGCACCACGATCGTTGCGCCGTCGCAATAGTCAGCTTCGATGTCGAATTGGAGTCGATGATGGGGTCAGACCCCGAGGGCGAAGCCCGAGGGCTCTGACCCCCTGGCGCGAAACGATCCAGCGGTGAGCGGTGAGCCGTGAGCGGTTGAGCCGTCCAGCGGCGAGCGGACAGCGGCGAGCACTCAGCGGTCAGCTACGTCGAACGGCCTCGGAGCGCCGAAGCGTCCCGAGGCCGTCACACCAACCATTCGACCCTCCGCCGCTCAGTTCGTCTACCGTCTCCTGTGGTACACGAAGAGATAGCCGGTCCTCCACGTCACGCCGCCGTCGGTCGAGCTCTCGCCGTGCTGCTGCACGGTGCTCGAATCCACCGGCGTGAAGGTGAGTCGCATCTCCGTCGCGGGTGACTTCGCCGATGCGGCAACGTGCGCGCGGAACACGATGCTGTTCCCCGACCACGTGCTCTCGCGGAACTCCGTCGGGTTGCCGTCCTGCCCGATCCAGTACTGCTGCCACTGACCGATCGCCGGGTTGAACGCGTTGAGGCTCTTCCCGTGGCCACCGTTCGCGCTCGTCCAGTTCTCCAGCAGCGCGCAGCCGCCGCTTACCGACTGCACGCTGCTCGTGCCCGCATGCCCGCCCGCGGGCGTCGTCACCTCCCACTCGCCGATCCAGAAGTCGAACCGGTGTCGCTCCGGCGCATCGGCGCACGGCGTCGACGCCTTCGCCGGAGCCGACGCCTGCGCCGCCGGTACGCTCTGCCCCCTGAGCGCGCGAGGCGCGAGCAGCAACGAGAGCAGCATGAGCGAGCGCGCTGCGCGGATGATCATGAGATCCTCGTGAGTGGGAGAGAGTGAGAGAGCGGGAGCGTGAGTAGGTGAAATGGGTGAGTAAGAAACGGCCTCGGGAGGCAGAAGCTTCCCGAGGCCGTTCCGCATCCCCTCATCTCCTCATCCCCTCATCCCCTCACTTGATGTCCGCCGAGCGGTTCGTGCACTGGCCACCCGTGAACTGCGGGTTGTTCGACTCCTCCTGCGGGATCGGCAGGTTGACGTCGCTGCCGTAGTTCGTCCCCTGCTTGTCCGGGTTGCCGTCCTGGTAGGCCCCCGTCGGCCAGACCGTCTCCGGCGCGCGTCCGTACTGATACGTCAACCGCCGCAGATCGCCCACGCGATGGCCCATGAGGAAGAGCGTCAGCGCGCGCTCGCGGAACAGCAGGTCGACGCGCCCATCCTGCGACGCCGGCACGTCGGCCGCCGTGAGCGGGTCCGGCTTCGGCAGGTCCGGCGACGTCGTCCCCGGATCGGCCGGATACGTCAGCGAGCTCGCGCGCGCTTCGTTCAGCTTCGACAGGAAGGTGCCGACGTCGCCGGCGCTCAGCGCGGCTTCCGCCTCGATCAACCGCGCCTCGGCGCCCATCGTCAACGGCGTGGGCGACTTGTAGTCGCGGTACTTGGTCGTGAAGTAGAGCGGCGTGCTGCCATCGAAGCCGAACTCGTAGACGTCCCCGAACACGTCCTGCGCGCGGAAGGTGGGTGCCCGAGGGTCGGCGAGCGAGAGGAAGGGAAGCCCGTTCACTCCCTCGTTCTCGGAGATCGTGAATCGCTGCTCGAGGTAGTTGAACGCGAAGAAGGCGTTGTTCTGCCGCCCCGTCGTCTCGCTGTGCTCGACCAGGTACACGAAGTCGGAGGGCACGGCCGCGACCGCAGCCGCCGCGTCGGCGTACTGCCCCAGATCGAGCAGGGCGCGCCCCTTCCCGAGCTGCGCGAGCATGAGCGCCTGACTGCCATCGGTGCCCGCTGCGACCGCCACCGTGATCGCCGAGTCGAACTTGGCGATGGCCGTGTTGAGCAGCTGCGTCCCCGTCTGCGGCGGTCCGTACTCGAAGCTGCCGTCGGGGAGCACGCGGCTCGTCGGGACGCCGTTGCAGTAGTCCTCGGCGAACATCACGTACATGAACGCGGCGAGCGCCTGCGCTTCGGCGCGCGACGGATTCTCCGGGTCGAGATCGCGGTAGCGCCCCGCCACGAGATCCGCCGTGGCGCGCGCCCGCTGCGCGTCCTGGAAAGTCTGCAGCGTGGTGCTGTTGATGTTCGTCGTCGCGCGCCGGTCCACCTCGATGCGCGTGTTGTACGTCTCCGCGTCCAGCATCTCGTCGCTCAGCAGCGCGGTCATCTGCGCGAGCCCCTCGTTGTAGTCGAGGAGGGGCAGCTGGCCGCCGTAGCCGCCGGCGTAGGCGAGCTGGAAGTCGCCGACCGCCGCCGCGAACGCGCTCGGCAGCGCCGCCTTGCTGGCGATGTCCTGCGGCTGCACGACGTCCGGCGTCGGCGCGGTGAGCAGCTTGTCCTGGTTACAGGCCGCGAGGCTCGCGACGCCAAGGAGCGACGCGCCGATCAGGGCGCGTGCGACGGAGCCTCGGGAGTGCATGGGGTTCGTCATGTGTGGCATCCCTCAGAAGCCCAGCGCGATGCGCGCGGTGAAGTAGCGGACCTGCGGAGCGGTCAGGAAGTCGGCGGTGCTGAAGTTCGACTGTGCACCCGCGTTCACTTCGGGATCGAGCCCGCTGTAGTTGGTCCAGGTGTGGAGGTTCCGGCCCGCCAGCGTGAGCACGGCATTCGCGGCCCCGATGCGCGAGGCGAAGCGCTGCGGCAGCGTGAGCGCGAGCGCGACTTCACGCAGCTTCGTGAACGACGCGTCCTCGATGAATCCGCCGTTGAAGCCGTTCGCCGCCGCCTGCGCCGCCGCCTGCTCCTTGAGGTTGCTCGCCGTGGGCGTCTGCACGGCGGCGCCGTTGGAGAGCACCGCGTTGCGGTACACGCCGGTGAGGTTGTAGAGCTTCTGTCCCGTGCGGCGATCGAGCAGCGCGGTCAGTCGCGCCCAGCCCACCTGCAGCGTCGGCGCGAAAGTGAACTCCGTCTTCGGGAACGGCACCCCGATGAACTCGGGCTTGTCGGAGACGGAGAACTCGCAGTCCGGCGAGCCCGGACCGTCGGGGCAGCCGATCAGCCCGTCCCCGTTCGCGTCCTTGTACGACACGGTGTTCGAGTAGTACGCGCCGAGCGGCAGTCCCGACTTGAAGATCTGCGTCGCGTCGAAGCCGCCGGTGAACTCGGGGATCGGCACGCCGTTCTCGTCCTTGCCGAGATCCTCGAGGTTGTTCTTCGTGATCGACCCGGTGATGGTCATGTCGAGGCGGACGAGCCGCCCGGTGAGCAGCGCGCCGCGCAGCAGCAGCTCGTCGCCCCAGTTGCGCACGCGTCCGACGTTGATGTAGCGGTTGGGGCTCGTGCCGAGCGACGGCGCGTTGTTGACGTTCACCAGCTCGTCGCGGGTGAGCTTGTTGTAGTGCGTGTACTCCAGCCCGAACCGGTCCTGCCAGACGCCGAGGTCGAAGCCCAGCTCCCGCTCGGTCGACTTCTCCGGCTTGAGGGTGCTGTTCCCCGCGCCGCCGACGGTGAACGCCGGCACGTCCTGCCCCTGCACGATCGCCGTCACCGGCAGGTAGTACTGCTCGGCGGCCAGATAGCCCGGGTTCTGTCCCGCCGATCCCAGCGCGGCGCGCAGCCGGAGCTGCGAGAGCAGGGGGATCTTCGGGAAGAAGTCCTCGTCGCTCGCCACCCACGACGCGCTGACCGACGGATACAGCACGCGGGTGTAGTTCACGCCGAACGCGCTGTTCCGGTCGCTGCGCACCGAGCCGGTGAGGAACACCCGGTCGCGCCATGCGAGCTGCTCGCGGCCGAGGAAGCCGAGCGTGCGGATGTCGTTCGTCGTCTCACCGACGGAGAACCGCGCCGCCGTTCCGGCGAGCGAGCCACTGCCGGCGAGCAGCTTGGCGCCGTACGCATCGGTGCGATGGAAGCCGACGTCGCTGTACTGCGTCCCGAGCGACGTCGTGAGCTTGAGCGTCGCCATCGGATCCCAGATGGCCGAGGCGTTCAGCGCTCCCGTGTAGTTGAAGACGTTCGCGTTGTAGACGCCGCGGTACCCTTCCGCCGACGGCTGATCGACGAGCAGGCGGTCGGGCTCGAGCGTCTGGAGGTCGGCGCGATGGTTGATGTCCGCGCCGAGCGTCCCGTTCACCGTGAGCCAGCTGAGCGGCGTCCAGTTGCTCGTCAGCCCGCCGGTGAGCCGCTGCACGTCCTGGCGCGTATCGATGTTGAAGAAGTCGTATGGGCTGATGCCGCGGTTGTAGAAGCCGAAGCTCACCGTGTCCGTGCCGCCGCTGCACAGGCTGGCGTGGAACTGCGCCTGACCGGGCGCGCAGTTCGCCGCGCTGCCCAGGATGGATGCCGAGACGACGCCGTACGAGTTGTTGTCGTTCTGCGGACGCCGCAGCTCGCTGTTCACGAAGCCGATGTTGAGCTGCGCGTCGAGCGTGCGGGCGAGCTGCGAGCGCAGGTTCGTGCGGATGTTCATCCGCTGGAGCCCGTTGCTCGGCACGACGTTCTGCTCCTTCTGGTACTCGGTGGCGATGTAGTACGAGACCGCCTCGGCGCCGCCGGTGACGCTCGCGCCGAGGAGGCGGCGATTGCCGTTCTGGAGGATCCCCGCCGACTTGATCGGGATGTTCGAGATCGTCGAGTCGACGGCGACGCAGCTGCCGAGCGTCCGCGCGAACAGGCTGCAGTTCGTGCGCAGTGCGCCCGCGTCGTTGTGGCCGTACGAGCGCAGGTTCGCCGGATAGTCGTTGATGTCGGTGAGCTGGCCCGTCTCGGCGAAGGCGTCCCACCGCGTCCGGCCCGCGCGCCCCTTCTTCGTCGTCACCTGGAGGACACCGTTCGCCGCGGCGGTGCCGTACAGCGCGGCCGCCGCCGGTCCCTTGATGACCTCGATGCTCTCGATGTCTTCCGGGTTCAGGTCGTTGATGCGCGACGGGAACTGCCCGCCCACGTCGATCGGCGACGACTCCGGCGTGTTGTCGAGTCGCACGCCGTCGACGATGAGCAGCGGCTCGTTGGAGAGCGAGATCGAGTTGGACCCGCGGATGCGGATGCGCGTCCCCGCGCCGCTCTCCCCCGCCGACTGCAGCACGACGACGCCCGGCGCCTTCGAGCTGAGCGCATCGGAGAAGGTGCTCACGGCCGCCGTCGTGATCTGCGACGCGTCGACCACGGACGTCGACGCGCCGCTCTCACGCCGCCGCTCGCTCTGGCCCGTCGCCGTGACGACGACCTGGTCGAGCGTGGTGACGGCCTGCGCGAGGGTGAAGTCCACCGTCGTGCCCGTGGCGGTGACGGTGACGCTCCGCGCCTGGGGCGCATAGCCGATCTGTTGGGCGGAGAGTTGGACGGTGCCGATCGGGATGCCGGCGATCCGATAGTTGCCCGTCGCGTCGCTGAGGGCAGCGCGCTGGGTGCCGATGACGCGGACCTGCACGCCGGGCAGCGGGCGCTCGGAGCCACGTTCGCGGATGGTGCCCGACACCGTACCGACGGTACTCTGCGCCATCGCGCGTGGCGCGAGCGCCAGCGCGAGGGCGGTGAGGGTGATGAGCGAGAGGAATGATCGGCGCATCAGTGAGCTCCTTGCAGGCGGAGACAGCGGAGCGACGGCGTTCGCCGCGCCGTAGTGCGTGGAACACCCGAATCCCAAAACGTCTCGTCACGCGGATGCAGCGAGTGACGTATTCGGTGCAGGGAATCACCGTGTGTGCACGGCGAATTTTCGCGGGCGGGAATACGGGGATGCGGAGATACGGGGACGCGGAACGACACGGCCTCGGGAGGCAGAAGCTTCCCGAGGCCGTGTGCATCTCCGCATTCCCGTATCCCCGTATCTCCGTATCCCCTCATCCCGGCGCGGTCTCGATCAGCGCCTCCAGATCCCGCCGCCGGCCGCGCGTCAGCCGGAGCCGCGTCGCGTCGTCGAGCACCAGCGTGTGATCCCCGCGCGCCGCGACCCGGATCTCGCGGATCCGCGCGAGATTCACGATCGCCGAGCGGTGCACGCGCGCGAACCGCGTCGGGTCGAGCCGCTGTTCCAGCGACCGCAGGGGCTCGCGCAGCAGGTGCACGCGCCCGCCGACGTGCAGCTTCGCGTAGTAGTCCGCGCCCTCGATCCAGTCGATCGATGAGACGGCGATGAAGTACGTGCGCCCGATCTCGCGGATCGCGAGGCGGGCCACGCGCTCCTCGCTCGGGGCGGGCGCCGCGCCGAGCGGGGTGTGCAGGGTGAGGATGTCAGCGCCGGGTTCTACAACTCGGGGCGACTCTTCCAGTTTGGGGTCGCTGACACCTCGCGCGATCGAAACCCTCTCGAGCGCGTCACTCACTGCCGGCTCGCCGTCGCCGGCGCTCCCCGTTCGGCGGCCGCTGCGTCTTCCGCGTCGTGCCACGCGACCCACAGGTCGGCGAGGAAGCGCTTGACCGTCGCGCGGACCGCCGCGAGATGCATGCGCTTCGCCGGCCAGTCGGGATGCGTCGACGCGAGATGCAGCTTCCGTTCGTCGTACACCTCGCGATACGGCCCGCCGCACCGCACGAACGACACGCCGATCAGGTAGCAGATCGTCTTCGCTTCCATGTCGTACGGCGCGCGCTCGCCGCGCCGCGGACGGCCCTGCGCCACGCGCACCTCGTCCGTCAGGCCACGTGGCCGCAGCGTACCGCTGCATCGGCCGCGGCCACTCGGCGGCGTGTGCGCCGCGGCGACGCGCGTGCCCGGTGAGACGAACACCCGCGCGCCGCACCGGTCGCACACCAGCTCCTCGGCGGCGACGGTGCCGAGCCCGCAGTACGCCCAGAACGAGGCGGGCGACGGCGCACGCGCGAGATCCAGTCGCGAGAGCAGCCGCGCGGCGAGCACGCTGCCGACACCCTTTACGCGGCGCAGCCACGGCCACGCCGGATGCCGTGCGATGAGCGACTGCATCTGCGCGCCCATCTCGCATTCCTGCTTCCATGCGGCAGCGTACAGCTTGCCAAGGATCGGGACCGGCCCGCCACCCGTCTCGCGGATCTCGCGCAGCAGCGCGTCCACGTCCGTGATGCCGTCGACGGACGCCTCCCAACGCGCGTCACGCCCCTGCAGGATCGCCCGCAGCTGCTCGCCGTATCTGATCCGGTCCCGTTGCGCGCGCTCGTAGCCAGCGGCCGCCAGTTGCAGCAGAGGCTCCGTAGGCGACGCGTCCCGCGCGACGGCGTCGTCGCATTCCACCATCATCGCACCCTCGTCGACGTATCGATCGTCGACCGAGACTACGAGCGAGCGCTAACCAAACAAACCGGAATGTGACGACCCGCGCCCAGGCGTTGGCGGATCGCCATGGAGCAGGGACGAAACGCAGTGCGCAATATCGTTCAAGTGCGCACTATCCCGATGTCCCGGTGCCAGGCACGGGCGCCAGGCACCGGTGCCTGGCACCGCGCGCTGTCATCCCGAGCGAGCGGAGCGAGTCGAGGGATCTGCACTCTTGCCTCGTTGCCTCTTCAACGGCAGGAACGCGGATTTCCCCGGATGCACCGGACAAAGCCGGATCTGCTCCGTGTGAGCGGAGCGATCGCTCCCCCACGCCATCAAAGCATTTGACGTTGTGGATGGAGAGGAGTGGTGCGCCGGTGCACGGCGCTCGACCCCGTGAGGAACTGATCCGGCATCTTCCGGTACATCCGGCCGTTTCCGGGGCCTTGCCGTTGAAGAGGCCAGGAGAAAGATCCGGCCTTTGCCGCGGCATCGCCGTTCCAGATCCGCGTTCCGTCGTTCGACGAGCGGGGAGAATCGGAACCGCTACTCCCGCTCCTCGCTGATCGTCCGCTCCACGGCTTCACTGTGATCGCCGAGCATCAGCGCGAGGAATCCTTCCCGGTAGTTCCGCGACAGCCGCAGCTTGCTCCCGTCGCGCAACAACACGATCGCGTCCCCACCGAACCAGGGCTCCAGCCCCACTACGCGATCGATGTTCACCAGGAAGCGCCGATGAATCCGCGCGAAGCGGCGCGGATCCAGCTCCTCCTGCAGACGGTTCGCCGTGCTCCGGATCAGATACGTGCTCTTCCCCACGTGCACCCGCACGTAGTTCCCGTCCGTCTCGAACCAGTCGACGTCGGCGATCTGCAGGATGCGCGTCGCGCCGTCCGTCTTCACCGCGACCCGCTCGAAGAATTGCGATCCCCGGGTCGTCGTGGCCTCGCCCTCGCGAGCCTGCCCCGTGCCGAGCACTTCGGCCAGCAGCTGGCGCAACCGGTCCTCTCCCGGATACGCCGTCGCGCGCTGCGGCGAGAGATTCGCCCGCGCCCGCACCAGCGCGCTGTGGAACCGCTCCGCCTCGAATGGCTTGAGCAGGTAGTCGAGCGCGTGCACCTCGAACGCGCGCAGCGCGTACTGGTCGAAGGCCGTCACGAACACCACCGACGGCATCCGCTCCGGCCCCACTTCGGCGATCACGCCGAAGCCGTCGAGATCCGGCATCTGGATGTCGAGGAAGACGAGGTCCGGGTTCCGCGCGCGGATCTGCTCCACCGCGCTGCGCCCGCCCTTGCACTCGGCCACCACTTCCACACCCGGCTCGGCGCGCAGCAGGCGCAGGAGCCGCCGGCGCGCCAGCGGCTCGTCGTCGGCGACGAGCACCGTCACCGGCCGATCCGTCGTGATGCGCGGCGACGTCATGCCGATGCCCTCGTGGCAAAGGCGTCGAGCGTGCGCGGGCCGGCGTGTGCCGTGTCGAGCGAGGTGCGCAGCCGGTGCGCGAGCTGCGTCAACGCGCGCTCCGCCGTCGCGGCATCACGCTGGACGATGTCGGCCAGCATGTCCAGTCGCGCCAGCACGTTCTCCGGATCGAATCGCATCGCCGACGACGTCAGCTCCGCCTCGGCGATCTCGGCCCGCAGCCGGGCCGTCGCCGTCTCGCGCTCGCGCAGCCAGTCGGCGAACTCGTGGTAGCTGGAGAGGGCGAGCAGCACCGCGTAGAGCATCACCGTCCACAACATCGTCTCGATGTACCCCTGGCCCCAGAATGGCCGCTGCGAGCGCACCAGCGTCTGCCAGAGCGCGATGTGCAGCAGCGCGAAGCAGCACGCCAGCACGAGATGCAGCGCCGCCCGCCGCCAGCGATGCCCGTTCACGAGCGAGTTGCGGCGCGCCGCGGCAAGCATGAGCGGCGTAATGACTGCCCACGCGACCACACCCATCCCATAGTTCTGGACCACCGGCCACGTCCAGGGCAGCGCCCGCCGCGCGTAGATCGACATCCACATGAGGTTGAGCTGTACCCAGAAGAGCCCCCACACCAGCCATCCCGTCACCACCGTCGCCGCCAGATTTCGCCGGAAGAGATCGGGAAGCGGCGCCGACGCGTGCTCCACCGGTTCGTCGTCCACCACGCTTCCATCGGTCGGTGGCGGCGCGACGTCCCCCCGCAGCATCACCTCGGTGACGGCACCACCTCCAGGGGCGGTGCGGAGGACCACGGACGCGCCATCACCGTAGAGCGTGCGGAGCCGGTTCGCCAGATTGCTCAGCCCCAGCCCCGACGGCTCGAGCACGCGACGCGACGCGCCCCCGCGCAGCCCCACCCCATTGTCGCTCACCGTCAGGTGCAGGACGCTGGCGTCGAGCGTGGCGGCGATCGCGATGTGTCCGCGCTCCGTGCGCCCCGCGAGGCCGTGACGGATCGCGTTCTCGACGATCGGCTGCAGCGTCATGCGCGGCACCTTCACTCGCAGCGCCTCCGGCGTCGCCTGCCGGGAGATGGTGAGCCAGTCGGCGAAGCGCAGCCGCTGGATCTCGAGATACGGCTCCAGCGCGTCGAGCTCCTGCGCGAGCGTCACCGTCTGCCCACCGCCGTGCACGGCGAAGCGGAGCAGCGAGGCGAGCTGGCGCAGCATGCGCGCCGCGATGACCGGCGCCTCGTGCGCCAGCTCGAGCACCGCGCCCAGGGAGTTGAACAGGAAGTGCGGCTGGAGCTGCGTCTCCAGGTAGGCGAGCTGCGCGCTCGCCAGCTCGGCCCGCAGCGTGAGCTGCCGCCGCTCCTGCCGCACCACCGCGTCGTGCGCGTCGGCGACGCGCTTGAGCACCACCACGGCGACGTACGACGCCACGGTGAGATCGAAGAAGTAGATCATCGTGCCCGGCAGCGCCTGCTCGGCGCTTCCATAGACGAGCAGGTAGCTCGTGTGCCGCCACACCGCGTCGAGCAATCCGGCGACGAGCACCGCGGCTATGTGCCCCGCGAGTGTGACCACTCGCGGGCGTCGCCGGCGGTCGAGCACACCGACCCACGCCCAGATGCCGACCGTGAGCGCCGTCCAGCAGACGGTCGTCGAGAGGCCGAGCACGATGTCCCACGACTCGTCGAAGCTGCGCGACGAGATGCGCATCAGCATCCACTCGGCGAGCGCGAACACGAGCCAACCGAGCGCGACGAAGCGCAGCCGTCGCAGAAGGACGTGCCGCGGCGGGGCCTCGAGGCTCCCGGACAGGCTAGCGGGTCGGCTCACGGATGGTGGAGTAATCGCTCCTTCCTGCGGCGCTGCGCACCTCCGGTCGGAGTTCCGCGGGTCCGGCATTTTGATTGCTCCTCCCTGCGGCGCTGCGCACCTCCGGTCGGAGTTCCGCGGGTCCGGCAACCTCGCGCCTCCAGTCGGAGCTCCGAACGATCCGTAGGTTCGCGCGCGGGTCGCGGTCGCGCCCGTGTTGCGGGACGAGACGATCCTACGCCGGACGAAGCGGCGAGGGGAGGGGCAGGCCGTGTGGCGTCTGTTCCGTCCGCCCGCGGCGGAAGGCGAGCGCCAGCGCTGCCGCGCAGAGGCAGAGCACCCCTGATCCCAGGAACGCCCAATCGTACCGCCCCGTGCTCACGCGGAGCGCCCCCGCGATCATCGCGATCGATGCCGCGCCGAGCTGATGTCCGCCGCCGATCCAGCCGAAGACGATCGGCGCGCGCGTCCGGCCGAATGCCTCGTTCGCCAACCGCAGCGTCGGCGGCACCGTTGCGATCCAGTCCAGGCCGTACCACACCGCGAACGCGAACAGCGACGGCGACGTCCCCGCGAGCGCGAAGGGGAGGAAGAGCAGCGACAGCCCGCGCAATCCATAGTAGGCGCCGAGCAGATATCGGCTGTCCCACCGGTCCGACATCCACCCCGCGGCCGTCGTCCCCACCAGATCGCATAGTCCCATCAGCGCGAGCAGGCTCGCCGCGCGCGTCTCCGGGATGCCATGGTCGTGCGCCGCCGGGATGAGGTGAGCGCCGATGAGCCCGTTCGTCGATGCGCCGCAGATGAAGAAAGTCAGAAACAGTATCCAGAAGTTGCGGGTCGTCGCCGCGTCGCGCAGCACGGCCAGCGCGCCGAGCGACTCGCCGCTCGCGGCATTCTTCTGCGCCCGCATCGCGACATCATCGCGCACTCCAGCGACGTCGGATGCGACATCGGCGCCGTAAGGCCGCAGGCCCATGCTCTCCGGGCTCTCGCGCAGCAGCCACGCCGCGAGCGGGATGAGCGCCACCACGATGCCCGCCACGAGCAGCACGGCGGCGCGCCATCCCCACCGCGCCGTCGCGTGCGCGAGCATCGGCAGGAAGACGAGCTGTCCCGTCGACGCGCTGGCCGTGAGCACGCCGAGCACCGTGCCGCGCCGCGCGACGAACCAGCGATTCACCACCGTCGCCGCGAGCACCATGGCGACGAGTCCCGTCCCGACGCCGATCCCGAGTCCCCACAGCGCCATCAACTGCCAGCTCTGCCGGATCAATGGCGCGATCGCGGCGCCGACGGCGAGCAGCGCGAGCGCCGACAGCACCACGCGTCGCACGCCGACGCGCGCCATCAGCGAGCCGGCGAACGGTCCCGTCACTCCATATAGAAGGATGTTGACCGACAGCGCGGCCGACGTCGTCGTGCGCAGCCACCCGAACTCCTGCTCGAGCGGGAGCATCAGCACCGCCGGCACGGCGCGCACGCCAGCCGAAACGAGGAGGATGACGAACGTCATCGCCGCCACGACCCACGCATAGTGGAATCGCGTCGGTTGAACGGGCGACGGAGCGAGAACGGTAGCGGGAGCGGACACGTGGCGCGATGCGAAGGAACTCAGCCCTCCATCGGTGCCAGGCACCGGTGCCTGGCACCGAGGAGGGAGGAGCAATCAAGATCTCACCCGGCGGAACTCCGGCCGGAGGTGCGGAGCGCCGCAGGGAGGAGCAATCAAGATCTCACCCGGCGGAACTCCGACCGGAGGTGCG
>Ga0070683_100002614_pt1 | contig 14407 bp, 17 predicted proteins | sample KBSC713LmetaG_FD_64662 | JGI IMG/M metagenome (GOLD analysis project Ga0070683, IMG submission 64662) | Corn rhizosphere microbial communities from Kellogg Biological Station, Michigan, USA - KBS C7.1-3L metaG | ecosystem: Host-associated > Plants > Roots > Rhizosphere ...
CGGACGACGCGCTGGCCCTCTCCGATGTCGTTCTCGACTCGATCGGCGAGCTCACACCGCGCGTGCTCGACGACCTGTCACGCTAGATGGGTGGATGAGCACACACCTCTCGCATGCTCACTCTCGAGCGCGGATGCTCGAACCAGGCAGGACGAATGGCGATCGCTGCTCGGCAGCTCCTCCGTGCGCCGAACTGCAGTGCCGGGCGGAGTGCGAGTCGAGCTTCGAGACACCGACGGCGTCCGGGACGCAGTCGGACGGCTCGTGGAGCTCGAGCGCCAGTGCTGCCCGTTCCTCGAGCTGACCGTCGAGGACGCGGGCGAGCTGGTGGCCCTTACGGTTACCGCGCCGCCGGAAGCGCAGCCGATCGTGGCCGAGCTGCTCAGCTGACGGGCCCCGACGAGCGCACGGACCTGATCTCGCGTCCCACCTCGCCGCGCACGTGGCAGCCGGAGATGTGGTCGTTCACGAGCCCGCACGCCTGCATGGCCGCGTAGACGGTCGTGGGGCCGACGAAGCGGAAGCCGCGCTTCTTCAGGTCCTTCGACAGCGCCGTAGACGCGGGCGTGACGGCCGGCAGATCCTCGCGCGCGCGGGGCGCGCGCGGCCGCTTGTCCGCGTAGCTCCAGATCAATTCGGACAGCGGGGTGTCGAGCGCAGCCGCAGCCTTCGCATTGGCGATCGTGGCCTCGATCTTCATGCGATTGCGGACGATGCCGGCATCGCCGAGCAACCGGTTCACGTCACGCCTGCCGAAGCGCGCAACCTCCTCGATCCGGAATCCGGAAAAAGCACGCCGGAAGTTCTCCCGCTTACGCAGAATCGTGATCCACGACAACCCAGACTGAAACCCCTCGAGACACAGCCGCTCGAACAACTCGTCGTCCCCGACAACCGGCCGGCCCCACTCGAGATCGTGATAGGCGGCGTACTCAGGCGACGAACCGCCCCACCAGCAGCGCCGAAGCCCATCAGAACCTTTGACGAGAGCGGTCAAGGCAACAGATCACAACACATGACCTCTGACCTCTGGCCTCTGACCTCGCCGGGGCGTCCAGTACGATCAGGCGCGGAACCCCCACTGGCCATGGCGGACGATCGAACGCACGAATCTGGAGGGGTTCTAGACCCGCAGCGAGCCCTTGCATTTCTCGCGGAGACGAGCGCGGTGCTGGCCCGCTCCCTCGACTACGAGCGCACACTGGCCGAGGTTGCGCGGCTGTCGGTACCCGAGTTCGCGGACTGGTGCGGCGTCGACGTGATTCAGCCCGACGGCTCCCTCCGCCAGATCACGAGCGGGTATCCGGACGCGCGCGCGGAGGAGTTCCTGATGGAGCTGCGCCGCCGCTACCGCCGGGAGAAGGGAACGACCGAGGGGGCGATGCACGTGATCGCCACGGGCGAGTCCGAGCTGGCGACCGACGTGCGGAACGCCGCGCGCATCGACATCCCCGAAGGCGAGGAGGAGCTGTACGCGCTGCTCGCGCCGCGCTCGTACATGATCGTGCCGATGGTGGCGCGCGGGCGGACGATCGGCGCGGTCACCTTCCTGTCCACGCACGAGGGCCGCCACTACGAGGAAGTCGATCTCGACTTCGCGCATCACCTGGCGCGCCGCTTCGCGCTCGCAGCCGACAACGCTCGCCTCTACCAGGAAGCCGAGGAGGCGCGTGAGCGGCTTACATTCCTCGCGCGCGCGAGCGAGCTCATGTCCGAGACGCTCGACCTCGGGCAGACGCTCGAGCAGGTGGCCTACCTGACCGTGCCGCGCCTGGCCGACTGGTGCGGCATCGAGCTCCTGGAGGAGGACGGGAGCATCAGCAACGCGGCCGTGGCGCACGTGGACCCGGAGAAGGTCGAGTTCGCCGAGCAGCTTCGCAACCGCTACCCGCCAGAGCCGGACGCGCCCACCGGGGTTCCCAACGTGATCAGGACGGGCCGCTCCGAGCTCTACCCCGAGGTCACCGACGAGATGCTCGAGCAGACGATCGACGATCCCGAGCAGCTGCGGCTCTTCCGCGAGCTCGGCCTCAGCTCGATCATGATCGTGCCGCTGATCGCGCGGGCGCGGACGCTCGGCACGCTCACGCTCGTGCACGCCGAGTCGGGCCGCCGCTACGGCGAGGAGGACCTCCGCTTCGCCGAGGACCTCGCGCGCCGCGCCGCCGTGGCCGTGGACAACGCGCGCCTCTACACGCAGGAGCACCACGCGGTGGTCACGCTCCAGCAGAGCCTCCTCCCGCGGCAGCTGCCGGACATCCCGGGCATGGAGTTCGCGGCGCGCTACCTTCCCGCCACCTCCGAGGTCGATGTTGGCGGCGACTGGTACGACGCGATCTCCCTCGGAGACGGCAACGTGGGCCTCGTGATCGGCGATGTTGCGGGCCACGGCCTCGAGGCTGCGGCGGCGATGGGGCAGTTCCGCAACGCGCTGCGCGCCTACGCGCTCGACGGCGCCGGCCCGGCCGCCGCGGTGGAGCGCCTCAACCGCCTCACGCGCACGTTCGAGCAGAACGACATGGCCACGCTCGTCTACGGCGAGTTCGACTCGACGTCCAACCGCATGCGCTTCGTCCGTGCCGGTCACCCGCCACCGCTCCTGCGCGCCGCGGACGGCCAGGTGCACGCCGTGAACGGGCGCGGCTCGTTGCCGGTGGGCGTCTCGCACACTGCGCACTACGAGTCCTCGCTGCTCGACCTCACGCCGGACACCACGCTCCTGCTCTACACGGACGGGCTCGTGGAACGCCGCGGCGAGACGCTCGAGGAGGGCATCGCGCGCCTCGGGCGAGTGCTGGCCGACGCGCCGCATTCCCTCGAGGCGCTCTGCGACCACGTGATCGACACCGCGGCACCTGACCCCGAGCGGGCCGACGACATCGCGGTGCTCGCGCTGCGTCCGGTTGAGGTGAACCCGGCCGAGTTCCACACGAGCCTGCGCGCCGTGCCGAGCGAGCTGTCGCGCCTGCGGCGGATGCTCGGCCGCTGGCTGCGCGCCACCCAGGCCAGCGCGCAGGAGATCTACGACATCACGATCGCCTGCGGCGAGGCCAGCGCGAATGCGATCGAGCACGCGTACGGCGCCCGCCCCGCATCGTTCGATGTGGAGGGCACGCTCGAGGACGATTGCGTGGTGGTTCGCGTGCGCGATTACGGCACCTGGCGCGCGCCGCGCGGCCAGCACCGCGGGCGCGGGCTCAAGCTGATCGACGCGCTGATGGAGGACGTGCGGATCTCCCGGCGCGACGACGGGACGGAGGTGACGATGAGGCGTCGGATCGGATCGGAGGCCTGATGTCGGAGCTGGCGAGCGTGCTGGTTGAGCGCCGCGGGGAGGTGCAGGTGGTCCGCCTCGCCGGCGAGGTGGACATCTCCAACGCCGCGAGGCTGGAGGAGGACATCTCGGACGCCGTGCCCAACGACGCGGCCGGGCTCGTGCTCGACCTCTCCGACACCGGCTACCTCGACAGCGCGGGCATCCGCATGCTGTTCGAGCTCGGGGAGCGGCTGAGCGGGAGGCGACAATCCGTTGCCGTCGCGGTGCCGCCCGACTCGGTCATACGCCACTCACTCGTGGTCACCGAGCTCGAGCAGGCGATGTCGATGCACGACTCGCTCGACGACGCCGTGGCCGCCCTGGCCACGGGGTAGGCTCGTCTCGCAATGGCGCGCCGTGACCCACGCATGGTTCCGATCGGCTACGGCAAGTTCGTGCGGGCGGACCGCGTGTTCGCGCTGGTGCCGATCGAGGGTGACGAGCGCGGCGAGGGCAGGCGCACCTACGTGCACGTTGACGGTTTGGCGCAGCCGCTGATCGCGTCGCGCTCGGAGCGGGCCATCCTCGCCGACGTGGAGGCCGCGCTGGCCGAGGCCGCGGGGGTGCCACGCCGGAGCTCGCGCTCGCGCGGCGGCGAGACGCTCTTCTGATGATCGCCGTGCTGTACGACATCCACGCCAACCTGCCGGCGCTCGACGCCGTGCTGGCCGACGCCGAGTCGGCAGGGGCCGAGCGCTACGTGCTCGGCGGCGACTACGCCGGGCTCGGCGCGTGGCCCAACGAGACCCTCGCGCGCCTGCGCGAGCTGCCGCGGGCTGAGTGGATCCGCGGCAACTGGGAGCGCTGGATGGGCTCGCCGTCCGAGGCGCGGGACGTGCCCTTCGTGCAGAGCGCGCTGGCCTGGGCGCTCGACAACGTGCCCGACGAGGACATCCGTCAGCTCGCGGCTCTGCCGGAGACGCTGTCGCGCGAGGGGGCGCTCTACTCCCACGCCTCGCCGATCTCCGACATGCGGAGCTTCATGCCCGAGCCCGCCGACGACGAGGAGGAGCTGATGGGCGGGGCCACCGAGCGCCGCCTCGTGTTCGGTCACACGCACATCCAGTTCCGCCGCCAGGGCGAGGGCGGGGTGGACCTGGTCAACCCCGGCAGCGTGGGCCTGTCGTTCGACGGCGACACGCGGGCCGCATACGCGCTCGTGTCCGACGACGGCGAGCTCGAGCTGCGGCGCGTCGAGTACGACCACGAGCGGGTGGGAGCGACGATCCGTGAGCGGATGCCGGGCTTCGGAGACGACCTGGCCGAGCGGGTGGAGACGGCCACCCCACCCTGGTGAAGTACGGCGTCGCCATCTTCGCCACCGACTACTCGGTGTCGCCCGGCCGCTTCGCGGAGATGGCGGAGGAGCGCGGGTACGAGTCGGTGTTCTTCCCGGAGCACACGCACATCCCGGTGAGCCGCGCCACGGCGTATCCCGGCGGCGGCGATCTGCCGGAGATGTACTCGCACACGCACGACCTGTTCGTCGCGCTCACCGCCGCGGCGGCGGCCACCGAGCGGGTGAAGATCGGCAGCGGCATCTGCCTCGTCACGGAGCGCGATCCGATCGTCACGGCGAAGGAGGTGGCGAGCGTCGACCAGCTCTCCGGGGGGCGCTTCATCTTTGGGATCGGCGCGGGCTGGAACGAGGAGGAGATGCGCAACCACGGCACGGACCCGTCGCGGCGCTTCCGGCTCATGCGCGAGCGCGTGGAGGCGATGAAGGCGATCTGGGCCGAGGACGAAGCCGAGTATCACGGCGAGTTCGTGGACTTCGACCCGATCTGGTCGTGGCCCAAGCCGCTCCAGAAGCCGCACCCGCCGGTGATCGTCGGCGGCATGGGCCCGCGCGTGGTCGAGCGCGTACTGGCGTACGGCGACGGCTGGTTCCCGCAGCCCGGCCGCACTCCACACGACGTGTTCATGGAGCGGCTCGGCGAGCTTCGACGCGCCAGCGCGGACGCCGGGCGAGAGCTGCCGGAGGTCAGCGCCTTCGGCGCAAAGCCGGACCCAGCGCTGATCGGCGACTATGCTGCGGCCGGCGTCACCCGCACGGTGTTCTGGCTTCCTTCCGTTCAGGAAGACGAGTTGTCGGGAAGCTTTGACAAGATCGCCGAGCGCATCGGAGAGAAATTGAGCTAAATGGCACGTTTGTCGCAGGTCTTCCTGCCCAAAGACCGCGAGTTCTTCGACCTGTTCGAAGAAGCCGGCGGAAATATCCAGAGATCCGCTGAGCTGCTCGAGCAGCTCATGCGTGACTACCCCGAGAACGGCGAGCTCGCGCGCGAGATCCTCATCTGCGAGCAGCACGGGGACCGCATCACGCACGACATCATCCAGCGGCTGAACAACACGTTCGTCACCCCCATCGACCGCGAGGACATCCTTGCGCTCGCCTCGGCCCTCGACGACATCGTCGACTACATCGAGGAGGTGGCGGACTTCCTCGGCCTCTACAAGATCGAGGCGCCGATGGAGCACGCGCAGAAGATGACCAAGGTGCTCGTGCTCGCCACCCGTCAGATCGCCGAGGCCATACCGCGGCTGCGCGGGTTCAAGGACATCTCGCACTACACCGTTGAGGTCAACCGGCTGGAGAACGACGGCGACCGGCTCTCGCGCGAGGCGCTTGCGGCGCTGTTCGACGACGGCATCGACCCGATGGTCGTCATCCGCTGGAAGGACATCTACGAACGGCTCGAGGAGGCCATCGACGCGACCGAGAAGGTCGCATACACGCTCGAGGGCATCGTCCTGAAGAACGCCTGATGAGCAGCGACATCGTCTTCGTCATCGTCGTCGTGACGGCGCTCGCGTTCGACTTCACGAACGGCTTTCACGACACCGCGAACGTCGTCGCCACGTCGATCTCCACCCGCGCCATCCCGCCACGGATCGCCGTCGGGTTCGCCGCGCTTCTCAACTTCGCGGGCGCGTTCATCTCGCTGAAGGTGGCCGCGACGATCGGCAGCGGCATCGTCCACGCCGACGCGATCACGCCGGTCATCGTCTTCGCCGGCCTGATCGGCGCGATCGGCTGGAACCTGATCACCTGGTACTTCGGCCTGCCCTCGAGCTCGTCGCATGCGCTGATCGGCGGGCTGATCGGGTCTGTGATCGCAGCCGTCGGATTCGACGACGTGATCTGGAGCGGCCTGCTCGGCAAGGTCGTCGTGCCCGCGCTCATCTCGCCGGTGCTTGCGTTCGTCACCGCGGCGATCGGCATCCTGATCATCTATCGCATCGTGGGCGCCCTCAGGCCGGGCCCGGTCACGGGCGGCTTCAAGCTCGGACAGATCGCTTCCGGCGGCCTCCTCGCTCTGGCGCACGGCACAAACGACGCGCAGAAGACGATGGGCGTGATCACGCTCGCCCTGATCGCGCACGGCGACATCGCGGCCAACAACTTCCACGTGCCCAAATGGGTCGTGATCTCGGCCGCGAGCGCGATCGCGCTCGGCACCTACACGGGCGGCTGGCGGATCATCAAGACGATGGGGAGCCGCATTCTCAAGATGGACAGCGCCCAGGGCTTCTCGGCGCAGGGCGCCGGCGCGGCGGTGATCCTGGCAGCCTCGCACTACGGCTACCCGCTCTCCACCACGCATGTGATCTCCGGTGGAGTCATGGGGGCGGGCGCGGCCAAGCGCCTCTCCGCCGTTCGCTGGGGCGTGGCAGGCAACATCGTCGTCGCGTGGATCCTCACGCTCCCCGCGGCCGCCGCCATGGGCGCGCTCACCTACGGCATCACGCGCATCTTCGGCACCGGGGCGGCGGGACCGCTCGTCGTGTCGATCGCGCTGCTCGTGTGCGTGGTCGCCGCGTTCCTGCGCCGCCTCCAGCACGGCTCGGCTCTCACGGCGGAGGCGTGATGCTGGTTCCCTTCGCCGATCCCGTGGTCGACTGGGCCACCATCGGCAAGGTCGTGGCCGCGGCGCTCGTCGCGGGCATCGGAGTGACGTTCGCGTTCTCGCTAGCGGTGCTCGGGGCCACCCGCTCGCTGGAGAGGCGCCGCGACCGGCGCGGTGCCGAGGCCAGCATGTTCGCCGCGCTTGGGTTCTTCGGCGCCGCGGTCTGCGTGGCCGCGATCGTGCTCAGCATCATCGTGATGTCGTCTAAGTAGCGAGCTCGGCGAGCCGCTCGAGATCCGACTCGTCGTTCCACGCTCCCACCGACGCGCGCACCAGGCCGCGGCCGGGGATGAAGCGCACCACCACGCCGTTCTCGCCGAGCCTGGACGAGGTGGCCTCGCAGTCCTCGTCGAGCCAGGACACGAGCGTGGAACGCCCGCGCGGCAGTACCTCGCGCCCGCGCTCCGTCAGCATGCCGGCGAGCGTGTCCGCCAGTGTCGCGGCGCGATCGTGCACCCAGTCCCAGCCCGCGTCCTCGAACAGCTCGAGCGAGGCCACCGCCCAGGCGCCCGCGGAGCTCGGCACGAACGAGAGGTCGAAGCGGCGCGCGTTCGGATGCAGCGGCGACCCGAGCGGATCCTCGTGGTCCTCGATCGACCCGAAGCTGAGGAAGCGCGGCTCGATCTCGTCGAGCCGGTCCTTGTTCACGTAGAGGTAGCCGGTGCCGTCGGGGCCGCAGAGCCACTTCTGCCCGGAGGCCGCGTAGAAGTCGCAGCCCAGCTCGCGCACGTCCACCGGCACGGCGCCGATTCCCTGTGCTCCGTCGAGCAGGAACGGCACGCCGGTGTCGCGCAGCGCGGCCGCGTCGATCACCTTGCCGCCCACCCACGACACGTGGGAGGTGGCGATGAACTTCGTCTTCTCGGTCACCGCGCTCGCCAGGCCGGCGAACGGCGCCTGTCTGATCGCCGCCCCGCAACGCCGGCGCGCGCCGGCCAGCGGCGCGAGCACGCCCGGGTGCTCCTCGTCGCTCGTGAGGATCTCGTCGCCCGGCTGGATGTCGAGGCCGCCAAGCACGATGTTCACGCCGTCGGTGGTGGAGTGGGTGAGGGCGAGCTCGTCCTGCTCGCAGCTCATGAGGCCCGCCACCAGCTCGCGGCGGCGGTCCATGGCGGCGATCATCCGGTCGAAGTGCGGGCGCCCGGCCCGTCCCTCCGTCAGCTCGTCCTCCACCCGCTCGCGGGCGATGTCGGCCGCGCGGCGCGGCACCGGGCCGTCGGTGCCCGCGTTGAGGAACGCCTTGGTCTCGAGAACTGGGAACTCGGCTCGGAACGTGGATGGGTCCATGGCGGAGCGCATGTTAGGTTGCATGGCGTGATCGTCGAGCGCTCGATGCACCGGGACTGGCTGTCCAACGCCTACCTGGTGGCGGACGAGCCCGGGGGAACCGCGGTGATCGTGGACTCCGGCGGCCCGTCGGAGCCGCTGCTCGAGGCGATCGAGAAGAACGGCGTGGCGCCGCGCTATCTCCTGCTCACGCACCACCACGGCGACCACGTGGCGGAGAACCACGTGTACAAGGAGCGCTTCGGCGTCGAGATCCTGGCGGACCCGGTCGAGTCCGAGGAGCTGATGGACGTGGACCGCAACATCGTCGGCGGCGAGTCCCTGAACGTCGGCGGGTTGCAGATCCAGGCGATCTCCACCCCCGGCCACACGGCCGGGATGCTCTCGTTCCTCATCAACGACTCAGACGTGTTCACCGGCGACACGCTCTTCAAGGGCTCGGTCGGCGGCGTGCGTGCGCCCGGCTCCACGACCTTCGAGGACCTCAAGCACTCGATCATGGACGTGCTGATGAAGCTGCGGCCCGAGGTGACCATCCGCCCCGGCCACACCGATCCGTCGACCATCGGCGACGAGTGGGAGAACAACGCCTTCATCCGCGTCTGGCGCGGCCTCGACCCGGAAGGCTCCGACCGCTGCACCGTCGGCGGCGAGGAGGCGACCCTCGTGCTGTGGGCGCCGGACTACGACGGCGGCCACAAGGCCTGGGTCCGCTGGGAGAACGGCAAGGACGACATCGTCCCGGGCTCCCGCGTCGAGCGGGCATAGCCGGCTCCGCCTCAGGGCAGCCTCAGGGCTGGCGATCGCCATCTCTTTCACAAAGCTGTTCCACGGTGAAACAGTGGTGCACGCCAGATTTGGCTCTACGACCGCGATCAGCCCTGAAACCACCGTTTCACGGTGGAACGGCCAGATGAAAGACACCCGCTCTCGCGCTGCTCGCTAGTTTCCAGTCCCCATGAAGGCCATCCTCCCTGACGGCAAGGAGCTCGAGCTCGAAAACGGCGCCACCGGCGCGGACGCCGCGCGCGCGATCGGTGAGGGCCTGGCGCGCGCCGCGCTCGCGATCAAGGTGGACGGCGAGCTGCGCGACCTCGGCCGCGAGCTGCCCGACGGCGCCCGGATCGACATCGTCACCGACCGCACCGACGGCGCCCTCGACCTCCTCCGCCACGACACCGCGCACGTGCTCGCCGAGGCCGTGCTCGAGCTCTACCCCGGCACGCAGGTGACCATCGGCCCGCCGATCGAAGACGGCTTCTATTACGACTTCGACTTCCCCGACGACGTGAAGATCTCGGACGCCGACTTCGAGCGCATCGAGCAGAAGATGCGCGAGCACATCAAGGCCGACGAGAAGTTCGAGCGCACGGAGGTGTCGCCCGAGGAGGCGATCGAGCGCTTCAAGTCGGAGGGCCAGGACTACAAGGTCGAGCTGATCCAGGACCTTGGCGAGCCGACCGTCTCGCTCTACAGGAACGGCCCGTTCACCGACCTCTGCCGCGGCCCGCACGGACCGAGCACCAAGCGCATCAAGGCGTTCAAGCTGATGTCCACCGCGGGCGCCTACTGGCGCGGCGATTCCGACCGGCCGATGCTCACCCGCATCTATGGCACCGCGTTCTTCTCGAAGGACGACCTCGATGCGTACCTCGAGCGCCTCGAGCAGGCCCGCGCGCGCGACCACCGCAAGCTCGGCAAGGAGCTCGGCCTGTTCATGTTCAGCGAGCTCGCGCCCGGCTTCCCGTTCTGGCAGCCCGCCGGCACCCACGTGTGGAACGAGCTCACCGAGCTGTGGCGCACCGAGAACGTCGCGCGCGGATACACCGAGGTGCGCACGCCGATCCTGTACGACGTCGACCTGTGGAAGCAGTCAGGCCATTGGGACAAGTTCCGCGACAACATGTACTTCACCGACGTCGAGGGCAAGCCGATGGGCCTCAAGCCCATGAACTGCCCGGCGCACATCCAGATCTACAAGGAGGAGCGCCGCTCCTACCGCGACCTGCCGGTGCGCTACGCGGAGCAGGGCCTCGTCCACCGGCACGAGCCGAGCGGCACCCTGCACGGCCTGCTGCGGGTGCGCTCGATCACCCAGGACGACGCCCACATCTTCTGCACCGAGGAGCAGATCCAGGACGAGGTGATCGCCTGCCTCAACTTCGGCTTCTTCTTCTACGACCTGTTCGGCTTCGAGCCCAGGCTCGAGCTGTCCACCCGGCCGGAGAACCGGCTCGGGTCGGACGAGATGTGGGACGCCGCCGAGGGGGCGCTGCAGGGCGCGCTCGAGAAGCAGGGTCTCGACTACGACGTGAACGAGGGCGACGGCTCCTTCTACGGGCCGAAGATCGACCTCCACATGACCGACGCGATCGGCCGCTCATGGCAGCTCGGCACCGTGCAGCTCGACTACCAGATGCCCGAGCGCTTCGAGCTCGAGTACACGGGCGCGGACAACGCCGAGCACCGGCCGGTGATGATCCATCGCGCGCTGCTCGGCTCGTTCGAGCGCTTCATCGGCATCCTGATCGAGCATTACGCCGGCGAGTTCCCGCTGTGGCTCGCGCCGGTGCAGGCGCTGGTGCTGCCGATCGCGGACAGGCATGAGGAATACGCGCGCAAGGTGGAGGTCCAGCTCGACGGCATCCGGGTAGAGGTGGACGCCCGCACCGAGTCCGTCGGCAAGAAGATCCGCGAGGGCGAGCTGCGGAAGGTTCCCTACATGCTCGTGGTCGGCGACAACGAGGCCGAGGCCGGGGAGGTGTCGGTCCGGCGGCATCGCGAGGGCGACCTCGGGGCGATGTCCATCGACGAGTTTTCTTCACGCGCCCGCGAGGAGATAGCCAAAAAGTCGTAAATGGCGCAGTGGTAGTAGACAAGCCGACACGCGGCTATACTCGCGAACCTGTCAATCGTCCGCACTATTTGCCTTTGACGTCTAGCTCGCTCCAGTCTTAGTGCCGATCCCTCGCAGGTTCGATCGGCGCCCGCCTGAGCGGGATCAGACGCGTATCAACGAGCGCATCCGCGTGCCCGAGGTGCGGCTCATTGGCGACGACGGCCAGCAGGTCGGCGTGGTCAAGACCGATCAGGCGCTCCGCTACGCCCAGGAACGCGACCTCGACCTCGTCGAGGTGGCTCCCGAAGCGCGCCCGCCCGTGGTCCGCGTGCTCGACTACTCGAAGTACAAGTACGAGCAGGAGCAGAAGGCCAAGGCCGCACGCCGGCACCAGAAGCAGATAACGATCCGCGAGATCAAGCTGCGGCCGAAGATCGCCACCGCTGACTACGAGACCAAGAAGGGCCATGTGCGGCGCTTCCTCGGCAATCAGGACAAGGTGAAGATCACGATCATGTTCCGCGGCCGCGAGACCACGCACCCAGAGCGCGGCGAGCAGCTGCTCATGCGTCTCGCGGAGGACGTGGCGGATCTCGGGGCGATCGAACAGCGCCCCAACCTTGACGGCCGCAACATGACGATGGTCCTCGGCCCGGTGAAGCAGAAGGAAGCCGGCGAGGAGGACGGCGACCAGCGGCGCGAGCAGGCCGGCGGCAAGGACAGCAGGCGCAACCGCGCCGCGGCCGAGCGTCAGGACTCGCAGCCGGAGGAGCAGGACGAGCAGCCGGACGAGCAGCCTGCGCAGGAGCCCGCGGCCGCCGAGGAGCCCGCTCCGCAAGAAGAAATTCGCCGCTCTGCTTGAATAGGCGCTCGCATGCCCAAGATGAAGACTCACTCGGGCGCCAAAAAGCGCTTCAAGCTCACGGCCAAGGGCAAGGTCCGTGGCCGTCACGCGATGACGAGCCACATCCTGGGCAAGAAGAACGCCAAGCGCAAGCGCCGGCTGGAGAAGCCGGTGCAGATCTCTGACCACGACGCGCCCCGGATCAAGGAGCTGCTCCGCAAATGAGCCGGGTCAAGCGCTCAGTTCACGCGCGCAAGAAGCGCCGGGCCACGCTCGAGCGCACCAAGGGCTTCCGCGGCGAGGCCCACTCGAGCTATAAGCGCGCCAAGGAGGCGCTGCTCAAGGCCGACAGCTACGCCTACCGCGACCGCCGCAACAAGAAGCGCGACTTCCGCCGGCTGTGGATCACCCGCATCAACGCCGCCGCGCGGCGCGAGGGCATGACGTACGGCCAGTTCATGCACGGCCTCCGCCTGGCGGAGATCGAGCTCGACCGCAAGATCCTCGCGGACATCGCCGTTCGCGACCCCGAGACCTTCCGACGTTTTGCCGAGCGCGCCCGGGAGGCGGCCGCTGCCTGATCGCAGCAGTCGAAGGAACTTCCCAGGGCGCCCGAGAGAGGCGCCCTTTTTTGTTTGATGATCACTTCGCCCCACAACGAACAGCTCAAGACCATCCGCAAGCTTCAGGACAAGAAGCATCGGGCGCGGTCGGGCCTGTTCGTGGCCGAGGGCGAGGACCTGGTCGAGGCTGCTGACGCTGCGGGTTGGCAACCCGAGATCCTGCTCGTCAGCGGAGAGGACGTAGAGCCGGAGCTGCTGGACACGGTCAGCTCGCTCGGCTCAGGAACCCGGGTGGTTGGCGTCTATAGGCAGAAGTGGTCGTCACCGGGAGGCGAGCTCTCCGTCTACCTGCACGGAGTGCGCGACCCAGGCAACGTTGGCGCCGTGATCCGCTCGGCGCACGCTTTGTGCGACGGACCGGTGGTGCTCGGCCCGGATTGCGCCGACCCGTGGTCGCCCAAGGCGGTGCGGGCGAGCATGGGCTCGCTGTTCGCGCGGCCGCCCGCGCGGGCGGACTTCGCCGAGCTGCAAGGGACCACGATCGCGCTCGAGCGCGGCGCCGGCCTGAGGCTCGCGCAGGTGGCTGTATCGCCGCCGGCTGTGATCTGCCTCGGCGCCGAGCGGGACGGACTACCGCTGAGCGTGTCCGAAGTGGCCAGCGTGCGCGCCGAGATCTCGCTTCGCCCCGACGGTCCCGACTCCCTCAACGTCGCAATGGCCGCGACCGTGGCTCTCTACGACCTCAGCAATAGGATGGCCGCCGATGGCTGACCTTGGAGCCCTGCGCGAAGAGGCCGAGTCCGCGATCGCGAGCGCGGGTTCGGCGGCCGAACTCGAGGAGCTGCGCGTGCGCTACCTCGGGCGCAAGGCCGTGCTCACGCAGACGCTCCGCGGCATCGGCGAGCTGCCACCCGAGGAGCGCGGCCCGGTCGGCAAGACCGCTAACGCCGTGCGCATGGCGCTCGACGAGCTGCTCAGCGCTCGCACGAAGGAGCTCGAGGCCAGCGAGCTCGACGCCAAGCTGGCCGAGGACCGCATCGACGTGACCCTGCCCGGGGACCCGCCGAGCCCGGCCGGCCACCTGCACCTGGTCACGCAGACGCGCCGCGAGATGGAGGACATCTTCATCGGCCTCGGCTTCAACGTGGTCGAGGGTCCCGAGGTGGAGTGGGACCACTACAACTTCACCACCCTGAACATCCCGCCGAACCATCCGGCGCGCGACCTCCAGGACACCCTCTACCTGTCGCCCGAGGTGGTGCTGCGCACGCACACCTCGCCCATGCAGACCCGCTCGATGGAGATCACGCCGCCGCCGATCTACATCGTCGTTCCCGGGCGCGTGTACCGGCGCGATTCGGACGCCAGCCACACGCCGATGTTCCACCAGCTCGAGGGCCTCGCGGTGGACGAGGACATCACGCTGGCCGACCTGCGCGGCGTCCTGCTCGAGTTCGCGCGCGCGATGTTCGGCGCCGAGCGCGAGGTGCGGCTGCGCTCTGGCTACTTCCCCTTCACCGAGCCGAGCGTGGAGGTGGACATCTCGTGCTTCAACTGCGGCGGCTCGGGCTACATGAGGGACGGCTCGCGCGACCCGCTGTGCAAGGGCTCGGGCTGGATCGAGATCCTCGGCTCGGGGATGGTCGA
>Ga0070683_100002617_pt1 | contig 14399 bp, 11 predicted proteins | sample KBSC713LmetaG_FD_64662 | JGI IMG/M metagenome (GOLD analysis project Ga0070683, IMG submission 64662) | Corn rhizosphere microbial communities from Kellogg Biological Station, Michigan, USA - KBS C7.1-3L metaG | ecosystem: Host-associated > Plants > Roots > Rhizosphere ...
CGAGACTAGGACTGCGAGGTCGTCGTCGACTGCGTGCTGTTCGGCGTCGTCGACTCGGCGCGGGCGCGGGCCCAGCGCTGGATCGTGCGACGGTCGATGCCGAGCGCTGCCGCCGTGTGGACCTTGTTACCGCCGAAGCGACGGAGCGCGTAGTCGACGTACACGCGCTGGAAGCGGTGCATCGGGACGAGGCACTCGGCGGCTTCGATGAGCGCCTCGAGGGCGTCCGGCGTGGCTTCCTTCGGAAGCGGCGTCGAACGACGCTGCACGACACCGCTGTTCGGCTGCGTCAACGCGGCCGGAACGGAGCGCGTCTTCTTCTTGAGGTCGGCCATCGTGAGAAGCTGCGAGATCTGCAGCGCCGCGAGGTCGACGGAGTTGCCTACGACGGTCATCGCGTTCAGCTTCGCCGCGCGGACCGCGAGCTCCGTCGTCTCGGTGACGACGAGAACCGAACGACCACCGGCTTTGCCGACGATGTCGAGCACGTCTTCATCGGAGAAGCCGTGCGCCGAAATGATGATCACGTCCGTGCCTTCGAGCGCTTCGTGCGCGGCTGCGCGCGTGGTCGCCCGACGAATCGAGCATCCCTGCTCGCGCAGCGTGCTCTCGAGACCAATACCCTTGTCGCTCTCGACGAGAAGCGCACTGAAACGAGCCTGAATTGCGGATGCCGTATTCACGGATTACATCGCTCCCTTCCGCGTCATGGGCCGAATAACCGTTCGGCCACGTTGAGGCGTGCCGGGCGCTTCAGCAGCACTCGTGCCAGTGGTCCAAAGCCGCAAAGTCCGCGATTTCAGGGAGCACGGCTATACCAGTCGTGTGACGAAAGGCACCGATGCCGCAGTGCTGTGGGGCAAATCGACACGGCGCCGCACTGTGAACGCGAAGGCGAAGGGGTCGCACACCCTCCCAGCACAGGCTTCATCGGCTACGCTAAGGCCATGAAAGTCGCGACGAAATTCGCGCTGGCCTTCATCGCGTGCGGCGTTCTCACCGTCCTCTCGTATACCGCGGTGACCGCAAGTCGCGAGGTCGACCGACTCGAATCGACCGTGGCAGAGGACCTCGCCGCCCTCGGCCGCACTCTCCGCACGTCCGTCATCGGCGTGCTCGAGCGTGACGGAGAAGCGCGCGCCCTCGAGCTCGTCGAACGTCAGGACGCGGCGACCGAGACCGACACCATCGACATCCGTCTCACCTACCTCGACGTGCCGTTCGACGATCCGCGCGCACCGCGCGACGCGAAGGCGCTCGACGCCTCGCTCCTCCGCGGCGAGGAGAGGCAATGGGTTGCGGCACGACCCGACGGCAGCCGCGCCCTCTTCGTGTTCGTTCCAGTACTTCGTCCGAACGGCCGGCCGATGGCGCTCGAGATGTCGCGACCGCTCGTCCGCGAGCGCGAGCTCTTCTGGCAAGAAGTGAAAATCCAGCTCATCACGTCGACGGTCGTCGCGGCGGTCGCGACGTTCGTCGCCATCTTCCTCACTGGTTGGATCATCTCGGCGCCGCTCTCTCGCGTGAGCGAGCAAGCGCGGCGCATCGGCGCGGGAGATCTCTCGCAACGTCTTCCGGTGCGTGGGAAAGACGAGGTCGCGACGCTGGTGACCGAGCTGAACGCGATGTGCGATCAGCTGCTCGAGGCGCGCTCGCGCGTGCAAGAAGAAGGAGAGAAGCGAGTGGCTGCGATCGAGCAGCTAAGGCACGCGGATCGCCTCCGCACCGTCGGCACGCTCGCGTCGGGCATCGCGCACGAGCTCGGGACGCCGCTCAACGTCATCCAGATGCGCGCGAAGATGATCGCGAGTGGTGAGGTGACGGCAAGCGACGAGGTCACCGCGAACGCGAAGGTCATCGCCTCGCAGACCGAGCGCGTGACGAAGATCGTGCGCGAGCTTCTCGACTTCGCGCGTCGCCGGGCGCCGAACCGTGCCGACACCGATCTCGCCGATCTCGCCGAGCGAACGAGCATCCTCCTCGCCGGCCTCGCGAAGAAGGCGCGGGTCGAGGTGAAGGTCGCGAAAGAGGGCAACGTCCACGCGAAGGTCGATGCGACGCAAATCGAGCAGGCGATCACCAACCTCGTCATCAACGCGATTCACGCGATGCCCGACGGCGGCACCGTGACCGTCTCGGCGCGCGAGGAGACGGCGCGCGAGCGCTCGTGTGCCGTCGTGGAGGTCACCGACACGGGTACGGGCATCCCCAAGGAGAGCCTCGAGCGCATTTTCGAGCCGTTCTTCACGACGAAGGCTGTCGGCGACGGAACGGGCCTCGGTCTCTCGGTCACCCACGGAATCATCGCGGACCACGAAGGTTGGATGGATGTGGCGAGCGAGGTCGGCAAGGGAACGACGTTCAAGATGTACCTACCTGTATGAGCTAGTCTGAAGGCGATGGCTTCCTCCGTCCTGATCGTCGATGACGAGCCCGAGATGGCGACCGTGGTCGAGCAGTCGCTCACCCGGCGCGGCTACAAGGCATCGCAGTGCAACAGCGGCGATGTCGCGTGGGAGCGGATGCAGAACGAGGACTTCGACGTCGTCGTCACCGACATCAACATGAAGGGGATGTCGGGCGTCGAGCTGACGGACCGCATCGCGAAGAACAGGAAGGACATCCCGGTCATCGTCATCACGGCCTTCGGCTCGCTCGAGAGCGCGATCGCGACGTTGCGCGCCGGTGCGTACGACTTCATCACGAAGCCCTTCGAGATCGATCAGCTGATCGTCGCCATCGAGCGCGCCATCCAGAACCGCGCGCTCCGCGAAGAGGTGAAGCGTCTGCGGGCGGAGATCGAGGTCGTGCGCGAGGGCCCGAGCCGCGAGTTCATCGGCGATTCGCCGGTCATGAAGAAGGTGCACGAGGTCATCGCGCGCGTCGCCGAGACCGACGCGACCGTGCTCGTCACGGGAGAGAGCGGATCCGGCAAAGAGCTGGTCGCGCGCGACATTCATCGCCGTGGCAAGCGCAGGAGCGGACCGTTCGTCGCGATCAACTGCGCCGCGCTGCCCGAGACGCTCCTCGAGAGCGAGCTCTTCGGCCACGTGAAGGGCGCATTCACCGACGCGAAGACGGCGAAGAAGGGACTCTTCGTCGAAGCGAGCGGCGGCACGTTGTTCCTCGACGAGATCGGCGAGATGCCGCTCGGCATGCAGGCGAAGCTCCTTCGCGCGCTCGAAGAGAAGAGCGTGCGTCCCGTCGGCGGCACGCAGGAGATCTCCTTCGACGCCCGGCTCGTCGCCGCGACGAATCGCGATCTCGAATCGCTCGTCGAGAGCCAGCGCTTCCGCGAGGACCTCTACTACCGCATCAACGTGGTGCACATCGATCTGCCGCCGCTACGTTCGCGCGGCAGCGACATCCTTCGTCTCGCACAAGCGTTCGTCGCGCGTTACGCGCCGACGATGGACAAGAAGGTCACCGGCCTCTCGCAAGACGTCGCCGAGAAGCTCATCGCGTACGTCTGGCCGGGGAACGTGCGTGAGCTGCAGAACTGCATCGAGCGCGCGGTCGCGCTCGCGCGTTTCGAAGAGCTCACCATCGACGATCTCCCGCCGAAGGTGCGCGAGTACAAGCCGTCGTTCGTCGTCCTCGCAGCAGACGATCCGTCCGATCTCGTCACCATGGAAGAAGTCGAGCGCCGCTACATCACGAAGGTGATGGAGGCGGTGAGCCAGAACAAAACCCAGGCGGCGAAGATCCTCGGCTTCGATCGCACGACGCTGTACCGGAAGCTCGAACGGTACAAACTACCGACTACGTAATACGCACTACGTATTCGAGACGGGTTGAGACGGATACCGCGCGGCAGGTCCACGCGCATCGTCCTCGTCCGCCCTACAGCGGAAAACACCGTTAAAACCAGCGTCGGATCACAGGGGCGAAGGTACGCAAGGCGCTCTACGCATGCGCTCTCACTTATTTATAAAAACGCATGTGAAATACTAATGAGACGGATTTCGAATCGCGTATCAAGGTTACGTGGCGCTGTCTTTTGCCCGAAGCCTGATTGCCGGAGCGGCCTTCACCACGGCCGTGATCGGGGCTTCCACAGCTGACGCCTACGTCGTCAAGAAGACGACACACGGCGATCTCGTTCACTGGGAGACCGACACGGTCTCGTACACGTTCACGGATTCGAACGCGCTCATTCCCTCGAGCGACGTTGCGACGAAGAAGGCGATGGGCTCGTGGAGCGGGACGGTTGGTGCGCCGGACCTCTACTTGACCGCGCCGACGGCGGACTCGCCGACGAAGCCGGGCTTCGATTCGAAGAACGGCATCTTCTACATGAAGGACGGCTACGCGCCGGCGGGCAAGGCGCTCGCCATCACCGTCCTCACGTACGACAACGCGACGGGCAAGATCCTCGACGCGGACGTGATCTTCAACGGCAGCTACCGTTTCGCCGTCCTCGGCGAGGCGCAGCCGCTCGAGAATTCGCCCCCGACGGCGGACCTCGGTCCTTCGACGACCGACGGGATCACCCACGGCGACACCATCGTCGGCGACGACAGCGCGCTCTACGACCTCCACCACGTGGTCGCGCACGAGCTCGGTCACTCGCTCGGCATGAACGACGAGATGGAGCGCAAGGAAGCGCTCATGTACCGCTACACGGCGCCGAACGACGCGTCGCTGCGGGAGCCTGGCTCGGACGATATCTCCGGCCTCGCGGAGCTCTACTCCACGAAGGTGGAAGGCCACGGCAACGGCTGCGGCTCGAACGTGGCGCCGAAGAAGCCGACGCACAACACCGCTTCGTTCGCGATGATCGCGGCGATCGGCATGCTCGCCTTCCTCCTCCTCCGCGCGAAGAAGGATCGCCGCGCGCGTCTCGGCTTCGTGTTCGCGACGGCGATGATCACGGTCGCGTTCCTCCCGAGCGTCTCGGGCAAGGACGGCCGCGGCGTCGCCCGCGCGAGCGAGATCGACCCGGGCCACGCGCGCGCGAAGGTCACGAGCACGTACACGACGATCGAGAACGGCCTGTTCAAGACGAAGTACGAGCTCGCGACGGTCGCCTGCCGCGCCTCGGCGTGCCCGAAGATCGGCCACGGCGAGACTTGGGGCGGCACGGTCGGCAACATCACGATGGAAGTCGGCGGCTACTACGCCCCGAACGAGGGCGCCGACGTCGACGTCTCGTTCGCGAAGCTCCCGAACCCGCTCGCGAAGGTCACGAAGCCGCTCGGCGCGAGCCCGTCGGACATCGTCGAGCACGCCTCCGTGCGCGTCGTCACCGCCGCCGCGCGCTGAGTCGTTCAGAAGTCCGCGCCGATCGACATCCCTCGTGCGCCCGACACCCACGGAGCGGCCGTGACCGCGCGTCGTGCACCGCTGCGAGATGTGAGCACGAGGTAGACCCCGACCGCCGACAGTGCGGCGCCGGCGGCGAACGCGATCGTCGAGATCGTTGCTGCACTCTGCGCGTCGTCACCGGCGATCTTCCCGTCGTGCGTGCACGTCGTGCTCGTGGGGCACCCGTCGTTGCGATCGGACCACCTCGAGAAAGCTCGGACGCCAAAGAAGCCGCCGACGCCGATGCCTACGATCCCGACCCCGATCGCAGCGATGCCGGCCGTGCGTGTGAATGAGCCTGCCGCGACCGGCTCGCCGGCGTCGACATTGGCCGTGGGTACCTGGTTCGACGGCGGCGGATTCGCCGGAGGCGCTGGCGCATCCTCCAGCGAAGGCACCTCGATCGTCTTGTCGTCGTGCGCGGCGCCGACGGTCACGCTCTCCTTCCACGGTCGTTTGCCGGCGGCGCTCGCTCCGATCTCGTGCTCACCCGGATCGACCGGCGTCCGAACGCCGACCGCTGCTGCGCCGAGCATTTGCCCGTCGAGCGAAAGCTGGAGAGCGGTGCCGACGTCGGCCGTATGGATCGTCAAATACGACAGGGTCGGCTCGAGCGCGGCCGCATGTTCGCGCGCCACCGTCACGCGGTCTTCGCGAGCCTGTTTGCGCGCCAGCGTGACGACCTCGTTGAACTCCGCCCAAGCGCTCGCCGTCCGACCCAATTTCTCGTGGCACAGGGCGAGGGCGAGCAGAGTCCCCGAAGACGGATCGAGGCGCTCACTCTCGGCGAACTTCGGACACGTCTCGACGTAACGTCCCTCCTCGAGCAGCTTCTTCCCTTCGCGGAAAAGCGCTTCGGGCACCGCCGTGGCCTGCGCCTGCGCCATGCCGCTCGAGAGTACGAGAGCGGCAGCGAGCGTCACGGCAGGGAAGTGCACGCTTCGAGGGATCACGTTCTTCTCACCGTGTATCGAGTACGTCGCCCGTGGGTGTCGGACCTGCTGGCTTCGAGGGCGGCGTCACCTTCGCCGAGGGCTTGGGTACGGGGGGCCTAGCGGGAACGGCGGCGACCGTTGTCGCCGAAGCCGTGCTTGCACCGCGGGGAGTCGGTGCGGCCGCGATTTCCACCGACGGCGCGGTAGTCGCCATGATCGCGGGCATCGGCGCGGCGCTCGATGTCCCGGCGCCGAAGGCCGACGTCGTTTCAGGGTCCGCGTGTCCGATCGGATCGGATCGACGTCCGCCGCGCATCTCGACGAATGCGACGATCGAGACAACCAAACCGACAGCGATGATCGCGAGCGCCGCGAGGGCGCGCGGCAACGACGTTCGTGTCGCCGCCGGCGTCGTCGTGCCGCTCGCGATTTGAGCTTGCGACACGTTCGGATCCGAAACCGTGGCGTCCTCCACGAACGATTTCGGAGTGACGGCACCGCTCGGCGGCGCCGGCGGCGGCGGCCGCTCGGTACGCGAGTACGGTCCCTGAATCGTGGCGATACGCGAAACGGACGCACGCGCCTCGGCGCTCGCGTGTGGAGCAAGACGCTCCGCGAGCTCGACGATACTCCCGATCCGGCGCGCGCGGTCCTTCTCCAAACACGCGAGAATCGTCGCCTCGAGATCGGGCGGCAGATCGGGGCGTCGCGCACGGGGAGGGACCGGCGCTTCGTTGAGGATGTTCGCGAGCAGCTCGGTCGCGCTCTCACCGTCGAACGGGCACTCTCCCGTGAGCAGCTCGTAGAGGCAAACTCCGAACGACCAGACGTCCGAGCGCGCATCGGCGGTCTTCGCGCTCTTCGCTTGCTCGGGCGACATGTATTGCGGCGATCCCAGGAAAGCGGATGTCGCGGTCAGCGCGCTCGACGCCTCCGCGTCGGCGTCCTTCGAGATGCCGAAGTCGAGGACCTTGATGAGCGGCGACCCATCCACGCGCTTCGACAGAAAGAGGTTCGACGGCTTCAGGTCGCGATGGATGATGCCGAGCATGTGCGCCTGAGCAATGGCTTCGGCGGCTTGCAGCAAGTAGCTCGTCGCGACGTCGACACGAAGCGGGCCCTCGCGTTCGAGGACCTTCGCGAGATCGGTGCCGACGAGATGTTCCATCACCATGTACGGTTCGCCGCCGTCGAGCGTTCCGACGTCGATGATCCGTGCGACGTGCTCGCTCTTGATTCGCACGGCCGACTGCGCCTCACGAAGAAAGCGCGCGCTCAGTGTCTGGTCCTTCGCAAATTCGGGCAGCAGGAACTTCAGCGCGACGCGCTCCTTGAGTTGCACGTGCGTCGCGGCGACGACGATGCCCATTCCGCCCGCGCCGAGGACCTCTTCCACCGCGTACTTGTTGGCGAGGATGTCGCCAGGGCGGAAAGGACTGCGGTCGGTCGGTGCGGTCGTCATGGCCCGTCGTCAGTTGAGGGAGGGACAGGTCTCGAGATCGAACAGAACCCACACGAGCACCTTCTCCTGTGCCGTGAGTGGAGCGTTGCTGCACGCGCTCGGGAACTTCCCTCCCGAACCACTTGCGACCAAGTGGAAGTCGGTGAACACCACCGACCCACAGGTCGCGCCCGGCGAATTCGTCGGCGTGTCGAAGGTCACGTACTCCGGCGTCGTCGACGCGCTTGCCTCCTGCGGCGTGATGATGAAGGGAGACACCTGCGGGTCATCGATCGACGCGATGTCGAGCGCGGCGGACTGGAGCGGAAGGACTCCCGGGACCGACGATGCGCCGACCGCAGAGAGCCAGGTCGCCAGCGCGTTTCCCTTGGCGGTGGTCGTCACGACGTTCGAGCTCAGCGTGAGTGCTGTCTCACCTCCGCTGTTGCCCGTGAAGAGGCTCTTCCAGACGGAGTTCGCGTTCGTGATCCAGTTGGGGAAACCGTAATGCGTGGTGAAGAGCCGGCCTCCCTTGTTGGCGTAGTCGACGAGGTTGGCTACGGGGGTTGCCAGTCGCGAGATGTTGCTTCCCTCACACGGCAAGATCACCATGTCGTACAGAGCGAGCGTCGCGCTGTTGTTCCAGAGCAGCGTGGCGTCCGGAAACGGCGACGTCTCGCCGTCGAGGCCGTTCGATCGAAACAGGTGGATGCGCCCGGTACCGCTTCCTCCTGGCATGAACTCGGCATCGTCGACGCCCAGGCGGCGGAGCAAGCACTCGACCGGATCGGACGCGCCCGTCGCAACGGCGATGTGGGGCAGATCGCCTTCCGTGGAATTACGAGCGAACGTCGACATGTTCTTCGGAAGCGAAATGGTGGAGCACGACTTGGCGGTGACGGTGACCGAGCGGCGCCAGAGGCCGGCCTGGAAAACGAGCGTGCGGGGCGTATCCGCGGGGATGTTTGGCAATAGGAAGTATCCGTCGCCGCGAGTGACGGTCGTCGAGATCGCCTTCTTCGGGTACTGGGCTCCCCCACATCGGTCGATGCACTTCACACCGTGCGCGAGATCCGGCGGCGGGCCCGTGTCCCCGAGCGCGTACACGCGCACCCCGTGAATTGGAAACGTCCCGGTAGGATCGTAGATGACGCCTTCCACCGATCCGGGACCGCCCTGGATACACGGCGCGTCCGGTCCGCCATCGAGGTCCGCGTCGTTCGTGTCGCCATCTTGCGCGCCGCTTGCGCCGTCACCGCCTCCATCCGCGGACGAGAGCGCGGCCTCCTCCGAATCGGTGATCCCGACGATGAGCGCGCACTGGACACTCATCAGCGCGGTCAGGGCCACGCCCCATCGCAGCTCCAATCCCCGCACGGGATCAAGTGTATCCGATAGGTCCGACAACCGCACCGCCAAACGCGCGGTAGAAGCGTTCGAGATGCGCGCAAACGTGCGTCACGCTCGCGAGGCACGCCACGATCCGCGCGTCGGCGTCACGCGCTTCAACACCATCGCGCTGTTCGCGGCGAGCTTCACCGCGTCGCGCGCCGAGAACGTCGTTGCTCCGTCGTCGATCGCGTCTTTCGTCGTGTCGATGCACGCCGTCCACTTCGAGCCCCATTGCTCGACCGGGAGAACGAAGGTGACGTCGGTGCGACCGCCGTTGAGGAGGATGAGGAACGAGTCGTCCACGACGTCATTGCCGTCCTGATCGCGCCAGTCGAGCGCGTCGCCCGCGAGCAAGAGGCCAATCGACGAACCCTGCGGATTGGTCCAATCGCTCTGCCGCATCTCGCGGCCTTCGCGGTGGAACCACGCGATGTCGGGGAGCTCGCTGCCTTCGACGCGCCGGCCCTTCAAGAACCGCGGGCGCCGGAACACGGTATGCTCGCGGCGGAACCGGGCGAGGTCGCGCGCGAAGTCGAGGAGCAGCTCGCGTTCGCGATCGAGGTTCCAGTCGAGCCACGAGACGGCGTTGTCCTGGACGAACGCGTTGTTGTTGCCCTCCTGGGTCTTGCCCATCTCGTCGCCGCTCGTGAGCATCGGCACGCCCTGCGAGACCATCAGCGTGACGAGCATGTTGCGCACCTGGCGCAGGCGGAGCGCGCGGATCTGCGGATCGTTCGTCGGCCCTTCCACACCGCAGTTCCATGCGCGGTTGTCGTCCCAGCCGTCGCGGTTGTCTTCGCCGTTCGCCGCGTTCCTCTTCTTCTCGTAGGTGACGAGGTCGCGGAGCGTGAAGCCGTCGTGCGCGGTGATGAAGTTGATCGACGCGTGCGGATGCCGTCCGTCGTCCTCGTAGAGATCGCTCGAGCCGGTCAGGCGGTAGCCCATCTCGCCGAGCGTCCACGCGGCGCCGGTCCAGTATTGGCGCACGGAGTCGCGATAGCGGCCGTTCCACTCCGTCCAGAGCAGCGGGAAGTTCCCGACTTGGTAGCCACCGTGACCGAGGTCCCATGGCTCGGCGATGAGCTTCACGTTCGAGAGCACCGGGTCCTGGTGGACGATGTCGAAGAACGCGGAGAGCTTGTCGACGTGATTCGCCTCGCGCGCGAGCGTCGATGCGAGATCGAAGCGGAAGCCGTCGACATGCATCTCCGTCACCCAGTAACGAAGGCTGTCCATGACGAGCTTGATCGTCTGCGGGTGGAGCATGTTCAGGCTGTTGCCGCAGCCCGTGTAGTCCTCGTACTTCGATTTGTCGTCGGCGTTGACGCGGTAGTAGGTGACGTTGTCGAGACCGCGCAGGGACAGCGTCGGTCCTTGCTGGTCGCCTTCGCCGGTGTGGTTGTAGACGACGTCGAGCACGACCTCGATGCCGGCGCGGTGGAGCGCCTTGACCATCTCCTTGAACTCGACGACCTGGTTCCCGCGCTTCGCGGCGAAGCGCTGATCGGGCGCGAAGAAGCCGAGCGTCGCGTAGCCCCAGTAGTTGTGCATACCGCGTGACGCGACCGACCATTCGTCCATCGCCTCGTGGATCGGCAAGAGCTCGATGCTCGTGACGCCGAGCTTCTTCAGGTGCTCGATGATCGCGGGATGCGCGAGGCCGAGATACGTGCCGCGGATCGCTTCGGGCACGTCGGGGTGGGTCTTGCTGATGCCTTTGACGTGCGCCTCGTAGAGAACGGTGTCCGCCCACGGCACCTGCACGAGCCGATCGCCTTCCCAGTCGAAGCGTTCGTCGACGACCACGCTCTTCGGCACGCCGCGCGCGCTGTCGCGGAGATCCGCGCTGAGGTCGACCGCCTTCGCACGCGTGTCCGCGAATCCGGGGAACGGCGAGCCGGTGAACGCGAACACGGGCTCGCGGTAGTCGACCTTGCCGTCGATCGCGCGCGCGTAGGGATCGACGAGCAACTTGTACGGATTGAAGCGATGTCCGTTCGCCGGATCGTACGGACCGTGGGCACGAAAACCGTAGCGCTGTCCCGGCGCGAGCCCCGGCACGTAGCCGTGGAAGACGTGGAGCGAGTGCTCGCGGAACGGCATCCGCGTCTCGTTCCCGCGCTCGTCGAAGAGGCACAGATCCATCGCCGTGGCGTTCTCGGAGAAGACCGCGAAGTTCACGCCTCTGCCGTCGAACGTCGCCCCGAGCGGCGCGTGTCTTCCCGGTTTCATGAACCGTGCACGTTACTTCTACTCTTCGCACGACGTCCATTGCCCAGAGGCGCCGTCGTGCGCCGACCACCACTCTTCACCGTGCGCGGTGACCTTGAGCACTCCGCACTCGACGCCGAGGTACACCGTGCCTTCGTTCGTGCGCGCGATCGACGCGACGTGGCCGAGATCGCGCGAGACGTAAAAGAGGTTCTCGACGCGTCCCGTCTCGTCGACGCGGAACACGAAGCGCTCCGCGTAGCCGATGAGCGCGCCGTGATCGTCGTACGCCGTCGTCGTCGGCGTCACCGGAAGGACGGCGATCACCTCCGCGCGCCAGTCTTCGCCGGCCGAGCGATCGAGACGCAGGACCGCGCCGCGTCCGAGGTGCGCGCGCCCTACGCCGAGCGTGAGGATGGCCCCCGATTGCGCGCGAGCGAAGCCGACGAAGCGGCCGCGCGCGATGCGTCGCTCGTTGTCTCCGCGCGGATCGGTCCACACGAGCTGGCCCTGTTCGATGCCGACCTCGGACACGAGATAGCCTTCGTCGGTCTTCAACACGTGCCGCGCGACCGGCCAAAAGCCGTCCGGACAGCGCAGGAACGGCAGCGAATCGAACGCTTGCCCGAAGATGAGCGGCTCGACGATGAGTCGATCGCCGCCGGCCGGCACGACGCGGATTGGACACACGGCGGTGTCCGGCGTTGGCTCGCGCGGGATGATTCCGCCGAACGCCGTCACCTCGCGCGATACGAAGGTGCAGCCGCGGACGTGGCCCTTGACCGCGTGCCGCACGGCAGGATGACAGGTGCGCGTCGCCGTCTGCTCGTCGCCGAAGAGGACGTCGAGATCCGGGAATTTCTCGCGCGGCCTCGGCGGGCGCCCGCACGACACCAGCGCGATCGCGACGAGCACGATCGACAGGCGTGAACCCACGCGCGAATGGACCCGCGACACCCGCCTCGGCTTTGGGCATGATGCGCGCGTGAAACGCCTCTTCCTCGCGCTCGTTCTCGCTGCCTGTGTTCCTCATCGCGACTACCCGCCGGATCAGATCCGCGCCGCCAAGAGTCTCTCCGAGGTGATGGACGTACAGTCCACCGTCGCCGACCCTCAGATGAAGAAAGCGGACCAAGCGAGCTACACCGACGAGGACTGGAAGGCGTTCGCCGACGTCGGCAGCCGCATCCAGGTGACGAGCACCAAAGCGAAGGACTTCAGCAAAGGTCCCGAGTTCGACCAGCTCGCCGATCAACTCAACGCGAAGGCGAAGGCACTCGAAGCCGCCGCGCAAGCGAAGGACGCGAAGGCCGCGTCGACCGCGCTCTCCGAGATGAAGAACACGTGCAAGACGTGTCACTCGAAGTTCAAGTGAATCGGTTCGCGTCGACCGCGAGCGACTTGATCGCTTCCATGCGTGTGGCGAGCGCCGCGTCTGCGCGGAGCTCTTCGAGCGTCTTCGGCAAGCGCCACGTCCAGTTCTGATCGGTGACGGTGCCCGGCAGATTGATGCGCGTCTTGTCGCCGATGATCTCCTGCGCGAGGAGGAGCGTGAGGTCGGACTTCGCCGAATAGAGCAGCTTGATGAGCGCCAGCTCTCGCTCCGACTCCGGGAGATCGAGCGGGATGTCGTCGAGCTTCGCGAGCCGTTCGCGCTCCCACGGCTCGAGGTCGTACCACCACTGCGTGATTGGCGACGTGTCGTGCGTGCTCCACGTGGCGACGCTCGTCTCCGGATAGGAGCGCGGATCGTACGGCTGGAAGCTCCCGTCGCGCTCCCACGGGAGGACCTTGTAACCAGGGAGGCCGAGCTCCTTCATCGTCTCGCGCACGAACGGCGGGATCATGCCGAGGTCCTCGGCGATCACGGCGTCCTTGCCCGACGCCTCCATCATCGCGCGGAGCACCATCTCGCCGCGCGCCAGCTGGGCCTTCTCCTCCGGCGGGAGGAACGAGCCTTTCTCGCCTTCTTTCTTCACCCACTGGCGGAAGAAGCCGACGAGGTGATCGATGCGGAAGCGATCGAAGAGCTCCGCGGCGTGCGCGGCGCGCCGGCGAAGCCATCCGAGGTGGTCTTTGTCCATCGCGTCCCAGTCGTACGCGGGAAGGCCCCAGCTCTGACCGTCGGGCGCGAAGCCGTCCGGTGGAGCGCCGAGCGAGACGTCGGTGCGGAACTGATCGCGATGCGCCCAGACGTCGGCGCTCTCGCTTCCGACGATGAAAGGCATGTCGCCCATGAGCGCGACGCCGAGCTTCCTCAGGTCGCTCCTCGCGTGTCGCCACTGCTCGTGCGCGATGAACTGGAGGTACATCTGCTCGAGCACGCGGGTGCCGAGCCGCCCGTCGTCCCGCGGCGTCGCAGCGACGGCGACGATCTCTTTCGCGCGATCGCGCTCATCGGCGGGCCACGTCGACCAGCCGTGGCCTTCGTGCGCGGTGCGGAGCGCCATGTAGAGCGCGTGATCGCGCAGCCAATCTTGCTCGTGCTCGATGAACGCGTCGAGCGCCTGCGCGCGAGGACCGCCCTTGGCGAGCTCGCGCTCGCGGAAGCGGAGGAACGCAGCACCGAGCGCGCGACGTTTGAGCGTGCGCACTGCGCGGTAATCGACACGAGAGAGAGCGCGCACGCGCTCGAGCTCTGCACGCCCTTCGTCGCCGAGCGCGCGCGAGATCGAAGCGGAGTCGAGCTCCTCGACTTTGTTCACGTCGATGTAGATCGGATCGATGGCGAACGCGGAGAGCGCGCCGTAAGGGCTCGTCTCGCCATCTGCGAGCTCGTGCGTCGGCAGGACCTGAACGAGACGTTGTCCCGCGGCGAGGAAGAACGCCGCGCACGCCGGAAGGTCCGTGATCTGCCCGATTCCCCAGTCGTTCTTGGTGCGCACCGAGAACAGCGGAATGGTGACCCCGGACAAACGCGCCATTTCGTGGGCGTTCCTCGCACACGGCGTGCCCTGGTGCAAGGCGTTCGTCACTCAGAGATGAGGTACGGGGAACTTTCTCCAAATGGTGCACACTATGAGTTCATGAGCCGTGGGATCTACGAATGGGCGCTGCCGGCATCGGTCGGCGTTCACCTCGCGATCGCTGGCTTTTTCTTCGTGACGCACCGC
>Ga0070683_100002620_pt1 | contig 14387 bp, 14 predicted proteins | sample KBSC713LmetaG_FD_64662 | JGI IMG/M metagenome (GOLD analysis project Ga0070683, IMG submission 64662) | Corn rhizosphere microbial communities from Kellogg Biological Station, Michigan, USA - KBS C7.1-3L metaG | ecosystem: Host-associated > Plants > Roots > Rhizosphere ...
TTCGTAGGCGATCTGCAGGCGGTTGGGTCCTTCCGGCAGCCAGCAGGCACCGTAGGCGAACCGGTTGGATCGTACGGTCGCCTCGACCGTGATCCGCCACGTCGCCGACTCGTCCTGTGCCGACTCGAGCGCCCGGATGAGCTCCTCGAGCGACTCGACGTCGCGCGGGACCGACGTTACGGCGGCGGCCTCATCACTCGCCCGATGGCCAAACAGACCCACGGCGTCCCCATCGGCGGGACCCGCCGCCGAGTTGAGGCATTTGCCGTTGCCTCACGTATTCTGTCCGCGGCGCCGGCCGTGGAGCAGACGGCCGTCACCGGGATTCGTGAAGTCTGACCTTCATGAGCAGGTCCCGGAACTTGTCGGGCTCCTCCAGATGCGGCATGTGGGCCGAGTTCTCGAACCACACCAGCTGTTTGCTCGGCGCCGTGAGGGCGTCGTAGAACCGCTGGGTCGCGTGGCCGGGTGCCACCTGGTCGTGCCGCCCCTGCGCGAAGACGATGGGAACCTCGAGGCGGGGTACGTCGCGGACCAGGTCGATGGAGGCCAGGTCGCGAAGCAGCGCGGCCGTGGTCCGGGTGACCCCGCGAAGGGAGCGGGCGACGTCGGCGACGGAGTAGTCGGGCGAGCGGACCAAGCTGATCAGCAGCGAGCGGAGTAGCCCGCTGTAGGTCGTGTTGGTCGCGACCCCGCCGAAGTTGATCGCCCAGCGGACCCGGGTGGTGAACCGTTTGATGTCGAGGTGCGGGGGTCGTCCGATGGCCTCCAGTTGCCGGATGGCGCGCCGGTTGCCGCGCTGTCGCGCCGTGCTGAGCACGAAGTCGTACGCGTGGTCTTCGGCGATGGGCACGTCGATGTCCATGCCGACGGCGACCAGCGCGGCCACGAGGTCGGGGCGTTGCGCAGCGGCGTACGTGGCGAACGTCGCCCCGAAGGAGAACCCGGCGATGAACGTCTTGGCACCGAACCGGTCGCGAAGCTGTTCCAGCAGTGCCACCGTGTCGGCGACCATGAGCTCGGCGCTGATCGGAGCCGGCTGGCGGAGGGCGAGGCCGGTGCCGCGCTGATCCCAGTACACAACCCGGAAAGCCTGTTCGAGGTTGAGCAGGCGCTCGAAGCGACGGGCTTCGTTGATGATCGGGAGGCCGGGACCCTGCTGCATCAGGAGCAGGACGGGATTGGCCGGATTCGCCCCGCGGATTCGGATCGCTTCAGGCGCTGGCAAGCAACTCACCGCCCGCCTCGAAGGACAGTTCGGGCCCGAACGCCCGGGCGACCGTGGTGGCCCCGAGCGGGTCGCTCCGCAGCGTGGCCTCCACCGCCAGCATCGCGGCCCGGGCACTGTATGCGTAGCCCTCGCCGGTGCGTGCCCACATCTGCGCCGTCCGGCCGTCGGCCGCCGTGGCCCGGGCCCAGACGTAGCTGTTGAGTTCATCGGATCGTCCGGCGGCGGTGGCCCGCTGGGGCAGTTTGGCGGCCGCGCGCATGAGAAGGGGGAGCGCCGGCATCGCGAGCTTGGCCGCCAGCGGCGGCATCGGTACCGGAAACGACACCGTGATGTCCGGAATTTCCGTCGTGTGGGCGGTCACGACCAGATCGGCGGTGGGCACCGGGGCCAGCGTGCGCAGACCGATCGGCGTGCGTTGCCGGCGGGCATCGGCACCGAGCCGGCGGCGCACCAGCCGGCCGCCGCGCCGGATCTGCCCGCCGCCGCCCAGCACATGCAGGGTGCTTTCGCGGGCCCCGGCGCTGGAGCCGTCGTTGCCGAGAATGACCGCCAGGTCGAGCCGGACGGCTCCGGGCACCTGGTCGGCCACGTACCGGGCCAGCCCGTCGCTGGCCACCGTCCCGAAGCCGACCGCCGGGAGGACCGTGACGCCGCGCCGGCGGGCCTCTCCGTCGGCGGCCAGCGCGGCGGTGGCGACCGGGATCTCGTTGGCGATGTCGAGGTAGTGCACGCCGGCGTCCAGGCAGGCCCGCAGCACCGGGGGCGCCGTGGCGCCGAACGGACCGGCCGCCAGCAGGACCAGGCGGGCGTCACCGATGAGCCGGCTCATGTCAGCCGTCGATCCGGCGATCCACGGCACATCGAGCCGCTCGGCGAGGCGACGCAGCCGATCCGGGTCACGCCCGGCCAGCGTCGGACGGTGCCCCCGCGCGACCGCCTCCTCCGCGATCAGCGTCCCGGTCCGCCCGGTCGCTCCGTACAAAAGCCATGAGCCCATTGCGTCAACGTTGCCGTAGCGGCGCGCGGATGTCAGTAACCTCGGTCGTCCGGCGGACGACTTAAGTCACAGCGGCGTAGAGGCGAGCCGGATCGAGGATCACGATGCTGTCCATCTCGGTGGCCACGATGCCGGCCGCGCGCAGGTCCCGCAGCGTCCGCGCGACGACCTCGCGCACCGACCCGACCGCGTCGGCCAGCTCCTGCTGCGACACGTGGGCCGCGAGCCGGCCGTTGGGGCGCTGCTCGCCGGAGGCGAGGTCGAGCAGATGACCGGCGACACGCTGGCGTACCGAGCCGAACGCGTTGACCGCGGTCTGCTCCAGCACGCCGTACAGGCGCCGGCTCAGCTCCTCGGCCAGCGCCCAGCCGACGCGGGGGTCGCTCCGCGCCGTCGTGGTCAGCGTCCGCTCGCTGATCCGCAACACGCTCGACGGCTCGACCGCCTGCACGCTCGTGCTGGCCGGGCCGCCGACGAGCACGGCGATACCCAGCACGTCGCCGGGCCGGGCGTAGCGAATGGTGACCTGCCGCCCTTCCGGCGAGCTGAGAAACACCCGGATCAGGCCCCGCACGACCAGCGCCGCCTGCGGTCGGGCGCCCGACCGGTACACGGTGGTGCCGGCCGGGTAGTCGGCGCGCTCGCCCTCGGCCAGGAGCTTGTCGGTCAGTTCCGGCGGCAGTCCGGCCAGAAAGCTGCGGGCCAGCGCGTCGTTGACTTCCGGGTCGATCACACCATCACGTTAGGCCGCCTGCGCAGCGCATAGAACCCGGCCAGCGCGGTTGCCAGGCACAGCGCCGCCGCGCTCAGCCCGAGCGACCAGTGCACGCCGACGGCCGCCCCGAACAGCCCGACCGTGACCCCGCTGCCGGGTGCCGTTCCTGCTGTTCTCGGTCGCGACCAACCACACGCTGGTCAGCATGATCATCCGGGGCGGGCTGGGCGCGTTCTTCGTCGGCGCGTCCGTCCAGGCGGCGACCCAGTGGCTGATCACCGGGAACCCGGCCAAGGCCGGCGAATGGAACTTTTGCCACAGCACCCAGTAGGTGATCACGTGCTCGACGTTGTCGGCCATCATCGCGAGCGCGGCGCCGACCAGGTAGGGCCGGCAGTCCGTGTTGCGCAGCGCGGCAAAGCGCCGGGAGCCGCGGGGAGGTGGGCCGGGACCCCGCAGGCTGCGCACATGCCCGTAGCCTGCGCGGCGGCCACCGGCCCGGCCCAGCCCGCGCGGCCGAAAGTGATCGGGACCACCCGAGTAGAGTGCGGGCCGACCGTCGACAGCGAAGCCGGTGCGCAATCCGGCGCTGTCCCGCAACTGTGATGCCGTCGCTTCAATCAGCGGCGGACAAGCCAGGTCGCCTGCGGCGGTCGCGAACCCACGCTCTCGAGGAAGGGCGTCTCGCGGACCGGTCAAAGGCCTGTCGGCGAAGGCGAATCACCAGCCTCGACCCGACAGGAGGACCCCGATGCGAAAACGCACCGCTCTCGGCCTGGCCATCGCCCTCGTATTGAGTGGCTGCGGCGGCCAGCAAGCGACCCCCAGCGCGCCGACCGCGCAAGAGAGCTACGCCGCCGGTGGGCTCACTCTCGCCAAGCGCCCGGAGAAGATCGTCTCGCTGTCGCCGACCGCGACCGAGACCCTGTTCGCGATCGGCGCCGGCACCCAGGTCGTCGCCGTCGACGACCAGTCCAACTACCCGGCCGAGGCGCCCAGGACCGACCTGTCCGGCTTCAAGCCGAACGCCGAGGCGATCGCCGCCAAGCAGCCCGATCTCGTGATCATCGCGAACGACATCGACAAGATCAAAGATCAACTGACCACGCTCAAGATTCCCGTGTACTTGGCCGCCGCGGCCAAGGAGCTGCCCGAGGCCTATCGGCAGTTCACCGACCTCGGCGCGCTGACCGGGCACCGCACGGAGGCCGAGGCGCTCGCGCTGAAGACCAAGGACGACATCGGCAAGCTGGTCGCCGGCGTTCCCCGGCACCCACGCACCAAGTACTACTACGAGCTCGACCCGACCCTGTACACGGTGACCAGCAAGACGTTCGTCGGCTCGCTGTTCGCGCTCTTCGGGCTCAAGAACGTCGCCGACCCGGCCGACGCCGACGGCGCCAAGGGCGGCTACCCGCAGCTCGGCCCGGAGGCGCTGATCGACGCCAACCCCGACATGGTGTTCCTGGCCGACAGCAAGTGCTGCAAGCAGTCGCTCGCCACGGTCAAGGCCCGGCCCGGCTGGGCCGCCGTCGCCGCGGTCCGCAACGGCCAGGTGATCGCTCTCGACGACGACGTCGCGTCCCGCTGGGGTCCGCGCATCGTCGACCTCGTCCGGACCATCGCCGACGCCGTGAACAAAGTCCCCGCATGAAGCTGCGGGCGCTGGTTGGCGGCGTCGTCGCGGTCGTCCTGGCGGTCATCGCTGGGCTCGCGTTCGGCGCCGCCAGCCTGTCGCCCGGCGGGGTCGCCGTCGAACTGCTCAACCTGCTGCCCGGCGTTCACCTGCGCAGCGGCCTCGACCCGCGCCAGGTTGCCATCGTCACCCAGCTCCGGTTGCCCCGCGTCGTCCTGGCCATGCTCGTGGGCGCCGTGCTCAGCCTGGCCGGCGGCGCCTACCAGGGGGTGTTCCGCAACCCGCTGGCCGACCCGTACCTGCTCGGCGTCGCCGCCGGGGCCGGGCTCGGGGTGACCGCGTTCATCACGCTCCGCCATGCCGGGGCGCTGCCGCCGGAGACGCCGGTCGCCGCGTTCGCCGGCGCGATCGTCGCGGTCGCGCTGACCTACCTGCTCGGCGGCCGGGACCGCTCGCCGGCCGCGCTCATCCTGGCCGGGGTGGCCGTGTCGGCGTTCCTGGCGGCCGCCCAGACCTATCTGCTGCAGCGCAACGTCGACGACCTCCGGGCGGTGTACTCGTGGCTCCTCGGCCGGCTGGCCACCGCCGGCTGGCACGACACACTGCTGCTCCTGCCGTACGCGATGATCAGCGGCATCGTCATCTTGCTGTTGCGGCGCGATCTGGACGTGCTCACGGTCGGCGACGAGGAGGCGGCCAGCCTCGGCAGCCACCCGCAGCGGTCCCGCTACATCCTGCTCGCGGCCGCGTCGCTGGGCACCGCGGCGGCCGTGTCGGTGTCCGGGCTGATCGGGTTCGTCGGCGTGATCGTGCCTCACACCGTCCGGCTCCTGGCCGGCTACAGCTACCGGGCGATCCTGCCGCTTTCGATGTTGTACGGTGCGGCCTTCATGGTCCTGGCCGACCTCGTCGGGCGCACCGTGGCCAGCCCGGCCGAGATCCCGATCGGCGTGGTCACCGCGTTCTTCGGGGCACCGTTCTTCGTGCTCGTCCTGCGTTCGACGACCCGCACGGCCGCGACATGAGCGCGGCTGCGCGCCGTGCGGCGGCGGGAACGACGCAGCGCTTCCAGTGCGCCAACGAATGGAGCGCGCGGCGCGCAGGGAAGGCGGCGGTGACGGCGCGCCGCCGCACGATCAGGAGGGCTCGATGAGCGCGATCGAGGTGCGGGACCTGACCGTGACGCTCGGCGACACACCGATCCTGCGCGGGGTCGACCTCAGCGTCGAGGCCGGCGAGTGGGTCACGATCATCGGGCCGAACGGGGCCGGCAAGTCGACGCTGCTGCGCGCGATCGGCGGCTGGGTGCCCTACGGGGGATCGATCGCTTTGCTCGGCCGGTCGGAGTACTCGCGCCGGGCCCGCGCCCGCGTCATCGCCGCCGTCGCCCAGACGCCGATCGTCCCGGCCGGGTTGTCCGTCGCCGAGTACGCGCTGCTCGGGCGCACCCCGTACATCCCGCCGCTGGGGCGGGAGTCGCGCGCCGACCTGGCCGCCGTCGACGAGGTGCTGACCCGGCTCGGGTTGATGACGTTGCGCACGCGACGGCTGGAGACGCTGTCCGGCGGCGAGCGGCAGCGCGCGTTCCTGGCCCGGGCGCTCGCTCAGGAGGCGCCGCTACTGCTCCTCGACGAGCCGACCAGCGCGCTGGACATCGGCCACCAGCAGGACGTCCTCGAGCTGGTCGACGAACTGCGCCGCGACCGGAGCCTCACGGTGCTCGCCACGATGCACGACCTGACGGTTGCCGGGGAGTATGCCGATCGGTTGGTACTGATCTCAGAAGGTCGCGTGGTGGCCGCCGGCCGGCCGGTCGAGGTGTTGACCGAGGAGCTGATCGCCAAGCAGTACAAGGCGAACGTGCGCATCGTGGCCGGGGAGCACGGCCCGATCGTCGTCCCGCAGCGCCCCAAACCCTAGGATCGAGGACATGCTGCAGCGCTACGACGAGCGCAACGCCGACCTGCGCTACTGGGTCAACGGCGTCCTACGCCACCGCGACGAGCCGGGACTGTCGCCGTTCGACGCGGTGGTCCAGGGCGGCGATGCCGTCTGGGAGGGGCTCCGCCTGTACCAGGGAAGGATCTTCGGCCTCCTCGAGCACCTGGCTCGCCTCCGGCGCTCGGCCACCGCGCTGGGCTTCGTCGGGGTGCCGTCCGACGCCGACATCACGGGTGCGATCTGCGCCACTCTTGCGGCGAACCAGATGCGCGACCAGGTGCACGTCCGGCTGACCCTCACCCGGGGCGTCAAGGTCACCAGCGGCATGGACCCCCGCCTGAACGACCGCGGCTGCACCCTGATCGTCCTCGCCGAGCACAAGGCTCCCGTGTACGACACGAGCGGCCTCACCCTCATCACCGCCTCGACGCGGCGGCCCGCGCCGGACGTGCTCGATCCCAAGATCCACCACAACAACCTGCTCAACTCGATCCTGGCCAAGCTCGAGGCCAACGCGGCCGGCGCCGACGACGCGCTCATGCTCGACCAGCGCGGCTTCGTCGCCGAGACGAACGCCACGCACCTCTTCGCGGTCGTCGCCGGTGCGCTGCACACCCCGCGGACGGTCGCCTGCCCGGAGGGCATTACCCGGCAGACCGTGCTCGACCTGGCCCCGGCCAACGACATCCGCGCTGTGGTCCGCGACCTCTCGGTCACCGAGATGTACGCGGCCGACGAGGTGTTCTGCACCGGCACGATGGGCGAGATCGCCGGGGTCACCACGATCGACGGGCGGCCGATCGGCACCGGCAAGGTCGGCCCGGTGACCAGCCGGATCGCGTCTCTGTACCGGCAGCACGCGTCGACTCATGGCGTGGCGGTGCTGTGAAGCGGATCGCGATGTGGTCGGGGCCGCGCAACCTGTCCACCGCCCTGCTGCGCAGCTTCGGCGCGCGCGCCGACACGGTCGTCGTCGACGAGCCGCTGTACGCCCACTATCTCGCGGTGACCGGCCTCGACCACCCGGGCCGGGACGAGGTGCTGGCCAGCCAGCCGACCGACTGGGAGACCGTGGCCGCCCAGCTCACCGGCCCGCTGCCGGACGGCCGCTCGGTGTACTACCAGAAGCACATGACCCACCACCTCCTGCCCGACGTCGGGCGGGAGTGGATCGGCCAGTTGACCAACGCCTACCTCATCCGCGACCCGGCGCTGGTCGCGACGTCGTACGCCAAGGTGCGCAGCGCCCCCACCCTGGCCGAGCTCGGATACGTGCAGCAGGCCGAGCTGTTCCACAGCTACGGCGGACCGGTCGTCGACGCGGTCGACCTCCTGCGCGACCCGTCCGGCGTGCTCGAACGGCTCTGCGCGGCGCTCGGCATCGCGTTCGACCCGGCCATGCTCTCCTGGCCACCCGGCCGGCGCGACACCGACGGGGTCTGGGCACCGCACTGGTACGCGCAAGTCGAGCGGTCGACCGGCTTCGGCGAGTACACGGAAAAGAACAGCGATGTCCCGGAGCACCTGCGCTCGCTCGTCGCGGAGGCCCGGCCCTACTACGAGGCGCTCGCTTCGCGTCGCATCTAAGGGCTAGCCTGGCTCGCATGTCGGAGCGGTACGGCGATTTCCAGCTCGAGATCTACCAGGCCGGCCTGCGGGGTGGGCAACCGCGCTATCCGGTCGACTTCGACGGCCTGGAGCGGGCGGCCGCCGCGACGCTGCCGGCGTGGATCATGAACTACGTGGCCGGCGGCGCCGGCAACGAGCGCACGCAGCGGGCCAACGTCGAGGCGTTCGACCGCTGGGGGCTCGTGCCGCGCATGATGAACGGCGCCTACGAGCGGGACCTGACCACCAACCTCTTCGGCATCGAGCTGCCCACGCCGCTGTTCATGTGCCCGATCGGGGTCATCGGCATCTGCGCCCAGGACTTCCACGGCGACCTGCAGGTGGCCCGGGCCGCCGCGCGTACCGGCGTGCCGATGATCGCCTCGACGCTGTCCCAGGATCCTCTTGAGGCCGTCGCCGCGGAGTTCGGCGAAACGCCGGGGTTCTTCCAGCTGTACACGCCGCGGGACCGCGACGTGGCCGTGAGCCTCATCCAGCGGGCCGAGCGGGCCGGGTTCAAGGCCCTGGTCATCACGCTCGACACGTGGATGACCGGCTGGCGCCCGCGCGACCTGAACATCGCCAACTTCCCGCAGCTGCGCGGGCTGTGCCTGGCCAACTACTTCAGCGACGAGCACTTCCGCAAGCTGCTGAGCGCCGCGCCCGAGGACGACCCGGCGGCGGCCGTCATGGAGTGGGCGCGCGTCTTCGGCCACTCGATGCGCTGGGAGGACCTGACCTGGATTCGCGAGGCGACCCAGCTGCCGATCGTGCTCAAGGGCATCAGCCACGCCGATGACGTCCGCCGGGCCAAGGACCTCGGGGTCGACGGCATCTACTGCTCGAACCACGGCGGCCGGCAGGCCAACGGCGGCCTGCCCGCGCTGCAGACGCTGCCCGACGTGGTCAAGGCGGCCGACGGCGTGCCGGTGCTCTTCGACTCCGGCGTCCGCAACGGCAGCGACGTCATCAAGGCGATCGCGATGGGCGCCGACGCGGTCGGCATCGGCCGCCCGTATGCGTATGCCATGGCGATCGGCGGTGCGGACGGCGTCGTGCATCAGCTCCGATCGGTGCTGGCCGAGGCCGATCTGCTGATGGCCATCGACGGCTTCCCGACCATCGCCGAGGTCAAGCGGGCCGATCTGCGCCGGGTTGACTAGGCCAGCTGTGGCGCGGGTAGCGGCCTCGCAGTTCTGCGCGCACCCGCGGATAGCCGGTCCGCCAGAACGACGCGAGGTCGCGCGTGACGGCGACCGGGCGGCCGGCCGGTGAGAGCAGGTGCACCAGCACCGTGATGTGGCCGATCTTCGGCGCCTCGGTCCAGCCGAAGGCGTCCTGGACCTTGACGGCGATCGTCGGCGTGGTCGGGTCTTCGTAGTTGACTCGTTGACCTCGGACTCTTTCCGGGGCGAGCTCGTCGAGCCGATTGTTGGTGACGAGCCGTCGTAGGTTGACGTCCTTGCCGTCGAGCCACTCTTGCGCTCTGGCGAGGAGCGCTGCGTCGCTGACGTCGGGCCAGGGCGGGCCGTAGGTGGCGTGGAGGAAGGCCAGTCGCTGCCTTGTGAGTATCGCCTTCGGGGTCCAGTTAAGCCACTCCAGCCTCAGACCCTCCACAGTGAACGGTGGGTCGGCCAGGGGTGTCTCCCTGAGCGTGATGGCGCCGAGCCGCTCGATCCGGCGCCCGATCAACTTCCCGTCGACCCAGCCGGACTCGTCTACAGTGGACGTTCTCATGGTTTTGCGAGCGGTTGCCTCGTCGATGGCGACGGCCAGGCGTATCCGGGCGTGTGCTTGCCCGACCGGGCGGTCCGCGACCGCGATGGCCAGCCACTCGGCGCCGTGGAGCGCCGAGCCCTTGGTCAGCTCGGCCGCGGTGCCGCCGGCCATGAGATAGGTGCCTTCGCGCCGCCGTCGGGCGATCCGTTCCGGGTAGGCGAGGCCGACGATCTCCCCCTTGCTTTTCCTGACTTTCGTCGTCGTCCGCAGTCTTCGTACCTCGTCGCGCCATTCCTTGCTGGTGATGCTTTTGAGGGCGACCTCGAGGTCGTCGCTGGTGAGCGGCAGCGTCTCGTCCTCCAGGAGCGCGACGACCTCGGCAGCTTGGACGCCGCCGTCGATGAGCGCTCTTGCCAGCCGAGGGTGGGTCCCGACGGCGGCCATCTGCCGGCCGCGCTCGGTGATGCGCCCGTCCTTGTCGACCGCGTCGATGGCCCGCAGCGTTGCCCGGGCCACGTCGAGGGCGGCGGCCGGCGGCGGATCGGGCAGGGCCAGCCCGGTGCCGTCGGGGTGACCCCAGTTGGCGAGCGCGAGCGCGAACCCGGTCAGGTCGGCGATCGCGATCTCCGGCTGGGCGTGGTCGGGGAGCCGTTCGTGGTCGGCCGGGGACCAGAGGCGGTACACGGTGCCGGGCGCCTCGCGACCGGCCCGCCCGGCGCGCTGGGTCGCGGTGGCCTTCGACTCGCGGACGGTCACCAGCCGTCCCAGCCCGCGGGCGTAGTCGGTGCGGGGCTCACGGGCCAGCCCGGCGTCGACGACCGCCCGCACGCCGGGCACGGTGAGGCTGCTCTCGGCGATCGAGGTGGCGAGGACGACGCGGGCGCCGTTGTTGAGGACGGCGTCCTGGGCGGCGGCCGGCATGCGGCCGTGCAGGGTGGCGACGCTGCCTTTCAGTCGTCTTCGGACGGCGTCGATTTCCCCGGTACCCGGGAGGAACGCGAGCACGTTTGCGTCGATGCTCCGTATCGTGGCCGCGACGTGGTCGAGGAGCCGCGGGTCGACGCTGGTCCCCTGGGGTGGGGCGAAGGGCCGGTCGGGCGGCACCCAGACCTCTTCGACCGGGTAGAGGACGGTCGGTGCCTCGATGATTGGTCCGTTCAGGATTCTTGCCAGTCTTGTAGCTTCGGCCGTTGCCGAGGTCGCCAGCAGTCGCAGGTCCGGGCGGAGCGTGGCGCGAACGTCGACGAGGAACGCGAGCGCGAGGTCGGTGTCGAGGTGCCGTTCGTGGCATTCGTCGAGGACGACCGCGCCGACGCCGGGCAGGTCCGGGTCGCGCTGGAGGCGCTGGACGAGGACGCCGGTGGTGACGACCTCGATTTCGGTGTGCGGGCTGACCTTGCGGTCGCCGCGGACGGTGTATCCGACGGTGTGCCCGACCGGCTCGCCGATCAGGCTGGCCATGCGCCGGGCCGCCGCGCGGGCGGCGACTCGTCTCGGCTCGGCGACGATGACGCGCTTGGCCGCTCGCATCGCGAGGGGAACGAGGGTCGTCTTGCCGGTGCCGGGCGGCGAGACCAGGACGGCGGTGCGGTGCCGGTCGAGGGCGTCGAGAAGCTCAGGCAACACCTGCTCGACCGGCAACCCCACGCCGTCCAGTCTGCCCCGCGGGGTCAGCCGAGTTCGTCGCGGTACCCGCGCTCCAGCCACTGCTGCTGCCAGACCACCTGCCCGGTGGCCGTGCACTGGCCGGCGGCGAGCAGTTCACCGGTGCTCGGATCGAACAGCAGGAGGCCCTGCGTCATTGTCGAGATGACCGCGGTGCCGGTGCGCCCGGCCGGGTCGTCGACGGGACCGTCGCAGGCGAGGCCGGTTGTGGTGGCCAGGAAGCGCAGCAGGGCGGCCCGGTGGGCGGCGTCGGGGATGCGCGCCTTGTTCAGCTCCGCCACGCCGACGAGCGCCTGGTCGGGTCCGTTCTCGCGCGGCTGGTAGAGCTGCCGCTCCATCGACGCCGGGTCGGGCGCCGGCATTTGGGGGAGCGGGTACTCGCCCTTGGCCAGGTCCTCCGTGATCGTGCCATTGTTCGGCAGCTCCTCGGGGTGCTGGGCGTAGAACGCCTGCGAGGCCGCGTCCGGGTAGCGGAAGGGCGAGTGAACGGTGCGGATCCGGCCGGAGCCGTCCGCGGCGAGCCACTGGGACTGGTCCTCGGTCCACTGCACCGTGTAGTCCTTGCCATCCGCCGTCGTGTCCCACGGGTTCGCGAAGACCACCCGGCGCTGGTACTCGTACCGGCCCGACTGGCCGTCGTAGGGTGCCGGCTGCAGGTCGTCGGCGATCGCCGTCAGGCACGGCAAGCCCGGCGAATGCGGCTGCCCGGGCGGCATGCTCGGCGCCGGCCGGAGCGCCAGGGCGATCGTCGTCACCCCGGCGACGGCTGCGAACGCGACCCCGGCGACCAGCAGCCGCGGCGGTTGCCAGCGACGGCGCCGCACCGGCGCGGCCTCGGGCGTGATGTCAACGGCGGCCGCCTGCAGCACGGCCTCGACGTCGCCGTCGCCCACCTGGACGTCCCGCGCCGGATCCGCCTGCTGGAAGAGTTCCCAAGTCCGCTGGGTCATGTCGTCGCTCCTGATGGCATTGGCGAAGTCCGGTCGGCCAGCGCATCGCGCAAGCGGCGGCGCGCTCGATGCAGCCGCACCTTCGCGGCGGTCGTACCGCACCCGAGCACGAGCGCGGCCTCGGCGAGGGACAGCTGCTCCCAGCCGACCAGGCGCAGGATCTCCTGGTCGTCGTCGGACAGCCCGGCCAGGGCCGAGCGCACGGCCAGCAACTCGGTCACCGCGTCATGCCGGTCCGCCGCGGCGGTGTCGGTGAGCGGCACGCCCGGGGGTGCGGCCCGCTGGGCCCGCCAATGGTTGGCCAGCAGCCGGCGCGCCACCCCGTAAAGCCAGGGCAGGGGGTGCTCGGGCACGTCGGTCCGCCGTCGCCAGGCGACCAGGAAGACCTCCTGGGCGAGTTCCTCGGCCGCCGTCATCCCGTCGAGTCGACGCAGGCCGTAGCGCACGACGTCCGGATAGTGCCGGGCGTACACCGCGCGGGACCAGTCGGACTGCTGGTCGATGTCCCTCATACCGCTACTTGTGTCGAAAGTCGACCGGAGGTTACGAGATGACCTTGTCCAGCAGGCCGTAGGCCTTGGCCTCTTCGGCGGCCATCGTCACGCCCTTGGCCAGGTCGGACTCGACCCGGCTGACGGGCTGGCCGCAGGCCTCCGCGATCCGGTTGGCCAGGTCTTCGAGCGCCTGCAAGTGCCGGCCCGCCACGGCGGCCATCTCGCCGGCCGTGCCCGCGTGCCCGTCCAGCGCCGGCTCCGACAGCCGCACCCGCGCGTGCGGATGGGCCGACCGCTCCCGCGCCGCCGCCAGGATGCCCACCGCGCCGCCGCCGACCTCGCCGCTCACCAGCGCGTGCACGGGTGCGCGCAGCGTGTCGATGGCGTCGATGATCGCGAACACCGCGTGCAGCTCACCGTCCGGCGCGCCCAGATGCAGCTGGACCGGATCCGTGCCCATCGTGTCGAGCGTCAGCAGGATCGACACCACGTCCGAGGCCGACGCCGCGGTCACCGGGCCGCGGATGGCGATGATCCGCTGCGTGAACAGGCGCTCCTGCAGCCAAGGCGCCATGCCGCCGTCGGAAGGTGGCGGTGAAGGGCGCCGGGGCGGCTCGTGGAACGGTCGCATGCCACTGACGCTATCGCCCATCCGTCGGTACGGCGTTCTCCCAAGAGCGTAATGCGATAGTGAGCCCGTGACTGGAGGCATTGGAGGCATCGGCGACACGCCGGCCGTCCGGCTCGACCGGCTGGTCGACGACGGTTGTGCCGAGGTGTGGGTCAAGCTGGAGGCGGGCAACCCGACCGGCTCCTACAAGGACCGGATGGCCCTCGCGATGATCGAGGGCGCCGAGAAGGACGGGCGCCTGCGTCCCGGGCAGACGGTTGTCGAGTACACAGGCGGAAGCACCGGATCGTCGCTGGCCTTTGTCTGCGCGGTCAAGGGCTACCCGCTGCGGATCGTGTCGTCCGACGCGTTCGCCGACGAGAAGATCCGCACGATGCGGGCGTTCGGCGCGGACGTCGAGCTCCTGCCCAGCCCGGCGGGCATCACGCCGGACCTCATCCCGGCCATGATGAAGCGGGCCGCCGAGATCGCGGCCGAGGTCGGCGGGTTCCAGACCGACCAGTTCAACAACACCGACATGGTCGAGGGATACCGCCCGCTCGGCGAGGAACTGGCCCGCCAGGTGCCCGGGCTGTCGGCGTTCTGTGCCTATGTGGGCACGGCCGGCTGCTTCCTCGGCACGACCCGAGCGCTGCTGCCACCGGTGCACAAGGTCGCCGTCGAGCCGGCCGAGTCGGCCGTGCTGTCGGGCGGCTCGCCCGGTACCCATCATATTGAAGGCGGCGGCATCGGACGGCGGCCACCCCTGTTGCACGAAGCGGACTACGACGAGGTCATCGCGGTGCCGGAGGCGGAAGCGT
>Ga0070683_100002621_pt1 | contig 14385 bp, 11 predicted proteins | sample KBSC713LmetaG_FD_64662 | JGI IMG/M metagenome (GOLD analysis project Ga0070683, IMG submission 64662) | Corn rhizosphere microbial communities from Kellogg Biological Station, Michigan, USA - KBS C7.1-3L metaG | ecosystem: Host-associated > Plants > Roots > Rhizosphere ...
GTCCCGTACGAAGTTGGGATACGGCGCGGACTGGCCGCTCGATTGGCGCGAGATGTGGGAATATTATGGAGAGGTCGAGCAGACGCTGAAAATCTCCGGACCCATCAGCTATCCCTGGGGCCCGAAGCGGCCCCGGTATCCGTACCGCCCCCACGAGTTGAATGCCGCGGCGCTCGTCCTGGCCGAAGGCGCGGAAGCACTCGGCATCCAATGGACCCCTACCCCGCTGGCGACTCTTTCGGCGCCGCGCGGGCCGGCCCATCCCTGTGTGTATCGTGGGATGTGCGTCATCGGCTGCTCGACCAACGCCAAGCAAAGCGTACTCGTCACCTGGTTGCCGCGAGCGCTCGCCGCGGGTGCGGAAATTCGCGACCTCGCGATGGCCGGATGCGTGGAGCATGGCCCGGATGGGCGGGTGACAGGAGTCCGATACTACCGGGAGGGCGCCTGGCGCTTCCAACGGGCTCGCAACGTCGTGGTCGCAGGTTATGCGATCGAGACCCCGCGGCTCCTGTTGAACTCCGCGAGCGGGCGCTTCCCTGACGGCCTTGCGAACAGCTCCGGACTCCTCGGCAAGAACCTCATGGTGCAGGCGAACCAGGCTGTCTGGGGGATCATGGAACAGGAGATCCGCAGCTACAAGGCGCCTCCATCGCTGGCGATCACGGAGCACTGGAACTACAACGATGTGGGCAAAGACTTCTTCGGGGGCTACTGTTACATGAGCCAGGGGCCGCTGCCGATCGTCTGGTCCGGTACCCAGTCGAGCAAGCGCGGACTGTGGGGCCAGGCCCTGATCGATGAGATGGAGCGTTATAACCACCAGGTCGGGCTGAAGATCGTCGGCGAATGTCTGCCACAGGAGCGCAACCGGGTAACGCTCGCGGACGAGCGCGACCAGTATGGCCTGCCGATCGCACGCGTCTCCTACTCCTATTGCGATAATGACCGGCGGCTCGTGCGTCATTCACTCAGGTTCATGCGCCGCGCGCTCGAGGCGGTCAAGGCACGGGAGATCTGGGAGGAGACGGACGATACCTGTCATTTGAATGGTACAGCCCGCATGGGCGATGACCCGCGCACCAGTGTTGTGAACGCCGACTGCCGCTCCTGGGACATTCCCAACCTGTGGATCTGCGACGGCTCGGTGTTTCCCACCGTCGGAGGCGTAAACCCCTCTCTGACCATCCAGGCCATCGCCTGCCGCACAGCCGATCGGATCAGGACCCTCGCGCGGCGCGGCGAGTTGTGAAGGCGACAGATAGAAGCGCGAGGCCGAGCATTCCAACCCCGGCGAGCAGGGAGTGTTTGTGCCTGGAAGCCCAGAGCGCCACACTGTAGGGCGCGGCGCGATTATCGAATCGGCCGCGGGCGCCGTAGTCGCCCGGCACCGGCTGGAACAGGTTGTTGGGAGCGCCAGGATCGGCGGCCTCCCCCGAGCTCTGCCCGCTATACCCCACCTGGGCCAGGTAGCGGTCCAGCCATCCCGGTGCGAGCTTGTTGCCGAGAATGGCTTTGATGGTCGATGACCCCACCCAGACTTCACGACGTCGCGCATAGGCGGCGAAAACGATCGCCTCGGCGGCGACCTCCGGCTGGAAGATCGGCGGAACCGGTTGGGGACGATTGGGGAGTTTGTTCAGCCCCCAATCGAACTGTGGCGTGTTGAGCGCGGGCATCTGCACCATCGTGAGATGAACGTCGATCCCATCGTGGAGCAACTCCGATCTCAAACTGTCGGTGAAGCCGCGGATCGCGAACTTCGCGCCGCAGTAAGGCGCCTGCAACGGAATGGATCGATAAGCCAGCGCCGAGCCCACCTGGACGATCGTCCCCCGATTGCGGGCACGCATGCGTTTGAGAGCCGCCATCGTGCCATACACGTTTCCGAGGTAGGTCACCTCGGTCGCACGCCGATATTCGGCCGGGGTGATCCGATGCAGCGGAGCGTAGATCGTGGCCATCGCCACGTTGATCCAGATGTCGATCGGTCCGAGCTCCTGCTCGATCCGTTCCGCTGCCCTGTCAACGGCCTCGGGATCGGCGACATCGGTCGGCACTGCCAACGCGCGAGCGCCGGCCTCCCTTACCTCCCGGGCAGCGGCTTGCAGCCCTGCGGTGTCCCGGGCGAGCAATCCGATGGACGCCTTGCGTCGCGCGAACGCGCGAACCGTCGCTCGGCCTACACCCGCGCTCGCGCCCGTGATCACGACGACTTCAGAGTGCGTACCGTTGCGCATCGACATGTTTGAACTCCAATCCCAGTCCCGGGCGACTCAGGTCAGGATGCAGATGGCCCCGGACGGGGACTGGAACACCATCGAACAACAGATGGGCGATGCGCACGTGATCATGAAAATACTCCATGTGAATCACACGTGGGCTGGCGCAGCAGGCATGCAGATGCAGCATGGGGGCGCAGTGACTCGAAAGCGGCAGACACTCCGCCTCGCACAAGCCATCGACTTTCAGAAACCCCGTAAAGCCGGCGCAACGGGTCGCATCGGCCTGCAGTACATCAACTGCCCCCGCGCGCAGCATGCAGCGAAAGTAATGCAGATCGTAACCATACTCGCCCGCCGTGATGTCCATGCCGGGAGGCGCCCGGTCGCGCAGCAACCGCAGTCCCGCCAGATCATCCGATGAGACCGGCTCCTCGAACCAACTCACGGCCGACTCCGCGAACTGGCGCATCAGGGAGAGCGCCTGCTTTCTCTCATACGCTCCATTCGCGTCCACAAAGAGCTCGGTGTGCGTCCCGATGGCCTCGCGCGCGGCCCGCACACGCTCGACATCCTGATCCGGATGCCTTCCAACCTTCATCTTGACACGTGTGATACCCGCTTCAGACCAGCCACTGAGCTGCTGCTGCAGCTTTTCGACCGAATAAGACGTAAAACCTCCGCTGCCGTAAATCGGCACGCCCGAGCGCGCCGCACCCCACAGCGTGACGAGGGGTACTTCGAGCAGACGCGCTTTCAGATCCCACAGGGCCGTATCGACGGCCGCTATGGCCATCGAAGCGATTCCGGGCCGGCCGAGGTTGCGAATCGCTCGCACCATCGACATCCAGTGCGCCGGTACGGCCATCGCATCCCGACCGCGCACCACATCCAGCAGCTTGTCGTGAATGAGTGTCGCGGTCGCGGAATCGGCATACGAATAGCCAATCCCGGTCATTCCCGCGGCTTGCGCCTCGACGAGCACCAATGTCGTCGCATCCCATTCCAGGGTGCCGTCCGACTCCGGCGAGTCGGTCGGGATTTTGAAAGCCGACACTTTCAGGGTCTGGATGGGCGGCCCGCTCTGGCCGGTCATGGGTCTCTCGAGAGTCTTTCCGGGGCGAACACAGCAACTAACGCGCCCGGCAGCGGCCGAGGGGAACCGTGTACCGGGGCGGCCCGTTACTCGCACAGCATTGAAATGGAAGGACCCTGGCTCAGGTGCGCGCGTGATGAATGCCTAGTCAGTGCCGACGCTCGCCAGGCGCGCCTGCGAGCCTAGCGAATTGCAAGACAAGCCGGAGTGACCCAACTTTTCTCCAGCCGTTTCGGATTTTTTCTACGTCTCGGCCTCATCGCGGCGCTCGGGCTCGCCATCATCGCCGTTTTCGCCTGGCGCGGCGTCATGGCGGGACCTGCCGCACTCAACGAGCCGCTGGAGCAACCGGTACCTTTCAGCCACAAACATCATGTCGGCGACGACGGCCTCGACTGCCGTTATTGCCACAGCTCCGTTGAGAGCTCGGCATTTGCGGGCATCCCACCCCTGTCGACCTGCATGACGTGTCATTCACAGTTGTATACGGACCAGGCTGCCCTGGCGCCGCTCGTCAGGGCCTTCGAAAGCAAGATCCCATTGCACTGGCAACGCGTGCACCACTTGCCCGATTTTGTGTACTTCAATCACAGCATCCACATCGCCAAAGGGGTCGGTTGCGTCACCTGTCATGGAAAGATCGATACCATGCCGCTCACTGCCCGAGTGGCGCCGCTCACCATGCAATGGTGTCTCGGGTGCCACCGCGCGCCGCAACGCTATCTGCGGCCCCGGGATGAGGTATTCAACCTGCATTGGCAGGCCAAGGATCAGTTGGCCACCGGTGCCCGGCTCCTGAGGGAGTACCACATCGACACGCGGCGGCTGACGGAGTGCTCGGTATGTCACCGTTGAGGCCAACACCGCCTCCCGACTCCGATGCCGTGGGTCTCCAACTGGATCGGCGGGACTTCCTGCAAACCATGGCTGCCTCGCTCGCATTGGCGGGACTCACCGGTTGCAGTCATCCGCCGCAAGAGGAGATCGTCCCCTACGTGCACGCGCCTCTGGGACAAATCGACGGGCTGCCGCGATTCTTCGCTACCGCCTTGCTCCGCAACGGCTACGCACATGGGGTGCTCGTTGAAAACCACATGGGACGGCCCACGAAGATCGAAGGTAATCCGCAGCATCCGGCGAGCCTCGGCGGCACGGATATCTTCGCCCAGGCCGCCGTACTGCAACTGTGGGATCCGGACCGCTCGCAAGCCGTGATGCGCCGGGAGGATGTGACGAGTTGGGAAGCCTTCGGCGCCGAGCTGTTGAAATGGAGCGCGCGATTCGACCAGACGCACGGTGCGGGATTGCGCGTGCTCACGGAAACGATCACTTCGCCCACCTTGTCGTCGCAACTCGACGCCCTACGCCGGAAATATCCGCAGGCCCATTGGCATGTTCATCAACCGGCCGGCCAGGAGCAGGCCCTCGCGGGAGCGCGGCTCGCGTTCGGGGAGCCGGTCTCCAGCCGTCTTCACCTGGACCGCGCCAAGGTCATTCTGTCACTGGATGCGGACTTTTTGTCCGACCCCGCGGCGGGAGTGCGCTATGCGCGTGACTACATCGCGGGACGCTCGCCCGAGCATCAGGGCAACACGATGGCCCGGTTGTATGTAGTCGAGGCAACCCCTTCGCTCACAGGCGCCATGGCCGATCATCGGCTCCCCCTGCAGTGCGCGCAGATCGAGATTTTTGCGCGACACCTTGCCAGGCGCCTGGGAGTCGCCAATGTCGTGGAAGACGGACTGGACGCGCGACAAACGCGCTGGTTGGATGAGTTGACCCGTGACCTGCAGGCACATCGCGGCGAGGCGCTCATCACAGTAGGACCAGCGCAAGCACCCTGGGTTCATGCGCTCGGACATGCGCTGAATGCCACACTCGGCAACGTGGGCGCGACCATCGAGTACAGCAATCCCGTCGAAGCGCTTCCCGGTGAGAGCGGCTCCCTGGCGGATCTCGTTGGCGCCATGCGCGCCGGCTCGGTTGATACGCTGCTCGTGCTCGGCGCCAACCCTGTCTATGACGCGCCCGCCGATCTCCAGTTCGCCGCCGCGCTGGAGAAGGTGCCGCACCTCGTACACCTGGGGCTGTATCGGGATGAAACCGGCGCCCGCGCCGAATGGCATCTGCCGCAGGCCCATTCTCTCGAGACCTGGTCGGACGCACTGGCCTTCGACGGCACCGCAACCATCGTGCAGCCTCTGATCGCGCCGTTGTACGAGGGGCGATCCGCCCATGAGCTGCTCGCCGCTCTTCTCGGCGAGAGCCAGCAACGGGGCCGGGAAATTGTGCGCCGACACTGGCAGGAGCGTCTGGATGATGCGGCCTGGGCCGCGGCACTCCAGACAGGCGTCGTACCCAACACCGCCCTTCCAACGCGCTCCCCTTCTTTGCATGGTGACGCGTTGGAGCGGGCGCTCCCGCCTCTCCAGGCCGCCGCGGCGTTGGAATTGCTACTGCGCCCCGATCCCACCATCGACGACGGACGCTGGGCCAACAATGGTTGGTTACAAGAGCTCCCCAAACCCCTGACCCAACTGACATGGGACAACGCGGCCTTGATCAGCCCGGAGCTCGCCGCACGGATGGACCTGTCCAACGGCGACATAGTTGAGATACGCCTGCGTGAACGGGCCAGGCGCGTGCCGGTGTGGATCATGCCGGGACAGGCTGCGGGCAGCATCACCCTCCACCTGGGTTATGGCCGCCGCCGCGCCGGGCGGGTTGGCGATGGGCGGGGGTTCGACGCTTATCCGCTACGCACCACTGGCGAGCCCTGGTGTGCGCGAGATGTCCAGCTTGCAAAGACAGGCGACCGTTACGAGCTCGCCGGGACCCAACATCATTTCAACATGGAGGGCCGCGATCTCCTGCGGACGGGAACCCTCGCCGGGTATCTTCGCGATCCTCATTTCGTCACGAGGGCCGATCGCTATCCGGGCGCCCCGCCGAGTCTCTACCCCGACTATCCACCCGGGAAGTACGCCTGGGGGATGAGCATCGATCTCAACGCCTGCATCGGCTGCAAGGCCTGCACCATCGCCTGCCAGGCGGAAAACAACATTCCCGTCGTGGGAAAGGAGCAGGTGCGGCGCGGTCGCGAGATGCACTGGATCCGGGTCGATCTCTATCACGAGGGCCCTGCCGAAAATCCACGCACCCATTCGCAACCGGTGCCCTGCATGATGTGTGAGCACGCGCCTTGCGAGGTGGTATGTCCTGTCGATGCCACCGTACACGACTCCGAAGGCCTCAACGTTCAGGTCTACAACCGTTGCGTCGGGACGCGCTTCTGCTCCAACAATTGTCCCTACAAGGTGCGCCGCTTCAATTTTCTGCAGTACGTCGACAAGGAAGCTGACACCCTGAAGGCACAGCGGAATCCCGAAGTTACCGTGCGTCGGCGCGGCGTCATGGAGAAGTGCACCTATTGCATTCAGCGGATCGAGGCCGCGCATATCGAGGCGGACAAGGGCAGCCGGCGCATCCGCGACGGTGAAGTACTGACCGCCTGCCAGGCGGTCTGCCCGACCCAGGCGATCCGGTTCGGCGACGTGGCGGACCGGCAATCCGCGGTTGCCGAAGCAAAGGCATCGCCGCGAAATTACGTGATGCTGGGTGAGCTCAACACCAGGCCGCGGACGAGTTACCTGGCACGCCTGCGAAATCCCAACCCGGCATTGGAGGAGAAAACTTAGGTGGCCGCACAGATGCGCAGTGAGGCCGCGGCGGCGCCGCTCATGGATGAAGGTGAAACCTACACCTCCATCACGAGCAATGTGAGCGCCATTACGCTGCACCGTCGCTTTGGCCGGCTCTGGCTGACCGGTTTCACCGTCGCGCTCGCGCTCGCCCTGCTGCTGGCTTTCGGGGTCGGCTGGCTGCTCGCAATGGGCGTGGGCATCTGGGGACTCAACATTCCGGTCGCCTGGAGTTTCGCCATCGCCGACTATGTCTGGTGGATCGCCATCGGGATGGGAGGGACCTTCATTTCCGCCGCCCTCTACCTGACCCGCCGGGATTGGCGCAACTCGCTCAACCGGTACGCCGAAACCATGACGGTGTTCGCGGTCTCCGTGTCCGGCATTTTTCCCATCCTGCATCTCGGGCGTCCGTGGTTTTTCTATTGGCTGTTTCCATATCCGGATGTCATGAATGTCTGGCCCCAGTGGCGCAGCTCGCTGGAGTGGGATTTCTTCGCGATCATCGCCTACCTGCTGGTGTCCATCCTGTACTGGTATGTCGGGATGATCCCGGACCTCGCGACGCTGCGCGATCGCGCTCCGACCCTTGCCCGGGCGCGGTGGTACGGGTTCTTCGCGCTCGGCTGGCGTGGGGAGGCACGACATTGGCGCCGGTTCGAGACGGTGAGCCTGTTATTGGCAGGACTCGCCGTGCCATTGGTCTTCTCCGTGCACAGCATGGTGGCATTGGATTTCTCGGAGGGCCTGGTGCCGGGATGGCACTCGACGATCTTTCCGCCGTTCTTCGTCGCCGGGGCTCTGTTCTCGGGCTTTGCGATGGTGCTGGCTCTCGGCATTCCAATGCGCAAGGCGTTTCACCTGGAGCCCTACATTACCGAGCGGCACCTGGTCAACATGGCGAAAATGCTCCTGGCCGTAGGCCTGGTCGTGGATTACAGCTACCTGTCCGAGATTTTCACGGCCTTCTACAGCATGGACCCGTACGAGGTGGCGCTCGCGAAGAACCGGTTCTTCGGCGCCTACGCCTGGGTCTTCTGGAGCACGATCCTCTGCAACGTCGTGTTGATCCAACTCCTGTGGGTGCCACGGGTCCGGGCAAATCCACGGGCGCTGGTGGCAATCAGTCTCGGTGTGCTCGTCGGCATGTGGCTCGAGCGATTCATGCTGATCGTCACCACCCTGTACCGGGACTTCGTACCCTCGAGCTGGGGCATGTTCTATCCGACCTTCTGGGATATCGCGTTTCTCGCGGGCTCGATGGGGTTGTTCTTCGTCTTGTATCTGCTGTTCGTGCGCCTGGTCCCGGTCGTTTCAATGTTTGAGCTGCGCAAGATGGTGCGCAAACGCGAGCGGGAGCTCGCATGAGCGACCCGCACCTGTACGGCGTGCTCGCCGAGTTCGCCACCGCCGAACAATTGCTCGCGGCCGTTGCGCGAGCGCGTACGGAGACACGCCACGCCGTTCTCGAAGCCTATTCGCCGGTGCCTGTCGAGGGACTCGTCGAAGCGCTGGGTCCCCGTAAGGCCGACCGGATCCCGTTCTGGATGTTGCTCGGAGCTATCGCAGGTGGGGCCGGAACGTTCGCACTCGAATGGTATGCGGCCGTCTGGGACTATCCGATCAATGTCGGCGGCCGCCCGACCGGCAGCTGGCCGGCGTTTCTGCCACCGGCGATTGAAATGGCCGTGCTCGGCGCAGCCCTCTTCGGCGTGCTCGCCATGTTGATCAGTAACGGCCTGCCTCGATGGCACCATCCGCTGTTCGAAGTGGAGAGCTTTGGGCGCGCCAGTAACGACCGCTTCTTTCTCCTGCTGCGCGCGATCGACCCGAAGTTTGATCCACGACGGGCGCGTGAAATTCTCCAGACGCTCACTCCCTTGACGGTCCGGGAGGTGCGGTTGTGAACCGCAACACATTCCTCATCGGATGTCTTGCGCTCTCGCTGGCCGGTTGTGAGCGCGGCCTGCACGAGATGTACGAGCAACCGAAGTACAAGCCACTCTCACCAAGCGAGTTGTTTGCTGACGGTAACTCTTCGCGACCGCAAGTCCCGGGCACGATTGCGCGCTCCGCGGGGGCCCTGGCGGGCAGCAGCAGCGGTCGCCGCGACGCGGTCAGCCTTCCGACGGCGCCGGGCGCTGCGATCGGCCTCGATGCCACCGGCCGGCCATTGGCGCCCGACCAGGAGCCGGTTTATGCGAATCCGCTGCCGATCACCGCGGCGCTCCTGGATCGCGGTCGCGAGCGGTTCAACATCTATTGCGCTCCGTGCCATAGCATGGCCGGGGATGGCGACGGAATGATTGCGCGTCGCGGGTTCCCCGCGCCTCCGAGCTATCACACGGATCGCCTCCGCAACGCCGCCGACAGTCATTTCTACCAGGTGATTACCAACGGCTATGGAGTCATGTATCCGTATGCCGATCGGATCGCTCCGCAGGACCGCTGGGCCATCGTCGCGTATATCCGGGCATTGCAACTGAGCCAACATGCGCCGGCCTCGCTGCTGAGTGATGACGACCGGCAGAAGCTGGACGAGGTGCGGCGATGAGCGCCCGGCTGCCGCAGACCCGGACGCAGTGGATCTGCGGCCTGGGCGGAGGGGTGCTGTTGGGGTGCCTGCTGCTGGGCTTTGCTCCAGTACAGGAAAGATTGTTGTCGTACCTGTTCGCCTTCCTGTTCTTTACAGGGATCTCGATCGGGAGCCTGGCCCTCATCATGGTGCACGTCTTGAGTGGCGGCGCGTGGGGAGAGCGGCTGCGCCGCCCGTTGCTGGCCGCCGCGCGCACCCTGCCCTTGCAGGCCTTGCTCGCCATTCCGATTCTGGTGGGCTTGCCGGCTCTCTACCCCTGGGCGAATCCCAACACGGTCGCCCACGACGCCCTGCTCCGCGACCAGAGCTGGTACCTGGCGCCAACGTTTTTCGTGGCTCGCACGATCATCTACTTCGTGCTGTGGATTGCCTTTCTGTGGATGATCGGAGCCAGCGCGAAAGACCCGGCGCGCACGCGCGCACTCCCGCGCATCGCATCGGGCGGGCTCATCGTTTACGCACTCTCGAGCCTGTTTGCCTCCACTGACTGGGCCATGTCACTGCTGCCACACTGGCATTCATCGACCTTCGGCATGATGGTCGCCACGGGATGGATGCTGGCGGCGGCGGCGCTCGCGATCCTTTGCGCGATTGCCTGGACTTCCGCCACGCTCCCTCCAGCGAACCTGCTGCACGATCTCGGCAACCTTCTGCTCATGTTCGTGTTGGCCTGGTCGTACCTGGCGTTCATGCAATACCTGACTGTGTGGATAGCGGATCTGCCGGCAGAGACGGCCTGGTACATCCCGCGTACCCGCAGCAGCTGGCGCGCCCTCGCCCTCTTCCTGATCGCTTTCCATTTCGCCGTGCCGTTCGCCGTACTTCTGTCGCGGCGGGCCAAACGACGGGCGTCGTGGCTGGCGGGCATTGCGGCGCTTCTGCTCTTTGCGCAGCTGGCCGACGCATTCTGGCTGGTTGTTCCAACCTTCCGCCCGGGATTTGCGATACGTGGGACCGACCTGCTCGCATCCATAGGCATGGGCGCCCTCTGGTGCTCGATTTATTGCGGACAGCTACGCCGGGCGAAGTGGGCGAGCCTTCCGATGGAGCGCGCAACCGGTTCTGTCGAGGGCGCCCATGGCTGAGCCTCCCTTTGGACATGAGTCGCCCGGAATCAGGGTCCGCACCATCGTAATGGTAGCGGCAGCGTTTGCAGTCATAGTGGTGCTCGTCGTGGTCCTCTTGCGTGTCGTGGTCGGCCGATATGTCATTCCACAACACGCCGAGGTCGTGGCGCGCCGCGGAACCGTTCCTCCCGCGCCTCGTCTCCAAACCTCACCTGCAGAGGCCGTCGGAGCGTTGCGAGCCGAGAAGCAGGCCCTCCTTTCAACATGGAGCTGGACCGATAGCACGCACCGGTTCGCGCGTATTCCGATCGGGCGTGCGATGGCCTTGTCCGTTCAAAGGACGCGAGCGACCCATGCGCCAGTGCGCGCGCCGCCAGACCTGGCGACGAAAGTTGGCTTCGATCAGAAGTTGGGCAGCCAGGCTCCGATGCATGTGCCGTTCATCGATAGCGATGGGGTGACCGTGGACCTGGCGGGACTGCTCAACGAGCGCCCCACCCTTATCGTTCCCGGCTACTACGTGTGTACGAACCTCTGTGGGGCCGTCCGCGCCGGCGTGGCTCACGCAATTGAGAAATCCGGGCTCACTCCCGGCGAGCAATTCAATGTCGTGCTCGTGAGTATCGACTCGCGTGACACAGCCGAAGAGGCACGCGCTGCCAAGCAAAGAGACGCGTCGAGCCATCCCCACGCGTATGTGACGCGCTGGCATTATCTCACGGGCTCATCGTCAGCGCGCGAGGCGCTGATGCGCGCAATCGGCTTTCGATCCTGGTTCGATGAGCGGGACGGTCAGTATGCGCATCCCGCCGGCATCGTCCTCCTGAGCCCAGGGGGTCTCGTGACGCAGTACTTCTTCGGGGTGCAGTTCGTGCCGCAGAGCCTGCGGCTCGCCCTCGTCAGCGCCTCGCAGGGTCACATCGGATCCATCATCGACCAGCTGGTGCTCCTATGTTGTGATTATGATCCCTCCACCGGCCGTTACAGCCTCCTGGTCGGCAGGGTGTTGCAAGCGCTCGGGGTGCTGACGCTGCTCGCGTTGGGGGCACTGATTTTCGTGCTGCGCCGCCACGAGGGCCAACGCGCGTGAATCGCTTTCACATGTTCATGCCGGAAGCGTCGAGCATAGCGCGGCCTATCGACACATTGTTCTGGTCCATGGTCATTCTTTGCGCGGTAGTGGCGATCGGCGTGTTCGTGGCGATCATCTTCTTCTGCATCCGATATCGTCGCGGCAGCCGGGCCGACCGGACAGGCGCCCACCAGCAAAGCCTCGGTGTCGAGCTCACATGGACGCTGGTGCCGTTCGCCTTGTTCATCGGGGTATTCCTCTGGAGTCTCGTACTCTTCGCCCAGGCGCGAACCCCGCCCGCGAACGCTCAGACTCTCTACGTCGTGGCGAAGCAATGGATGTGGAAAGTACAGCATCCCGCCGGCCAACGCGAAATCAACACCCTGCACGTCCCGTTGGGTCAGCCGGTGCGGCTGACGATGACCTCGCAGGATGTGATTCACAGCTTCTACATCCCGGCTTTCCGCGTCAAACAGGACGTCCTTCCCGGGCGTTATACGCAGCTCTGGTTCACCGCGACGAAGGTGGGAAGCTTTCCTCTGACTTGCGCGGAATACTGCGGGCTGGACCACTCGAGAATGGGCGGCATGGTCGTGGTCAACACTCCCGCGGACTACTCCGCGTGGCTCGCCGGCCACCAGGGCGGCCCCGGTCTGGCTGCCCGCGGTGCGACCGTGTTCCGGCATGCCGGCTGCAGCGGCTGTCATGGGCCGGATGCGTCCGTCCATGCCCCGGATCTCGCAGATCTGTACGGACGTACCGTGCATCTGTCCGACGGCAGCTCCGTCACGGCAGATGAACGTTATCTGCACGATTCCATTCTGCTCCCTAAGACGCAAATCGTAGCGGGGTATGCGCCGATCATGCCGTCCTATTCCGGGCAATTGAGCGAAGAGGACGTGATCGCGCTGATTCACTACATCAAGTCCCTGTCGGCAACCGGGGGCTCCCCTTGAACAGTGCAGTAACCACAGGACCAGGCTTTCTCTCGCGTGAGGAGAGCCTGCTCGCGTGGCTGACGACACGGGATCACAAGCGCATTGCGATCCTGTACGCGCTCAGCATCACTTTTTTCTTCTTCCTCGGCGGCGCCGCGGCCACCCTCATCCGGCTGCACCTGGTCACGCCCGACGGCGCCTTGCTCAACGCACAGGACTACAACAAAACCTTCACCTTCCACGGAGTGGTGATGGTCTGGTTCTTTCTCATTCCCTCCATCCCGGCCACGCTCGGGAATTTTCTGCTGCCGCTCATGATCGGCGCCCGTGATGTGGCCTTTCCACGGCTGAACCTGGCGAGCTGGTACCTGTACATGGCCGGCGGGCTGTTCACGATCGCAGCCCTTCTCGCCGGAGGAGTCGACACGGGCTGGACCTTCTACACGCCGTTCTCGACGATGTTCTCCAACACCAACGTGTTCCTCGTGGTGGTGGGGGTGTTTATCACCGGCTTCTCCTCCATCTTCACGGGGCTCAACTTCATCGTCACCACCCACAGCCTGCGCATCCCGGGAATGACGTGGTTCCGATTGCCGCTGTTCGTGTGGGCCATCTACGCGACCTCCCTGGTCATGGTGCTGGCCACGCCGGTGTTGGCCATGACGCTCGCACTGATAGGCCTCGAGCGCGGCCTCGGCGTAGGGGTATTCGATCCCTCCCTCGGTGGCGATCCCCTGCTGTTCCAGCACCTGTTCTGGTTCTACTCCCACCCCGCGGTCTACATCATGATCCTGCCCGCGATGGGGGTCGTGAGTGAGATGATTTCCTGCTTCGTGCGCCGGCGCGTGTTCGGCTACCGGTTCATGGCTTATTCCATGCTCGCCATTGCCGTGATCGGCTTCCTCGTCTGGGGCCATCACATGTTTGTCGCCGGACAGTCGGTGTACGCGAGCCTGGTGTTTTCCGTTCTGAGCTTCATGGTCGCCGTGCCGTCGGCCATCAAGGTATTCAACTGGACCGCAACCTTGCGCAAGGGAGACATCAGCTTCGAGGCGCCGATGCTGTATGCGCTCGGCTTCGTGGGCCTGTTCATGTTGGGGGGGCTCACCGGACTGATGCTCGCCGCACCCGCACTCGACATACCGCTGACCGATACTTACTTCGTGGTGGCGCACTTTCATTACGTGATGGTCGGCGGTTCGGTCATGGCCTACATGGGGGGCATTCATTACTGGTGGCCGAAGATCACCGGCAGGATGTACCCGGAAGGATGGGCGAGGTTTGCGGCCATCCTGATGTTCTTCGGCTTCAATCTCACTTTTTTCCCGCAATACCTGCTCGGTTATGAGGGGATGCCGCGGCGCTACTTCAGCTACCTGCCGCAGTTCCAGTTGCTCAACATCCTGTCCTCGGCGGGAGCCTCCATCCTCGCGCTCGGATACGTGCTGCCGGCAATGTATCTCTTGTGGTCGTTGCGTTATGGCCGGCGTGCAGGCGACAACCCGTGGCAGGCTCGAGGCCTGGAGTGGCAGACCAGCTCGCCGCCACCGAAGGAGAACTTCATAACTCCCCCGGTGGTTCGCGAAGCGTACGCCTACGCCGAGCCACCGCCATGAACACAGCTTCCGGGGCACACGTCGAAGAGCAGTACAGCGATCCCACACAGCAAAGGGAGGCCGCAACGCTTGGGATG
>Ga0070683_100002622_pt1 | contig 14376 bp, 15 predicted proteins | sample KBSC713LmetaG_FD_64662 | JGI IMG/M metagenome (GOLD analysis project Ga0070683, IMG submission 64662) | Corn rhizosphere microbial communities from Kellogg Biological Station, Michigan, USA - KBS C7.1-3L metaG | ecosystem: Host-associated > Plants > Roots > Rhizosphere ...
TGCGCCAGGCGCGTGTCGCGCTCGAAACCGCCGACCACGTCATCTTCCTGATTGATGGCCGCAGCGAGCTGACAGCCGCCGATCGCGACCTGGCAAAGATGCTCCGCAAGCTGGGAAAGCCGGTCGCGCTGGCGGTAAACAAGATTGATAGCGAGCGCCGGTCAGGCCTGGCCCACGAATTTCACGAGCTCGGCTTCGAGCATCTTTTCCCAGTCTCCGCGGAACATCACCTGGGGATCGACGAGCTGCTGGCGCACGTCACCGAGGGATTTCCTGTCTCGCCCCCGGAACCCAATGAGCCGGCGAACCGGATCAAGGTCGCCATCCTGGGCCGCCCCAATGTGGGAAAATCCACGCTGCTGAATGCGCTGGTGGGATCCGACCGCGCCATCGTTTCGCCCATCGCCGGCACCACCCGCGATGCCGTGGATGAGTCCATCGTCCGCGACGGTGTCGAGTACGTGTTCGTCGATACGGCTGGCATCCGCCGCAAGGGTAAGACCCATCTGATGGCAGAAAAGCTGAGCGTGGTGATGGCGCGGCGCCACCTGCGCATGTGCCATGTCGCTTTGCTGGTGATGGATGCTACCGAAGGCGTGCTTTCGGCCGATTCCACCATCGCCGGATACGCCCACGAAGAAGGCCGTTCGGTGATCCTGTGCGTGAATAAGTGGGACGCGCTCAAGGAACGCAACCGGAAGAAGTTCCTGGAACAGATCCAGGAGCGGCTGAAGTTCCTGGATTACGCCCCGGTCGTGTTCATGTCCGCGCTCAAGGCACAAGGGACGAACGCGCTCTTCCCCCTGATTAAAAAAGGTTTCGAATCGGCCTCCCGCCGCATCGGAACGGGCGAGCTGAACCGTTTCGTGGATACGCTCCGCTGGGAATTCCGGCCCAAGATCAAATACCTGACCCAGGCGTCCATCCGCCCGCCCACGTTCGTCATTTTTACCGACCGCACAGGCACCGGAAAGCTGCATTTTTCGGCCGAACGGAACCTTGCGAACCGATTGAGGGAAAAATTCGACTTCGCGGGGACCCCGGTGGTGGTAAAAACCAAGCGAGCGGAATAATATACTCCTGAATTATCCATAATTTGTCGATAGGATACGCGTGGAAGTTTTTGTCGCGCGCCAGCCCATTTTCGACCGCAATCGCCAGGTATGGGGCTACGAACTCCTGTTCCGGTCCGGCGCCGCTCAAACCAAATTCGACGGCACCGACGCGAGCTCCGCCACCCGGCAGGTGATTTCCAACAGTATGTTGGCCATTGGGCTCGACACGCTACTGCAGGGAAAACAAGCCCTCATCAACTTCGGCCGCGAAATGGTGCTTCAAGATTGGTACTCCACGCTTCCTAAAGGCTCCACGATTATCGAACTGACCGAAGATATTGAGCCGGACGGGGATGTTATTGCAGCCGTGCGGGGAATGCGCGAGCAGGGGTATCGGATCGCGCTGGACGATTTCCAGGCGAGCTCCAAAATGGATCCCCTGATCGAGATGGCCCACATGATCAAGGTGGAAATGCACACGCCAAAGGCCCAGCAGGAGGTCATGATCCGCGAATTCCACGCGCGTGGCATAAAGGTGCTTTCTGAAAAGGTGGAAACAGATTCGGATTACCGCTGGGCGCTCAAGGCAGGATATGACTATTTTCAGGGTTACTTCTTTGCGCGTCCTCTGGTGGTGAAAGGCAAGCAAATCCCGGCCAATAAACTGCAGTGCCTGCAGCTGCTTCAGGAAGCGCACCGTCCTGAGGTCGATTTCACGCGGCTGACGTCGCTGATATCGCGGGACGTGTCGTTCTCCTATAAGCTCCTGCGCTATGCCAATTCGGCCCGATTCGGAAGGACTACTGAGATCCAATCCATTCGCCGTGCGCTGGTGATGCTAGGGGAGTGCGGTATTCGGAAATGGATCGCCATTGCAGCGTTGCCCACCATTGCCGGCGACAAGCCGCGCGAGTTGATCACGCAATCCCTGGTCCGCGGCAGATTCTGCGAACTGCTGGCGCAAGCCAGCGGGCAAGGTATCGAAGATCAGGCGTTCCTGGTTGGCTTGTTTTCCATGCTGGACGCTCTGCTGGATCGTCCTCTGGAAGATGCGCTTGGGGAACTGGGGCTGGCTGCGCCGCTAGACTCGGTGTTGCGCGGCCACGCGACGGACGATAACGCGCTCAATAGGATTTATAAGCTGGTTCGCAATTATGAAATGGCCGACTGGGATGAGGTGGAACGCCTGGCGGGCCACCTGGGAACTCCCGCCGACCAGGTGGGGGCTGCCTACCGCGAAGCGCTTCCTTGGGCCGATGAGATGGCTCGGACCTAACGGCCCCAAGCGCTCGTGTTGCTAATACCAGGGAATTAAACCCTAAAGCGGAGCCCAGTTTAGTCGATACGTAAAGAGTGGAAGTGTTTGTCGCGCGCCAACCCATTTTCGATCGCAACCGCAAAGTCTGGGCCTATGAGCTTCTCTTTCGGTCCGATAGCGATGCCACGCACTATGACGGAGCCGAACCTAGCTCAGCCACCCGGCAGGTGATTTCTCATGGCATGCTGTCCATCGGCTGGGACAAGATGCTTCGCGGCAAGCACGGCTGCATCAATTTCGGCCGGGACATGCTTCTGCAGGATCTGTATTCGAGTCTGCCCCCCGGGCAAACCGTCATCGAATTGACCGAGGACATCGAGGCGGATGAGGAAGTGCTGGAAGCGGTCCGCGGCGTCAAAGACCAGGGATATCGGATCGCACTCGACGATTACCGGCCGGGTCCGCGAATGGACGCGCTGGTCGATCTCGCCGACCTGGTCAAAATCGAAATGGATACGCCCAAGGAAAAGCAGGAGCTCATGCTTCGTGACCTCCGCCCGCGCGGAATTCGCGTGCTTTCCGAAAAGGTGGAAACGGATGCGGATTTCCGCTGGGCCTTGCGCGCCGGATACGACTATTTTCAGGGAAATTTCTTCGCGCATCCCGTGGTGATGCAGGGCACCGAGATCCCCGCGGTTAAGATCCAATGCCTGCGGCTGATTCAGGAAGCGCACCGAGCCGAGCTCGATTTCACGCGGCTGACTGCCTTAATCTCCCAGGACGTTTCGTTGTCCTACAAGCTGCTGCGTTATGCCAATTCGGCGCGCTTCGGACGGCAGGGCAAAATCAGCTCGATCCGCCGCGCTCTGGTGGTCCTGGGAGAGTACGGCATCCGCAAATGGATCGCGATCGCCGCTCTGCCCGCCATCGCCGACGATAAGCCCACCGAACTGGTCACGCAATCCCTGGTGCGCGGACGATTCTGCGAGCTGCTGGGGCAAGCCAGCGGGCAAGGCGTGGAAGACCAGGCCTTCCTGGTGGGGCTGTTCTCAATGCTGGACGCTCTTCTGGACCGTCCGCTGAATGACGCGTTGGAGGAACTTGGGCTGGCGGTTTCGCTGGATTCCGTTTTGCGCGGGCAGGCGCCCGACGACAGCGTCCTGGACCGGATCTATAAACTGGTCCGCCGGTATGAGGTTGCAGATTGGGATGGAGTAGAGACGCTCGCTGGCCTGCTGGGAACGCCTCCGGAAGTAGTAAGCGCGGCCTATCGCGAAGCGCTGCCGTGGGCCGACGAATTGGCCCACGCTTCGTAAACGCGATCAGATATATTCGAAGAAACTCCGCTTCAGTCTCCGGAACACCAACAGTCCGATACCGAGCGTGACCGCCGCTACGATCACCATGTTCTCGATCAGCGTCGCGGCAGGGGCGTGCTTGTCGATGAGGATGTTGCGCATCGCCATGACCAGAGCCGCCACCGGGTTGAAACGATAGACGGACTTGAACCGGTCCGGAATACTCTCGAACGGGTAAAAGGTCGGAACCAGCCAGAACAGCACCAGGTTGAAGGATTCCACCACATATTGCGTGTCGCGGACGAACACGCTGATCGCGCTCGACAGCAGCGAAACGCCACAAACGAAAACAATGTACAGCGCCCATAACGGCACCAGCCATAACCAGAACCGGTTGGGGTACAAACCGTAGAAGAATGCCATGGATAGCAGCAGCGCCATCTGAATCCCCAGATGGACGCAGTTGGAAAACACCGCCGCGATGGGAACCATCTCGCGAGGGACAGGGACCCGTTTCACCAGTTGGGCGTTGGCGATGATCGAAGTGGTTCCGCTCAGCCAGGCGCCTGTGAAGAAGTTCAAGGGCACCAGGCTGCAGAGCAGGAACAGTGGGAAAGCCGGCGGGTTGTTCTTGCCGTACACGTACCCGAAGATGAACGTCAGTACTCCCATCATCACCAGGGGGTTAATCAGAGACCACAAAATGCCCAGGCTCATATTCCGGTAGCGGATCCGAAAATCCTTGAGCACTAGATTTTGAAGGAGATAGAGGTAATCTCCCTTCCATTTACGTTGATTCATTCGAGCCTCAGTATACAATGCGATTCCGTTCCGGCCGCCCCCCTTGCCTTTCGGACTCAAAAATAGGAGACACTGGTCGATAGGCAACATTGGGCATGAAAGTTCAAAGCGCCAAACTCCCCCCTCTGGATGCGACGGACCCATCGGGCAGAAATCAGCCCGGTCGAAGTTCCGGAGTCGCTGATGATGTCCACCTCTCCGAACTGGTCAGGAGTTTGCGTTCGCTGGTGCCGGATTCCCCGGAGCGGCAGGAGCGCATCGAGCAGCTCGCACGAGCCTACGCCGACGGGACGTACAAAGTGGACGCCGAGGCCACGGCCTCAAAGATTATTGACGATTCGCTACAGTTTCCGTAGACACACTCGGGCGCGCCACGCGGAACGCGGCCCAAATCGCATGGTGATCTGAGAAGGCAATCGGTTCCGTGCTTGAGCTGAGCGGTTCCATTCCGTTCACGAACAACCAATCCAGATGCTGGCGGGCGATCGGCAGCGTGACCAGCTGATCCTCGAACGGGGTCTTGAATCCCAGTTGGGCCATCGCACGGCGCACAGTCGACCGGTATCCACCTCGCGGGAACGGCAGCGTGTGCTCGATCCAATAGAAGTCGTTGGTGTTGAAATCTCCGCCGATGAGCCTGGGACCGGTGAGCTTGGCGGCCTCATCCATCACTGGTTGGAGCTGCTTCAACCGCTGATCCGGGTTGATGCGGGTATCCAGGTGAGCGTTCCAGATGCGCAGGTCGCCCGACGGAACGCGCAGTTTCACCGCCAGTGCGAACCGGTGGCGCGTCTTGAAAAGCAGGTTGTAGGGCGTCAGCCACTCGACCTTGGATTCCTCGATCGGAAACTTGCTGACTACAGCCAGGCCGCGATCGTAAACGTTCTTTCCTTCAGGCGCGAAGGCGACCTGGTAGCCCAGCCGGTCGGCCAGGCGGCTGGCGATGCTCGGGCCGCCTTCTACGTGGGAGACTTCCTGCAGAAGAATGATATCGGCGTGGCTCACGCGCGGCGCGGCCTCGAAATCGTGCACCACCTTCTCGAAACTGGATTGGTGGTCCAGGTTGAGCGAGGCGATAGAGATCGTATCGGCGAGCGGCGCGCCGTCCAGGTTCGGAAGATTTGGGAGATTCGGCGGAGTAGCCGTAAGAACTAGAACCGCCAGCAACGTCAAGGAGCCGACGGGTAACCACAACTTCATATCTCTAAATTTACCAGATGCGGGAATTCAGGACCTGCTCCGCTGCCGAGCCGAATCCGTCATCGCCCACGCGGACCGCTTGGCATCCGGCATCCGTCCCTGCCTGCATGTCCTCGTCGGAATCGCCGATCAGGACGGTCTGTTCGGGTTTAGCCCCGAAATCACGCATCGCGCGCGTGATCATTCCGGTTGCCGGCTTGCGGCACGAGCATTGCTCCCCCATCGAATGCGGGCAGAAGTAAATCTTCGAAATCCGGACTCCGCTCCCGCCCAGCTCCCGCAGAAGGCGTTGGTTTACCGCGATGAAATCCTGAAGCGTGTAGTAGCCCAGACCGATGCCTTGCTGATTGGTCACGATCACCAACCTCAACCCTGCTGCCTGCAGCTTCAGCAGCCCTTCGATCACTCCCGGCAGAATCTCGACTTTCGCCGGATCGTGCAGGAAAGGCACGTTGCGGATCAGCGTCCCGTCACGATCGAGCAGGACTAGTCCGCGAAAGCCTTGCGCCGCGGCGTCATCGGGCTTCGCCTGCGCGTGGAGCAATCCAATCCGCTCGATGAGCTTCGAACTGCTGGTATCGAAGCCCGACTTGACCACCGCGACCTTGCCGCCGTATTCCTTCACTGCCTCGCCCGAACGGAGCGAATCCGCGGCGTAATCGCCGCCCTTGATGTACAGATCGGGTTTCCAGCGGAGCAACAGCGAGAGCGGGCGGTCATCTTCCATCAGCGTCACGGCGTCCACGGCCGCCAGCCCCGCCACGACGTACATCCGCTCGCGCTCCGGGACGATCGGCCGCAACGGGTTCTTATATCGGGAGACAGACGCATCCGAGTTCACCGCGACCATCAGTCGGTCGCACAGCTCGCGCGCTTTTGCCAGATATTCGACATGGCCCGCGTGCAGGAGATCGAAACCGCCGCAAGTGAAACCGACGCGCCGGCCGGCGGTTTTCTCGGCCGCGAACCACTGGTCCATCTGGTCCATCGATAGAATCTTGGACAGGATTTTTTCCAATGCCTCTATGTTAGAGTAAGCCCGAGTGGGGCTTCCCGAAATTCTCAAACTGTTCCCTGGACAGCGGATTCTGGTCCTGGGCGACGTAATTCTCGACTGGTATTGGTGGGGTCAGGCGTCCCGTTTATCGCCCGAAGCGCCGGTACCGGTGGTCCGCAAGCAGCGCACCACGCTCCAGCCGGGCGGTGCGGGGAACACTGCTGCGAATCTGGCGGCCCTGGGCGCTCGCGTGAGCCTGTTTGGCGTCACGGGCCAGGATTCCCACGCCGATGAGCTGAAGGCCGCGTTGAAGGCCCACGGCGTCGAAACACGCGGCCTGGTCGCCGACGCGGGCCGTCCGACCACTACGAAGACCCGTGTCATCGCCGCCCACCAGCAAGTAGTTCGCGTAGACGAGGAAGCTACGCACCCAATTTCGACCGACACAGCCGACGCCGTTCTGAAGGCGGTCAGGGATGATCTGAACAACGCCGGGGCGATCGTGATTTCGGATTACGCGAAAGGATTTCTCACACCCCCTCTTCTCGATGCGGTAATCGGAGAGGCTCGCCGTGCCGGCAAACGCGTGTTCGCCGATCCCAAAGGCGCCGACGCGGCGCGCTATCGGGGAGCGTTTCTGTTGAAGCCCAATCGTCTGGAACTGAGTCTGTTGACTGGACTCCCCACCGATACCCACGCTGAGATCCTTGCCGCCGGAAGCCGTCTGGCCGCCAGCATGCCGGGCACACATATCCTGGTCACCGAAGGCTCGGAGGGCATGACTCTCTTCGCGGATGCGAAGCCTCCTGAGCACCTTGCATCCTCGCCCCGCCAGGTATTCGATGTCACCGGAGCGGGCGACACGGTGCTGGCTGTCACCGCCATGGCCGTCACCGCGGGTGCGTCCTGGAGCCAGGCGATGCAGCTCGCCGCTGAGGCCGCGGGAATTGCCATCGGCCGGATGGGCAGCGTGGCCGTCAGCCTGAGCGATCTTCAAACGAATCTCTGAGAATCCTTGCCGCTTCGCACGACTAACTCAGCGTGCTGAGAATCATTCTGCTGCTGATGCTCGTGTTATCGAGTGCTCCTGCGCAAACGAAGTCGCAAACAAAAGCCAAAGCGCCCCCGCCGCCCCAAGGAACAACGGCTCCACAAGACGTCCAGATCGAGGCGGACATTCGCGCGCGATTGGCCAAATCCGTGATCGGCAAGGATGGACTCACCGTGCGTGTACAAGGCGGCGTCGCCTATTGGGATGGAACCACGAACGTCGTCCAGCATAAGGGCGCGGCGACCCGCATGGCCAAATCAGCGGGGGCCAAGAAAGTGGTCAATAACATCAAGGTCGGCGACGATGCCAGACAGAAGGCCGCGGGGAACCTCGAACAGGGCCGCCGCCGGGCACAAGTCAAGCGCAGCGATCCCCGCTAAACCGTCTTCGGAATCTCAATATGAAACGCCGGATCTTTCGGAGGCTGAATCAGCTTCGACACAGCCTTGTTCCCGAGCACGGCCGCTACGAACGCCGCGTGCTTCGCGAGTGGAATCGAGCTGGGCGCCACATCGAAGGTGTAATGCGTATCGCTCATGTGCATCGAGATATGTTCCGGACCGATCTCCAGGATCTTCTCCGTCATCAGCCGAATCACGATATCGCGCGGCTGGTCTTGGTTCGCCTCGAAAACCTCCACTACACGATCGCCCGCGACGCAATACAGCGCCTCGTTGTATGCCGCTCCTTTCGCAACGCAGTTTTCATACATGACCCGCACCTGATCGGCCGGAGTTCGATGCGCACTGGTCACAGTTGCTGTGGACAGCCCTGCTACTTTCAGGATGTCTTTCAGGATCTCGGCCGCCGGATCGGGCAGAGCGACTCCCTCAAGAATTGGCCCATCTGGTAACGATTGTGTCGATCTCATGCTCCACCCATTGAGGATTGTCCATGAGGCTGCTCGCCATGACCGCGGGGCTTAATTTGTATGTTATTGAAGGGAAAGAGCCTACCCCGGTTTGGAAGTTCGTGTGCCGCGATTTCAACGCCCAGTGATAAACTCAAGGTGAGTTATGAGTTCACTCTCCCCCAGACTGCAAGTAAGGGTCCAGCAAAAGCAGATCCTTACCCCCGGCCTGGTCCAGATGGTCAGCCTGTTGCAATTGAACCGGCTGGAGCTGAAGGACATGATTCAGGCGGAGATCTCGCAAAATCCTGTCCTCGAAGAATCGGGAGAGGGCGGCGAGGAACTGACGCCCGAAGAATTGCAGCCGTTGCTCGAAGCCGAGCGCGTGGCCGATCCTGCCGATCAGTCGATTCTGGATGTGACCTCGGGCCCTGTGGAAGTAGACGCGTCCGATGGCGCATACACCACCGAAGGCGTCGATTCGGCAAATCTTCCTGCAGTCGAATACGTGGAGGTCGAGGCTTCCGCAGGTCCAGCCACCGATGCCATGGCTCCCGCGACTACTCCGGAAACTCCTGAGGCGCCGGCGCAAGCCGATCCTTTCGACGAAATCGATTTCGGTTCGTACTTCGACGATTATCTTGATCCGGGCTACAAGAGCCCTGCGTCGGAAAACGTCGAAAAGCCATCTTTCGAAACTTTCCTTTCCTCGCCGGTCACTCTTTCCGATCATCTGCATTCGCAGCTGGCCTTGATCGCTCTCAGCGAAGAAGTCCGCGACGCCGCCGATGGCGTGGTCGGCAACCTGGACGAAAACGGCTATCTCCTGTCGAGCCCCGAAGAGATGGCGGCCGAGGGCGGCCACAAGATCGAGGACGTCAAGGAAGCGATTCACGTGGTGCAGACGCTCGATCCGGCGGGCGTGGCTGCATCGGATTTGCGCGAGTGCCTGCTGCTGCAGCTCGAAAGTCGCGGCGCGAAGGACGGCGTGGCGTGGCAGATCGTGCACGATTACCTGAAGATGGTGGAGACCCGGCAGCCCAAGGAACTGGTCCGCTTGTTGCGGCGTCCGATGGAGCATATCCAGATCGCGATGGACGTGATCAAGCACCTGGACCCGCGGCCCGGCCTGCGTTATTCCGGCCCAGGCGCGCGGCAGGTGGAACCGGACGTCTACATTTCCAAGGACGGCGACGACTACCTGATCCAGGTCAGCGACGACGACGTCCCTCAGCTCCGCCTGAATCCGCAATACCGCAAAATGCTCGATCGCGAACAGGAGCCCAATCGCGATGTTCGCAGCTACATCAAGGAACGCTACGCCTCCGCGATCCAGTTGATGAAGAATATCGAGCAGCGCAAGCAGACCATCCTCAAAGTCTGCCAGTCCGTGGTGCGCCGCCAGCTGGATTTCCTGGAATACGGAATCGATCAGCTGAAGCCCATGATGATCAAGGAAATCGCCGAAGAGATCGGCGTCCATCCTTCCACCGTGAGCCGCGCGGTTTCGAACAAATACGCGCACACTCCGCAGGGCGTCTTTGAGCTGCGGTACTTTTTCTCCGAGGCCGTGCAGGGTCCCGGCGGCGGCGCCACCCCGCTGCTAATTCTGAAACGCAGGGTCAAGAAGATGATTGAGGAGGAAGATCCCATGCATCCACTGACCGACGAGCAGATCACCGAACGTCTGCAAGGAGAGGGAATCGAAGTCACTCGCCGAACGGTCGCCAAGTACCGCGAGGACATGCGTATCCCCTCCACTCATCAGCGGCGTGTGCGTTCCTAAGGAAAAGTCGAGTCTATGAAAGTCACTTACAAGGGAATGCCCCATGCATTGCCGGCCAAGGTCCAGCAGAAGCTGGACGCCAAGTTCGCCAAGATAGCCAAAATGCTGGACGGGCGAGGCGAGCGCGACGAGCGCGAAGCCCACGTCATCGTGACCCAGGAACGGCGCATGTGCTGCGCGGAAATTACTCTCCAGTTCCACGATCACAAGCTGGTAAGCAAGGGTTCCGATACGGATTTGTTCACGGCGCTCTCCATGGCGCTAGAAAAGTTGGACGGCCAGGCGGTGAAGCAGCGCACCAAGTGGCGCGCCACACATCGGCACAAGGACGACGGCATGAAGCGCTCCCCCGAAGCTGCTGCGATCCCCGTGGAAGCTCCTGTGCGGCGCGCGCGTAAGGGCGCCGACCAGTCCGCCGCGAAGCGCATTTTCCGTGTGAATGGCGACGGGCGGCATAAACCCATGACTCTCGACGAGGCGATGCTCGAAATGGACAAGGATCGCGACTATCTGGTCTATCGCGATGCCGATCGCAATGGCGCCGGTCAGGGCCTGTCGGTGCTGGTACGCCGCCGCGACGGCCACTTCGACCTGATCGAATCCTAAACATCGAATCATCGACCATGCCGGCTACCCCTCCGAGCCCTCGCCGACCAGGTACTGCTCCGGCGGATAAAACTGAGCTGGTGATCATCACCGGCATGAGCGGGTCCGGCAAGGGAACTGTTCTCAAGGCTCTAGAGGATCTGGGTTACTACTCGGTTGACAACCTGCCCATCGAGCTGATCCCGAAGTTCGCCGAGCTGGTCAAAAACGCGCCGACGGTCCGGCGCGCGGCTCTCGTGGTGGATATTCGCGAGGGCACCGCGTTAGAGAAGCTCCCGGCCTTGTTCAAACGCATCCGCCGCCAGGTTCCCACCAAGCTGCTGTTCCTGGAAGCCGACGATGCCACGCTGATCCGCCGGTTCAGCGAAACCCGCCGTCCCCATCCGCTGGGAACGGGGCAAAGCGTCGCCGCGAGCATCCGCCGGGAGCGGGAACGCCTGGAGCCCATCCGCACGCTGGCCAACCCCATCATCACCACCAGCAAGTTCAACGTGCACGAGCTGCGCGAGACCATACATTCCACCTTTGGCGGCCAGCGTCCCGCCCAATCGGGAATCCTGGTGCAGATCACCAGCTTCGGATACCGGCACGGCGTTCCGGCGGATAGCGACCTGGTGTTCGATGTTCGCTTCCTGCCCAACCCTAACTACATTCCGGCATTCAAGAAACTTACGGGCAAGAATCCCAGTGTGGCGCGCTACATCCGCTCATTTCCGCAGACTCAGGAGTTCATCGAACGGATTTCCGATCTGCTGATCTATCTGCTGCCGCACTACATCGAGGAAGGGAAGAGCTATCTCACCATTTCCTTCGGCTGCACGGGCGGGCACCATCGCAGCGTGATGATCGCCCACGAGCTGCGCAAGCGGCTGAGCCAGGCCGGGTATCGCGTTAAGGAAACGCATCGCGACGTTACCAAAAAAATCTGACACGCTTAACTTAAAGCGCGAATGGTTGGAGACCAACGGTACCGGGGCGTTCGCCATGGGTACCGTTGGCGGATTGAACACGCGGCGTTATCACGCGCTGCTGGTCGCGTCTCTGAAACCTCCCACGGAGCGCTACGTTCTGCTTTCACGATTCGAGGAAGAAGCCGTGTCCGGCGACCGGACCTTTGCGCTGTACTGCTGCCAGTATCCAGGCAAGCTGGTGGATGAAGGCAGTCAATACCTCGAGGATTTCCACGCGGAACCCTGTTCAACCTGGCGCTACGATCTCGATGGCGTCAAACTCGAGCGGCAGGTCTATCTGGTCCCCGGGCGCCAGGCCATCGTGGTTCGCTATCGTAGCGACCGCGCTCTGACGCTACGGCTCCGGCCCTTTCTGGCTTATCGCGATTACCACTCGCTCAGGCATGCCGATTCGTCGCCTTATGCCGGCTTGCCGCAGATCGAATTTCGTTCGAAAGGTGTTTTTGCCGCCGATCCGAAGTGGTATTACAACATCGAATATCTCGCGGAACTCGAGCGCGGACTCGATTTTCGCGAAGATCAGTTCACTCCGGGAGTTCTAACGATCGATTTGAAGCCCGGAGAATGGACCCCCATCTGCGCTTCCATTGACGGCACAGATCCCATCGAACCGCCATTGGCGAAACGAGACCCTTTCGTTGTGCGCCGCGCCGATGGAAAGCCCACCATCATCGCCGGTTATCCCTGGTTCACCGATTGGGGCCGCGACACCATGATCAGCCTCCCTGGTCTGTTGATCGCCCCAAAGCGTTTAGATGAGGCACGCGAGATTATCGAGGGTTTCCTCCAGTTCCGGAAGCAAGGGGTCATCCCCAACCGTTTCCCCGACCGTGGCGAAACTCCCGAGTACAACACCGCCGACGCCACCCTGTGGATGTTCCAAGCCGTTCGAATCTGGCTCGAAGCCGGCGGCGATGTCGCCTTCCTTCGCGATGTGTTCTATCCGGCTGCCAAAGAGATCGTCGAGTGGCACCTCCACAGCGCCGATCCTCGCGATTCCCTATTGAGCGTCGGCCCTCAACTCACATGGATGGACACGAAGTACACACCGCGCGCCGGAAAGCCTGTCGAGATCAACGCGCTTTGGCATGCTGCCCTTTCGCTGATGGCGGAATGGGGCGGAACAGAATACCGCGCCGAAGCAGATCGCGTCCGTGACAGTTTCCGTGCGAGCTTCTGGAATCCCCGGCGCGAGTGCCTATACGACGTGCTGACGCCTCAAGGTTCGGATGCCAGGCTCCGCCCGAACCAGATCTTCGCCGTCAGCCTGCCTTTCGGACTCCTGGAATCCGCTCAGCACCAGTCGATCGTCCGCATCATCGAGCGTGAGCTGCTCACCCCGGTCGGCCTTCGCACGCTCGAGCGCGCCGATCCCGGCTACAAGCCGCGCTACCAGGGCCCGCCCGAAGCACGGGATGGAGCTTATCATCAAGGCACCGTTTGGCCCTGGCTGCTGGGCCCGTTCATCGATGCGTATCTCATCGCCTTTGGAAGAAGCCCGGAGAATCTAGCGTATTGCCGCGGACTAATCGCGAATCTGGAAGCGGCAGCGGCGCAAGAGGGCTGCATCGGAAGCATCGCGGAGATTTATGATGCGGAAGAGCCTCGATATCCGCGCGGTTGTCCTGCCCAGGCCTGGAGTGTGGCGGAAGTCGCGCGCGTGAAGAGTATCTACGGCTGGGATTCCTGATGGCCGCATCCGCGGCACTCGGCCGCCCACGGGGCCCGCGCCAGCAGATCTATCTCAATGCGCGCGCCGCAGAAAACGCACCTTCCGTACGTGCCTTTATCCAGCCGATGGAGAGCGTTGGAAATGTTCTCGAAATGGTCGAACTCGCGGCTGGTAACGTCGAAAGATTGCAGCTTCAAACTTCCGTTCAGCGATCCCTTCAACGGGACGACGTGGGTCCTCGGCGCCTTGGCCAAAGCCAGCGTTTCCACCGCCTGGGACAAATGCACCAGAAGCCGTCTTCGAGGCCGGTTGCGCGTACGGATGGGCACGGAGCCAGTATGCACACCTTGCCCTCCGGCTGGATACTAGGCGGAACCCTAGCCGGAAAATTTTGACGGGATTTTGACGGAAGGTCTACGCGGCGGCGATCCCGTGGTCAATGGCATAGCGCGTCAGTCCGGCAGGCGTGTGGATATCCAGCTCATTCATGATGCGCGTCTTGTGGAACTCCACGGTCTTCACTGAAATCTTCAGCAGCTGCGCGATTTCCTTGTTCTGGTGGCCCTCCGCCACCAGCCGCAGAATTTCCATCTGCCGCAGGGTAAGCCGTTTGGCTTCCTTGGACGCCCCAGGCGGTTCGGGGCCGACCAGCGGACTCACATAAGTGCGGCCTTCCAGTACCTGCTTGATCGCGGTCAGCAGTTCCACGGCTGCGGCGCGCTTCGATACGAACCCCCTCACGCCCACCCGGAACGCTTCGCGAGCATACGCCTGGTGGGAATGCACCGACAGCACAATAAATTTCGCGGATGGATTCGTTTTGCGGATAAT
>Ga0070683_100002623_pt1 | contig 14373 bp, 11 predicted proteins | sample KBSC713LmetaG_FD_64662 | JGI IMG/M metagenome (GOLD analysis project Ga0070683, IMG submission 64662) | Corn rhizosphere microbial communities from Kellogg Biological Station, Michigan, USA - KBS C7.1-3L metaG | ecosystem: Host-associated > Plants > Roots > Rhizosphere ...
CCGCGGTAACCATGGTGATCGCCACCGGCGTCTGCAGAGACGGCAGCGCAACGTAGACGTTGCGGACGCGCAGCCGGGCCCGGAACGCGAGCCACCGCACGCGCCGGCCGCCGACGATGACGGCCGGCGTACCGGACGGCAGGCCGCGGATCTCCGCCACGGCCGCCTTGCGGTCGGCGGTGGTGACAATCGTGCTCCCCGGCGGCACGAGAAGCCGCCACCGCTGATCGGGCTCGCTGAAGGCGACCACCGTGAACACCTCTTCCGGCAACGATCGATCAGTTGAGGACGGCGAGCGGGCGCAGCCGCGCAACGAGCCGCACGAGTCCGTGGTCGACGAGAATTCCGGCGGCCGCGTTGACGCCGTTGTCGTCGAGGTGCGTCACCTCGGCCGGCGCCGTGTCGTCGTAGCGGAACCGCAGCGTCTTGTGCCCGTCGGGATGCAGGTTCGACCGGCCGTCCTCGGCGAAGCCGGCGACCAGCGTGCCGGCGCCGTGGCAGGCCGAGTACAGGCTGTCGACCGCGTGGGCCCCGGCGACGCCCAGGTACGACGACGTCCGGCAGGTGCCCGGCAGCAGCACCGCCTGGCCGGTCTCGGCGAACGTGGTGCCCGGGGTCATCAGGTCGGCCGGATACGCGCGGCAGGAGTTGTGCCGGTGTACGACGGCCGTCTCGCCGGTCGGCAGCGGCTCCTCGTAGATGGAGTTGTGCGGCGAGTCGACGACGAGCCGCCCGCTCCCGCCGAACACGTCGCTCGCGATCCGCCGCAGCGCCGCGTAGGTGGTCATCCGGAACGCGAAGCCGTAGTTCATCGCGGCCGCGTTGGCCAGCATGAGCCGCTGCCCTTCGGGGCTGTTGCGGGCGACCGGCGGGCAGCCGTGCCGGAAGTACAGCCGGAAGCGCTCGCGCAACTGCTCGTACGAGCGGGCGGTGGCCAGGTGGAACAGCGGCTTCTGCACGGCCATCGCCATGCGCAGATGGCGCGGGTAGTGCTTGCGCCGGCCGAAGAGCGCACCGATCTCGCCGGTGAGGACGCCGCCGCCGGCGTGGTACTGCAGCACCAGCTGGCCGGCCCGCACCCCGAGCCGGGTCGCGGTGGGCTCGTCCAGGACCTCCTCGACGTACTGCAGCTCGACGAAGTGGTTGCTCGGCCCGACCGTGCCGAACCGCAGCCGGGCCAGCTGGAAGGCGAGCGAGGGCAGCTCGCGCACGAGCCGGGAAGCGCCGCCGTAGCGCTCGAGGTCCAGCCGCCCGTGCTCCTCGACCCGCTCCAGCTCGTCGCCGTCGACGCCGTAACGGTCGGCCGCGAACCGGGCGCCGTCCACCGCCGCGGCGCGTACCTCGGCCGCGGTGAGCTCGCGAGCGTTGCGCGTCGGGTACGGGTAGCGCTCCCGCACGCGCCGGTAGAAGTCCTCGACGGCCGGGCGCGTCGGCCGCTCGCCGTCCAGCGCGATCAGCGCCATCCCGCAGTTGACCGACGCCGAGGTGAACGTCGGGCGGATCGTCTCGGCGGTGGCGACCGCGACCGACGACGGAAGCTCCATCGTGGACTTGTGGTGGAAGTCGGGCAGCACCACCGGCGCCGCCGCGAGGTCGGCCTCCGACACCTGGGCCGACAGCGCTCCGACCAGCTTCGGATCGGCCGGCACCGCCGGCGCGTCGAAGACCCGGGGCGTGCGGCCGATGACGGTTACATCCATGGGTACCTACCTCGATACGTGTCGTCCAGGACGGCGCCGAGCGCCATTGGGCTGAACCGGTCGCTGAGCCGGTTGCGGGCCGCCTCGGCCATCCGCTCGGCCTGGGCCGGTTCGTCGAGCAGGTAGCTGATGGCACCCCCGAGGAGCGGGGGGTTCCCCGGCGGCACCAGGAGACCGGTCTCGCCGGCGATCACCAGATCGGGCACGGCGTTGACCGCGGTCGCCACCACCGGCACGCCGGCGCTCATCGCCTCCACGAGCGCACACGGCAGCCCCTCGTAGCGGCTGGCGAGCGCGAAGACGTCGAACGCGGGGAGCAGTTCGAGCACGTTGTCGCGGTGGCCGAGCAGCCGGAAGCGGTCGGCCAGGCCGCGCTTGGCGACGCGGTCGAGCAGTTGCTGACGCAGGGGGCCGTCGCCGATCCACACGCCCCACACGTCGTCGCCGGCGATCGTGGCCAGCGCGTCGACCCACTGCTCGGGCGCCTTCTGGTAGTCGATGCGCCCGACCGTGCCGACGAGGCGCACCCCGGCCGGCAGACCCAGCCAGCGGCGAGCCAGTCCGCGGGCGGCACGGCCGTAGGTGGCGTCCGCGATGTCGACGGCCGGCGCGATCGTCCGGACCCGCTCGGGTACGGCGAGTCGGCGCCGGATCGCCTCGGCCGCGACCGCGTTGCCGACCGCGAGCAGCGCATCGGTGCGCCGGCCGAGCTGCCGCTCGATCCGTACGTACGCGGCCCGCCGCCAGGCCGGCTGGAATTCGTGGAACGGGAAGCCGTGCAGTGTGTGCACGACCCGCCCGACGCCGGCCCGGAACGCGGCCGCCCGGCCGAGCGCCCCCGCCTTGGCGCTGTGCGTGTGCACCACGTCGAACTCGCCTTCCGTGTACAGACGAGTGAGTGTCCGCAACGCCCGCCGGTCACGCCGCGGTGCGATCTGCGGCACGAGGGAGGCGATCCGCGCCACGTTGAGCCCGGCCGCGTGCGCCTCGGCGAGCAGGTCGCCGGGCGGTGCGTCCTTGACCGCGTCGGCGCCCGTGACCACCTCGTCGCGGGCGTCCGACTGCTCGCCCGTGACGTCGGTCGCCCCGGTGATGATCGTGACCTCGTAGCGGTCCTGATCGAGGGCCAGCGCCCCGCGCAGGGCCACGCCGCCGGCTCCGGCCATCATGCGCGTGATGACGTTGGCCACCTTGATCCGCCGGCTCGACGGTGAACTCATGCCAGCACCCCCGACAGGTCGGCCGCGGACACGGAGGCGTGGTCGCCGACCCGCACCCGCAGGCAGGGCAGCTTGGCCGCGATCGCGCGGGCGGTCTCGCCGATCCGCGGGTGTGCGTCCCCGCGGCCGGTGGCGAGGGCCAGCGTGGCCGCGAACGCCCAGTAACGGCGCAGCTCACCGGCCGCGTACGTGCCGGTGACGACCGTGCGGGCCGCCTCGTCCGGCGCGATCGGCGCGATTTCGGTGTGCGGGCCGCGTTCGAGCACGACGAGGCGGTCGGGGGTCAGCTCGGCCACCCGCGCGGGCAACGGCTGGTTGACGCGACCGTGAGAAGTACGGCCGTGAGAGGTACGGTCACGACCGCCGCCGGCCAATTGCCGGTCGAGCCGCAGCGGCTCGACCAACCCGAAGCACCGATCGACGTCGGCGCAGCACAGGTTGTCGGCGGTCGCGAACGCACCGTCGGCGAGCAGCTCCACCAGCACCGTGGACTTTCCGATTCCACCCGGTCCAGCCAACAGTGCGGTTCCCTCGCTGGTCGCGACGACTGCGACGTGCAGCGGTACGCGGCCGCGCCAGCCGGCCCGCCACAGCACCGGGTAGTGCACCAGCACCTGCCCGGCGAGTAATCCAAATCGGTCGGCCAGCACGGCGTTCGCCGCGCGGGTCGGGAAAGCCGGCCGGTATCGCGCGGCCACCGCCAGCGTGGCGTCCGCGCTCTGCGGGGACTCCGTCTCGAGTTGCAGGTCGAAGCCCGAGCCGCCGACGTTGCGCAGGACCGTGCGGCGCCCGTCCGACCACGCGCCCCGCGTGATCGTCCGCAGCCCGTCCACCGGAAACGATGCGCGGCTCGCTTCGACCTTGAGGTGGACCGTCGGCCGGTAGTCGCGCGGCGGCACGCTCGGCTCGATCGGGCCGAGGGCGCGCTCGATCAGCCGGCCGGCCCAAGCCAGCTCGGACTCGACCGTGACGCGCTCACCGGCGGAGATGAACCACATGACCTAGAACCCGTCCGCGTACGGCGCCCCGGCGCTGACCGGCGCCGGCAACTGGTGCGACGGCTGGTAGTCGGGCAGCATCGCGCGCAGCCGCGCGACGGTGCCGACCGGGTCGTTGATCGCGGCGGCGGCATACAGGTCGTCGAGCATCGCCGGCAGTTCGGCCGGCACCTCGCTCGAGCGGGTCGCCCACACCTTCGGGTGCGCCGTCGGCAGGCGGACCTCGGAGTCGGAGAAGACCTTCTCGTTGAGCTTCTCCCCCGGCCGCAGGCCGGTGAACCGGATGGTCACCTCGGGCAGGTGCACGGCCGCCGCGTACTTGTGGACCAGGTCGACGATCGGCACCGGCTCGCCCATGTCGAGCACGAACGTCTCGGCGTACTCGGCCATCGTGGCCGACTCGAGGACCAGGCCGACCGCCTCCTCGACGGTCATGAAGAAGCGGGTGACGTCGGGGTGGGTGATCGTGATCGGCTGGGCCTTGGCGACCTGGTCGGCCAGCACGGTGAGCAGGGAGCCGCGCGAGCCGAGCACGTTGCCGAAGCGCACCGACGCCATGCAGGTCGGGCCGCCGGCCGCCGCCTGCACGACGACCTCGGCCAGCCGCTTCGTCGCGCCCAGCACGGAGATCGGGTCGGCCGCCTTGTCGGTCGAGATGAGCACGAAGCGCGCGACGCCGTATTCGACGGCCAGGTCGACGAGGTGGTGGGTGCCCAGAACGTTGGTCTTGACGCCCTCGCACGGGTGCCGTTCGAGCAACGGCAGGTGCTTGTGGGCGGCGGCGTGGAAGACGATGTCCGGCCGCGTCTCGGCGAAGACCTGCGCGAGCCGGGGACGGTCCCGGATGTCGGCGATGATGATCTCGTTGGAGTCCAGGACACCCGAGCCGGCCAGCTCCAGGTGCAGCCCGTGCAGGTTGGACTCGTCGTGGTCGAGCAGGTAGAGCGCGGCCGGCTGCAGGCGCTTGACCTGGCGGCACAGCTCCGAGCCGATCGAGCCGCCGGCGCCGGTGACGAGGACGCGCCGGCCCTGGATCAGCCCGCGCGCGCGGTGCGAGGCGATGTGCACCTCGTCGCGGCCGAGCAGTTCGTCGATCCGGATCGCCCGCAGGTCCGACACCAGCAGGTCACGCTCGACCGCGGCGAGGAACGACGGGAGGTGCCGCACCAGCAGCCCGGCATCGGCGCACTGCTCGATGAGCTCGGCGATGCGGGCGCCGGGCAGCGACGGGATCGACACCAGGGCCGCACGCGCCTGCGTCTCGTGCGCGACCCGCGCGACGTCGTCGAGCCGGCCGAGGACCGCCAGCCCGCTGGTACGCCGCAAGCGCACGTCGTCGTCGAGGAACCCGACCGGCGTCAGCCCGTAGTCCGGCGTGCTCCGAAGCGCGCGCACGATCGCCCCGCCGGCATCTCCCGCGCCGAGGATCAGGGTCCGCAGCGTGGCCGGGTTCCCCGGTTTGGTCCGTCGTAGCTTGAGCACAGGAAGGTCCCTTCGATCGGTCACGGCAGCAGATCGGCCAGCAGGCCGGTGATTCGGTCCACGGCGGTGTCCGGCAGGTCCGGATACAGCGGAAGCGAGAGCAGCCGGTCGGCGACGCGGTCGGTGACCGGCACCGCCGCGACCTCGTCCGCGCCGAGCAGCGCCCGGTAGCCGGTGAGCCGGTGGACCGGGATGAAGTGCACCGAGGTGGCCACCTGCCGCTCGGCCAGGTACGCGGCCACCGCATCCCGGTCGGGCACGAGCACCTGGTAGAGGTGGAAGGCGTGGCCGGGGTGGCGCGCCGGCCGGCCGAGCCGGTCGGCGAGCACCGCGTCGTAGCGCTCGACCAGCGCGCGGCGCCGCTCCTGCCACCGCGGCAGCGCGGCGAGCTGGGCCAGGCCGATCGCCGCCTGCAGGTCGGTCAGGTTGGCCTTGTGCCCGACCTCCATCACGTCGTACCGCCATGAGCCGCCCGGCAGGTACCGTCGCCAGGCGTCTTTGCTCATCCCGTGCAGCCGGGCACTGCGTAACCAGCCGGCCAGGTCGGGATCGTGCGTTGCGACCGCGCCGCCCTCTCCGATCGGCAGGTTCTTGGTCGCGTAGAAGCTCAGGCACGTCGCGTACGGCGCCGTCGCGCTCTCCGCCCGCCCGACCGTCCCGCCCGGTCCGTGAGCGGCGTCCACCACGATCCGCTGGTACGGGAGGCCGGCCGCGTCAGCGAGAGCGACGTGGTCGACCGGGTACCCGCCGAGGTCGCAGACCACCATGGCGGCCGGGCGGCCGGTCCGGGCCACCGCGTCGGCCACCGTCTGCGCGCTCGGGGTCAGCGTCGCCTCGTCGATGTCGACCAGGACCGGGCGGTACCCGGCGTGCACGATCGCCCCGACCGCGCCGCAGAAGGTGAGGCTCGGGGTCAGGACGCGCGCGCCGGGCGGCAGGTGCAGGGCCCGCAGGCTCAGCTCCAGCGCCTGCGTGCAGGACGCGACCGTCACGACGTGCGGCTGGCCCAGGTACGCGGCGAGTGCCTCCTCGAATCGGACGCAGACCGGGCCGGTGGTGAGCCAGCCGGACGTGAGCACCTGCCCCACCGCCGCGCCGGCCGACTCGGCCAGGGACGGCACCGAGAACGGCACCTCCCGCGTCTGCACCGGAGTCGTGGTCACCGCTTGCCCCACTTCTCGTTGCCGTCACCGAGCACGCCCAGCAGCGGCCAGCCGGAGGCGGCCAGCAGATCCCGGACGGCGTCGACCGAGGTGAGCCGCGTGTTGGCGGCGACCAGCACGACCATCCCGATCCGGTCGGCCTCGGCTCCGGGGTCGAGCTCGTCGAGCGCGCAGACCCGGCGCAGGTCGTACGGGTGGTGCGAGTTCTCCTTGACCGGCTTCGCGTTCTCTTTCATGGTCAGCAGCGCGAGCGACGTGGTCACCTGGGTCGGCGAGTCGTCCCCGATGACCATGGTCGGGCCGTCGATCCGGTCCGGCCGCGGGCCGATGGGGATGGCGATCCGGCTGGCGACCGTGTCGGGCCGGAGGGTTGCCGCCTCGATCCGGTCGACGAGTTCCGGGGTGAGCGCGGCACGAGTCGCGCGCACCAGGACGACCGTTGAGACGTCAGCCCGGCGGGCCGCCAGCCGGATCCGCCGGCCGACATCGGCCAGCGCTACCGGGTTGGGCTTGATGATGCCGAGCATCGGCACGTCGAGGAGCCGGCCGACGCGGGTCGCGCCGGACACGGCCGGGCGCATGACCTCGTTGACGCCGACGATGATCAGGCCGAGTGCGAGGCCGAGCAGTGCGGCGATCGCGAGCTTGGCGGCGAGGCCCTTGGAGTCCGGGTCGAGCGGCACGACCGGCGCGGTGACCACGGCGGCGTGGCCGGCCGCGGCGGCCTCCTCGGCGAGACGGTTGCGGTCGCCGGACAAGTCGGAGATGAGCCGGTCCATCCCGGACAGGCGGTTGGCGGCGACCAGGTCGTGCGGGTTGGCCTGCGCCGCGGCGGCCAGCGGCGCGCGCTTGCTGGCCAGGTCCGTGAGCTGGTCGTCGATGTTCTTCAGGACGTCGGGGAGTCCGCCGATGCGCACCGTGTCCAGCTGGGTGGTGATCGCCTTGGCCAGGACGTTGGTGATCTGCTGGGTCCGCAAGGCCTGCTCGTCGGTGTAGGCGAGGTCGACCAGGGCCGAAGTGCCGAGGCCGGTCACCGTCACGTGCTTGACGACCTCGGCCGGGTCGGCGTTGACGTTGCCCTCCTTGAGGGCGGCGGCGACGAGGTCGCGGCTGGTCGCGATCGCCTGGACCTGGCTGACCAGCGCGGCCGCCTCGGCCTGGGCGCGCGGCGTCGTCGTCGCGGCCAGGATCCGGGCGTGGGCGGTGTACGTGGAGTGCTGGCGGTTGACGAACACACCCATCGCCACGACTGGCAACAGGACGGCGAGCAACAGTACGGACCAGTAGCGGCGCAGCAGCCGCGTGGCAACTTCGTTGACTTCCACCTGAACGCCTCTCGACAGCCCGATGGCTGCTGGTTGAACAACCGGTGTCGCCGAGGCTAGGCGTGAGCGTGCAGAGCGTGATCTCGTGCTCGCAGGAGGCGCTCTACGCAATCTGGTGGAGCACGAAGTCCGGTGCCTATCAGGTACCGGACGCTCGGATTCCGTTGCGGAGTGCCAAGGCGACGGACTCGAGCGTCGAATGGGCACCGAGCTTGGCAATCAGGTTCTGCGTGTGTGTCCGAACGGTGTTCACCGATACCCCCAAATGGGCAGCGCACTCGGCCCGGGTCATCCCGTCGACCATGCACTGCAACAGCTCACGCTCACGGGTCGTGAGCATGGCGAACGGATCGGGGGGCGGCTTGAGCGTGCGGGTGACCAGGCCATCGAGCACGTCACCGAGCAGATCGGGGGCGATGTGCGCCTCACCGGCGGACACGCCGCGTATCACTCGTATCAGGTGATCGACGTCGACGGTCTTCGGCAGCCAGGCCCGGATCCCGCGGGACAGCCCGGTGATCACCGGGTCCACCGAGACGACGGCAGTCAACATGATGACTTTCGTGGTGCTGGACATCTCGCGGATGTCCTCGGCGAGATCGAGACCATTGCGGTCGCCGAGCAAGAGATCGAGGACGACCACATCGGGCCGGTTGCGGGTGAGCTGGGTGCGCAGTTCGTTCGCGCTGTACGCGACCGCCACCGGCGCCAGGTCAGGCTCCTGCGACAGCCGGGCCTGCAGCGCGTCAGCAAAGATCGCGTGGTCGTCGACCACGAGCACGGAGATGCTCCCCATAAGCGACAAGGGTGTGCCCTGCGGACCGCCGACGCATCGTGCAGATGACGGAGTTCGTCGATGAAACTGCACTAGAACGGGGGTGCGGCATGAGAACGCCTACGTCTTTTGCATGAGGTAAGCAGCGCGTCCCGGCCCGACCATCTCCCTCGACGGTGGTCTCGACGGAGGGGTGTGGCAAATGTACGGGGCAGCTCGATTCAGGAGACGGTTCGGCATCGTGGCGAGTGCGGCCGTCACGACGACCCTCGGCTTGGCGATCATGGCGCCACCCGCGCTCGCGGCTGCGACCACGCTCTTCGTCGGCGGCGCGAACTGCTCGGACACCGGCCAGGGCACGCCGACGCAACCGTTCTGCACGATCAACAAGGCGGCGTCGGTGGCGACCGCCGGGCAGACCGTGCTGGTCGCGTCGGGCACGTACAACGAGACGGTCACCGTGAAGAACTCCGGCACGGCCGGCGCCCCGATCGTCTTCCAGCCGGCCGCCGGGGCAACCGTCACGGTTTCCGGGGGCACCAACGGCTTCGTACTTTCGGCTCGCCAGTTCGTGACAATCAGCGGATTCACGGTGACCGGCACGAGTTCGTACGGCATCTCGATCAGCGGCTCGAGCAACATCGTCGTGTCCGGCAACACGGTCACCAACGCCGGGCACCCGGCAAGCGGCCAGATCGCCGCCGGCATCCGGCTGAGCGGCACCAGCTCGTCGACCGTGACGCGCAACGCGACCCACCACAACAGCGACACCGGGATCTTCCTGACCTCCGGCTCGACCGGCAACGTCGTCAGCAACAACCAGTCGAGCTTCAACGCCAACGGCTTCCAGCGCAACGCCAACGGGATCAACGTGGTCGGTCCGGCCAACACCGTCGCCGGCAACGTGCTGCACGACAACGAGGACTCGGGGCTGCAGTTCTATCCGGGCGGCGACAACAACCTGGCGGTGAACAACGTCTCGTACAACAACGGCGATCACGGCATCGACGACCTCAACGTCACCGGCGGCCGGCTGATCGGCAACACGATCTACCACAACTGCACCAGCGGCATCAACGTCGAAGGCACGTCGGGCAACTACCTCGTCAAGAACAACATCGCCGTCGACAACGCCGTCTACCCCGCGTACAACGGGATCGCCTGCAACCGTCGAGCCGGCAACATCGGCATCTGGGACTCGGCCCCGTCGACCACCACCGTCGACCACAACCTCGTGTTCCTGACCAAGGCCGGCACCATGTACGTCTTCGGCTCGTCGTTCACGACGCTCGCCGCGATGCGCACGGCCACCGGGCAGGAGCAGCACGGGCTGCAGGCCGACCCGCGCTTCGTCAACGCCGCGGCCTTCAACCTGCAGCTGTCGGCCGGCTCGGCGGCGATCGACTCGGCCGACTCGGGCGCGTCCGGCGCGTCGTCGACCGACCAGCTGAACGCCGCCCGGGTCGACGACCCGGCCACGGCGAACACCGGCGCCGGGCCGCGCGCGTTCGACGACCGCGGCGCATACGAGTTCCAGCCGGGTGGTGCCACTCCCCTGCCCCCGACCGCCGCGCTGACCGTGAGCCCGAGCAGTGGCGTCGCTCCGCTGCCGGTCACTGCCAACGCCGCCGGCTCCAGCGATCCGCAGAACAGCCCGCTCACGTATCGCTTCGCATTCGGCGACGGCAGCACCGCCGGGCCGCAGTCCTCGCCGACCGCCACGCACACCTACTCGGCGGCCGGCTCCTACACGGTCACGGTCACCGTCACCAACAGCGCCGGCCTGTCGGCGACCGCGACCGCCCCGGTGACCGTCACGTCCGGCGGTGGAGGTGGCGGCGGTGATGGCGCCGGGCCGGCCACCTATGTCTCGCAGATCGCCACCAACCTGTCCACCAACCCGCACACCACGGGCTCGATCACCGTGTGGCGAACCGGCGGCGTGCAGGCCGGCCACCTCATCGTCCTCACGCTGGAGCTGACCGGCACGGCCGCGTCCGGTGCGGTCGCCGGTACCGATGACACCGGCGACACCCTCACCGTGGCGGCCGACGTCGCCGACGGCAGTGGCAACCGACTGATCGTCCTGTCCGGCGTGACCGCCAACGGGCTGGCCGTCAACCAGAAGGTCAGCGTGACGTTCCCGAACGCGGCGACGTACCGGCTGACCGGTGACGAGCTGTCCGGTGTGGTCGTGGCCGACCGGCAGTCGACCGCGGTCGGGACCACTGCTGCCTTCTCCTCGGGCGCGACGGCGACCACGACCAGCGCCGACGAACTCGTCTTCGGAGCGGTCGGGCTCTTCGGCGGCTCGGCCCCGACGTGGGCGGCCGGACTGACCGCGCTGACCACGTACTCCAGCGGGACGACGTTCCTCGGCCGGGCCGTCCGGACGACCACCGCGACCGGGCAGTTCGCGGCGTCCGGCACCGGCACCGGGAGCTGGCTGGCGGCCTGTGTCAGTTTCCGCTGATCAACGCGGGGATTTCGATAGTGAAACGCGCGCCCTTACCGGGCTCGCCAACAATGTGCAGGTGGCCGCGGTGGGCCTCGACGACCTCGCGGACGAGGGCCAGCCCGAGTCCGAACCGGCGGCCGGCGTCCCCGGCGTGCTCGCCACGGGCGAAGCGGTCCAGCAGCCGGTCGCTGTCGTTGGGGTCGAGGCCTTCACCGTCGTCGGCCACGGCGACGTTCACCACGTCGCCGGCCGAACCGGCCGCCCGTTCGACCGACACGGTGACCGTCCCGCCCGCGGCGACGTGGGAGAGCGCGTTGTCCAGGAGCGCACCGAGGGCGCGGCGCAGCGACGACGGGACCCCGGTGACTGACGCATTGCCGGGGCCGACGGTGGCGTGCAGCGTGATCCCCCGCTCCTCGGCGTACGGCGCGAACGAGGTGACCAGCTCGTGGACGAGATCGGCGGTGTCGACGTCGACCCCTTCGCGCGCCGGCTGGTGCTCCAGTTCCGCGGACAGGAGCAGGTCCTCGACGACCTCGCCGAGCGCTCGTGTGTCGGCGGCGAGCTGGGCCACGTCCGCCGCCAGCCGTTCATCGACGGGCCGGACCTGGCGAGCCAGCCGGCGCTGGATGAGCTGCGCGCGGGTGTACAGGACGGCCAGCGGTGTCCGCAGTTCGTGGCTGGCGTCGGCGACGAACCGCCGCTGCAGGTCCAGCGCCTGGGCCATGGGCCGGGCGGCCCGCCGGCCGAGCAGGCCGCCGAGCACCGCCGCGGCGGCGACCCCGAGGACACCGCCCAGCACCAGCGACTCGGCGAGCCGCCGCGCCGACTGGTTGCGGATGGTCACGTCGAGCAGGCCGACCGTGCGGGTGCCGTCGGCCCGGTCGACCACGTAGACCTCGTAGTCACGGCCGTCGACCTGCGCGTCGCTCCAGCCCCGCTTCAGTCCGGTGACCTCGAGGCCCTGCACGGCCGCCGGCGTCCCCGGGCTGGCGTCGCGGGCGCCGTCGGCCCGCCGGCGCAGCAGCACGACGCCCTCGACCCCGGTCAGCTGCGGGCCGGTGGCGACGGTGACCGCGCGAACCGTGCGCTCCTCGGCCTCGTGCTCGGCCCGGATGGTCAGCCAGAACGCGAGCGCGCCGACGAGCACGAGCGTGGCCGCGACGGCGACGGCCAGCTGGATCGCCGCGGCAACGCTCGCGCGCCGGAGAAGCCCGTCGGCTCGCCTCACTCGGGCCCGATTTGGTAGCCCAATCCGCGCACAGTACGCACAATATTCGGCCCGAGCTTGCGCCGCAGGTAGTGCACGTAAGTATCGACCACGTTGGGGCTCTCGGCCGTGTCGAAGACCATCCCGAGCAGGTCGTGACGGCTGAACACCTCCCGTGGCCGGGAGGCGAGAGTCTGCAGCAGCCGGCACTCCCGGTCAGACAGGGCGACCGAGCGGCCCTGCCCGTCGCGGACCTCCCGCGTGGCCGGGTCCAGCCACTGGCTGGCCACCGGCACCAGGTCGTCGCTGCGGCCGTGCCGGCGTTGCAGCGACCGCAGCCGCGCGAACAACTCCTCCGCGTCGAACGGCTTGACCAGATAGTCCTCGGCCCCGGCGTCCAGCCCTTCGACCCGGTCGACGACCGATCCCCGCGCCGTCAGGATCAACACGGGCGTGGCCAGACCGCGGCGGCGCAGCCGGCGCAGGAGCTCGAGCCCCTCGATCACCGGCAGGCCGCGATCGACCACGATCACATCGTAGGCCCGGCTGAGCGCCAGGTGCAGGCCGTTCTGCCCGTCGCGGGCCCGGTCGACGGCGTAGCCCTCGTCGCTGAGCAGCTCGACGAGCATGGCGGCCAGATGTCGGTCGTCCTCGACAAGGAGCAGTCGCGGTCGCGCCATGGTTCTCAGCCTGGCACGCAGGTTTCCAAGAATTCACTCAGAATTGGGCCTTTGTTCAGCTGGTACCCGACAGTAGTGGATTCAAATATTGGTGGACTTCGTCCGGTATGCCGGTCATGGCCGGGCTACTGCGTGGGACAGCCACTTGGCGGGTCCTTGTACTCATTGGTGTAGATCCGCACGAGCATCCGCCGGTTGGCGTACCGCCTGCCGCCAGATGCCCACTACCTCGTCGCCGCCGGCCGAGTACCCGCTGGATCGCTCGGCGTCCTGCGAACTGGTCACCGCCTGCGGCACCCACGCGTCCGAGGTCTCGTCGCTGCCGGCGAAGCACCAGGCCGCCAGCGTGTACTTGGCGTCGGCCGCGGACACCGCCGCCTTCGCCGACGCGCACTGGCTCGCCGACTTGTAGTACATCTGCTGGTTGGTGTGGCTGTAGACCTGAGCCAGCCCCGGGCTGCCGTCGGCGGCCAGCGTGCCGGCGCTGTACGCGGCGTCGACCGGCGCCAGGTTGGCCGGGCTCCAGACCAGTTTCTGCAGGCCCGACGTGCTCTTGCCGGAGTCGACAACCGGCGTGACGTTGTCCCAGCTCACCGCCCAGGCGGTGGCCGTGCCCGCGAGGGCGGTGGCGACCGCCCCGGCCAGCACCACGCCAACCCGATGCATGCGCATATGTACCTCTATTTATTCGGATCGAACTGGTGACTATACGTGCGCTGGACGCCGGCCTTGCCCCCCAGCCCGATCGAGACGCTGCCGCCGTATACCGGTTTGCCGGTCGTGGCGTCCCAGCCGATCGTGGCGCAGCCAGTGACGACGCCCCCGGCACACGCCGCCCCGCCCTGGTCCGACATATCCTCCATCGGCTCACCGTTGACCCCGATCGTGATGGAGGCGCCGGTGGACGGCGCCCCGGCGGCGGTGGCGCTGGCGCTGACGAAGGTGTGGCCCTCGCCGGTGACGGTAAGTCCGATGCAGATGCCCATACAGACGTTTATCGACAGGTAGAACTCGCCGTGATTCTTCCGACGGGCCATGCGGTAGGTCCAGCCGTCCGCCGGCTCCCACGTCAGGTCGTAGTTGTTCTGGAGCGCCTTCTCGACCAGGACCGCGTACTCGGGCGCGGCGTAAATGTGGGCCGGCGGCGGTTCATAGTGGGTGTCCCAGTATCCGCCGTCCTTGTGTACGAAGCCCTGCGCGTTGTAGAAGGCCGGGCCACGTGCCTCCATCACCGCCTTCGAGGACTTGCCGGAAGCGAGCCGCTCGGCCGCGTCGAACCCGTCGTCGCAGGCCGCCGGTGAGCTGAATCCGGCGCTGAACGACCGGCACACCGCCCGCGGATTCCAGCCCTTTCCCAACCCC
>Ga0070683_100002626_pt1 | contig 14369 bp, 13 predicted proteins | sample KBSC713LmetaG_FD_64662 | JGI IMG/M metagenome (GOLD analysis project Ga0070683, IMG submission 64662) | Corn rhizosphere microbial communities from Kellogg Biological Station, Michigan, USA - KBS C7.1-3L metaG | ecosystem: Host-associated > Plants > Roots > Rhizosphere ...
AGGTGATCGAGGCCCTCGGCGGCCAGGTCGTCGAGTACGACGGCGCCCGCAAGTGCTGCGGCTTCCCGGTGATCACGATGGCCCGCGAGACCTCGCTGCGCCAGGCCGGCACCCACGTCGGCGACGCGATCGACGCCGGCGCCGACTGCCTCGTCACCCCCTGCCCGCTCTGCCACCTCAACCTCGACATGCAGCAGCCGGAGGCGGCCAAGGTGGTCAACCGCGACCTCGGCCTCGCCGTCCTCCACCTGCCGCAGCTGGTCGGCCTCGCCCTCGGCGCCGAGCCGGGCGAGCTGGGGATGTGCAAGCACATCGCCTCGACTCGCTGGGTCGAAGAGCGCCTCACCGCCGGCGCGCCGGCTTAGCTAGCCGCCGCTCAGCCCGACCCGTCGGGCGAGCCATTTGGCGCCGACGGTGTCGGTGAGGCCGTGGGCGACGATCGAGGCGATGATCGCGACGGCGGCGACGTCGAAGATCAGGTTCTTGCCGCCGACGTCGGATTTGAAGACGAAGAGGGCGAACAGCATCGAGGCGACGCCCTTGGGCCCGAACCAGGACATGAACAGCTTCTCGGAATGGGGGATCCCGGTCCTCATGAAGGAGAGCATCACCGCCACCGGGCGGGCGACGAGCAGGGCGAAGACGACGAAGACGACCAGCGGCGGGATGTCGTAGTGGAAGCCGGTGGCGTAGATCAGGCCGCCGAAGACGAAGAAGGTCAGCACCTGGAGGATGGCGCTGGCGTTCTCGGCGAACTCGACGAACCCCTCCGGCACTTCGCGCTCGCTCGCCCCCATCGCGATCCCGCAGACGAAGGCCGCGATCAGCCCGTTGCCGATCGTCACTTCGGCCAGGCCGAAGGCGAAGAGGGCGAAGCCGATCGCGTAGATCCCCTCGTAGCGGGCGGTGATGCCGCCGCCCGGGAGGCGGCCGTGCAGGCGCCCCGCCCCGCCCCCGAGCGCGATCCCGATCGCCGCCCCCACCGCCGCCTCGCCGACCAGCTTCAGCGCTTCGGCGCCGGCGTCGCCGCCGGGGGAGGCGAGGACGAGGAAGAAGAGGACGAACGGCAGCGCCAGGCCGTCGTTGAGGCCGGACTCGAGGTTGAGCGTGTGGCGGACCTTGCTCGGGACCAGGCGCGAGGTGACGACGGCCGAGGTGACTACCGGGTCGGTGGGCGAGAGCACCGCCGCGAGCAGGAACGCCTCAGCCCAGGTCAGGTCCGGGAAGAGCGCCTTCCCCGCCAGCGCGAGCAGCCCCATCGTGATCGGCATCGCGATCGTCAGCGCCCGGGCGGTCGGCCCCCAGTGGCTGCGCAGCAGCTCCCGCTCGACGAACATCCCGTCGGAGAAGAGGGTGAGGATCAGCGCCAGCTCGACCAGCTCGACCACCCCTTCGTCGGTGGCTTCGACGTCGACCACCCCGGCCAGGGCCAGGGCGAAGCCGAGGACCACCGAGAGGACCGAGGCGGAGAGGACCGTCCCCTTGATCACCCCCGAGAGCGCGGCGACGACCGCGAGGAGGCCCCCGAACAACAGCAGGGCTTCGGCGAAGCTGATTCCCACGTTAGGCCTGGTTGCCCAGGAGGCCGCGCTCGGCCAGGAGCTCCGCCACCTGCACGGCGTTGGTGGCGGCGCCCTTGCGCAGGTTGTCGCCGACGATCCAGAGGTTGAGGGTGCGCTCCTGGCTGGGGTCGCGGCGGATGCGGCCGACGTAGACGTCGTCGTTGCCGGCGGCGTCGAGGGCGGTCGGGTAGGCGCCGCTGGCGGGGTCGTCGACGACCTGAACCCCGGTCGCCTCCTCAAGCAGCTCGCGGCATTCCTCGGGCGAGAGGTCCTCGCGGGTGCGGACGTTGACCGACTCGGAGTGGCCGGCGATCACCGGCACCCGGGCGCAGGTGACGGAGATCCCGACCTCCTCGCCGAAACCGAGGATCTTGCGGGTCTCGGCCATCACCTTGCGCTCCTCGGTCGTGTAGTCGTCGCCGTCCTTGAAGACCTCGACCTGGGGCAGGACGTTGAAGGCGATCTGGTGGGGGTAGATCTCCGGCGGCGGCACGTCGTAGCCGCCGAGCACGGCGCGCGACTGCGCTCGCAGCTCTTCGATCGCCCGCTGGCCGGTGCCGGAGACCGCCTGGTAGGTGGAGACGACGAGGCGCTCGAGGCCGACGGCGCGGTGGATCGGCGCCAGCGCCATCATCATCACCATCGTCGTGCAGTTCGGGTTAGCGACGATGCCCTTGTGGCCGGCTGCGGCATCGGGGTTGACCCCGGCGACGACCAGAGGCACGTCCTCGTGCATGCGCCAGTAACTGGTGTTGTCGACGACGACCGCCCCGGCCTCGACGAAGCGCGGCGCCCACTCGGAGCTGACCGAGCCGCCGGCGGAGGAGAGGATCACGTCGAGGCCCTGGATCGTCTCCTCGTTCAGCGGCCGCACCTCGAGCTCGTCGCCACCCCACTCGATCTTCTTGCCGGCCGAGCGCTCGGAGGCGAAGGGGATCACCTCGGCGCTGGGGAACTGCCGTTCGGCGAGGACGTCGAGGATCGTCGAGCCGACCGCGCCGGTCGCGCCCAGAACTCCAACTTGGTAGCCGTCGCTCATCCGCGCCTCCGCGGGGTCAGCCGGCGACCGTCGGCCGGTGGCCGGGGCCGGTCGGGTCCTCGGGCTGGACAGCGTCCTCGCCGAGGTCGAAAGCCTTGTGGAGGACGTTGACTGCGTCAGCGACGCGGTCGGCGGCGATGACGCACGAGATCTTGATCGGCGAGGTGGAGATCATCTCGATGTTGATCCGCTCCTCGCCGAGGACCTGGAAGACCTTGGCGGCGACGCCCGGGTGCGAGCGCATGCCGGCGCCGACGATCGAGACCTTGCCGATCTGCTCGTCGGTCAGGACCTGCAGGGAGACGTCGCCGAGGGAGGCGATCGTGTCCTTCGCGGTCGTCAGGTCGGCGCGGTCGACGGTGAAGGAGAGGTCGGCGAGCTTGTCGTCACCCACCGGCTCGTTCTGGATGATCACGTCGACGTTGACGTTGGCGTCGGCGAGGGCGCCGAAGACGCGGCCGGCGACCCCCGGCTCGTCGCGCAGCCCCGAGAGGGTGACCCGCGCCTCGGAGTCGGAATGCGTGACTGCGGTTACGAAAGGGTTCTCCATGGTCTCTTCCTCTGAGACGACGAGGGTACCGGGACCGTCCTCGAAGCTGCTGCGGCAGTGGATCCGCACCCCGTGGTTGCGCGCGTACTCGACCGAGCGCAGCTGCAGCACCCCGGCGCCGGAGGCCGACATCTCCAGCATCTCCTCGAAGGAGACGTGGTCGAGCTTGTGGGCGTTGGCGACGATCCGAGGGTCGGCGCTGTAGACGCCGGAGACGTCGGTGTAGATCTCGCAGACGCTGGCCCGGAGCGCCGCCGCCAGCGCCACCGCGGTGGTATCGGAGCCGCCGCGGCCGAGGGTGGTGACGTCGCGGCTGTCGGTCGAGACCCCCTGGAAGCCGGCGACGAGGACGATCCGGTCCTGCTGCAGGGCCTCGGAGATGCGGTCGGCGCGGACGTCGATTATCCGCGCCTTGGTGTGGGAGGAGTCGGTGACGATCCCCGCCTGGGAGCCGGTCAGCGAGATCGCCTCGTGGCCCATGTCGTGGATCGCCATCGCCGCCAGCGCGCAGGAGATCCGCTCGCCGGTCGAGAGCAGCATGTCCATCTCGCGGGCGACCGGCCGCTCGGAGATCTCGTGCGCCTGGGCAACCAGCTGGTCGGTCGTCTTGCCCCGCGCCGAGAGCACGGCGACGACCCGGTTGCCAGCCTCGCGGGCGGCGACGATCCGCGACGCGGCGCGCTTGATCCGCTCGGCGTCGGCGACGGAGGTGCCGCCGAACTTCATCACGACGATGTCGGAACCATCCCCAGTCATCGAGGTCTGAGGATAGTCGGGAACCGCGCCGGGCCAACGCCCGGCAGAAGCCCTACTCGGCCGCACCTCCGAGGTTGCCGAGCATCGCCTGTTCGGCCATCCGGATCAGCCCGAGGCCGCTGTGCGGACGCATGTCGCTGCTCCGCACCCGCACGTGCGAACCGTGCGGCCCGACCACCTCGACGATCGTGCAGACGTCGCCGATCTCGCAGTCGTCGCCGTAGTCGTTCTCGATCGCCTCCATCTGTTCAGCCACGACCCGGCCGACCTTGCTCTGGTCAAGCGACATCTGGGACCCCTTCCTCGCTGGTTGCTCTTCGAACGTCGAGCGCTGACCATAAGTGATGAACACCACACTTGCCGATATATCGATTTGATATATAGAGGCGATAGATGGAGCAACTGAGCGCCACCGCCTACGTGATCCTCGGGTTCGTCCGCGGCGAACCGCGCTCGGGCTACGAGATCAAAGCCCTGGTCGACAACTCGACCCGGTTCTTCTGGGCGGCCAGCTACGGGCAGATCTATCCCGAGCTGAAACGGCTCTCCGAAGCGGGCCTGATCGCCGGGAAAGACGTCCCCACCGGGGGGCGGAAGCGGACGGTGTACGAGATCACCGCCGACGGCGAGGAGGAGCTGAGGGCCTGGCTGCGGCAGCCGCCGCAGACTTTCGAGATGCGCGACGAAGGGTTGCTGAAGCTGTTCTTCGCCGACGCCCTCCCCCGCGAGGAGGCCCTGGAGATCTTGCGCTCGATGAAGGCGCAGCGGCTGGCGATGAGCGAGCGGCTGCGGGCGATCGAGGAAATGAAAGGTGAGATCGAGGACCCGTTCCCGATGATTGTTCTGCGGGGCGGGCTCGAGTTCACGGAGTGGTTTGCCGAATGGTGCGAGCGGATGGAGGCGCAGCTCCTCGATGCCGCTCTCGAGAAAAGGAGCAAGTGATGTTCGACTCCCTGGCGCGGCTCGCGAACGGCAGGGCCAAGCGGATTGGCCTGCTGGCGATCGTCTTCTTCCTGGTCGCCGGAGCGGTCGGCGGCTCGGTCGCCAACCGGCTCGACCCCTACGGGGCCGACGACCCCTCGACCGAGACCGTGCAGGCGCAGGAACGGCTCGAGGACGCCGGGCTGCGGGTGCCGGCGGTGATCGCCGTGGTCGAAAACGCTCCCGTGGCGAAGGCATCGACCAGGCAGCGCGTCGTCGCGCTCGAACGCGAGATCCGCAAACGCCCCGACGTCGCCTCGGTCACCGGCTACTACGGCACCCACTCCCCCGCCTTCGTCTCCCGCGACGGCGAATCCACCTACTTCGCGGTGGCGCTGAACGCGACCGGAGACAAGGAGGCGCAGGAAGTCGGCGCCGATATCGCCGACCAGCTCGACGAACAGCCGGGGGTGGTGGTCGGCGGCTTCGCGGTCGCCCAGGAGCAGGTCAACAAGCAGGTCGAGGAAGACCTGAAAAAGGCCGAGATGCTCGCCTTCCCGCTGCTCTTCCTGCTCTCGCTGCTCTTCTTCCGCAGCCTCGTCGCCTCGGTCCTGCCGCTGATGATCGGCGGCCTGGCGATCGTCGGCACCTTCCTGATCCTGCGGATCGCCAGCGAATTCGGCTCGATCTCGATCTTCGCCCTCAACCTGACGACGGCCCTCGGGCTCGGGCTGGCGATCGACTACAGCCTCTTCATCGTCTCCCGATACCGCGAGGAGATCGCCAAGAGCGGGCCGGGGCTGGAGGCGATGCGACGGGTCCTGGCGACGGCCGGGCGCACCGTCTTCTTCTCCTCGCTGACCGTGGCGGCGGCGCTCGCCTCGCTGCTCGTCTTCCCGCAGCGCTTCCTCTACTCGATGGGCCTCGGCGGCTCCCTGGTGGCGCTGTTCGCGGCGTCGATCTCGCTGACCGTGCTGCCGGCCGTCCTCACCCTGCTGGGGACGCGGGTCAACGCCGGGGCGCCGAAGTTCCTGCAGCGGCGGGCCGAGGCCGACGCGCAGCCGGCCGAGCAGGGCTTCTGGTACCGGCTCTCCCGCTTCGTGATGCGGCGGCCGGTCCCGGTGGCGACCCTCAGCGCCCTCTTCCTGATCATCCTCGGGCTGCCCTTCTTCGGGATCAAGTTCAACACCGTCGACCCGACCGTGCTGCCGGAGTCGGCGAGCGCGCGCCAGGCCTACGACACCGTCAGCCAGCAGTTCCCGCCCTACCACGACACGCCGATCTGGCTCGACGTCGAAGGCGGCGGGCCGAAGGCGGCGGCCGCGGTCGCGGCGGAGGTGCGCGGGGTCGACGGCGTCGCCGAAGTGGCGCCGCCGCAGCGGCTGGCAGATGGCGTCACCGCGGTCCAGGTCGTCTCCGCCAACCCGTTCGTCTCCGACGCCAGCCAGGCGGCCGTGAAGACGATCCGCAACCTCCCGACGCCGGCGGGGACCACGGTCAGGGTCAGCGGCGCCAGCGCCGACTTCGTCGACTTCCAATCGAGCCTCGAGCGGCACATGCCGATCGCCCTGGCGATCGTGATCCTGGCGACGCTGGTGATCCTCTTTCTGATGACCGGCTCGGTGGTGCTGCCGATCAAGTCGCTGCTGATGAACTTCCTCAACCTCAGCGCCGTCTTCGGGCTGCTGGTGCTGATCTTCCAGGACGGTCGGCTCGAAGGGTTCCTCGACTACTCGAGCCCGGGAGCGATCGAGCAGACGATGCCGATCCTGCTCTTCGCCGTCGCCTTCGGCCTCTCCACCGACTACGCCGTCTTCCTGCTCTCGCGGATCAAGGAGGCACGGGACAACGGCGCCTCGGACTCGGAGTCGGTGGCGATCGGCCTCGAGCGGACCGGCCGCATCGTCACCGCCGCGGCCCTGCTCTTCGCGGTCGCGATGGGCGCCTTCGCCACCTCGAAGATCATCTTCATCAAGGAGAACGGCGTCGGCACCGCGCTGGCGGTGCTGATCGACGCGAGCATCATCCGCGCCCTCCTGGTCCCGGCGCTGATGGAGCTGCTCGGCAAGTGGAACTGGTGGGCGCCGCGGCCCTTGCGCCGTCTACACGACCGCTTTGGGATTAGCGAGAGTGGGTCGGGCACCCCTGCTCGGAGCACCTCCGCCGCGTGAATCGAAGATTGGCTGACGCCGCAGAAGCTTGTGGCGCGACTTTTGAGGCGCCAGCCGGCAACTCCTCACGCGGCGGAGGTGCTCCCAGCGACCCCCACCGGCACCCTCCCCAGCGGTCTCTACGCGAAAGCTTGGGTCGCGCGACGCCGCAGGTCGGCGTTGAGCATGCCCGTGACCTCGCTCGGCCGATGGCCGGCGGAGGGGACGGCGGCGCCGATCAGGCCGTCGGCGCGGAAGCCGTAGAGGGGGGCGACGAAGCCGAGCTCGCGGATCTTGCGGACGAGCTTGACGGCGCCTTGCGTGTCGGCCCCGGGGCCGCAGAGGACGATCGCGGTCGGGTCGAGGGCGTCGAGGGCGCGGCCGAGGCGGTCGTCGCCGAGCTCGTTGGAGAGGACGAGGACGCGGAAGCCGGCGCGGCGCAGGGCGAGGTCGAGGGCCTGGGTGTAGACCTCCTCGGCGTCCTGGCCGTGGCTTGAGTCGAGCAGCAGGATCCCGGCTGGCCGGGCAGCGGCGGAGGCGAGGCGGCGGGCGCCGTGCAGCCAGCCGGTCGCCCAGCGGGAGGCGAACTCGAGCTCGGCCTCGCGCTCGGGGTCGGCGGCGAGCTTGTCGATCGCCGGCAGCAGCAACTCCTCGACCGTGCGCTCGAGCGAGCGCAGAGCGAGGCTCTCCTCCACGGCGCGGTCGGCGGCGGACTCGTCGAAGCTCTCGAAGGCGGCGAAGAGGCTGCCGTCGTTGGCCGGTGCGGCCTGGCGCTGGCGCGCCAGCTCGATCGCCGAGGAGATGTTGCCGGTCTCCGCCAGGGCGTCGCGCAGCGCCTGCAGCTCCACCAGCTCGTAGTTGCGGTGGTTGCCCTGGGTGCGCTTCGGCGTCGGGTAGCCGTAGCGGCGCTCCCAGCTGCGCAAGGTGTTGGGGCTCACGCCGAGGACTTCGGCGGCGGCGTTGGTGCGGATTCCTGGCATTTGGTTAGAGAGATCGAACGGGTGGACTGCGCGTCTATTCGACGGCGGATGAAGATTCTCCCACCGGATTCCCGGGTTTACACCGGTTATCGGCAAATTTCGCTGGAACTGTTAGCGATCTTGCAAGGCGCCGACGCCGACCGGCTGTCCAACTGCGCGTGCGCGCCACATCGCGGCGTCTGCTTTGTGCAGAAGTTCTTCGGCGTCGGCGCCGTGGTCGGGGCAGGCGACGACCCCGGCCGAGATCGAAATCCGCAGCCCCCCCGCCCGCTCGAGGTCGTCGAGCGCCCCGAGCAACCGCTCGCACATCTGCACTCCTTCGACGGTGCCGATGTTGGGGGCGAGGACGCAGAGGGCGTCCTCCTCGAGGCGGAAGGCTTCGTCGACGATGCGGATGCTGTCGCGGAGGGCGGCACCGACGATCGAGAGCACCGTCTCCTGGCCGCCGGCGACGTCGCCGGGGCGGATGCCGGGACCGGAGGCGTCGAAGACCGCCAACCCGAACGGGTGTCCATACCTGCGGTTCGTCTCCAGCAGCTGCTCCAGTCGCCGCCTCATGTGACCAGGCTGGTAGAGGCTGGGCAGTTCTTCGATTTGCTCTGGAACCAACGCTGCGCTCCCGTTCGTGGGCGCTCCCGCGCCTTGGGTAGCCTCGATGGCGGCCGCGGTCACCGAACCGAACTCGCCGGCGAGCTGCTGGGCGGCTCGCGCGAAATCCTCTCCATTGGTTCCAAGCTCCTCGTGCAAGGTGCCTAGAAGATCGGCCTGCAGCTCCGACACCTTGAGGGCGACGCGGCCCCCCGGCGAGCCGTCGTCCCTACGGCGTCTTAATTCCGACTGGTCGGCCACGGAGTGACCTTGGCGAAAGCGGCGGACGGCGGATTCTCGAAAAGACGCTATTTGCGGTTCGACGGTCGTCCAGGACGGATGTCCGGTGCCGCTTATTCCAGGCTTCTTCGGCCCGCCAGCGCCTTCCCCAGCGTCACCTCGTCGGCGTGCTCGAGGTCGGCCCCGACGGGGAGGCCGCTGGCGAGCCGGGTCACCGTCACCTGGCCGCGAAGCATGTCGGCGATGTGGAGGGCGGTCGCCTCACCGGTGGTGGTCGGGTTGGTCGCGAGCACGACCTCGTCGATGCCGCCGCGCTCGACCCGCCGCCGCAGCTCGCCGATCTTCAGGTCTTCGGCGTCGACCCCGTCGATCGGGGAGAGCGCCCCCCCGAGCACGTGGTAGAGGCCACGGTATTCGTGGGTGCGCTCGATCGGGATCACGTCGGCCGGCTCCTCGACCACGCAGATCGTCGCCCGGTCGCGGTTCTGGTCGGCGCAGATCCGGCAGAGCGGGCCCTCGGCGAGGTTGAAGCACTCCTCGCAGAGGCCGACCTTCTCCTTGACTTCGCGGATCGCGTCGCCGAGGGCGAAGGCCTCTTCGTCGGGCGCGCGCAGGAGGTGGAAGGCGAGCCGCTGCGCGGTCCGCTGGCCGATCCCCGGCAACCGCGAGAGCTCGGCGACCAGGCGCGCCAGCGGTGCCGGGCCCTCGCTCAACCGCCCAGCATCCCGCCGAGGCCGCCCATGTCGCCGCCGGCGATGCTGCCCATCTTCGAGCTGGCCAGCTCCTGGGCGGCGCGAAGGCCCTCGTTGACCGCGGCCTGGACCATCTCCTGGAGCAGCTCCGCCTCCTCGGGATCGATCGCCTCGGGGTCGATGACGATCTCCCGCAGGGTCAGGTCGCCGCCCATCTTCACCTTGACCATGCCGCCGCCGGCGCTCGCCTCGACGACCTCGTCCTTCAGTTTCTCCTGCGCCTCCAACATCTCGGCCTGCATCTGCTGGGCCTGTTTCATCAGACCTTGGATGTCGAAGCCTCCGGGACCGCCTCCACGTGCCACCTAACTGACCTCCTCCGCGTCGAACTCGCTTTCCAGCGTCTTCAGGATCTGATCCTCGTCGATCTCCTCGCTGCCCGGCGCCGGCGTATCCGGCGGCGCCTCCCCCTCCAAGACCACGTAGGTGGGACGCAGCCCCGTACCCGTCACCGCAGCGAACGCCGCCGCGACGGTGTCCCGACGATCAGGGCTGTCCGCCTTCTTCTTGTTGAAGGTCATTTCAGGAGGAAACCCGACCTCCAGTCCCTCCTCCCCATAGCTGACCGGCCGCGCTCCCTCCAGCGTGGCTGCCAGTGCCGGCGCCGTCTCCGAGAGCTTGTGGAGCACTGCCGGCCAAACCCGCTGAATCTCCTCCAGAGAAAGCTCCTCATCTGACGGAAGACTCTGCTCGGGCGCCGGCTCCGCTTCGGCCTCCTCCTCTTCCGCCGGAGCTGGATCGTCCTGGGGAATGGCCTCTCCCGCGGGTGGCACGGTAGGGGGGACCATCTCTGAGGAAGCTTTAGCTACCGGAGGAGATGGGGGGTCCCCTGCCGTGACAGGACCCGCGGGCCGGGCGCCCCCGTCCTCCAGCCTCTCGATCCGCCGGAGGAGACCGGCTGTGTCCGGATCGAGATCCGGCCGCGCCGCCTTCAACAGGGCGATCTCGACAGCCAGCCGCGCGTCGTCGCCCTCGCGCACCGCGGTGAGCGCATCCGCCAGCTCGTCGATCGTCCGCACCAGGTTCGCCGGCTTGATCGCGCTGGCCTGCGCCTGCATCCGCGCCGTGTCGGTGGCGGTCACCACGAAGCTGGTCGGCACTTCGCCGGTGGTCTGGGCGATCAGGAGGTGGCGCAGGTGGGCGAGGAGGTCGCGGGCGAACTGGGAGGGGTCGCGGCCGGAGCGGGCCATCTTCTCGACCCCGAGAAGAACACCTTTCGGGTCTTCGGCGACGACCGCGTCGACCGCCTCGAAGAGCAGGTCGGCGTCGGCGGCGCCGAGCATCTCCAGCACGTCCTTCAATTCGACCTGGCTGCCGCCGAAGGCGACCAGCTGGTCGAGGGTGCCGAGGGCGTCGCGGAAGCTGCCGGAGGCCGAGCGGGCGATCATCGCCACCGCCCCCTCTTCGACCTCGATCTGCTCGGCCGCCGCGACCCGGGTCAGCACCTCGGAGATCTGCTCCAGCGAGGGTCGCTGGAAGTCGAAGCGCTGGCAGCGGTCGGCGATCGTCGCCATCACCTTGTGAGACTCGGTCGTGGCGAGGACGAAGACGGTGTTCGGCGGCGGCTCCTCGAGCGTCTTCAGGAAGGCGTTCCAGGCCTCTTTGGTCAGCATGTGGGCCTCGTCGAGGATGTAGACCTTCCAGCGGCCGCCGGTGGGTGCGTAGGCGACCCGCTCGCGCAGGTCGCGGACGTCGTCGACGGAGCGGTTGGAGGCGGCGTCCATCTCGATCACGTCGATCGAGGTGCCGGCGGCGATCGTCACGCAGGACTCGCATTCGCCGCAGGGCGTCACCGTCGGGCCGCCGCGCTCGCAGTTCAGCGAGCGGGCGAGGATCTTCGCCATCGAGGTCTTGCCGGTGCCGCGGGAGCCGACGAAGAGGTAGGCGTGGTGGACCTTCCCCTGCTCGACCGCGTTGCGCAGGGTGCGGACGACGTGGGTCTGGCCCACGACCTCGTCGAAGGACCCGGGGCGGTGGCGTCGGTAGAGGGAAGTCGACTCGCTCATCGGCTCTGGGTTGAGTGTATCCACGGGGAACGCGCGCCCTGCGGGCGCACCGATACCGTCCCCGCCGTGCCGAAGGGGGCCCGCAACTGGCTTTCGCCCGCCGCCTGGGTCGCCGGGGTGACGGCGGCGCTGCTGCTCGTCTTCCCCTACGGCTTCCCCAACTACGACACGATCTACGCCCTGGTCTGGGGGCGCGAACTCGCCCATCTGGAAAGCCCCGACTACGGCGCCGCGCTCCCTCCCACCCCGCACCCGCTGACCGACCTGATCGGCCTGGTCTCGACCCCGCTCGGCGACGGCGCGATCACGGTGACGATGATCGTCGCCTACCTCTCCCTCGCCCTGATCGGCTTCTTCGTCTACCGCCTCGGCGCGATCTGGTTCGACCGCTGGATCGGCGCCGTCGCCGCCGCGATCGTCCTCACCCGCGCCCCCTTCCTCTCCAACGGCCTCCGCGCCTACATCGACCTCCCCTACGTCGCCCTCTGCCTCGGAGCCCTCCTAGTAGAGGCCAAGAAGCCAAGAGCAGGCTGGCCAGTACTAGCTCTACTCACCCTCGCCGGCGTCTTACGTCCCGAGGCCTGGCTCTTCTCAATCGCCTACCTGGTCTATCTCTCATTTGAAGCATCAGCGGAGAAGGACTCCCTGGAGCGGGCGGATACTCAAAAAGCCGGCCGAATTAGGTCGGCTTTTGTCCGAGCAAGGGAGTCTTTCTCCGCACCCCCGTTGGCGTTGATCGTTCTTGCCCTGGCCGCTCCGTTGCTGTGGGCGTTGTTCGACCTGATCACCACCGGCAACCCCACCTACTCGTGGACCGGCACCAAAGAAACCGTCGAAACCCTGAACCGCCACACCGGCCCGGTGGACGTGGTCCTCTACGGCCCCCGCGCCCTCGGCGAAGTCCTGCAGTGGCCCGGCATGGTCGGCGCTCTCGGCGGGGTCGTGCTCGGCTACCTCTACCTGCGCCGCCGCTCGATCCTCGGCATCGCCGCCGCCCTCCTCGCTCTCCTCGCCTTCGCCTTCCTCGGCGTCGCCGGCCTGGCGATCATCGCCCGCTACACGATGCTGGCGGCGGCGATCCTGGCGATCTTCGTCGCCCTCGCTCTGCTCGGCTGGCGTCTGCTCGACCCGGGCCATCCCGCCCGGCGCGCCTGGCAGGTCTTCGCCGCCGTGGTCGCCCTGATGTTCGTCCTCTGGCTCCCGAACCAGTGGGACCTCGACTCCCGCGTCGACACCGACCTAACCGCCCAGGCCCGGATCGAGGGTGACCTCACCGACCTCGTCGACGCCGGCGCCTTCGAGCCGCTCTGCGGCAAGATCGCCGTCCCCAACCACCGCGCCGTCCCCCGCCTCGCCTTCGGCCTCGACCTGAATCCGACCCAGATCGTCAGCGCCAGCGAGGAAGCGACCCCGAAGCGCGGCTACTTCGTCGCCCCCGCCAGCCCCTTCGTCATCCACAACTTCATCCTCGACCCCAACGACCCGACCAAAGCCTCCTTCCCGCCACCGCCGGGATTCGAAGAGGTCGTCCGCAACAAGTCGTGGGTGGTCTACCGCCGCTGCTGACGTAAAAGGTCCGCCCATGAAACCATCAGGCCGATGGCGGCGATCGAGCTACGCGACGTGGTCAAGACCTTCGGGCCGATCAGGGCCGTCGACGGTCTCGACCTCGAGGTGCCGGAGGGCATCTGCCTCGGCCTGCTCGGCCCCAACGGCGCCGGCAAGTCGACGACGATGCGGCTGCTGACCGGGCAGGCGGTCGCCGATTCCGGGACGCTACGAGTACTCGGCTACGAGTTGCCGGGGCAGTCGAAGTCCGCCCGCGCCGAAATGGGCGTCGTCCCCCAGCTCGACAACCTCGACGTCGACGTCACGGTCGAGGACAACCTCGCCGTCTACGCGCGGCTGTATCGGGTCAAGGACGTCGGCGCCGCCGTCGACCGCTGCCTCGATCTGGCGCGCTTGCGGGATCGCCGGCGCGACGCCGTCGACAAGCTCTCCGGCGGGATGCGCCGGCGCCTGCTGCTTGCCCGCGGCCTCGTCCACGATCCGCGCCTGGTCCTGCTCGACGAGCCGACGGTCGGCCTCGACCCGCAGATCCGGACCGAGCTCTGGACCCTGATCGGCGAACTGAAAGCGCGCGGAACGACGATCCTGATGTCGACCCACTACATCGAGGAGGCCGAGCGGCTGGCCGACGAGGTCGCCGTCATGCACAGGGGCAGGATCATCAGCCGCGGCCGGCCTGCCGACCTGATCTCTCAACACGCCGGCCGTCAGACCGCCGAGGTCTACGCGCCGCCGCAGCGGCTGACCGAACTGCGCGCGAGCGCCGAGCAGGCGGGGCTGCGGGTGCGGCCCGCGGGCCCGGCGATCGCGATCGTCGGCTCCGAGCGGGCGGGCGACGGCGCCGTTCCCGAGGATGCGATCGTGCGGGCGGCGACGCTCGAGGACGTCTTCGTGCTGCTGACCGGAGAGGAGGCCGAGTGATGGAGGTCGCGAGCCAGAGGCAGCCCCAGCCGCGCCGGCGGACGATGCGGCGACTGGAACCCGCCGCGATCGCCGGGGTGATGAGCCGGGAGGTGGCGAACTTCCAGACCTACTGGAAGGGAACCACGTTCTCCAGCGTGCTGGAACCGCTGGTTTATCTGCTCGCCTTCGGCCTCGGCCTCAGCGCCACCCTGGTCGACGAAGTCAACGGCATCCCCTACATCCAGTTCGTCGGCACCGGGATGGTGGCGACGGCGGTGATCTTCTCCAGCGCCCTGCCGGCGATGTTCGGCACCTTCGTCAAGCACCGCTTCCAGAACACCTACGAAGCGATC
>Ga0070683_100002627_pt1 | contig 14363 bp, 15 predicted proteins | sample KBSC713LmetaG_FD_64662 | JGI IMG/M metagenome (GOLD analysis project Ga0070683, IMG submission 64662) | Corn rhizosphere microbial communities from Kellogg Biological Station, Michigan, USA - KBS C7.1-3L metaG | ecosystem: Host-associated > Plants > Roots > Rhizosphere ...
CCATCGCCGGCGCGATCTCCATGCTGGCGCAGTTCGGCATGTTCTTCGGCGGCCATCGCGACAACAACAGCGGTCCCGGCATCATCGGCTCGATCGCCATGATGATTCTGGCGCCGCTGGGCGCCATGCTGGTGCAGATGGCCATCAGCCGTACCCGCGAATACGCCGCCGACGATCTCGGCGCGCGTATCGCCGGCCAGCCGATGTGGCTCGCTTCTGCTTTGGTCAAAATCGAGAATGCCGCGCATCAGGTGCCGAACTGGGAAGCCGAGCGTAATCCAGCCACGGCGCACATGTTCATCATCAATCCGCTCTCGGGCCACGGCGTCGACAATCTCTTCGCGACCCACCCCTCGACCGAGAACCGCGTCGCGGCCCTGCAGCGGCTCGCCGCCGAGCTCGGCCCGGGCGGCGCGGCGCCTTCTGCCGGCGCGCAATATCCGTCGCGCAGTCCCTGGGGACGTGCCTCCAGCTCGCGCGGCCCCTGGGGATAGGCGAAAATCGCGGAAAAGCGGCGGGCCTGAGCGACAAGCTAACCGGATCGTTAAATTTCGAGACGATGGGCTAAGGCCGGCTTTACGTGCCCTGGTCCAACGTGCTCTCCGCTCCAACAGGGAAGGTCGTCATGACCGTGCAAGAGCGGCCGAAGGTACAGCGTGAGCCGCGTCGGCAGATGAACGGCCGGACCGCGTGGCTGACGCTCGACGATGACACGAAGCGCCAGTGCTCCGTGATCGACGTCGCGCCGGGCGGCGCGAGGATCGCGACCGATGCCGAGATCGACGTCGGCGACCGCTTTGCGATCGTGCTGGTCGCGAGCCATGACCGGCACCAGCGCTGCGAAGTTGTGTGGCGCCGCGAGAAGATCTTTGGCGTCAAATTCCTGATGTGAGGGCGGCCGTCGCCGCGCTGCGCAACGCCACAAGGGCCGGAGGCCGGACGCGAAACGAGCACAGCATTGCTGCGGCGATTTTCGACGGTGGTATCGAGGGACGGCACGGGTTGAATGACGCTCGCGCCTGTGAACAGCGGCCGCGCAGTTCCGCCGGAACCAGCGGCATGGGCCGGCGTTCTCCCTGCAATCCAGAACAAACGAGTCCATTCCGCCACGGCATCTGCATCGTTTGCGGATCGCTTGCCGGCGCCGATCAACTGGTGATGCGATGAAAGATTTTGCGGAAGCGACCTTTGTCCCGGAGATCGTGGCGGCGATGACCGAAGCGCTCGACGCGTCGGTGGCGAAGCTGCCGCACCCGGTGAGTTCGACCCAGGTAAACCTGCTCGCGGAATCGATCCTGCGCACCGCGCAGGAGGGCGAGCGCGACCCGGCAATCCTGCAGCGGATGGCGCTGCTGGAATTGCAGATCACGCCGCGCGGGTGAGCGGCTTCAGTCTTGCCTTGCACGCGGCGCGAAAGCATTCGTTCGCGGAACCTTCGCTCGCACTACGAGTTTCCTCAAGGGAACTCCAGGAAACGCTCATGAGGTGCGCGATGATCAGGCTCTCTCTTGTCCTAACACTGCTGGTGACGAATGTGCCGTTCGCGCTGGCGCAACATGCCGGCACGCCGCAGGAACAGAATGCTTGCACGCGCGATGCCCAGCGCTTCTGCCGGAAGGATCTGGGAAACGACGGCGCGGTTCAGGCCTGCCTGCAGCAGCACCGCGCGCGGCTCAGCGCGTCCTGCAAGAAGGTATTGGAAAGCCACGGCATGTGAGGCTGCGACATGGATCGCGCGCTACCGCTGGCCGTTGGTGTGGGCGTTCCAATTGCCCCAGCTTACATTGGTGAGACTGCTGAAGTCGGTGCCGAGCGGACGCCGGGCCTGCCGCTCATAGGCCGAGACGCATTTTTCGGATTCAGCGATCTTGCGCGTCAACTCATCGACCGTCTTTTGCGTGTCGCCGATCTTGTCGTGGCTGCCCGCAAAACGCGCGACCTCAAGCTGCTTCAACGCCGCGCGGTTCTTCTTGAGCTGTGCCCGGTGCCAGGCGATCTTGCTGTTGCTGTCAGCCATACGCAATTCTCCTGATTCGCAAGCCAACATATCACGGCGATTCCCTCGCGAGAATCTGACGGCGATTGCGGGCGCCTGGCGCGCAAGCGCCGTGCCCACCGATCGCGTCTCGAAATGCAATGGTGGGCACGCTTTCGCTTTGCCCACCCTACGAATCGCTCACAATTCCCTCGCATTCGAAAAAGCAAACGAGCTCACCCGCCGCGTATTTTCGTCGAGGATCAGCGTGCGGGTGATCGGCGGCTCGGCGCGCTGGCTGCAATTCTCGCGCTCGCAGAGCCGGCAATTGACGCCGATCGGCGTGCCCTCGGTCTTCTCGAGGTCCATGCCGGTCGCGTACACCAGCTTCGCTGCATGGCGGATTTCACACCCCAAGCCGATCGCAAAGCGCGGCTCGACAAGCGGATGCGGCGCGACGGGCCGGCGCACCACCTGCGCGATCGAGAAGTAGCGCGTGCCGTCGGGCAGCTCGATCACCTGCTTCAAGAGGCGGTCCGGCGTATCGAAGGTGGAATGCACGTTCCACAGCGGACAGGTGCCGCCGAATTTGGAGAAGGGGAAGGTGCCGGAGGAGAAACGCTTGGAGACGTTGCCGGCGTTGTCGACACGCAGGAGGAAGAAGGGAATGCCGCGCGCATTCGGCCGCTGCAGGGTGGTGAGCCGATGACAGACCTGCTCGAAGCCGGCGTTGAAACGCTGCGCCAGCACATGCACGTCGTAGTTCAGCGCTTCGGCTGCGGCGTGGAAGACCTGGTAGGGCATCATCACGCAGGCCGCGAAATAATTCGCAAGCGTGATGCGGTAGAGCCTTCGCGGTGCGTCGTCGAGCTTGCCGGCGCGGCCGATGATGGTCTCCAGCGCGCTGCCGCATTCGGCGAGCGCGACCTGGAAGGCGAGCTGGAAGGTCCGGCTCGGCGCGTCGACCAGTTCGGAGATCAGGAGCTGGCGGCGATGGCGGTCGAAGCGGCGCAAGGTCTCGCGCATCACATCGACCGGCATGATGCGGGTGACGATCGAATGTTTTTCGCGGAGCCGCGTGACGAGCGCCTCATAGAGGCCCTCGGCCGGCACGTTCAACTCGTCGCGCAGGGTCTCGGCGGCCTGTTCGAGCTCGCCGAAATAGTTGCGGTTGGCCTCGATCAAATCGCGCACGCGCTCGATCGGGTTGGCCTCGAAACGCGAGCCCTCGTCGCGGTCGGCCATCTGCGCCGCCGCCAGCGTCTCGCCCTGCCGCGCCTCGGTATAGGCGGCGTAGAGCCGCTGCAGCGCGTGGGTGACGCCGGGGCAAAGCTCGGCGAGATCGCGCAGCTCCTGTTTCGGCAGGTCGATCTGGCGGAACAGGGGATCGGAGAAGATCTCGTTCAATTCGGCGAAGAAGCGGTCCTCGTCGGCGGTGGCAAGATCGCGCAGATCGAGGTCGTAGGCTTCGGCGAGGCGGAGCAGGATCTGGGCGGTGACCGGGCGCTGATTGCGCTCGATCAGGTTGATGTAGCTTGGCGAAATGCCCAGCCCCTCGGCGATCTGGGTCTGCGACAGGCCCAGTTGCTGGCGAATCCGCCGGAAGCGCGGGCCGACAAAAAGCTTTTTTCCGGAGTCGGAGGGCATGACAGCTTCGTTGACCATTTTGTAACAAAACTTACAAATTTACATATACGACAAGTTTATATGTTACACGACATCATCAATCGAATGCAAGCTATCTGTACTCATTAGGGAGATTCGCGTTTAGCTCCAGCCACGCATTTCGCAATGCACTGTCAAAATTGTCGACTGGAGATCACGATGGCGAAGACTTTTGAGCAGCTGGTTCCCGACGCGCCGAAGGGCCGTTTCGATGGCATCAGCCGTCCCTACACCCCGGCCGAAGTGGAGAAGCTGCGCGGCTCCTTCCCGATTGCGCACACGCTCGCCGAGCGCGGCGCCAACCGGCTCTGGGAATCGCTGCACAAGCTGCCCTATGTCAATTCGCTCGGGGCCGTGACCGGCAACCAAGCGATGCAGCAGGCGCGCGCGGGTCTCCCGGCGATCTATCTCTCGGGCTGGCAGGTCGCCGCCGACGCCAACACGGCCGGCGCGATGTATCCCGACCAGAGCCTTTATCCGGCGAACGCCGGCCCCGACCTCTGCCGCCGCATCAACCGCGCGCTGCAGCGGGCCGACCAGATCGAGCACTCCGAGGGCGGCGCCAAGATCGACTGGTTCCTGCCGATCGTCGCCGACGCGGAAGCCGGCTTCGGCGGTCCGCTCAACTCCTTCGAGATCATGAAGGCCTATATCGAGGCGGGTGCGGCCGGCGTTCACTTCGAGGACCAGCTCGCTTCCGAGAAGAAGTGCGGCCACATGGGCGGCAAGGTCCTGATCCCGACCGCGGCCCATGAGCGCAATTTGATCTCGGCGCGTCTTGCCGCCGACGTCTGCGGCACCTCGACCTTCGTGCTCGCACGTACGGATGCGGAAAGCGCCAAGCTCATCACCTCCGATGTCGACGAGCGCGATCGCGAGTTCATCACCGGCGAGCGCACCGCGGAAGGCTTCTATCGCCTGAAGCCCGGCACCGGCCTCGCGCACTGCATCAAGCGCGGCATCGCGTTCGCAAAATATGCCGACCTGATCTGGTGGGAGACCTCGACGCCGAACCTCGACGAAGCGCGCGAGTTCGCCGAAGCCATGCACAAGGTCCATCCGAACAAGATGCTGGCCTATAACTGCTCGCCCTCGTTCAACTGGGAAGCCAACATCGACAAGGCGACGATCGCGAAATTCCAGCGTGAGATCGGCGCGATGGGCTACAAGTTCCAGTTTGTGACGCTCGCGGGCTTCCACTCGCTCAACCACGGCATGTTCGAGCTCGCCCGCGGCTACAAGGCCGAAGGCATGGCGGCCTATTCCCGCCTGCAGCAGGCCGAGTTCGCCTCCGAGAAGAACGGCTACTCGGCGACGCGCCACCAGCGCGAGGTCGGCACCGGGTATTTCGACCTGGTCTCGACCACCATCTCCGGCGGCCAGTCCTCGACCACGGCGCTTCACGACTCGACCGAAGCCGCGCAGTTCAAGTCCCACGGTTCAGAAATCAAGATTCAGGCGGCTGAGTAATATCGGCCTGAAGCAAGCAGGAGAGACGACGATGACCAAAGGCAGCAATTTCTGGGTGATTGGCGGCGAGTTCGGTTCGATGAACTTCCACAAGCTCGTGGAAGGCTCGGCCCAGGTGCAGGGTCCGTTCAAGACCCGCAAGGAAGCCGAGGACGCCTGGCGCGTAGTCTCGGAAGAGAACCGCCACAAGGCCGGCGTTCGCTTCTCGATCGTCGAAGAGCCCAGCCGCGTAATGGCCTGATCGACCTCATTGCCGGGTATTGGGAGCCATGATCCCCAAGAGATCATCCAAGAGATCATGCAAGAGATCATGCTCTCAAGATTGTGCCCAAGGACGGACGGCCCCATCCGGTTTTGCCGGGCGGGGCCGTCGGTCTTTTGTCTAAGCTATTGGAAATAAACGGCCTTTGCGCAGGGCGCGGTTACTGATAGGTTAATCGCGGTTGGGTTGAGGGGTAAAAGGCCGTCCGATGTCCGAGGCGCCAGTCACTGGAAGCAATCCTGCAAGCGAACCGCGTCCGATTCGCTTGCGCGACGCGCTTCACAAGGCGCGGATCGAGGCGGCCGATCGCACCGGTGTCGTAGTCGATCTGCGCGACGCGGAAGTCGCGCGGCTCGAGATCCTGAACGAAGCGCTCGACCCGCTGTTTGCGCAGGTGCCGGAGCAGATCGACCTGTTCGATCGCGGCATCAGCCAGGGCGAGACGCCGCGACTCTGGCTCGACGTGGTGGCCTATGTGGTGATGGGGCGCGACAAGCGTATCTATCGCTTCGTGCAGGACACGCGCCACGGCCGCATCGTGCTCGCAGAATCGCATGAAGTGCCTGCCATCGTCGATGCCGTGACCGACTATGTGGCCCGCCGCATGGTTGAACGCGAGCACGCCATGGCGCCGACGCGCCCGCCCGGGCAGGCGGAAGAAAAACCGCGGCGGCGCGGTCGTTTCTGGAGCTTCGCCTTCGGCTTCATGCTCGGCGCGCTCGCGCTGTTCGCGCTCGCTTTGTTTGCGAGCTTGAAGAATTTGTGAACTCACCGTCGTTGCGAGGAGCCAACGGGTCCGGCCTTCGGCCGGCCCGATGACAGGCTCAGCGACGAAGCAATCCATGCTTCAGCAAGCGGAGAAATGATTGCTTCGCGGAGTTTATCATCGGGCGCGCATTCGCACGACCCGTTGGCTCGCAATGACGGTTGTCAAATCAGCCGCGTCCGGTTGATCTCCCGCATGCGCATGTCGCCGTCGATACCGCGCACAATCTGCTCGCACCGCCACGCATTGCGGTCGCGCTCGATCGCATAGAGGTTATATGCGGCCGCCGGATGCCGTCCGCGGGCCAGCGCGGAAGCCGCCGGCACGCCGATGGATGGGATCTTGCGGTCGGGCCCTTCGAACCACATCGTGGAATGGATGTGATCATGGCCATGCAGGATCAGTTCGACGCCGTGTTTTTTCACGAGCGCCAGCAGCTTGGCCGAATCCGTCAGCCTCTTGGGGCGCGAGTCCGAATGCAGCGGGTGATGAACGAGCAGGACGCGAAACGCCTGCTCGGCGGCAAGTGAAATCAGCATTCGTTCGAGCGCGTCGAGCTGGGCGCGGCCGAGCGTGCCGGTGGCCATGAGGGGCGCGGTCGGCACGGCTGATGAGAGGCCGATCAATGCAAGCGGCCCGCGTCGGCGCAGAAAAGGAAAGGCGCCGTCGCCGGAAGTCTCGTCGCCGGCGAGATAGTCGCCGAATACCTGCACAAAACGATGTCTTGTGGCGCGGACATAGGCATCGTGATTGCCGGGGATCGCCGTCACGGCTTCGGGCGTCCCCACGCTTCCGAGCCATTGCCGCGCCGGGGCGAATTCCGCCTCCAGCGCGAGGTTGACGAGATCGCCGGTGACGGCGATGTGGTCGGGCGCCTGCGACTGCATGTCGGAGACCAGCGCTTCCAGCACCTCGCGGCGATAATATTTGCGGCGGTTGCGGGTCCAGTTGAGGTAGCCGAGCGCGCGTTTGCTTAAGAGTTCGGCCAGCCGCGCCCGGGGCAGCGGCGGCAGATGCGGGTCCGACAGATGCGCGAGCTTGAAGGCGGCCATGCCACACTCTATTGGCAAGCGGACCCCGTCGGCGCAAGATCAAACACGATGTCGGAAAATATTGCGAAACTACGCCGCAGGCTGGAGCCGCTGTTGCGGCGTGTCTTTCATCTCTATTGGCGGTTCGTCCGCGGCATGACGCTCGGTGTCCGCGCCGTCGTTCTGGACGGGAATAACCGGGTGTTCCTGGTCAGGCACGGCTATGTCTCCGGCTGGTATCTGCCCGGCGGTGGGGTCGAGGTCGGCGAAACCTTTGCCGATGCCTTGAAGCGCGAGCTGATCGAAGAGGGCTGTATCGAACTATCGGGCGAGCCGGCGATGCACGGCCTGTTCTACAACAGCCACGTCTCGCGCCGCGACCATGTCGCGGTCTACATCGTCAGGCAGTTCCGCCAGGAGCGGTTGCCCGAACCCAACTACGAGATCGCGGCCTGCGGCTTCTTCGAGGCGGATGCGCTGCCGGAGGGAACGACACCGGGCACGCGGTTGCGGATCGAGGAGGTGCTGGACGGCCGGTCGCCGATTGGGACATGGCGCTAGGTGCCGCCTGTGCTACTAGTGCGCCCTAGAACGCGGATCGCAGCGGACACGATGAAATTCCTGAAAATCCTTTGCGGTCTTGTTTGCTTGCTGCTGCTCGCCGGCCAGCTCTGGTCGATGTCGGGCTGGAACGAGGCGAGGGGCGTTTACGACGACATCTGCTATCTGCGGCAGGCGCATCTGTTTCAGCGCTTCGGGCTGGGCGGCATCGATACCGACATTTCCCGCGACGGTGACGGTTATCTGGCGTCGAAACTGAAGGAGATCGGGTTTCCGGTTGCGAGCGACAAGTCGAACGTGCCCTGTCACAGTCCGATGCCTGCGGCGAAAAAACTCGTGCTGCAATATCCGCCCGGCACCGGCTTTGTACTGGCGCTGTTTCCGCAAGGCCATCAGGTAATCCCGATGTTTGCAACGGCAACGCTCGTCGTGTTCGGCTTCGCGTTGCTCGGAATCCTTTACGCGCGATCGGTACCATTGATCCTGTCGACCACTGCGTTCGGCTGTCTCGCCATCTACATCATGATCAATCCGGTGAAGGCGAGTTATTCGATGGCGCCGACCATGGGAATGTGCGCGCTGGCCGGATTTCTCACCGCCCGCTTGTTTGCGGGCAGCCAAAAGGAAAGCCGCATTTGGCTGGCCATCGTGCTCGGCTTCGTGCTCGGATTGTCGGTCAATTTCAGATTGCCGAATCTGTTGCTTTCCGCCGGCTATTTCCTGTTCTTCGTGGTTACGTTTCTGTCGAACCGGAAACTTGAAATTGCCGCACGTAGCTTCGGGTTCGCATTGGCGTTCCTCGCGGGCATGGCGCCTACGCTGGTTGCCAACACGATCAATGCCGGCAGCCCCTTCGCGACAACCTATGGCGGGCCGGACGTCGCGCCGCCCGACTTCTCGTTCGGCGTCATCCTGCTTTATGTCACCGACATGCAGTTCGCCCTGCTGGCACTGGCCGGCGTATCGGTCGCTTATCTTCTGCGTGCGGGAGGCGATGCTGGAGCTAGGCGGGTTGCGCTGATCGGCACGGCCAACCTTGCGGCAAATTTGACCTTCTTCTTTACCCACCCCCTCGTCACGCCCTACTACACCGTCCCGATCGCCATGCTCTCGCTGTGGAGCCTCTCATTCGCTACGCTGATGGGACATTCGGAAGTGGTGGAGGAACGTCTTGCCGGGCAGGCGGCCGATGTACCATCATGATACGCAGGCCGCCGAATCGGTCGGCTTCCACGAACGGGCTTTTTCCAGATGACGCCATCTTCGCTGCGGGTTGCCGTTCTGGTGCCGTGTTACAACGAGGAGGCTGCGGTCGCGGCCGTCGTCAAGGGCTTTCGCGAGGCGCTGCCTTCGGCGCAAATCTATGTCTATGACAACAATTCAAAGGACCGCACCGCTGCGATCGCGCGTGAGGCTGGCGCCGAGGTGCGCGGCGAACGCCGTCAGGGCAAGGGCCACGTGGTCCGGCGGATGTTCGCCGACGTCGATGCCGACGTCTATGTGCTGGTCGATGGCGATGCCACCTATGACGCGCCGAGCGCGCCCGGCATGATCGAGAAGCTCGTGAGCGAGCATCTCGACATGGTGGTGGGCTTGCGCGCCGACCAGGAGCAGGCCGCCTATCGGCCGGGCCACCGCGCCGGCAACTGGATGCTGACGAGCTTTCTGTCGTCGGTGTTCGGCCAGTCCTTCAAGGATATTCTCTCCGGCTATCGTGTGTTCTCGCGGCGCTTCGTCAAATCCTTCCCGGTGTTGTCGGACGGCTTTGAGATCGAGACCGAGCTGACCGTGCACGCGCTGGAGCTCGCGATGCCCGTTGCCGAGGTCGAGACGCCCTATTATGCGAGGCCCGAGGGCTCGTTCAGCAAGCTCAATACCTGGGGTGACGGCTTTCGGATCCTCGGCACCATCCTGAAACTCTACCGTTCGGAAAAGCCGCTGCGCTTCTTTAGCGTGATCGGAGTCTTTCTGGCGCTGGTCTCGATCGGCCTCGCCATTCCCGTCGTCGCGACCTACCTGGAGGAGGGCCTCGTACCGCGCCTGCCGACGGCCGTGCTGTCGACCGGCCTGATGATCGTCGCGGTGCTGTCGGTGTCCTCCGGGCTGGTGCTGGACACGGTGACGCGCGGCCGGCGCGAGATGAAATTGCTGGCCTATCTTTCCGAGCCGCCGGTCGTTAAAACCTGACGCCATGAACGACCTCTCCCTTACCATTCTGCCGGAAACGGCAAAGGACGCGCAGGCGATCGAACGCCTGCATGAACGCACCTTCGGGCCCGGCCGCTTCGTGCTCAGCGCCTACCGGCTGCGTGAGCATGTCGATCATCTGCTCGATCTCTCCTTCACGGCGCGGATCGGCACGCTGCTGGTCGGATCGGTGCGTCAATTGCCCATCTGCATCGGCGATACCAAGGCGCTGATGCTCGGACCGCTCACGGTCGAGCCGCCGTTTCGAAAGCGCGGCGTCGGCCACAAGCTGCTCGAACACGCATTGAACAACGCCAGGTCCAGGAAGCATCGCCTGGTGCTGCTGGTCGGCGACGAAGCCTATTACCGCCGCGTGGGATTCAAGAAAGTGCCGAAGGGCCGGGCCACCATGCCCGGACCGGTCGACCACGATCGTATTCTCGTCGCTGAGCTCGTCGCCGGCGCCTTCGAAGGTGTGTCCGGCGCGATCCGTCCTGACTGGGACTTCGCGCGCTGACGCTCGCCGATCAGAACTTCTGCGTGATCCCCGCATAGAAACCGCGGCGTGGCCCGAATTGCGGCGCGAACACGCCGATGCCGCTGCCGTCGCGGATCTCGTAGATCTTGTCGAACACGTTGACCACGTCGAAACGCAGCGTGGTCGGCTTGTTCGGCGCCACGATGTTGAAGTCGTGCGAGACGCCGACATTGACCTGGGTGTAGGACGGCAGGTGATCGGTGTTCGCAAAGCCGGAACGAAGCCCGCTGCCGTAGATCATCGACGCGCTGAAACGCGTGCCGTTCCACAGATAGGACGCGCCGGCCGATGCCGTCAGGGCCTGCGCATGGTCCGTGTAGATGTAATGGGTGGCGATGTAGTTGAGCTCGTCCTGGCCGAACAGGAACTGGTTCGACACGACGTTGGTCGCGATCTGCCTGGCCCAGGCCAGGTTTCCATAGGCGCGGAAATTGCCGTTGGTATAGTTGGCCTTGAGCTCGAGGCCCACATTCTCTCCGCGGTCGTAGTTGAAGCCGCTCAGCACATAGGCCGCGCCGAATTGGCCGTCGTCGAGCAGATCGCGCGCGATCTTGTAGTAGCCGTCGAGGCCGACTTCGAGGCCCGGGATCGGATGGATCTTCTGGACCACGCCGACATCGAACACGTGTGACCGCTCCGGCAGCACCGGGCTGTTCAGGGGCACTTCGGGGGTCTGTGTGTTGGCCGGCGCGGTGGGCGGGGTGACCAGCGCGAGATTGGTCGGCGCCGCGATCACTTGCTGCGGCGGCGTGAAGTTTCGTGCGTAGCCGGCGTGGAAGGTGGTGCCGTCATAGGGTTTCCAGGTCAGGCTGACGCGCGGGCTGAGCTGGTTGGCATCGACATACTGCCACATCTGGTCGAAGCGCAGGCCTGCGTTCAGCGTCAACTGGTTGGTGATCCTCCACTCATCCTGGATGTAGGTGCCAAGGGTCCAGCCGGTCTTCGCGCTGGAATCGAAGATGGAGAATGGCGCGTCGATCGTGCCGGCGGCGGGGTCCGCGGGATTGGCGAGCGGCAGCAGCACAGACGCGTTGTTGACCAGCGACCGCTCGGTGCTGACAGTGAATCCGAAGCGCAGGGTATGCGCAAAGCCCCAGCGCCAGGCCGTGTCCTCCTGGATGCCGTTGACGACGCTCTGGCGATAGACGTCGGACGATACGCCGTTGAAGACGAGATCGCCGATCGGATCGGGATAGAAGTGCAGCTGGCTGTAGCGGTTGAAGTAGGAAACCTGATAGTCGAGGTCGCCGGCCGACTTCTGGTAGGCAACGACGTTGAACTGGTTGAACTCGTTCTGATGCTCGTTGAGGAAGGCCGAATTGAAATTCGAGACGCCGAACGCGGTGAACTTGGGCGTCTGCCCGGGATTGTTGGGAATCTGGAAGGTGCTGTTCGACACGCCGCTCATGAAGGTCAGGCGGCTGGTGGGATCGAGCACGGTCGACAGATACAGGAATCCCTTCTCCTGCGACGTGCGGTCGTGGATCGCCTCGTTCGACGAAATCGGATTTTCGATGCCGAGATTGTTCTGCAGAAAGCGTCCCGACACGAAATACCGGGTCTGCCCGGCGGTGCCGCCATATTCGAAGCTTGGCGTGATCGTACCGTGACTGCCGCCATAGACGCTGACGCTGCCGGAATTGTTGAAGGCGTCCGTCCTGGTCTGGATGTCCAGGACGCCTGCCGTGCGCAAGCCGTATTGCGCGGGCAGCGCGCCGGTCAGCAAGGCCAGGCTGCCGACGATGCCGGTGTCCAGGATCTGGCCGAACGCGCCGACGCCGTCGGGCAGCATGATGCCGTTGATGCGGTATTGCAGGTTGGCGTGCTCGTTGCGCACATGCAATTCGCCGCTGGCGGCCGCGTCCTGCGTGACGCCGGGAAATTGCAACAGGACCTTGTCCAGCGTGGCGTTGTTTCCCTGCGGCATCGCGTCGATGGCCTGGTGATCGATCCGATGCGAGGTGGCGCCGAGCGGCGCGTCGATGGTCTGGCGCGCCTCGTCGAGCTTGTCGCTCCTGCCGGCAAGGATTTGCTGCTCGGTTTGTGGCGTTGTTGCGGGTGCGTTGCTTCGCTGCGTGGTGACGACGCGCGCCTTGGGGCGGCGCCGCACCTGCACGACATGCGGCGCGGTCACGCTGATGCTGGGCAACGCGGTGATGTTACCCGCCGATGGCGCCTGCGTTTCAGCGGGAGCGGGCGCAGGCGCTGCGGCGGGCGCTGGCGTCGCCGCAGGCGCCGGCGTGGGAGCCGGGGCTTGCGCGAGCGCCGTACCATCCAGATTGAACAGAATGAGCGCCGCCGCGCCACAGGCGGCCGCCACGGATCTTGAGGGATCTGACATCATTCTGATTATTCTGATTCCAGTTCAGGTTTCTGCTCGCGAATTTGGGGCGGAGACCTGCCGCCGGCATGTGGCGGACCGATTGAGAGAAGTCCCGATGAGGTGGCCGCGTGAAACGCGCGCGGCGATCAGGGGTTCATCAGCCGATGGGGATCAGGAGGCGGGAGGGGCGCGGGGCTGGAAGCCTGTGCCGGCCGATTTCAGGTGAATGAATTCGGCATCGGTGGTGCGGTAGAGAAACTCGACGGCTTCCGGCAGCAGCAGGATCGGCGGCGAGGCGAACAGCACCGTGCTCGCCATCGCCATGACGGCGCAGATCGCGCAGGCATCGGGAATTTGCTGGTCGCGGTCGTGCTTGCCGGCCGGCTGGTGCCGCTTGATCTGGCCGTCGACGGCGAGATCGCCGGCATCGAAGGCCGTGGCGCGGGGCTGTGCGGATTGGGCGGTGTTGGCGGACGGCGCGGCGAGCACGTGGAAGTGGCCGAACGACAGAGCGACCTGGACGAACAGCGCAAACAGCGCCAGTCGCGCGCCGCTTTTGATGTTCGAACGGAACCACTTCATGCCGAAAACATGCCTCGTATCGGGAGGCACCTGTGCCCGGCCCGATGTTATATTATAACATCGGAATGATCCGGCGCTGTCAACCGTTGGCCGGCCGACCGGCCGCCAAATCGAACGGCGCTGTGATTTCCATGTCACGGCAAGCCAAACGGCGCGATCAGCGCCCTTCGCGCAGCCACGTCGCCGCGAAGGCGCCGAGCAGCAGCAACAGTCCGATCAGGCCGGCAAAGATCGGCAGCACGCCGACGCCCTTGACCACGCTCGCGTCCCGCATCTTCACGCCCATCCAGCCGTCGCCATGGAACAGGCTGGAAGCGCGCACCGGCACGATGCGCGGCAGGTCGATGCTGGAGCCGTCGACCACGCGCTTGGCGTCGCCGCCGGTCGCCTGCGCCAGCGGGCGCAGCATGTCGGTCGTGGAGGTGACTTCCGAAAATTCCTTTGGATTGGTCGGCCCGACATTGATCAGCGCCTTCAGCGTGCCGTCGGTCGCCTGCCACAGCCCCAATTCGCTCGCGGGAAGCGTCGCGCGCCATTCGCCGGGTTCGCCGGGGTTGAGCGTCAACTCCTTCGTCGTGCCGGAGGGCGAGGTGACCGTCACCGGCGTGACGCTGTCCGCCATGGTCTGGCGGATCACCTGCAGATCCTTGCCCTGCACCTGCAGCCGCAGCGCCTCCTCGTCGAGGTCGGGCTGCTTCATCAGCCAGTGCGACATCCGCCGCAACAGGTCGAGATGCGGGCCGCCGCCCTCATAGCCGCGCGCCCACAGCCAGATGTGATCGGAAAGCAGCAGCGCGACGCGGCCTTCGCCAAAGCGCGACAGCAACAAAAGCGGCTTGCCGTCCGCGCCGGTCATGACCGGCGGGCTGATCGCGTTGCGGGTGTCGACGGTGCGGAAGAAGCGGCTCCAGTGTGGCGGCTCGCTGGCCGAACCCTCGAGCCCGCGCGTCACCGGATGACGTTTGCCGGCATCGGAAAGGTGCGCATAGAACGGCTTCTCGGT
>Ga0070683_100002636_pt1 | contig 14339 bp, 10 predicted proteins | sample KBSC713LmetaG_FD_64662 | JGI IMG/M metagenome (GOLD analysis project Ga0070683, IMG submission 64662) | Corn rhizosphere microbial communities from Kellogg Biological Station, Michigan, USA - KBS C7.1-3L metaG | ecosystem: Host-associated > Plants > Roots > Rhizosphere ...
GGCCCCGAAGTCGAAACCGACTTCTACAACTTCGAGTCGATGAACTTCCCGCCCGGCCACCCCGCGCGCGACACACAGGACACCCTCGTCATCGCCAACCAGGAGCGCCGCCCTCTCCGCGATCGACTCCTCCTCCGCACTCATACTTCGCCCGTGCAGATGCGCACCATGGAGAAGCAGGCCCCGCCTGTCCGCATCGTCATCCCCGGCAAGGTCCATCGCAACGACGCACAGGACGCAACGCACTCGCCGATCTTTCACCAGGTAGAAGGCCTCTGCGTCGATACCAACATCACTTTCTCGGATCTCAAAGGCACTCTCGATCACGCCATGAAGGCGCTCTTCGGATCCTCAGTCAAGACGCGCTTCTTCCCATCGTTCTTCCCGTTCACCGAGCCCTCGGCCGACGTGCAGATCAGCTGCATCTTCTGCGGCGGCAAAGGCTGCCGCAAATGCAAACACTCCGGCTGGATCGAACTGCTCGGCTGCGGCATGGTCGACCCCGCCGTCTTCGCCTTCGCCCAGGAGAAGCAGCCCGCCTACGACCCGAAAAAAATCAGCGGCTTCGCCTTCGGCATGGGCGTCGAACGCATCGCCATGATGAAGTACGGCATCAGCGAAATCGGCCAGTTCTACGCCGGCGATATGCGCTTCCTCAACCAGTTCGTATGAGCAGAACTCGACATTATCGCGACCTCATCGCCTGGCAAAAGGCAATGGAACTCGCTCGTCAGGTCTATGCCTCGACCGAACAGTTTCCTCAGTCCGAGACTTTTGGCTTACGCATGCAGCTGCGTCGATCCGCAGTGAACGCCGCCACGTATATTGCAGACGGCCACGGACGCCTCACTGACGCAGAAAACCGCAAGTCGCTCGGAATCGCCCGCGGTGCTATCAATGAGTTGCAAACGCAGCTTGAACTCGCAGAAAGCCTCAACTTCGTCGACAAGCAAATCGCAGAGCGAGTGCTGGATCTTTCAATCGAAGTTGCGAAACTAATCAACGGCCTTCTCGGCGTCCTCGACCACGATCCTCGATGACCCGCTAACTTGCTAACTCGCTATCGCGCGAAGCGCGGCTAACTTGCTAGGAGATTAAGAACCTGCAATGAAGATACTGACGAAATGGCTACGGACAATTCGGACTTGACAGACACGCAAAACTCAGGCGTGGTTAGGAGCCTCATCAGTGTCCTCAACTAGTATCGCCGCTAACTTGCTAACTCGCTATCGCGCGAAGCGCGGCTAACTCGCTAGGAGATTAAAACCCGCAATGAAGATACTTACCAAATGGCTCCGTAGCTATCTCCCCGAACTCGCCGTTAGCGACGCGCAGCTCGCAGAAGACCTCACCCTTCGCGGTATCGCTGTAGAGGGGATTTTCGACCTTGGCCCCGCCAACGGCTCCCTCTTCGAGATGGACATCACCACCAACCGCGTCGACGCCATGAACCACTATGGCATCGCCCGCGAAGCCGCCACCATCTACGGCGTCCAACTCAAGCCACTCGACACTTCGCTCCCCGAGCCCAGGCCCGCCGCAGCCCCATTCCCGGTCAAGATCGAAGCCGAAGACGCATGCGGCCGATTCACCGCCCGCATCCTTCGCAACATCACCATCGGACCTTCGCGTGACTGGTTCCCAGGCGCGGAAGTTTCAACCTGGTTCAGTCTCCTCGAACAGAAGCAGATATCCAACGCCGTCGACGCCACCAACTTCGCATGGCTCGCCATGGGCCAGCCCACCCACGCCTTCGACCTCGATAAGATCGAAGGCGGCATCATCGTCCGCCGCGCCCGCAAAGGCGAAAAGCTCAAGACCCTCGACGGCATGGATCGCGTCCTCGATCCCGACGACCTCGTTGTCGCCGACCACGCGAAGTCCCTCGGCCTCGCCGGCGTCATGGGCGGCTGGGACACCATGATCACCCCCGAGACAAAAAACGTCCTCGTCGAAGCCGCATGGTTCGAACCCATGGCAGTTCGCCGCACCGCACGCCGTCACGGACTGCACACCGATGCGAGTCATCGTTTCGAGCGCGGCGCCGACTTCAACGCAGCTCCAGTCGCATCCGCCATCGTCACCCGCATCCTCCTCGCCAACGGCGGCCACATCGAAGGCGACCTCGTCGACGTGCGCATCCCCTCATGGGAAGCTCGCACAGCCGATCGCCCCGCGATCTCGCTTGCACTCAGCGAAGTTCATCGCATCCTCGGCAAGACGGAAGACAAAGAGGGTATTACTCCAACAACCGTGCAATCCATCCTCACTGGCCTTGGCTGCGGGCTAGTAGGAGAGTTCAGAGGACAATCAGGAACAGGTGACCGAGCAACCGAGCGTATAGTGTGGCCGGTTGTGCTCCCCAGCTGGCGCCTCGATCTCCAACGCGAAATCGACCTCATCGAAGAAGTCGCCCGCGTCTACGGCTACAACCGCTTCGCCAACACCCTCCCCGCATTCGGCGAAGGCGTAAAGGCTCTCCCCTGGGCCGAAGCCGAATCAACAGTCCGCCGCACCCTCCTCGCCGCCGGATTCCACGAGGCCATCAGCAGCACTTTCTGCTCCGCTGCCGAAGCCGCACTCGCTGCGCCCATCCCCGGCCAGATCGTCGCGCTAGGCAATCCTCTCAACGAAGAAGCCGGCGTGATGCGCCCCTCACTCATCCCCGGCCTCCTCAACGCCATCGCCGGCAACCTCAATCGCGACGTCAGCGATGTTCGCCTTTTCGAACTTGGCACCGTCTTCAGTGGTACGACAGAAAAAGTCGACGAACGTCCAGCACTCGCCTTCGCCGCCGCCGGAAATCTCCCCAACCAAAGCTCGCTCCATCCAACTCGCGCCATCGAATTCCACGATCTCAAAGGCGTCGTCGAACAACTCCTCTCGCGCTTCCAGATCCGCGACATCTACTTCGATCGTTTTCCGTCCGACAGCGGTCTGACGCCCGCATGGCTGCACCCCTACCGATCCGCCCGCGTCGTAGCCGATGGCCTCACCGTCGGCTGGTTCGGCCAGCTGCACCCGACCGAAGCCGCCGCCCGCAAAATCAAGGACGCCGTCCTCATCGGCGAAATCTACATCGACCGCCTCTACAAGCTGCCGCTGCGCAAGCCATCTGCCCGCGACATCTCCCGCTTCCAGCCCGTCCGTCGCGATTTCTCTCTCGTACTCGACCAGGGCATCCCGTGGGAGCGCATCGACAAATCTCTTGCTTCGCTGCAGATTCCGGAGCTCGTCGAATGGCGCGCCGCAGAAGTTTTCCGCGATGCGAAACTCGGCGTCAATGATTATTCGCTGCTCGTCAGCGCCACCTTCCAGGCGCCCGACCGCACTCTCCGCGAAGAGGAACTCCAATCATTCCAATCGCGCGTCATCGATGCAGTGAGCAAAGCCGGCGCGAGGCTTCGTACATAAGCATCGGGCGGGTGCCCCCGGTCTCGCTTCTGAGACCGGGGTCTCTGTTTCCTCCTCAGTTTCCCTCAGCCTCCGCAGCCCTTCATCGGAGCTATACTTCCCGAATACAGCGCATTTGCGCGGAGGGGTATTATTCATGTCGCCATCATCTCTGGAATCCCAGATCGCGGAACACATCGAGCACTCTGAAATGGATCAAAACCACCAAGGCAATCTCGCTCTCAGCAGCGCCGATTTCTCCGCTCTTGAAGACCGCGTCTCTCGCGCCGTCAATCTCGTTCGGAACGAGCGCCAGGCTCGCGCCGCAGCCGAAGAGCGCATCAATGTCCTCGATGGACAACTCATCGAACAGCGCGATCTGGTGAAAACACTCCAGCATGAAATCAGCGCCCTGAACGCCGAGCGCGATCAGGTCCGCCAGCGCGTTGAAAAGCTTCTCGGTCAACTGGATTCTCTCGAACTCTGAGGTTCCGCATGGCAAAGGAAATTCCGCCCAGCGCTTCCGGCTACGTCACCGTCCACATCTATGACCAGGCTTATCACCTGCGCGGCCAGAACCCGGATCACATCCATCGCCTCGCTGACCTGGTCGACAGCAAGATGCGTGCCGTGGCCGCGCAGGGTCGCACCGTCGATTCGCTGCGCGTCGCTGTGCTCGCTGCCCTCAACCTCGCTGATGAGCTCTCGCAAACCTCGGGCGTGGACGCCAAAGAAGGTCGCGCCCGCGCCGCGCACCTCGCCGAGATGCTCGACGAGGTTCTCGAAGAGGAGCGCAAAATAGGCTAGTCCGGCATCCCTCAAAAATTGCCATCCCCTGAGGTACCGAACATCGGGTACACTTGCACGCACTTGCCGCTATATCGCGTTCAGGGGTAGCCCATGCTCGGCATCACTTCCCGGCTCCTGGTGGGAATTGGCTTGCTCGTCTCCACCGCTCCCGGCTTCGGTTCCGGCCTTTTCCCAGCCGACACACCAAAATCTCAGGACTCTAAACCCGGCATGCCCACCGTTCCCCAGGCTTCCAAAACCTACCAGGAGGCCCTTGACTGGCTTAAGCGACGACAATTTGAGCTGGCCATACAGTCATTTCGCAAGGCTGCGAAACAGGATAGCCATTGCACAGAGTGTTTCAGCCACGCTTTCACTTCCGCCAACGAGATCGGGAAGTACAAAGAAGCCGAAGAGATTGCGCGCGAGTGGTTAGCCATTGCCGCCACTGACGAGGATCGCGCAGAAATTCACTATCGTCTGGGAATCGCGCTTCAAAAGCAGGGGATCAATAACAAGAAGGAAAAGTGTTTCGCCGAAAGCTGCGAAGAATTCAGAGCCGCCCTTCAACTCGAACCGAAACTCGACCTTGTCCACTATGCGTACGGTATTTCGCTCGCCTATGCGCACCAGGACGATGCCGCACGAGACCAGTTTTCAACCTTCCTTCAACACGATGCCAGCTTTCCCACGGTGCACGAGCGTGCACAGCGCTTTCGTGATCGGGTTGACCTCGCTCGTGCTCGCATGACACCACCATTCTCCATCACATCGCTCGATGGCCAGCACGTCTCGCTCGACAGTCTCACCGGGAAAGTGGTGCTCATCGATTTCTGGGCCACATGGTGCGGCCCTTGCCGTGAAGCTCTGCCGCGGCTCAAAGCAATCGCGCACAAATTCCAGGAACAGCCGCTCGTGATCATTAGTATCAGTCTCGACAAAGACGAAAAGAAGTGGAAGGAGTTCGTGGAGAAGAACCAAATGACATGGCTCCAATATCGCGATGGCTCATTCGACGGCGCGATAGCCCACTCCTTCGGCATTGATGCGATCCCGGCAACATTCACTATCGATGCGGATGGCGTTCTCGAAGATCAGCATGTCGGCGATGCAGACATCGAGGGCAAGTTGAAGAAACTGGTTGCCAGGGCCTCCGAGCAGATTCGACGCTCTCCGTCGCAGCCCGTCCTGCAACCGGCGGCGCTCGATGCCGCGACAAAAGAAAAGACGCCGGGAGGATTGAACTGAATCGTGACCGTGAGCTATCGCGGGTCGAAACCCAGAACCATATTCTCGATTCGAACTCCCCTTCCCAATGTGACCTTTGGTCCCTAACACAAATCACACAGCACCCGCAAGACTTGCAATTCCTCGCCAACATCCATACATTCAGCAGTAGAAACCGGCCTGCAAAGCAGGTGCAGTGGTCAATGCTGGATGAACCAACATTCATTGAACAGGAGTCTCGACTCGTCTATACGGTTCTGTGTGCCGTGTCCGCCAGTCCGGAATGCCTAATGAACCGCGGCGAGATTCCACCGTCTTAGGACGGGTTCACCAGCACATCACTCACGGCCCCGTGGGTCGGCTTTCTAATCTCACTCGGCCAAATCCCCATGCTTGAGTTGCGCCCCAACTGCGAGTGCTGCGACCGGGATCTTCCTCCCGCCTCTCCTGAAGCCATGATCTGTACGTACGAGTGCACCTTCTGCAGCGACTGCGCTCAATCGCGCCTGCATGGCATCTGCCCCAACTGCGGAGGCAATCTCGTCGCGCGCCCCATTCGCCCTGCGACAAAGCTGCAAAAGGATCCCGCATCCACCGTACGCGTCTTCAAGCCCGCAGGCTGCGGACAAGCCGCAACCGTCTGAAGACTCCTGGCCTGTGACCGATGCCCTATCCTTGGTCTAGGTGCATCCAGTCCTCTTCCACTTCGGCGCTTTAGTCATTCCGTCCTACGGCGCAGTCGCCGCTCTCGGCCTGTTGCTCGCGCTGATGCTGGCATTGCGCAATGCGAGAAAAATCGGCGTCGATCCCAACCGCATCTGGAATCTCTGCATCCTCATGCTCTTCACTGCCCTCATCGGATCGCGCCTTCTGTTGGTCGCCGCCAACTGGAAGGCATTGCACAGTCATCCGCTGTGGGTGCTCAGCATCGCGACAGTCCACCATCCTCTGCTTGCGGGAATCGCGGCGCTCATCGCCTTCGCTGTAGCCGCCGTTTACGCAACTTCACACCACATGCCTTATCGCGCCACCGCTGACGTTCTCGCCGCACCCCTTGCTCTCGGACTCGGATTCGAACAGATCGGCGCACTCCTCGCAGGCTCCGGTTACGGAACCGGTACCCGCTTACCCTGGGCCGTCGTCTACGCTGACCCGCTCGCCGAACGGTGGAGCGACGCTCCCCTCGGCATCCCCGTGCACCCCGTTCAGGCTTACGCCGGAGTCTGCTTCTTCGCGATCGCCGTCGGGCTTCTGCTCTGGTTGCCGCACAGAGTCCAGCACGGTGACCTTGCCGGCTTGTTCCTGGTAACCTGCGGCATCGTCTTGTACATCACCGAGTTCTGGCGCGATCCGCTCGGCCGCGGCGCGGTCTTCAACGGAATTCTCAAAGGCCCGCAACTCGCCGCCGTCGTCCTCGTCCTCGGCGGAGCGGCGATTCTTCTCGATCGTCCATCGCAGCGCATCAATCCAGCGAGCCGCGTAATCGTCGAACCCACCTCAACCGCATCAACGGAGCCGACCGATGCCTGAGCCGCGCGAGATCGCCGTCCCACCTGAAGCCGCGGGCCAGCGTCTCGATCACTTCATCACTACCCAACTCGACGGCGTGAGTCGTTCCCGCGTCCAGTTACTCCTTGACCAGGGCGACGTCCTCGTCAACGGCGCGCAGGAGAAGGCATCGCTCAAACTTCGCGGCGGAGAGCAGATCCTCATCACCGGCGAACCCCACCCTGCTCCTCTGCGTGCAACGCCGCAAGACATCCCCCTCGACGTCGTCTACGAAGACAAATATTTCGCCGTCATCAATAAGCCCGCGGGCATGATGGTCCACGCCGGCGCCGGAGAAACTGAACACGCGCGCAACAGCAACACCCTCGTCAATGCGTTGCTCTATCGCTTCAATGCGCTCTCTTCGACAGGTGGCGAACTTCGCCCCGGCATTGTTCACCGGCTCGACAAAGAAACCAGCGGTCTCATCGTCGTCGCCAAAAGCGACGCAGCCCACACAAAGCTCGCTGAGCTCTTCTCCTCCCGCCAGATTCGCAAGACCTACATCGCTCTCGTCCACGGTCGCGTCGAGCGCCAGAAGGGAAGCATCACCGCCGCGGTCAGCCGCGATCCCGTGCGCCGCACCCGCATGACCACAAGGCACTCTGAGAACTCACGAACAGCCGTCTCCCATTACGAAGTGGTGCAGCGACTCGAAACCAGCTTCGGCAAGTTCACGCTGGTCCGCGTGCGCATCGAAACCGGACGCACCCACCAGATTCGCGTCCACATGGCCTCCCTCGGTCACCCCGTCGTCGGCGACACGCTCTACGGAGCTTCAGGTCAACTCGTCGACCAGACGATGCAGTCGTCCTCCAAGGCTGCCCGGCGCAAAAACGAGCCCGAGCGCCTCAAACTCGGGCGCAATTTCCTCCACGCCGCCCGCCTCGAGTTCACCCACCCATTCACAGCTAAACCCTTGGAACTGGAGGCTCCCCTCCCGTCGGAGCTGAACGAGTTCCTCGGCCGTATTAACGAATCCTGAACAGCCACAGTCAATACTCATAACAGCGAATTCTTAACCACCTCGCCCGATTGTTAGAATGAACACTGATATGAGGAAAAAACTTTCATGGCTGGCCTTTGCGGCGGCTCTGTGTCTCGCCGCCTCCGGGCAACCTGCCACCGGGCAGCAGCCGCAGCAGCAACCGCCCGCTACCCAGCCCGCGCAGACCCCGGCACCTCAGCAACCCGCCCCTGCCACTTCGGCTCAGCCGCAGTCCGCCACCCCCGCGCAGGCCGGTCAGCAGCCTGCCTCGGGGCAGCAGCCCGCTACGGGGCAGCAGCAAGCCGCTCCCGATCAGCAGTCGCCTGAAGATACCGGCCAGGTCTTTCGTGTCGGCGTCAACGAGGTCAACCTCATCTTCACCGTCACCGACAAGCACGGCCACTACGTGCCGAATCTCAAGCAGAACGACTTCGCCCTCCTCGACGACCAGAAGGCCCCCGAGAGGGTCACCTCCTTCCGCCAGCAGATCAATCTGCCGCTGCGTGTCGGTATCGTTATCGATGCCAGCACCTCCATCCGCACCCGCTTCCAGTTCGAACAGCAGTCCGCAATTGAATTTCTCCTCCAGATTCTCAAAGCCAGAAGCGACCGCGCCTTTGTGATGGGCTTCGACGTTACTCCCGATGTCAAAGCCGATTGGACAAACAACATCGATGCGCTGGAAACCGGCATCAATCGCCTCCGTCCCGGCGGTGGCACTGCGATGTACGACGCCGTCTATACGGCTTGCAAAACCAAGTTGCTCGATTCATCCCGCGGCCAGGAGCCTGTGCGCAAAGCCATGATCCTCATCTCTGACGGCGACGACAACCAGAGCCGCGTGCACCTCGATGAATCCATCAAAATGTGCCAGCGTGCCGAGACCATCGTCTACGCCATCAGCACCAACTGGACCCCCAGCCGAGGCAAAGGCGACCAGGTTCTCACCCAGCTCGCGCAGGACACCGGCGGCCAGGTATTCTTCCCGCCCTCCGTCGAGCAGATGTCCAACAGCTTTAAAAACATTGAAGAAGAATTGCGCAGCCAGTACGCGCTCACCTACATCCCCGCCGACTTCAAAGCCAGCGGCCAGTTCCGGCCCATCTATCTCTACTGCACCGACCGCCGCTACACCGCCCGCGCCAGAAAAGGCTACTTCGCACCAAAGGATTGAAGCCGCATCTGAATCGTGACAACGAGAACGCGAGCCATCTGCTCGCGTTTTCGTTTTCGGAAGCGCTCACCCCGTTCTTTCCCGAAATGAAATCCATCGCTTTTCTTTGCCACGAGGAGCATGCGTTCGTGGCTCAACCCGCGATGAAATGAGAATGGAGGCGTATTGTGATTCGCCAGGCCATCTCCTGCGACATCTGCGGAACCGAAATGCTCAACGTCAATCACTGGTTTGTGGCCCGTGAACAGGGGACTGAACTACGGATCAGCGCATGGAGCGCGGCCGGCCGCCAGCGAGGAAAAACCCTTCACCTCTGCGGCCATAAATGCATGCATAAGCTGGTCGACGAATTCATTACCAGGGCCATTCGCACGGATGAGACCGCGACCCCCGATCAGCCCGCCATCCGACCCGACGCCATTCTCTCTTCACCCAAAGCCACACCCCCGCTTGCGCGCCCGGCAATCGGGTCATCTGTTCAGGATCGGGAAGCATCCGCCCGCCTGATAACACCGGAGCCCATTGAGCGGCCTCGGTCATCCCCTTACCGCGTACGGGCCGAAGCCTGGAAACGCGAACAGGAGCGCCAGCGTGCCAACCTTCCGGATTCACGCCGATCCATCGCTTGATCTTCAGAGCTGATAATTCAGCCCCTCGCCTCATTGCCAAAGCGGAAGGATCTCTTGCGGACTCAACCTTGAAGCAGCTTTATCAGCCCTGCTTCATCCAGCACCGGCACCTTCAGCTCCAGCGCCTTATCCAGCTTCGATCCCGCCTCTTCGCCCGCGACCACATAATTCGTTTTCTTGCTTACCGACCCCGACACCTTCCCACCGGCCGCCTCGATTTTCGCCTTCGCATCTTCTCTCGACAAATTCGGTAGCGTCCCCGTCAGCACCAGTGTCAAACCGGCAAGCTGCGTTGTCTTCTGCTTCTTTTCCGCCGTCATCTTCACGCCCGCTGCCTTCAGGTGCTCGATCAGTTCGCGATTCGCTGGCCGTGCAAAGAAATCCGTAATCGCATGTGAAATCCGCGCCCCGATCTCCTCCACGTGCTCCAGTTCTTCCTTGCTTGCATTCATGATCGCGTCCATCGATCCAAACTCCTGCGCGATCGCATCCGCCGTGCGTTCGCCAACGAATCGAATCCCAAGCCCCATCAACACCCGCGCCAGCCCCGCATGTTTCGAACCCTCAATCTGTTTCAGCAGTTTTTTGATCTCCACCGGCCCGAACACCCGCTGCTGTTTCTTCACGCCGTTTCGCTCCACCTCCTGCGTAAGCGAAGCCAGCTTCTCCTCGGTCAATGAATACAAATCCGCAACGCTTTTAACCGCCTTGGTTTCAATCAGCGCATACACCGATTGTTCTCCCAGCCCTTCGATGTTCATCACCCCGCGGCTCGCCCAGTGCTCCACAGCCCCGTGCAGCAGGGCAGGGCAGTCGATATTCACGCAGCGATAATCGGCCTCACCCTCTTCGCGCACGGCCGCCTGGCGGCACACCGGGCAATGCGTCGGATATTCATACTTCTTTTTCCCGCGCGGATGATCGGCATCCTCCACGATCGCCGCCACCTTGGGAATCACATCGCCGCCGCGTTCGATCTTCACCCAGTCGCCGATCCGCAACCCCATCCGCTCAATCCAATCCGCGTTATGCAGCGTCGCCCGGCTGATCGTAGCTCCGCCCACAAACACCGGATTCAGCATCGCCGTCGGCGTCAGCTTGCCCGTCCGCCCCGTCGTGATCATGATGTCGACCATCTGCGTGATCGCCTGCTCAGCGGCAAACTTGTAGGCAATCGCCCAACGCGGTGCCCGTCCCGTATATCCCAGTCGCGTCTGCGTCGCCTGCGAATTCACCTTGAACACCACGCCGTCAATGTCGTACCCCAGCGTCGGCCGTCTCTTCTCGGTCTGCTCGATGAACTTCATCATCTCCTCGACCTTGTGCATCTTCCCCCGGTGCGGATTCACCCTGAATCCCAGCGCCGTCAGCGCATCCAGCGTCGCATCTTGCCCCAGATCGAGATACTCCCCGTTCGCCAGCAGAAAATACGCATACACATCCAGCTTTCGCTGCGCCACGATACTTGGCTCTTTCGTGCGCAACGTTCCCGCCGCCGCATTCCGCGGATTCACCGCCGGCTCCAGCCCTTGCGCCTCCCGATCCTTGTTCATCTTTTCGAATGCCTTCTGCGGCATCACCGTCTCGCCCCGCACTTCGAACGTCGCCGGCACTCCCGCCTGGCGCAGCTTTTCCGCCGAAATCACCAGCGGCACGCTCCGAATCGTCCTCACGCTGGTCGTAACGTCTTCGCCGATCTGCCCATCGCCCCGCGTCAATCCCCGCACCAGCCGCGCGCTCCCGTCTTGCCCAGGCTCCTGTCCGGATTCATAGTGCAGCGCGATGCTCAAACCATCCAGCTTCTGCTCCGCCGTATACTCCACCGGCAGACTCCCCGCCAGCTCATGCACTCTGCGGTCCCAGTCGCGCAGTTCCTCTTCCGTGTAGGCGTTGTCCAGGCTCAGCATCGGCCTTGAATGCCGCACCTTCTGGAACCCCTCCGCGGGCTTCCCCCCCACTCGCTGCGACGGCGAATCCGGCGTCACCAGCTCCGGATGCTCCGCCTCCAGCGCCTTCAGCTCCTTCATCAGCTTGTCGAACTCCGCATCGCTGATCGCCGGCGTATCCATCACGTAGTAGAGGTGCTCGTGCCTCCGAATCTCCGCCCGCAACTCCTCGATCCGCTTCACCGCCTGACCTTTTTTGCTCCCATCACTCATGGGCAGAATTATAAGGAGGCAAGCTCGCTCCTCCTGTAGGGTGGATGCCCCAAATCTCGATTCTGAGATGTGGGATACGAGGACGCTAACTCCGCTAACCGCGCGAAGCGCGGCCAACTCCGCTACCATTGTTCCCAGCGACATGGAGCCCATCACGCACTTCCTTACCGGCGCATGCATCGGCCGCGCCGGTCTCAACCGCAAAACTGCTTACGCAACAATGGCCGCTGTACTCGCCGCAGAAGCCGCCGACCTCGACGTCGTCTGGGGATTCGCCGGCCCCGTCGAAGGCCTCAAGCATCATCGCGGCATCACCCACACATTGATAGCCGCGCCTTTCGTCGCAGCCGCAGCAGTAGGGGCAACATGGCTCTACTCCCGCTGGCGCCAGCACCGTCGCGCCCGCCGCCTCGCCACTCTCCCTCCGCCCGAGCCAGGAGCGCCCCAGCGAGCGCAACCACAGCCCACCCGCTGGTGGTGGGTCTACATCTCCGCCCTCATCTCATCCTTCAGCCACGTGCTGCTCGACTGGACCAACAACTACGGCGTACGCCCCTTCTACCCCTTCAATCCGCGCTGGTACGCCGGCAGCTTCGTCTTCATTGCCGAACCCGTCATGTGGGCGCTCCTTTTCGCTGCCCTCATCATTCCCGGTATCTTCGGACTCGCCGAACGCGAAATCAGCTCCCGCCGCACCACCGCGCCTTTTCGCGGCCGCGGCTTGGCCATCTTCGCCCTCAGCGGAATCTTCCTTCTCTGGTGTTTCCGTTATGTCCAGCACGCCCAGGCCGAAGCCCTGGTGCGCAACAACCCCGTCGCTCTCGACACAGTCGATCGCATCGGCGTCGAACCCTACCCTTGGAATCCCTTCCGCTGGCACGTGATCGTCGAGACCCCGGGCTACTATCAATTCGCCGAAGTCAACACACGTACCGACGACATCGAAAGCGATTCACAGACCGACCAGATGTATAAGCCCAGGTACACCGCCGCCGTCGAAACCGCGAAGCAGACATCTCTCGGAAAGGTCTATCTCGACTGGGGTTCATGGGCCGTCGTATCCGACATCGGCCAGGTCCAACTCGTTGGTGTCGATCCGCCCAGGCTCCCTCCCGGCCGGACCTGGACCACGGTCGAATTCACCGATCTGCGTTTCGGATACGATTTCCGCGGCACCGGAAGCACCCGTCCACCCAGCGGCCTCACCGGTGCCGTCTACATCGTGAATGGAAAAGAAGAAGCCGGAATGGAAATGGGCGGCCGCGAACAAAAATAGGCGGATTGCTCCGCCTTATTTCATCCATGAATGAGCGGACGTTCGCAGCACACCCGCTGACTTGCTGACTCGCAACGTGCGCAGCAAGCTAACTCGCTAAGAGATTAAAAATGGAATGTAAACCTCGGCGCACTCCCGATCTTCTTCAGCTAGGCTCGCTTTCGGCTCTTCGCGCGAACTGAAGTCCGCTTCGCCTTCCCGCTCTTACCGTGACGCTTCGTCGCCGAAACCTGCCGGGCTGCCGCCGCATGCCGAACTCTATGCCGGTGCACCACCGCCGGCCTCAGCACCGCACCCACCCGTTTCTCCGCCGCCGTAGGATCGTCGGAATACGCCGGATCCAGCATCGCAATCACTGAAATCGCCCGCGTCCGGTACTTGTGCGCCCACTGGCTTCCCATCAGCGACTGCTGCACACCGAGCCAGTACTCCGGCGACTGATCCATCTGACCCATCACCGCCGGCGCCGGCGTTGCCGTAGCATCCTGCATCGCCTGCGCAAACATCGGCGAGTCTGCCGCCGTCTGCACTTCGGCCCCGGCGTCCGCACTCACAATCTTCTGCCCGCGCGGCGCTGCCCCAGGATTAATCGTCGTCAGAAACGCATTGAAGTGCTCCAGATTCACGCCCATCTGGTACACCAGTTGCGCCATGGCCATCTGCTGCGGCCCGTTCAGCTGGTCAAAGTTCCGGCAATACGCCTTGGCGTTATAGATCGCCTGGATGGCCCCCACCCTCACCAGCTGGATCGCGTCGTCATCCGAAATCTGTGCCGGCAGGCTGAACAGCTTCTTCCGCCATGTCCGCTTGCTCCACGTATGTCTCCGCTCGTAGAAGACCTTCAGAATGTCATCCAGCCGCGCCGGATCGAACCCCGCCGCCTGCCACAAGTCGGCCGAAGAAGGCTCCAGAAACGGGTGCGGATTGTTCGCATCGATCTGCGGATGTTCGCGCTCCGGCAAATCCAGGCTGAACCCCGCTCCGATCAGCGGCTGTGCCGTCCTCGGGTCAGGATACGCAGCCAGAACCCACCCCTCATGCCGGCGATCGCGCAGAATGTCCACCAGCTCATTCATATCGAACTTGACGTCGGCGTCCTTGAACTCCTCCATCATCCGCAGCGCGGCGCTCGGCGCAACCACGGGTGTAGGCGCGC
>Ga0070683_100002637_pt1 | contig 14336 bp, 12 predicted proteins | sample KBSC713LmetaG_FD_64662 | JGI IMG/M metagenome (GOLD analysis project Ga0070683, IMG submission 64662) | Corn rhizosphere microbial communities from Kellogg Biological Station, Michigan, USA - KBS C7.1-3L metaG | ecosystem: Host-associated > Plants > Roots > Rhizosphere ...
TTAGAGCAGCGATTTTCTTGGAAAGTTTGAACTCAGCTTTTCCGTAGTCCTCTGCGTGCCCTCTGCGTGCCCTCTGCGTGCCCTCTGCGTCTCTGCGTCAAGAAATGCGGTCCCGTTCCGCGTCCTCCTAGGCCGGAACTGGCTCAGCACTCGGCGCCGCCTTCGCGGCGTCTCCCGCCGCGAGCTTCGCCTGTCGCCTCCCCAGCCACAGCCCGAGGAAGAGCCAGACCACCCCGAACGGCACCGCGGCGAATGAAATCCCGACGAGACTCAAGCCGGCTGCCGTGAGACCGGCGTAGATCAAGCCGCCAACCTGGTCGCCGCCGCGATAGACGAACGTCTCGATGATGTTCTTCGCCTTGTACTTGTCTTCGCGCGGGACAACGGTGAACAGAACTTCCATCGCTGGATTCGTGAGCGCGAAGTTGCTCGCCCGACGAATCACGATGAACACCGACAACACCGCGAGCGACGGCATGAGTCCAAGCCCCGCAAACCCGATGATGCTGATCGCCGGCAAGAGCGCGAGGCTCACCGCGAGTCCGAGCCAGCGAATGATTCGCCCCGTGAAGAAGATCTGCGTGACGACGGTGAGCGTCTGCGTCGCGAGCTCGAGCTGCGCGAGGAATTGCGTGCGCGTCGCCGCGCTCTTGAACGTCTTGCCGACGATGTCCGCTTGCTCGAAGTACAGGAACGTCGATCCGATGACGTACAGTATTAAGAAAATACTAATACCCAGCAGGTACGGGGAACCGAGGATTTGCGAAAACCCCGCCCAGACGCTTCCTCCGATGACGTCTCGCTTGTCCGCGGCATCTCGAGGGCCGGTGTGCCGGCGAAGCGGAAAGCTCACGACGACGAACACCGCGATCTCGAGGAGCGCCGATGAGACGAGCAGCAGGTTCACCTCACCGATTCTCGTGGCGAGCGCCGCGGTGACGCCCGATCCGAAGATCGATCCGAGCGTTCCACCGACGCCGATGAACCCGAAGAGCCGTTTCGCTTGATCGCTCCGGAACGCGTCGGCCATCAGCGACCAGAAAATCGACGTGTTGAACAGCGCGAACACCGTCGTCCAGATGTAGAACGCTCGCCCCATCCAGACCTCGACCGTCGATCCCTCCGCGCCGGAGACAAACCGCAGAACGACGTAGAACGCGAGCAAACTGGCAACAAAGAACTGATACGAGATCGGAATGACGCGTCGAATCGGAAACCGAACCACCAGTCCCGAAAAGAGCGGATTGCACGCGAGCGTCGTGACGAGCGTCCCGGCGAACAACCACGGCAGCTTCGTGACGCCCGATGCCGCCGCGACCGCGTCGCGAATCGGACGCAGCATGAAGTAGCTGCTGAGAAGAAAGAAGAAGAACGCGAACGACGTCAGCATCGGGCCGATCTCGTCGGCCTTCACATCGACCGCGCGGCGCAGAAGCGCGTGCAACGGTCCACTGCTGGATGGTGTGCCGGTGGGTTCGCTCACGACTTCGATGCTTTCCACGCCGCGAGCACTTCAGACTCGCGCTGCGCGGAAATTCCCGCTTTGCGTCCTTCAGCGAGCGTTTGCAGATCCGCCGCCGGTCGCGTCTTGTTCCACGCAAGCGTCTCGCGTGCCGTGACCGCGAGCGGGCGGAAAGTCAGTCCCGCCGCAATCGCTTTGTCGATCTTGCGACGCGAGAACGCGCCGTTGTCCGGCGTATCCTTCGTCCAGACGGGCATGCTGTCGAGTCCACTCCACGCTCGAACCTTTTGCGAGCGAAGAAATTCCGCCGGCACCCACGTGAACGTCGCGTTCGAGCCGACCGCCGTTTTGATGCCGGTCAACATCTCGGACATCGTGTACGGTTTCGTCGGGCCAGTCGCGTTGAACGTCCCGAACGTCTTGTTCTCCGCCATGCGAATCGTCCATTCGGCGATGTCGCGCGAGTCGATGATCTGCACGGGATCGTTGCCGTCGCCGGGGGCGAGGACTTCCCCGCCCTTGTCGATGCGGTACGGCCAATACGTGAATCGATCGGACACGTCGAGCGGACCGACGATCAATCCAGGACGGATGATCGTATTGATCCCGGGGTAGTGCTTCTCGACTTCCTTCTCGGAAAACGCCTTGAGCGGACCATAGTTCCGGCGTGCGTCAGCAGCCGGAACGGCGTACGGGTCCAGACCAGCCGGCAGCTGAGCTAGAGCGTCAGACTCGTCTGCCCATGTGTTCTTGTCATTCGCATACGCCGAGACCGTCGAGATGAAGATGTAGTGACCCGTGTTTCCCTTCATGTACTGCGCGACGTTCCGAACCCATGCCGGGAGCGTCGTCGGATTGTCGATCACGACGTCGAACTTCTTTCCCTTGAGCGCGCTGACGTCGTCATTGAGATCGCCGATGAGCTGATCGACCTTTCCCTTGAAGAAATCGGGCCGAGTCTTGTTGCGATTCAACAGCGTGACGCTGTGTCCGCGCTGAATCGCGTACTCGACTTGCTCGGGACCGGTGAACCCGGTCCCGCCGAGAATGAGGATGTTGAGCGGCTTCTCGGCTCGCTCCACGGGAGCGGCGCCCGCGCTCTTCGGCCACCCGAATCCGTCGAGTGATCCAAGTGCAAGCGCTCCGCCGGCGGCGGCCGTGAGCTTCAGAAACTTTCGGCGATCAGTAGGCATTCGGGGGCCTCGATCCTTATGCGAATTGTCTAATTGCCTGACTTCGCTTTCGCCTTCCAGGCGTCGAGCACTTCCTTCTCGCGTTCCCGCGAGAGGCCGGCGCCACCCTTCCCTGCCGCCAGCGCGTCGAGCTCCGCTTGCGGACGGGTCTTGTTCCAGGCCAGCGTGTCCTTCGCCGTGACGGCGAGCGGACGAAAGGTCAAACCCTTGCTCACCGCCTTCGAGATGCTTCGGCGCATGAAGCCCGCCGTCGGACCTGTCGGCGAAAGCCAGACCGGCACGCTGTTCGGTCCCGCCCAACCTCTCACCTTCTGTTCGCGAAGGAAATCGGCCGGCACCCAGGTGAACGTCGCGTTCGAGCCGATCGCCGTTCTGATCCCTTCGAGCATCTGCCCGATCGTCGTCGGCGGATTCGGGCCCGTCGTGTTATAGATGCCCGTCGTCTTGTTCTCGGCCATGCGGACGGTGAACTCGGCGATGTCGCGCGCGTCGATGAACTGCACCGGATCGTTCGGCGTGCCCGGCGCGAGCACTTCGCCCCCTTGATCGATGCGATATGGCCAATAGGTGAATCGGTCGCTGCGGTCGAGCGGTCCGACGATCAGACCTGGACGGATGATGGTGTTATGTCCGGGATAGTGTTTCTCGACTTCTTTCTCCGAGAACGTCTTGAGCGCTCCGTAGTTCGGGCCCGCAAGCTTCATGTCGTTCGTGTACGGATCGAGTCCCTCGGGCATGGGCGAAAGACCGTCACTCTCGTCCGCGCCTGGTTTGCTGTTGTCCGGATACACGGAGATGGTCGAGATGAAGACGTAGTGATCGGTGTTGCCTTCCATATACTGCGCGACGTTTCGCACCCAGTACGGAAGCGTCGTCGGGTTGTCGATCACGACGTCGAACTTCTTACCTTTGAGCGCGCTCATGTCGCCGTTCAAATCGCCGATGAGCTGCTCGACCTTCCCTTTGAAGAAGTCGGGCCGCGTCTTGTTGCGATTGATCAGCGTCACGTTGTGGCCGCGAGCGATCGCATACTCGACCTGCTCAGGACCGGTGAATCCCGTGCCGCCGAGGATGAGAATGTTCAGCGATTTCTTCGCGCGGTCGACGCCGGCGATCCATTCGGCGAATCCGACCTTGGGAATCGCGCCGAGTCCGGCAGCGCCACCAACGGCGGCTGTCGTTTTGAGAAAACTGCGTCGGGTGATCGACACGTATTGGCCTCCTCATTCGGGACAAAAGAGGAACTGCGGAACTTCGGAACTGCGGAACTTCGGTTTTCACGCGGATACACGGAGGATACGCGGAGACGCGGAGAACCGCGGAACTACGGTTTCTTTTGAAAGTTTAAAGAAAGGCCCTTCTGCAGTCCTCGGCGGCTCCGCGTGTCCTCTGCGTGTTCGCGTGAAGAAACGGGGTTTCGCAGTGACGCCTTTCCGGAGTGACGCCCTTCCGTAGTGCGCGGTTGACCGCCTAGGATGACCCGCACGACGTATCAAATCCAGTCCGCACCCTCTCTCTTCTCTGTACGGATTCTGTCGTCCGAACGTCGCGCGATGCAGATTCTCCTCGACGCACATCGAGGCCTTCAATGAATCGATTTACTCTCGCTGCGGCTATGGCCGCGCTTGCCGCTTCTTCACTCGTTGCGCAGAGCGACGCCCCCGTCTCGTCCAAGAACGGGATGGTCATCACGACGCAAAAGCTCGCGTCTGACGTCGGCGCGCAGATCCTCGGCAAAGGCGGTAACGCCGTCGACGCCGCCGTCGCCACTGCATTCGCGCTCGCCGTGACTCACCCGAGCGCCGGCAACATCGGCGGCGGCGGCTTCATGGTCTATCGCCCCGCGAAAGGGGAACCGATGACCGTCGATTACCGAGAGAAAGCTCCGCTCAAGTCGACGCAGACGATGTATCTCGACGCCGAGGGGAAGATCGTCCGCCAGCGCACCGCGACCGGCTACCTCGCGCCCGGCGTTCCGGGCACGGTGCGCGGATTTGCCATGGCCCATAAGCAGTGGGGCAAACTCCCGTGGAAAGACCTCGTGATGCCCGCCGTCACGCTCGCAGAGAAAGGCTTCCCCCTCTCCGAAGCACTCGCGCGCTCCCTGAACCGAGAAGTCGCCAGCTCGATGAAGCCGTACCCGCAATCGGTCGCCGCCTACGGCAAACCGGGCGGCGGCGAATGGAAAGCCGGTGACGTCATCGTCCTCGGAGACCTCGGCCGCACACTTCGGGCGATAGCCGAGAACGGGCCTGACGCGTTCTACAAAGGCTGGATCGCCGACAGCATCGCGGCAACAATGCGCGACGGACAAGGAATCATCTCGAAAGAAGACCTCGCACAGTACGACGCGAAGGTGCGCGCGCCGATCAAAGGCTCGTATCGCGGCTACGATCTCATCACGATGCCTCCGCCAACCAGCGGTGGCGTCACCATGATCGAGATGCTCAACATCCTCGAGCAGTTCGATCTCGCGAAACTAGGATCGCTATCGCCGAGTGCGCTTCATCTCGAGATCGAAGCGATGCGCCGCGGGTACCTCGATCGCGCCCGCTACCTCGGCGACCCTGATTTTGTGCAGATGCCGATCGACAAGCTGACGTCGAAGGCCTACGCGAAGACGCTCGCCGAGTCGATCGACAAGAACAAAGCCTCGAGCAGCGTCGAGCTTGGGAAAGACATCGTGTCGACGGTCGCCTCAGCGAACGAAGAGGAGGAGACGACGCAGTTCTCGATCGTCGACGAAGACGGCAACGCGGTCTCGAACACGTTCACGCTCGAAGGCGGCTTCGGTTCGCATGTCGTCGTGCGGGGCGCTGGGTTCATCCTCAACAACGAGATGGGCGACTTCAACAAAAAGCCCGGCGAGACGAACACGAAGGGCGACATCGGTACACCGGCGAATATCATCGCGCCCGGGAAGCGGATGTTGAGTTCCATGAGCCCGACGATCGTGACGAAGAACGGCTCGCTCTTCATGGTCACCGGCTCGCCTGGCGGTCGGACGATCATCAACACCGTGATGGAGATCGTGATCAACGCCGTCGACTTCGGCATGGACGCGCGCGGCGCGGTCAGCACCCCGCGGTTCCATCATCAGTGGCTGCCCGATTCGGTGACGTTCGAGCGAAATGCGCTGCCTGATTCGACGGCGAAGCGTCTTCAGGCTATGGGGCATGCGGTGAAATTCGGCGCGACGCAGGGCGACGGGCACACCATCATCATCAAAGACGGCGTTGCCTACGGAGCGAACGACAAGCGAAGCGCTGACTCGAAGGTCAGCGTGCCCTGAGTCAGAACTCGCGCTTCTTCATCTGCTCGAACAACTCCTGCGCCTCGGTGTCCTTGTCGTTCTCGGGGCGGCGCGTCACGTCGAGCGTCGCATCATAGGTGCGGCGCTGCGGTGCTTTCGGCTTCGACGCCTTCGCCACGGTCTTCTTCACGAGCTTGGCTAGCTGTTTTTCGTCCATCGCCTTTGGCTCCCGTCAGGGGTGCGCGGATCAGTAGCAGTTAAGCTAGCGAAGTTTTTTGCGTGCCGTCTAGCGACGTAGTGCGTCATCATATGTATTCTTCTTTCGGCAACGGCGGCGAGAGAGACAAGGCGACATGGCGCGACAAGGACGACAAGGTCGACAGGGGCGAAAGCGTGGACCGGCCGCGGCAAAGCGGACGACGCACTCCGACTACTTCACCCAGCCCGGAAAAAGGGGCACGGTCGTCGTACTCCGAAAACCGATCGGCAACCGGGCAACCGCAAAGATCTGCGGGATCATGCCCTCTCGCGTTCACGCGCAGATGCTCGTGAACCAGCTCGAGAAGGCCGAGTCGGTGGTGAAGGACCTGTTCATGGAAGCGACCGACGACGGCATCGAGGCGCTCGAAGCGGTGCTCGCCGCGTGCTGCAAGGAAGTGCTCGCGCGCGGCCCGAAGGTTCGCCCAGAGCCGGCCGAAGCCGCCGAAGAGCGAGCCGCCGACTCGGCCTGACGGTCGCTACCCGCGTCCCTTTTTGGTCGGCGGCGGTGGCGGCGAATATCCGGCGAAGTGTCCGGTATGGTGCCACGTCGACGTGAACGCCCAGTCGTCTTCGACTGCCGGCTCCGTGTGGCTCAGCCTCCGCACGTCGATGCTCACGACGCCTTCGTCGTTGATCGGGTTGTAGAGGTTCACGAACCGGTGCCCGAAGAAAATCTCCTCGGGCTTGTATGACGACCGGCTGTGCACGACCGTCGAAAACGTCTCGTCGGTCCCCTGCAACAGAATCATGACTTCGGCGTCTTTCGCCGCGAACTCCTCGGCGGTCATGCTGAACATCGGGCTTTTTTCGTCGATCGGGTGAACGACGGTCCAGCTCAACGGGAAGAACGTCACTTTGCTTCGCTCGAGCTTCAGCTCGTCGTATTGCCGGTGCTGGCCCTCGATGCGCGAGAAGAGGACTTTTGCCTCGAGCTCGACGAGCTGATTCGACCGGCCGTTCGTGACGCGGAACATGAACGCCTGACGTCCGCGATACGGCGCGACGACAGCGCGCGTGCTGAACATCAGCGCGGCAGTCGGACGCGAGAAACGCGAAAACAGAATGCCGGTGCCGAGCGCGAAAACCGAGAGTCCGACGAGCGCCTCGATGGTCATGACGAGGTGCGCCGGAAAATTGTTCGGCGTGATGTTCCCGTAGCCGATCGTTCCGATGGTTTCGACGCTGAAGAAGTAGGCGCGCCAAAATGGACCGGCGACTTGTGTCGGCTCGATCCCCGAAAGCGAGTCAACGCCACAGGCCAAATACAAGAGGGCGAAGACTGCGTTCGCTCCAACGTAGCCTGCCGTCACGATCACAAGGAATTTCGGCCAGGTGATCGTTAGGAAATAGTGATAAAAGCTCAGCGAACGAAGGAGCGGCAACCCGTCGCGACGGGGATTGAACGTCCCGTCGCGATTGAGCAGCCGCTTTTCGTTTCGCCCACCAACTACCGAGCCAAATCCTAGATCTTTTGGCTCTTCGACTTGTGCTAGGTCAGGTCGCAGGTCGCTGGTCACAAGTCGCACGTCTCCCGTGTGCAGTTCTTGCGACCCGCGACCTGTGATCTGCGACCTGTTTTACGGAACAATCGTCCCCTGCTGTGACTTCAGCTGCTGCCAGTACTCGTCCATTTTGATCCTCGCGATGCCATTCGTCATCCACTCGGGCGCCGGCGCTCCCTTGAGATAGTGGTCGAACCAATCCTTCTGGCGCATCGCGTAGTCCTTCATGTTGACCGGACGCGCGAGACCGTGGTTCTCACCGACATACTCGAGCAGGATGACGTCCTTGTTCATCTGCCGGAGCGTGTTGAAGTACGTGATGCCCTGATTGAAGTCGACGGCGCCATCCTTGTCGTTCGCCAGGATGATGAGCGGCGTCTTCACATTCTTCGCGTGGAAGTTCGGCGAGTTGCGGATATACGACTCGTAGTTGTCCGCGTAGTTGCCCTTGAAGCGGCCCTGGCTCGATTCGAAGATCGCTTGGTCGGCTCCGCCCGTATTCCAATAGATGGAGCCGTACATGCTCACCATGTCGGTGAGCGGCGCGCCCGCGATGGCCGACTTGAAGATGTTCGTCTGCGTCACGAGGAACGCGGTCTGGTAGCCGCCCCACGAGTGGCCCCACAGTCCGACGTTCGCTGAATCGATCATCCCCGTCGCGATCGCCGCCTTCACCGCCGGAATCACGCACCACACGGCCGACATGCCCGGATCGTTCACACGATAGACGATGTCCGGATCGAACACCGCGTAGCCGCGGCTCGTGTAGATGCTGCGGTTCGGCGTGCTCGTCTCGTTCGGCGTGACATACGTGTTCGCGAGGTTCGAGCGCTTTTCGTAAATCGTAACAAGCATCGGATACTTCTTTCCCGGCTCGTAGTTCGCCGGCAGGTAAAGCGCACCCTGGAGCTTGTCGCCCTTCGCGCTCGTGTAGTTGATGAGCTTCACGCCGCTCGACCACGCGAAATCTTTCTGCTGCGGATTCGCGTCGGTGATCTGCTTGCCCGGCTTGAGCGACGCATCCGTCACGTAGTAGTTCGGGAAGTCGACGTTCGTCTGACGCGTGTAGATGAAGACGTCGGCATCCTTCGCCTTCTGGAAGTTGTAGCTCGCGCCGTCGAACACGATCGACTGCGCGCCCGGCTTCGACGGATCGACCTTCGAGACGCCTGCCTTCTTCGTCCATTCGCCGTACGTCGCGAAGTACAACGGCTGCGAGAGATCTACGCCGTTTCCGCCGCCGCCACCGCCGCGTCCACCACGACCGCCGCGTCCCCCACCCGGCGCACCCGAGCTACGATCGAAATCGTACAGATTCTGATAGCGGATCTGATTCTTCTTGCCGTCGACCGTGAGATTCGTCGCGGCCCCGCCGTTCACCGGAAGCTTCCACACGTCGAATCCGTCCGATGCCAGGAGTGCCGTGCCATCCTTCGACCAGCCCATGATGGCGCGCGGCGGAGTGACGAGGTTGTTGTGATCGTCCGAGGTATCCGCGAACACAGTCGGTACGCCCTTCGAGATCGGCTTCTTCTCGCCTGACACAGCGTCCATCACCCACCACTGCGCATCATCGCCCCAATAGGCGATCTCCTTTCCATTCGGCGACGGAGACAACGTTGGCGAGATGTGCTTCTTCAGCACGAGCTTGCGGTTGCCGTTCGTGAGATCGACGGTGTAGATGTCGCGATAGTTGCGGCCGTTGTAGCTCGCCGCGTTGTCGTACTCGCGAGAGTCGGTGCCGTACGCATAGTGGTCGTGGCCGACGACGTTGATCGTGCGGAGCGCATCATCGCTCAACCGAATGACCTTGTTGTCGGCGATGCGATACTCGCTCAGATAGTTGTACGCGCGATCCTGCGCTTCTTGCACGATCTGCTGCGACTGGAGACGCGGATCTTTGCCGTGCCACAGAATGAGCGACGGATTTTCTTCCTGCGCTTCGTTGACGCGCGGCTGGTTGATCGTGCCACCCATTCCCGGCGCGCCCGCCTGAATCACCGAGCTGCCGCGGCTCGCGACCACCGGCCCGTTCGCCTTCTTCTTCTCGCGAATGCCGAAGAAGATCGTCTGCAGATCCTCCGACAGCTTCGGCGCACGCTCGGCCGCGATCTTCATTCCGGCCGGGAAATCCGAGTGCTGCGAAGCGTCGAACACGAGCTTTTTCGGTTGCGGCGCGGCGATGTTCGTAAATGCGACAACGGAGTACAGTGTGTCGCGCGTCGTGCTGTCCGCCTTCCCTCTGAGGACGGTGAGCGCGGAATTGGTGTCGGCCCACGCGAGCGAGCGATAGATCGCGCGGTCGGAATCGATCGCGCGGACAACGTCCGTGCGCAGATTCCGCAGCTGCACGCCGTTTCCGATCTGGTCGCGCGCTTCGATCGTGTAGGCGAGCCAATCGCCGGAATCGTCGAAGCTGAACTCCGCGACGTTACCGATGTTCGCCGCGTCGCCCGTTGCGAGGTTGTAGAGGACGAGATCCGTGCCTTCACCGCGCGCGCCGCCGCCACCACCACCGCCTCGACCAGCGTTCGGCGCGGCGCCGGTGTTCGCCGCGGCGGGCTGTTCGGGATAGCCCTGCATCGCGATGTACGTCGGCTTGTCGCCGTTGAAAAGAAAGCTTCGAACTTTGTCGAATTCTTTCTTCTCGCCGGTCGCGAGATTCACGAGCGCCAACTTGTTCTGCGCCGGCGCCGCTGCTGCAGCACCACCTGCCGCCGCGCCGCCGCCGCGACCACCACGCCCCGCTCTACCGCCGGCTCCTGCGGGATAGACCGTGAACGCAACCCATTTCGAATCACCGCTGATCGCCAGCGGAGATGCAGCGCCCGGCGCGCCGCCTCGACCGCCGCCCGCACCTGCAGGCGCTTCGCCGATCGGGAACTTCATCTCCTTCCCGTCGGCACCAGTCGAGCGAATGATGACGGTCGCTTCGCCCTCGTTCGGACCGAGGACGTACGCGAACCACTTGCCGTCCGGAGAGAGCGACGGTGTACGGATCGTCTTCCACGCTTTCAGATCCGCGGCCTGCAATTGCTTCGTCGGTCCTTTGGCGGCCTGCTGTGCGTGGGCGGACACGCTCGCGACTACGAGCGTGAGTGTGGCGACGGCGAGCCGTCGCCGAGGCGTGATTCTCATGGGGACTCCCCGTCGAATGAGACGGTGCTGCGAAGGGTGGGCGAAGCCGAAAACCTACGGGTCGTGCGAGTTACTGTCTATTGAAGGACAACGCTAAAGTCCAAAAATCCGCTGTCCGATACTCATCGATGGGAAGTCCCCTATCCGGCGATGACAGGCCGGGCACTCCATCGGTGGATTCAACATGCGTAAGTCGGTGATCGGAATTGCGGCGCTCGCGACGGCAACGGCAGTGATGTATGGCTGCCACCAAGCAACGCATCCATCGCACAGGCCGGATGAGTTTGGCAACGCCGCGCCGATCAAACAAGTCGCGAGCGAGGTCCATGCGCGCGAGATCACGATGGAGCCGTACGACGCCGTCGATCATCTCTACCGCAATGCCAAGAGCCAGCTTCCCGCCTCCGTCCGCCTTGCGATTCTCGACACGGCCGACTGGGACGCGATCTGGAAACGCATCGTCGGAAACGCGAGCCCGGCGCCGCTCCCGAACGTCGACTTCTCGCGCGAGATGCTGCTCGTCGTCGGAATGGGCCAGGCGCCCTGCATGGGCTATCAGATCAACGTCGACACGGTCTTCCGCGATCGAGACAAGCGCATTTACGCGGTCGTTCGCGAGCGCCACCATGGCTCGCGCTGCGGCTGCCTGAACGAGGTCGTGTCACCGGTCGACGTCATCAAGGTCCCGCGCACGGTTCGTCCCGTGACCTTCCTCGAGCGTCGCGAAACAAACGTGTGCGAGGAACGATAGGTCTCAGGTCGCTGGTCTCAGGTCGCAGCGAAAACCCCGAGACCCGAGACCTGAGACCGGCGACCTCCGAAAGTTTTAGTTGACAAGACTCGCAATTAGGTGAAGGTTTACTCCGAAGCCCTTCGGAGCTCGACCGTGGCTGTCGCCTTCACCGAACGTGAGCTGGACATCATGGCCGTGCTCTGGGAGCACGGTCCGTCCACCGTTGCCGAGGTTCGCGGCAAGCTTGCCGACACCCTGAGCCACAACACTGTGGCCACGATCCTCACCATCCTCGAGACCAAAGGGCACGTCGCCCACACCGAGGAAGGACGCGCGTTCCGCTACCACACACTCGTTGGTCGCGAAGAGGCCTCGAGCAGCGCATTCAGTCGCCTGATCGACACGGTCTTCGCCGGATCCGCCGAGTCGCTGATCATGCACTTCGTGCGCGATCGGCGGTTGAGCAAAGAAGAGCTCGGACGAATCCGAAATCTGCTCGACGAACACATCGACGCAGACGACGGCAGCCGCTCGAGGCGGCGCGCATGATCGCCGCCTGGCTGGTCTACGCTCTCGCGATCGGCGTACTGCTCTACGCCGGCGCGCGAGCGCTCGATCTCGTGGCGCATGCGATGGGTCTCGCGACCCGTTTCATCTGGGTCGCGGCGATCGCAGCGACGGTCGCTCTGTCGACACGACAACTCGTGCGCCTCAGCAAAGGGATCGACGCACCGACGCCGTCCCTCGAGCGACGCATCGCCAACAAAGTCCGCACTGCCGCGCCGATCGTCATGGTCGAACGAACACTGGCCCCGAACGAGACTGCGCATGCGGTTCGGGATGCGATGCGGGCGGTCCTCGTGAATGGTGTCTACAATCTCGCGCGCACTCGCGGCGCGATTTATCGCGTCGACGTCGCGCCGCTCGATCCATGGAACCGCTCACTCGTCGCGAGTTGGTTCGTCGGTTCAGCGGCGCTCGCCGGTTTCCTCTTCGTCGCGTTCGGTCGCCTCCGCGAAATGGAACGTCACTTCGAGCCGGAAACGATCGACGGTGTCCCCGTCTCGATCTCGAATGACGTCGGTCCCGCGCTCTTCGGCTTCTCGCGCCCACGCATCGTCCTTCCACGATGGGCACTCGGCCTGCCGGTCACCGAGCGTCGCATCATTCTCGCGCACGAACGCGAACATGCGATCGCTCGCGATCCCGAAACGTTGGTCGGTGCGCTGCTGATGCTCGTCGTGCAACCGTGGAATGCCGCGCTCTGGGCGATGTTCTCCCGACTTCGCCTCGCGATCGAAATGGATTGCGATCGCCGAGTGCTCGGCAGGACGTCCGATGCGCGTCGCTATGGCGAGCTGCTGGTGCTGGTCCACAGCCGCTCGACCATGATGCCGCAACCGCTCCTCTCGTTCGTCGAGCGGACCTCCGGCCTCGAACGACGCATCCGTCGTATCACGAGTCGCCGCCCGTCGAGTGGAAGAATCGTCGGCTCGCTGCTCGCCGCCGGCGTTGCCATCGTAATCGCAACGTGGGCGCCGACACCCGCTCCGACCCGCCACGCCGAGCGTGGCCTGACGCTGGATCAAACACGTCCGCTGGACGTGTCCTTCCGTCCGCTGAGACGCGGGATCGGCCAATAGCCGGCATCGGCCGCTGCGTGCATTCCCGCCGGCGGACGTAGGAAGACATCTCGTCACATCGCCCTTGTCGACTACATCCGTAACGGATATAGTCGGTCATGCCGAATCGCGACCCGCATAGCCAGCTTCCGCTGACGCCGGTTGTCCTGCACATCCTGCTGTCGCTCGCTGAAGGCGCACGGCACGGATACGCGATCGCGGGAGAGATCGAGGAAACGACGGAAGGACAGATCCGCATGGGCCCGGGCACGCTCTATGGATCGATTCAAAGAATGCTCTCGTCGTTCCTGATCGAAGAGACGCCTGCACCGCGCGGCACTACCGACGACGATGCTCGCCGACGGTACTACCGCATGACCCCCTTTGGCCGATCTGTGCTCGAGCTCGAGCTCGACCGCCTGTCGCGCATCGTTCGATCGTCGCGCGCCAAACGCGTTCTCCGCGATCCGGGGCTCGCGTGACGTTGAAGATGTTCGAGCGATGCTATCGCGCGGCGATGCGCCTCTATCCGGCGTCATTTCGCGCGCGCTTCGAGGATGAAATGCTTGCCTTCGCGAACGCGCGACGCACGTCGGCCGCGCGCCGAGGACAGTCGGCGGTCGCGCGCGAGTCGTTGTCGCTGCTCGTCGACCTTGTTCGCTCGGCGCCCGGTCAATGGACACACACGGCCGTCCGGCGAGGCGACGATGAGCAAACGGTAATTCCGCCTGGCGAACTCCTTCCGAGAGACAACATGGACATCCTGCTTCAGGATCTTCGATTCGGCGTGCGTGGACTCCTCCGTCGAAAGGCGTTCACGATCGTCGCCGCGTTGACGCTCGCGCTGGGTATCGGGGCAAACACGGCGATCTTCTCGGTCGTGAACGCCCTGCTCATTCGCCCGCTGCCGTATCCCAATGCCGACCGCATGGTGATGATCTGGGGCTCACAGGGAGCACAGGGACAGCAAGGCATTGTCTACGCGGACTACCACGACTGGCGCGCGCAGAATCGCACCTTCGACGACATGGGGGTTTTTCGCGGGCAGAGTGTGAATCTCACGGGTCGCGAGACACCCGATCGCCTCTTTGGCATGTTCGTGTCCGCGGGCTTCATGCGACTGATCGGCGCGACACCCGAACAAGGACGCCAGTTCACCGACGCCGAGACCG
>Ga0070683_100002638_pt1 | contig 14332 bp, 7 predicted proteins | sample KBSC713LmetaG_FD_64662 | JGI IMG/M metagenome (GOLD analysis project Ga0070683, IMG submission 64662) | Corn rhizosphere microbial communities from Kellogg Biological Station, Michigan, USA - KBS C7.1-3L metaG | ecosystem: Host-associated > Plants > Roots > Rhizosphere ...
ACGGTTTCGCCGTACGAGCGGACCGTCCGGCACGCGTCGGCCACGCCGATCTCCTTCGCCAGGCGATTCGTGATGAAATGCGCGCCCACATCGTACGAGAAACCGTCCTTGTCGCGCACGGTCTTCGCCATGCCAGCGACCTGTGCGCTCGCTTCGAAGACGACGATGGGGATTCCACGACGCCGCAGCTCGCGCGCAGCCACCAGTCCCGCGATCCCCGCGCCGACGATCGCGACCGGCGGACGACGCGACGTCGATGCAGACGTCGTCATACCCTCGCCTCGTTCCACACCTGCGGCGCCTGTACGACCGGGGGCGCCTGTGCGACCTGCGGCGCCTGGGCGTGTCGCGCCTGTGAGATCAGCCGTGACGGAAGGATCGCTTCGACGGACGCCAGGGCGTCGCGTTCGTCCAGCGGCCGTGGATCGACGATGGCGCACCCGGTGCCACACGTCGCCGCCAACCGTTGTACCTCGCGAAAGTCCGCGCGATTGAAGTCGTCCGCCGCGTATTCCGCGTTCAGGAACTCGATCAGCTCTGCCAGCTCGTTTGCCACACGCAGCTCGACGATGCGAAACCCGCGCAGCACCGCGTCCACGAGACCGGCCTCGGGCGCGTGCGTGCCCCGCCCGATGCCGGCGTAGCGCAGATCGGTCCCCACGGACTGGCGGCTCAGGAGATTGCACCCGTCGAACACGCCGCGCGCCGAGCGCGCCTGGCGACGGATGCTGTCCCACTCGTCGAGATAAGTGCGATGGGCCGTGCAGAAGAACAGGTACTCGGCGCCTTCGACGGCGGCGCCGACGTCCTGCGTGAAGTGCGGATCGAGCCCCGTCCGCAGCAGGTTCTGGTCGCCGGGGCGCACGTACGGATCGTGCAGCGTGACATGGCAGCCCTTCGCCAGCAGCAGCCGTGCGAGGGTCAACGTCGGCGAGTTGCGCGTGTCCTCGGAGTCGAAGCGGTAGGCCGTCCCCATGAGCGCGACGCGACGGCCAGCGATGCGGCCGAACGTGCGCTCCGCCAGGCGGATCGACTCTGCCGGTGCGTCGTCGTTGATGCGGCGCGACTCCAGAAACAGGCTCCGCGATGCGCCTGCGTCGCGCTCGAGGCGACGCCACGAGAGCAGGATGCCATCCTTCGGCAGGCAGTGCCCACCAACCCCGATCGTGGGAATGAGCAGGGCGCCCGTCGGCACGGCACCCGGATCGGCCGACGCGCGATCGGTCTGCCCGAGCTGCTCGTTACACTGCCGGCGCACCTCGTAGAAGTCGATGTCGCGTTCGTCGCAGAACCGCGCCACCTCGGCGGCGTAGGCGATGCGAACATCGCGATACGCGTTCTCGAGCGTCTTCACGATCTCCGCCGTGAGACTGTTCGTCTGATGCAGCGTGCCCTCGGTGACGATCGTGCCGTACAGGCGCGCAATGCGACGCGGCGTCGCCGGCGTGAGCCCCGCGACCAGCTTGTCGGAGGTCATCACGCGATGGACGAGACGCCCGGGCATGACGCGATTGGGGCTGTTGCCGAGCAGCACGTCGCGCCCTTCGATCAGGCCGTGGCGGGCGAACTCCTCGCGCACGACCGTGTGCATCGAGGACGGCGCGAGCGTCGACTCGAACACGATGACCGGCGCGCGCGACCGTGGCGCCGCGCGGATCGCGCGCGCCAGCTCCCCGACCGCCGCGAACAGTGGGCCGTAGTCGGGGCCGAGTCCGGCGCGATCCGTCTGCGTGCAGATCAGGATGGCGTCGGCGTCGGCGATCGCCGTCATGTCGTGCGTGGCGCTCAGCAGGCCCGCCGCAACCGTCTCCGCCACCACGGCGTCGAGATCGGGCTCGACACCGCCGATCGGCGAGCGGCCCGCATTGATGGCGTCGACCTTCCAGCCGGACGTCGGCGACGCCCGCTGCACGACGACGACACGCGGTCTCGTGGCCAGGACGCCGCGCAGCGACGCGCGAGCGAGCAGGGCAGCCATCGGCATCCCCACGATGCCGGGGCCGACGACCCCGATCTTGTCTAGGCGCCAGTCGTGATCGTCGGTGCGGCGAATGTCGGAAGGCATGCGAGCTTGGATTGGCGGTTGGCGTCGTCGACGAATTCGCGGTACCAGAGCTCGAGGTTGAGGATCCCCCAGAGCCGCCGGTCGAATGGTTTGTCTTCCAGCGTCAGGCGCTCGATGGCATCGCGATCGAACAGGCCACGCGTGAAGCAGGTGGGAGAGAGCAGGGTATCCCGAACGAACTCGCCGCCACGGCCGCGCATCCAGAGATGGAGCGGGACCGGAAACCCCATCTTGTCCTTGCGCTCGTAGACCGACGTCGGGAGGAGGTCTCGCGCCGCGCGCTTCAGCACGTACTTCAATTCCCCGCCGCGGAACTTCATCACCGGCGGGATGCTCGCCACGAGCTCGGCGAGCCGGCGATCGAGCAACGGCACCCGCGATTCGAGCGACGCGGCCATCGTGACGCGATCCTCGACGTGCAGCAGCGCCGGAAGGCTCGCCATGAGGTCGAAGTGCGTCATCTTGTTGAAATACGACAGCGTGTCGGGATGGTTGAACACGCCCTGGAATCGCGCGAAGATCTCACGCTGATCGTAGAGCGAGCGGAAATCCTCGCTGAAGAGGCTGAGCGCACCAGCACTCCGATCGACCAGCCGGAAGTACCGCTCGTCCATCGGGTCGAACACCCCGCCGCGCCAGAACTGGCGCAGCATGGGCACGTAGCTCCGGAGATAGGGCAGGTTCGGGAGAATGGACGTCAGCGAGACGATGTGCTCGAGCTCCTCGTTCGTCTCGAAGATGGCGCCCTTGAGCGCCTGCTCGAGGTACGCGACGACGTAGCGGGCATAGCCACCGAAGATCTCGTCGCCACCCTGGCCACCCAGGACGACCTTCACCTCGCGGGCCGCCGCTCTCGCGACGACGTATTGCGGCAGCAAGCCCGGCCCCGCGACCGGTTCATCCATATGGTAGATGAGGCGCGGCAGCAGATCGACGAAGTCGTCCTCCGTCGGGACGATCTGACGCAGGTCGGCGCCGCACGCCGCGGCCACCTCCTGCGCGTACCGCGACTCGTCGAACTCCGGCCCCTCGTGGAACACCCCGGTGAACGACTTGAGGCCTCCCCGACTCCGCGCGGCGGCGAGGCGTGTGACGATGCTCGAGTCCATGCCGCCGCTGAGATACGTCCCGACGGGCACGTCGCTCCGCATCTGGATCGAGGCGGTGTCTTCGAGCAGGCGACGCACCTCGCTGACGAAATATGCCTCGGTGTGATGCGGATCGACCTGGAAGCGCGGTTCCCAGTATCGCACGGTGCGGAGCGCGCCGGAGTCGATGTCGAGCTCGACGAAATGCCCGGGCTGTACCTTCCGGATGCCAGCGAAGAGCGTCGCGTCGCCCAACACGAACTGGAAGGTGAGATAGTCGCGCATCGCCTCACGGTCGGGGACCGATGCGATGTCCGGGTGGCGGAGCAACGCCTTGATCTCGGAGGCGAACACCACGCGCCGGTCGTCGACATGATAGTACAGCGGCTTGATGCCGAAGTGGTCGCGTGCGGCGATGAGGCGGCGGCGGTTGCGATCGTACAGCACGAATGCGAACATCCCGTTGAGCGCCGGAATGAAGTCCGTGCCGTACTCCTCGTACATGGCGAGGATGACTTCCGTATCGGACGTCGTCTGGAATGGCCGCCCGCGGCGCTTCAGGTCATCGCGAAGCTCGACGTAGTTGTAGATCTCGCCGTTGAACGTGACCGTCGTGCGACGACGCGTCATCGGCTGCTGGCCCGTCTTCAGGTCGATGATCGACAACCGCTTGTGATAGAGGCCGACGGTGTCGTCTACCACGTGGCCCTCGTCGTCGGGCCCGCGGTGGTCCAGCGCCGCCGCCATGTGCGCGAGCAGCGGCAGATCCACCGGCGTGCCATCCAGCTGCACCATCGCAACGATCCCGCACATTCGACGCTACCTCTGAACTGGGACGACCGGGCTGGACGCGACGGAGGAATGGACGGACAGATCCTGGCGCGCGAGCAGTGAACGAGCGTGCGTGCTCATGTTCACGAGCGAGTAGTGCTCTCGGAGCAATTGGATCGCGCGCCGGAAGAGCGCGGCCTTGCGACGCGCCGGCACGTCCATCCCCGGGAAGAACGCCAGTCGTGGCTCCTGCTTCGCATCGATCAGATCGAGCGGATGGAGCAGGAAGCTCGGCTCGATGCCGGCAAGGCGACACGCCAGCAACGCGGCGCGGAGGTACCCCACCATCAGCCGCTCGGAGAATCGGCTGATGTACATGAGGTAGCTGAGGTGAAACGGGACCTTGATGACGGGAAAGGTCGTCACCGGCAGCTCGAGCAGCGTACGGCCGTTCGGCAGCTGCCAGCTGTAGGCGCCGACGGGACGCAAGCCGTCGGCGAGCCGGCCAAACAGCTCCGCGCGCTCCTTCCGCTCGGCCTCGCTCAGGCGCGTCGTGCGCAAGTAGTAGGCGCGGGCCAGCGGGCCGAGATAGGTCGGGAGCGTCGACGCGTCGTAGAGGTAGCCGCGCGCACTCAGGATCTCGAGCAGCTCCACGCTCCAGGCGTATCCCGGGCCCCGGAAGCCGATGGGGCGGCGTCCGGTGGACGCGAGGATCGCCGCCTCGGTGCGCGCGATCTCATCCTCGATCCGCGAGCGATCGTAGCGCGCCATCCACGGCTCATGCTCGAAGGAATGATTGCCGAGCTCGTGGCCGTGCTGTACCAGCGACTGCAGGGCCGGTTCGTGCTCCGGGAGGGCGGCGTCGGTACCCACGACGAAGAAGGTGATCTGCAGCCGTTCCTGCTCGAGCACATCGAGCACGTAGGGGACGAACGTCGCGATATAGGACGGCCGACGCTCCCACCCCTCGTCGCCGTGGGTCTTCAGATACGACCACACGTTGTCGAGATCCAGCGAAACGCTCGCGAGGCGGGTCGAGGTCGTCATGCGGCGGACACCGCGGCGAGGGGCAGCCCGGGAGCGGAGCGCGCGTCCGGCTGGTCGGTGAACGCGTCTGCGAGGTACGATGCCTGTGCGTTCGCGAGCCCGATGGTCTCGTTCACGTTGAGCGTGCCGTTCGCGATCTGCGCCGAGTTGGCGATGAACACGTGCGGCAGCGACGTGCGGACCGGAGGCAGCGCCACCGTCGAGTAGTTCAGCGTCGACACCGCCAGCACGTGCCGCACGCGCGAGACGTGGAACGCCAGGACGTCGTCTCGCCGGAACCCGGGGTACATCCGCTCGAGCGCGGCGAGGAACTCCTCCCGCACCTCGTCATCGGTCTGCGCCCACCGGGGATCGTCCTGCGCCAGGTATCGCGGCAGGTACACCAGTGCGTGTCCGCCAAAGCGCGCACGATCGACCAGCGCGGTCATCTCGATCACGGCGGTGAACGGAACCCACGCGTCCGTGATGTTGGTGACGTAGTAGCCAGCCAGCGGCCGCTTCATCAGGAGCGATGCGCACACGATGCCCTGGTAGACCACTCGGCCGAGCCTCTCACGCTCCGCGTCGGTGAGTTGGGGGCACAGCACGGCGACGTGCGGGCAGGGGATCGTCACGACGGCGTGGTCGAACCGCCGGACCCTTCCGTCGGCCAGCGTCACATCGGCGCCGTCGTGCGTGTTCGTCACGCGCGCCACCGGCTGGCCACAGGCGATCTCGACCCCGCTTTCGGCGAGCCGCTCCGAGAACCGCCGGAGCACCGTGTCGTACCCGCCCTCGACATACCCGAATGATTCGCGCTTGAGGCCCGAGCGACGGGCGGCGTACATGCGGGCGATGATCGCCCAGATGAACGACGCACTGGCCAACCGATAGTTGTCGCCAAGCTTGCTCTTGAGGAGCGGCAGCCAGATGCGATCGAAGGTGCGGCGACCCGACCACCGGCGAAGCCAGTCGGTGACCGGGATGGCCTCCAGGCGTTGCCAATCCTTGATCCGCGACGCCAGCAGAATCGTCGCGGCGAGCCGCCCCTTGTCGACGAGCGACACCGGCGGGAACCGCAGGAAGTCGAGACTCGACGACAGCGAGTACAGCGTCCCGTCGACGTAGAAACCGGTTCGCGTCGTTTCCCAGCGCAGCAGGTGATCCAGCCCGAGCTCCCCGAGCAGTGCGCGGAGGTTGAGGTCGGACTGCAGCGTCACATGGTAGAACCTGTCCCAGGTGTAATCACCGATCGACTGCGGACTCGTCAGGCCGCCGGTGCTCGGCGCCCCCTCGATGACGGTGACGGCGAAGCCGCGCTGGCGGAGCCGCCAGGCCAACGTCATCCCGAGCACGCCTCCGCCGACGATGCCCACGGACGGCGCCACGCGTCGCGCGTCAGCCATCCGTCACCCGGGTCGGCGTGGCGGCAGCCCCGACGTCACCCGTCCGATCGACCACTGGAGCCAGACGGGCGCGTTGCGCCACGCGCTGCCAGGCCAATGACGTGAGGAGTCCGAGGTGCCCCACGATCGTCCGCACGATCTTCATCTTCGAGTGCCCGAGCACACGCACCTCCAGCGTCGCCGGATACTCGACGATCTCGGCACCAGAGAGCGCCAGCTTGCCGACGAGCTCTGCGATGCCGAGGAATCCGTCGCGCTCCGGCTGGGTCCCGATCATGGCACTGCGACGGTACACGCGGAAGCAGCTCGTATAGGTGTGCAGCGGCTGGCGAAGCACGATGCGATAGATCCGCGACAGCGTCTTGGACAGCAGGAGGCGCCACGACGGCACGTTGTGCACGTGACCCTTCGGGTGATACGGCGATGCCGTCACCAGCGCCACACCGTCTCGCAGCAACGGGATCATGTTCGCGAGCTCGTGTGGATCGTACGAGCAATCGCAGTCGATCGAGCAGACGATCTCGGTGTTGGCGTGGTGAAGGCCGGTCAGGATGCTGGCCGCGACTCCACGATTCGTCTCATGGCGGATGCGCACCGCGTCCGGGTGCCCTGCGAACAAGTCGTCGAGCACCTGCCACGTTCGGTCGCTGCTGTGGTCGTCGACGAAGATCGTCTCGATCTCGTAGTGCCGTCCGAGCGTATCGCGCACGCTTCGCAGCGTGTTTGCCAGATAGGGGAGCGAGTGCTCCTCGTTGTAGCACGGGACGACGAGAGTGACCCGCTCGCGGACCTGCCGAAGCGTATCGACGTGCTCGCGGCGTGATGGCACCCGCCCTGGCTCCTGCAACGTGGCAATGCCGATCGACGCGAGGTCGTCGTCGTCAATCCCATCCTGAGCGGTGGGCGCGAGGTCGGCGCATCGCACGACCGGAATGGGCCGTACGGCTTCCGCGGCAATGCGAGGCGTCGGCGGTTCGAGGAGCCCGAGGTACTCCCCGATGCACGCGAAGCGATGATCGTGGAAGTACCGACGCAGGATCTCGGGAACCCGGTGAAGATTGCGGTACTTCCGGATCCGATTCAGCAGCGGCGCAGCGGTGATCTGCGGCTGCTCGGGATCGAGCTCCCACGTGTGGAAGTACATGACGAACGGCGCGCCCGGAAACCGGCGATCCCAGTGCGCGACCGCGCTCCGGATCACGACGTCGGGGAGCTGGCGGAAGTAGTTGCCCGCCCCTATCGGAATGAGCGTCCTGCCGACACCGACCGTCGAGATCGGGAACTCCCACAACGTCCGCTCGCCGAAGTACTGCGAGTGCGCAAATCGTTCGGTCAGGTGCGGCGATCGTGAATAGAACGTGGGCTTGATGCTGGAGTCGAACGCATAGCCTTCCTCCGCCAGCACCTCGAGCGCCCACATGTCTGCGGGGCCCAGCCACCCGGGGGCCCGGTAGCCGACCACGCGCTGCCCGCAGGCGGCCTCCAATGCCTCACGCGCCTGGGCGAGGTCGTCGCGGAATTCCTCCGGGGACATCTCCGCGATCGCCCGCTGGGTGTATCCCTTGCTCGCCACCTCGTGCCCACGTCGCGCCACCTCGCGGAACAGCTCGGGGATGCGGCTCGCGATCCATCCCACACCGAAGAACGTGGCGCGAATGCCGAACTCGTCCAGCAGAGCGAGCGTCCGCAATGTGCTCGCTTCGACGCGGGTCTCGAAGCGCGACCAGTGCGCGCGGTCGATGACGCCCTTGAAGTTGTTGTAGTAGTCCTCGATCGCGACGGTGACGAGGTGCGGCGTGCGCTCCGCGTGCGCGACCCGGTGCTCCGGCGCTGTCCGATGCGGCGACTCCGGCAGAGTCATCTGCTCGGGACCGGGCAACACGTGCAGCCCGGTGAGCGCAGTATCCTGCCACTCGCGTTGCGCCACGACATCGGTCATAGGGCGCGATCCTCCTCCCATCCCCACGGTGTCACCTCAGCGTCGAACTGCCGTGCGTGTTGCCACTTTTTCGATCCACCTTCCAGCGCCGTCGCGGCGACCGCAGTGTTCGGGCCACAACCAAACATCGAAGAACACGCCTCAACTCTCCCTGAGAAATTGCCGTAGAGGGCATTGCCAGCGTGTTCAGACACGTTGCGGTGTTGATGGATTGCCCCGACATCCTGTTGAGACGATCCATCGCGTTGCAGAAAATTCCTGTCGTCGGTCGTGATCGTGCACTGACTGGACTCTCTTCTGCTCAGTGCGCTAGTGAGGTGCCACCTACGGTGGGTGCGATCAACGCTGCGCCATCGTGTCTATGGGCGGCGCCGATAGCACAGGCGCGCCATGCCGAGTCGACGGCGCCGGAGAGTCGTTGTGTCAATGAACGGCGCGAAGGTGTGATCGGCGAGCGATCATCATTCACTTCGCGCCGCGGCCGGAGAGGACTGCTGGGATTGTCCGCAACAGGATTCGTGCGTCGAGCGCGAGCGACCACTGGTCGATGTACTGGAGGTCGAGCGCCATCCAGTCGTCGAAGCTCAAGTCGCTGCGGCCGCTGATCTGCCAGAGTCCGGTGATCCCCTGGGGAACACTGAAGCGCCGAATGAGCCATGCTTCACCGAAGTGGGCGAGATCGCGCGTCGGCAGCGGCCGTGGTCCGACGAGCGACATATCGCCTTTGAGGACGTTCAGGAGTTGCGGCAGTTCGTCGAGCGAGAGCTTCCGCAACATGGCGCCGAGCGGCGTCAAGCGGGGGTCGCGCTTGATCTTGAAGACCGGCCCCGTCGCCTCGTTCAGCTCCTCGAGCGACGCCTGCAGCGACTCGGCGTTCGCCACCATGGTGCGGAACTTCAGCATCGTGAAACGTTGCCGACGCAAGCCGTGGCGGACCTGCGAGTAGATCACCGGTCCCGGACTCGTGAGCTTGACGGCGATCGCAATGGCGAGCAGGAGCGGACTGAGAAGCGCCAGCAGCACGAGCGCGCCGACGATGTCGATCGCACGCTTGACGACCATGCGATTGTCGTCCGTGACGACCTTCATGGCCACGACGGGTGTCCGGTCCGTCGCTTCATACCGCGGCCGGGCCAGCGACGTCCTGAAGACGTCGGCCAGGTAGTTCGCCTGAACCCCCGCGCGCTCACACTGGTCGAGCACCTGCTGGATCATCGCGTAGCACGACTTGATCGGCAGCGCGATGAGCACTTCATCGACGGCATACTCCATCAACACCTGGTCGATGCGCTCGACGGGTGCCAACAGCCGCTTGCGCACGAAGTCCGATGCGACGCGAGGAACCGTGTCGACGAACCCCACCAGCACGTAGCGCGAAGGCTGACGCATGCACGTTTCCTCGTACAGCTTCACCGCGCGCGGACCGGTGCCGACGATGAGCACGCGATGCGCGACGCCAGGCGACGAGCTGCGCGCACCGAGCCAGACGAGCTGCCGTGACACGAGCCCGCCGGCGATCGCGATCAATCCGACCGCGACGATGTGCCAGGGCTGGAACCACGAATTGGTGCTGACCAGTGGAAGTGCCAGCAAGGTGACGCTGCCGATCGAGCCGGCGGCGATCACGCGCGTGCGTTCCTCGCGGCGGTCGAGCGCCCGCGTGGCATCGTACAAACCGAACAACACGAAGATCTGCCGCCACACGAACAGGAACACGCCGACGACGACGATGTTCTTCACGCTCACGCGTTGCAGCAGGAACGCGTCGAGTCCCAGCGGCATCTGCTCGAGGTTCGCCGCGAGAAACACGAACGCCAGCGCCCCGAGCGCGGAGGCCGCGTCGAGCGTGCGAAGCAATTCCGGAACGCCCTGGCCGTTCGTGGCCTGCCAGCCACCCCTCTGACTCAGGGGCGATTCCGCCGCGCGAGTAGCTGCTGCCAGCATCGACAGCCTCCGGTCAAAAAACTCTGAGAAACCCGCTGCTTCGCTGATCGACGCTCATCACGCGAGCGTCATCCCGCACGCCGAGTGGCGAACGCTCGCGATGGATCCGTGCTATGCAGTGCTCCGCAGTACGACGCCAACCGTTCGTGAATCAACCGGCCTACGCGCGAGCACGGACATAACAAGGTCCGTAACGTATCCGAGCATTTTCTTGTGCGCTACATCACCCGACGCGAGCGACATGAGTCACACAGCGGTCACAGCAGCGCAGCGAGCGTCGCATCGGGAGAGGCATGTAAACATGCGCGTCCATGCCTCCCGCGCATGTACGACCAAAGTCGTATAAGCAACCGGGTGCGCATGTGATTGGTTGCGTGATGTCGTCGGCGCGCGAGTGGGGCCAGCGACGTTGCTGAGCACTTCTGCTCGCTTGTGATGCGAACTGGACAGTGGCAGGCGGCGCCGGGAGCCACCGGAGCGGCGTGTCGAGGGAGATGATCGTGCCTTCTGTGATGCCATCGGAACGAGTTGCCCGACGATGAACGACCGCACACCTTCCCGCCGCACACCTTCCCGCCGTCGGCAATCTGGTGGCGCGAGTACGGAGGTCGCGTGACTGAGAGCAGTCGATCGGGTAGCTCACGTGCCTGGGGGCCGGGTGACCGGCTCGCCGTCTGCTATGGCACGCGCCCGCAGGTGATCAAGGCGTCCGTGCTGACGGACACGTTGGCCCGGCGGTGGCCGCTGCTCACGATCGATACGGGCCAGCACTTCGACGACCACCTCCAGCGCGTCTTCTACACGCAGCTCGGTGTCCCCGAGCCCGACTACTGTCTCGAGGGGGGAGCGGCGAACCCCGCCCAACAGGTCGCCGACATTCTCACGCGAGCGTCAGAGGTCTTCGCCAGGGAGCGGCCGTGGGCGGTCGTCGTCCTGGGCGACACCAACAGCACGCTCGGCTGCGCCCTGGCCGCCGCGCAGATGCGAATACCCGTGGTGCACGTCGAGGCGGGACTCCGCGTCGGCGATCCGCTCATGATCGAAGAGGTCAACCGGCGAGTGGTCGATGCCATAGGTGCTCTGCTCTGTGCGCCGTCGGTCGCCGCCGCCGATCGGCTTCGCAGCGAACGCGTGGCGGGGACGGTGGTGCATACGGGCGACGTCGCGCGGGATGTGCTGGAGCGTTTCAGCGCGCGCGCCGCGCCGGTCGCCTCGTTCGACTGGTGGCCGGTATCGCCTACCGAGCCGTTCGTCTTTGCCACGCTGCATCGTGCAGAGCTGATGAGCGATCCATCGGTACTTCGTGGTGTGCTCACCGGACTCGGCGACCATGGACTGCCGGTCGTGCTGCCGGCACACCCCCGCCTCCGAGCGGCGCTGGCGAGCGTTGCGATCGGGCCCATTCCACCCGGGATCCGGATCCTGAGTCCGCTGGGCTACTTCGAGGCACTGGCGTGCACGCGAGAGGCGGTGGCCGTCGTCACCGACTCCGGCGGCCTCCAGCGAGAGGCGTATTGGCTTGGTACTCCTTGTGTCACGATCAGGGACAAGACCGAGTGGACCGAGACGGTCGATCTCGGCGCGAACATTGTGGTCTCGCCACGATCCGCAGCCAGCTCGCTGCCACGCGCTCTCGGCCAACAGGTCCAGACGTCCACGACGCGGCGCACCTGGGATCGAGATGCGTATGGTGCTGGCGACGCCGCCGAGCGAATCGGCGACGCCATCCAAAGATTTGCGGCTCAGCGATGAGGATGCACACGCCTCGTCTGACCTCGCTCGAAGGTCACGGCCCCCTGAGTTTGCTTTCCCAAGTACGAAAGATTGGCTATTCAGGGGATGGGTATGGGTTGGAATGGCTTCTCGGCGAGGCGCTCGCGCGTGGGCCGCGCCATACCTGTCACGACGCACTGCAAACCCTGAGAGCCGATCTTTGCAATGCCGCGTTGGCCAGCGTTGCTGACACATCGCGTCGTTCTGTGATCGGCGGCTGCGGCGAGGCCGCGATGTGCTGACACACGGCTGAATGTCGGTTGGTTGGACCGACCTCCGCGTGCGTGCGTTTCGTGTATGAACTTCCCTGTAATGGCCAACACGTGCGGATAATCGCTCAGCATTACAAGACCGGTGACATCTCGCTGCTCGAGGTGCCCGCACCATCCTGCCGCGCAGGCGGTGTGCTGGTGCGGAACGAATTCTCGTTGATCTCGACCGGCACCGAGATGATGAAGGTCGCCGAGAGCAAGCTGTCGATGCTGGGCAAGGCGCGCGCGCGGCCGGACCAGGTGCGGACGGTGCTGCAGTCGGTCGCTCAACAGGGTGCGCTCGCGACCTATCGCAAGGTGATGAATCGGCTCGACTCGTACACGCCGCTTGGCTACTCGAGCGTCGGCGTCGTCGAGCAGGTCGGCGATGGTGTGGAGGGGCTCGCGGTGGGACAGCGGGTCGCGTGCGGCGGCAACCAGTATGCGCTGCATGCCGAGTTCAATTGGGTGCCGACGAATCTCTGCGTCCCCGTACCGCAGGGTGTCTCGCCGGAACACGCCGCGTTCACGACCGTCGGTGCCATCGCCATGCAGGGCTATCGTCAGTCGGAAGCCAGGCTCGGTGAAACGGCGTGCGTGATCGGCCTCGGGCTCATTGGACAGCTCCTGCTGCAGATACTGCGCGCGGCCGGCGTGAGAGTGATCGGCATCGACGTCGATGCGGGCCGGTGCGAGCTCGCGACGCGCCTCGGTGCCGTGGCTGCCGGCGCTCCCGACGCCTCCTCGCTTCCGACGCTGCTGGCGCGCGTCGCGGAGATGACGCAAGGGGCTGGATGCGATCACATCTTCCTGGCAGCGGGCGGGGACACCAATCAGCCCGTGGAGCTGGCCGCGCAGCTCGCTCGTGACCGTGGGCGCGTCGTCGACATCGGGAAGTGCAGCCTCGACCTTCCGTGGAAGGCGTACTACGAGAAGGAGCTGGATGTCCGCTTCTCGCGGTCGTACGGCCCCGGGCGATACGACACGAACTACGAAGAGCGCGGGATCGACTATCCCATCGGCTACGTGCGCTGGACCGAACGGCGGAACATGGAGTGCTTCGTCGATCTCGCGCACGCGGGGAGTCTCCAGCTCGACCCGCTGACGTCGCATGTCGTGCCATTCGCGGACGCCGTGTCGGTCTACGAGCGCATCAATGCCGGAGATCTCCGCGGCCTCGGCATTCTCTTCCGCTACGAGCCCGACGCATCGCCAGCACGACGCGTGGGAGAGATGACGGCTCACGGGGGCAACGGGAGCCGGCCACGCTCGACCGGTCGGACGGTCGCTGGCCGGATTCGCGTCGCGTCGATCGGGTGTGGCAACTACGGATCGAGCGCGATCATGCCGCACCTCTCCGGACGCGAGGACGTCGAGCTCGTCGAAGTGGTGACGCAGAGCGGTCTCTCTGCCGCGAACGCCGCCAAGAAGCACGGCTTCGCCCGCATGTCCACCGACACTCGGGGCATGCTGTCGGACGAGAGCATCGATGTCGTATTGATTCTCACGCGTCACAGCTCGCACGCTGATCTCGTGTGCGACGCATTGCGCGCGGGCAAGGCGGTGTTCGTCGAGAAGCCGTTGGCCATCGACGAGGCGCAGCTCGCGCGGGTGGCCGATGCCGTCACGGAGAGTGGCAACGACCGACTGATGGTCGGGTTCAATCGCCGGTTCGCCCCACTGCTCGTGCGGCTCAAGGAGCTCTGGGGCGAACGCATCGGCCCGCACGTCGTGCAGTACCGCGTGAATGCCGGCAGGGTGGATCCCAAGAGCTGGTATGCCGATGCCGAAGAGCAGGGCTCCCGGTTCGTCGGCGAGGGTGGGCATTTCATCGACACCGTGTCGTGGTGGATGGGCGCGGAACCCACCGAGGTGACGACGGCGCGGACGCCCGACGACGCGGACAATCTGATCGTGACGCTTCGCTATCCCGACGGATCGACCGGCGTCGTGACGTACCTGACTGGCGGCGATCCCCGGTATCCGAAGGAGCTGCTCGAGGTCTTCGGTCAGGGCACCGTGGCGAAGCTCGACAACTTCGCCCGGGCGGAGATCTGGCGTGGCGGAAA
>Ga0070683_100002640_pt1 | contig 14328 bp, 11 predicted proteins | sample KBSC713LmetaG_FD_64662 | JGI IMG/M metagenome (GOLD analysis project Ga0070683, IMG submission 64662) | Corn rhizosphere microbial communities from Kellogg Biological Station, Michigan, USA - KBS C7.1-3L metaG | ecosystem: Host-associated > Plants > Roots > Rhizosphere ...
CGCTCGCGCTCGACGACCGCGGTCTTGAACCCCAGCTGCGCGGCCCGGATCGCAGCGACGTACCCGCCCGGTCCAGCGCCAATCACGACGAGATCGTACTTGTCTGCCATTGCTTCTCCATACCACGGACGCAGCGACGTGCGCGTGCACCTCCACGCGCGTGTCGACGAGACGGGGACCTAGAACGCGAGCGAGATCGGCTTCTCGAGGATCGCGACGATCGCCTGCAGCAGCTTCGCGCCCAGCGCGCCGTCGATGACCCGGTGGTCGCACGACAGCGTGATGGACATCTGCTGGCCGATGACGATCTTGCCGTCCTTGACGACGGGGAGCTTGCGGACGTTGCCGACCGCCAGGATCGCGCCCTCGGGCGGGTTGATGATGGCCGCGAAATGGCGGATGCCCATCATGCCCAGGTTCGACACCGAGAACGTCGCGTGCGTGTACTCCTCGGGCTTCAGCTTGCGGTCGCGGGCGCGGCCGGCGAGCTCGCGGGCTTCGGTCCCGATCTGACCGATGGTCTTCTTGTCGGCGTCGCGGATGACCGGCGTGATCAGGCCGTCCTCGATCGCCACGGCCATGCCGATGTCGACGCGGGCGTGCTGGATGATCGCCTCGTCGGTGAACGACGCGTTCGCCTCCGGGATCCTGCGCAGGGCCAGCGCGCACGCCTTCAGCACCAGGTCGTTGACCGACAGCTTGGCGCCGTGGACCTGCGCGACCTGCTCGCGGAAGTCCATCGCCGCGTCCATGTCGACGTCGGCCGTCAGGTAGAAGTGCGGGACGGTGGTCTTCGCGACGAGCAGGCGCTCGGCGATCGTCCGCCGCATCATCGACAGCGGCTTGACCAGATCCTCGGCGGGCGGTGCCTGGGCCGGACGCGCCTCGGCGCGCCGTTCGGGGACGATCTGGGCGGGCAGGGGTGCGGCCGCCGACACGCGCGGCGCCGCGGTCTGCGGCGCCTCTTCCGCGGCGTGCCAATCCGTAGCTGCCGTAGCTGCGACGGCGCCGTTGGCACCACCTTCGGCGGCGGCCTTCACGTCGCGCTCGACGATGCGTCCGCCCGGGCCGGTGCCCTGGACGCTGCGCAGGTCGATGCCGAGATCCGTCGCCAGCTTGCGGGCCAGCGGCGACGCCAGCACCTTGGTGCCGGCAGGAACCGCGGGTGCAGCAGGCGCCGGCGCGGCCGCGCGCTTCGGCATCGGCGCGGGAGCGGGCGCGGGCTTCGGAGCCGCAGCGGTCTGACCGTTCGCGGCCGTGGCGGCCGGCTTGGCAGCGGGGGCGGCCGCCGGCGCGGGCTTCGCGGCGGGCGCGGGCGCAGCGGCCTTTGCAGCACTTCCACCCTGGCCGCGGGCCTTCGCCTCCTCGACCAGCTTGGCGATGTCGTCGCCCGCCTTGCCGATGATCGCGATCGGCGTCCCGACGGGCACCGAGGTGCCGTCCGTGATCAGGCGCTTGAGCAGCACGCCCTCGTCGAACGCCTCGAAGTCCATCACCGCCTTGTCGGTCTCGATCTCGGCCATCACTTCGCCGGGAGAGACCTTGTCACCTTCGTTCTTGCGCCACTTCTGCAGCACGCCGATCTTCATCGTGTCGGACAGCTGCGGCATATCCAGAATCTGGGCCATGTTGCTCGTCTCCGAAGTCGGTCTCGAAAGTCTGAACGACTATTCGAGGTAGAGCAGCTTCTTCGCCGCCGCGACGGCGCGAGGCACGTCGGGGATGCACTGCTGCTCAAGGTGGTGGTTGTACGGCATCGGCATGTCCGCGCCGGTGAGGCGCTCGACGGGCGCGTCCAGGTCGTCGAAGCAGCGCCGCCCGATGCGGTAGGCGATCTCCGCGCCCACGCCATTGAACGGCCAGCCTTCCTCGAGGATCAAGCAGCGCTTCGTCTTCGACACCGACTGCACGAGCAACTCTTCGTCCAGCGGGCGGATCGTGCGCGGGTCGACGACCTCCGCCTCGATGCCCTCGGCCGCCAGCGCCTCCGCCGTGGCCAGCGCGATCTTCACCATCTTCGACCAGCCGATGATCGTGAGGTCCGTGCCCGGACGCTTCACCTCGGCGACGCCCAGCGGGATCGTGTACTCGCCGTCGGGGATCTCGCCCTGATCGGCATACAGCACCTCGCCCTCGATGAAGATGATCGGGTTGTCGTCCCGGATCGCGCTCTTCAGCAGGCCCTTCGCGTCCTTCGGGTTGGCCGGCATGACGACCTTCAACCCGGGGATGTGCGCCCACAGCGCCTCGGTCGACTGGCTGTGCTGCGCGGCCAGCATGTGCGCCGACCCGCCCGGGCCGCGGAACACGACCGGCAGCGTGAACTGGCCGCCCGACATCTGCCGGATCTTCGCGGCGTTGTTGATCAGCTGGTCCGCCGCGACGAACGAGAAGTTCCAGGTCATCAGCTCGATGATCGGCCGCAGGCCGACCATCGCCGCGCCGATGCCGACACCGACGAAACCGCCCTCGGCGATCGGCGTATCGATCACGCGCTTCTCGCCGAACTTCTTCAGCAATCCCTTCGACACCTTGTAGGCGCCGTCGTAGTGGCCGACCTCCTCGCCCATGAGAAAGATGCGATCATCCTTCTCCATCTCCTCGGCCATGGCTTCATTGAGCGCCTCGCGAAAGGCAACTGTCCGCGGCATCTGTCTCGTTACTCCTTGTACGTGAACTCGGAAAGGCGTTCGAAGGCCAGCTCGGGGCTCTCGTCGGCGAACTTCACCGCCTCTTCGATCTCCTCGGTGACCTTCTGCTCGATGGCGACGATTTCCTTCTCGTCCATCTTCGCGCGCACCAGCAGCTCGCGTCCGTACGCGATGGGGTCGCGCTTCTTCCACTCCTCGACCTCTTCCTTCGTCCGGTAGAGGCCGGCATCGGACATCGAGTGACCGCGGAAGCGGTAGGTGATGATCTCGACCAGCGTCGGCAGCGACTCGTTGCGCGCGCGGCGCACCGCCTCGGCGATGCGGTCGCGCACGCGGATCACGTCGTCGCCGTCGAAGCGATCGCGCGCGATGCCGTAGCCCAGCGCCTTCTGCGACACGTCCGCCACCGACAGCGACCGGTACAGCGGCGTCCCCATCGAGTAGAGGTTGTTCTCGCAGATGAACACGACCGGCAAGCGCCAGAGGGCCGCCAGCGCGACGCCCTCGTGGAACGCGCCCTGCGGGACCGAGCCGTCGCCGAAGAAGCAGAGGGTGACGCGGCCGTCGCCCCGGTACTTCGACGCGAACGCCGTGCCCGCCGCCAGCGGGATGTGACCGCCGACGATGCCGTAGCCGCCCAGGAAGTTCTTCGAGGCGTCGAACAGGTGCATCGACCCGCCCAGGCCCTTCGAGCAGCCGGTCGCCTTGCCGAACAGCTCGGCGATGATCTCCTTCGCGCCCATGCCCTTGGCGTACGCGTGAGCGTGCTCGCGGTAGGTCGCGATGACGTAGTCGTCCGGCTTCAGCGCGGCGAGGGCGCCGACGGCGACCGCTTCCTGCCCAATATATAGATGCAGGAAGCCGCCGAACTTGCGCAGCGCGTAGGCCTTGGCCAGCGCTTCCTCCATGCGGCGGATCGCCAGCATCTGGTGGTAGTAGCGGGCGAGGGTGGTCTTGTCGGTGTTGCGGGCGGCCTGGTGAGACTCGGAGGCCTCACTCTCGATTGCGCTCATTGCCAAGGTTTCTCCGGCCCTTTTCGGTGTTTCGGGTGTTGATGGGGTCGAACAGCGGAAGAGCGCGAACATATACCAAGAGCCCGCTCGTCCGGGAAACTTTAACGTCAGGGGAAGCCCTCAACTCCTTCCGAAACCGGCCGATGTGAGGGCAGCTATGGAAGCCTCGACTCCCCGCGACCCGACTCTGGGTGCGAGCGAGGCCGGTGAGGGCCCCGATCCCGTCCCCGTCGACGCACCGAGCCGAGGGCTCATCTTGCTCGTCGACGACGAACCGGCGATCGCCCGCGCGTACGCGCGGACACTGGGCACAGCCGGCTTCACGGTCGTCACCGCCGGCGATGGGCGTGAGGCGGCAGACGCCGCCCGCGACAAGTCGTTCGACGTCATCGTCAGCGACATCGCGATGCCTACGATGGACGGGATCGAGTTGCTGCGGACCGTGCGCGAGTACGACCTCGACGTTCCGTTCATCATCATGACGGGCGGACCCGCGGTCGGCAGCGCGGCGCGCGCGATGGAGTACGGCGCGCTTCGCTACCTGATCAAGCCGGTCTTGCCGGACGACCTGGAAGCGGTGGTCGCGCGCGCGGTGCGCCTGCACCAGATGGCGAAGATCAAGCGCGAGGCGCTGGAGATGTTCCGCCTGGAGGGCAAGCACCTGGGCGATCGGGCCAGCCTGGAGGCGCGGCTCGGGCGCGCGATGCAGACGCTGTGGATCGCGTACCAGCCGATCGTCTCGTGGTCGAAGCGCTCGACGTTCGCGTACGAGGCGCTGGTCCGCAACGAGGAGCCGACCCTGCGATCCCCGCCGGATCTGTTCGAGGCGGCGGAGCGGCTGGGGCGGCTCCAGGACCTGGGGCGCGCCGTCCGCGATCGCGTGGCGCGCACGCTGGACGAGCAGCCGATGAACGCGTTGCTGTTCATCAACCTGCACGCGATGGAGCTGGACGACGACTCGTTGATCTCGGCGGACGCGCCGCTGTCGCGCCACGCCGGGCGCGTCGTTCTCGAGGTCACTGAACGCGCACCGCTGGAGAAGATCCGCGACGTCACGGCGCGCGTCGCGCAGCTTCGTGGGCTGGGCTACCGCATCGCGGTCGACGACCTGGGGGCGGGCTACGCGGGGCTGACCAGCTTCGCGCACCTCGAGCCCGAGGTCGTGAAGGTGGACATGTCGCTGATTCGCGGCATCGACCGCTCGCCGATGAAGCAGAAGCTGCTGCGATCGATCGTGACGCTGTGCCGGGAGCTGGGCATCGAGATGATCGCGGAGGGCGTCGAGACTGTCGAAGAGCGCGACGCGCTCATCGAGGTGGGCGGCGACCTGTGCCAGGGCTACCTGTTCGCGCGCCCCGAAAAGCCCTGGACCGAGATCAAGTTCTAGGAACGGACCCCTCACCCTAACCCTCTCCCCGCTTTGCGGCGCGAGGGGAGGAGAGGCAGAGGCAGACCCCTCACCCTAACCCTCTCCCCGCTTCGCGGGGCGAGGGGACCTGAGTTTCGCTGGGCGAGGGGACTTGATCAGATCTTTCTCCCTCTCCCGCTTGCGGGAGAGGGTCGGGGTGAGGGCAAGCCTTGCGAGAAGCGCCGGTCGCGCCGGAGCGAGCCGGAAGCGCGTGTTAGATTCACGCGCGTGGACGTCGAGCTGACCAAGGAATACCGATTCGAGGCGGCGCACCGCCTTCCCCACGTGCCGGAAGGCCACAAGTGCGCGCGCGTCCACGGCCACAGCTACAAGCTCGAGATCACCGTGGCCGGACCGGTCGACCCGGCGACCGGATGGCTGATCGACTTCGGCGTCATCGATGACGCGTGGGCGGAGCTGTTCCTGCGCTTCGACCACCACAACCTGAACGACGTGCCCGGGCTGGAAAACTCGACCTGCGAGAACATCGCGGTCTACGTCTGGCGCGCGCTGCGGCCGCGCATCGCGGCGCTGTCGGCGGTGACGGTCTGGGAAACGTACGACAGCAAGTGCGTCTACCGGGGCGGATGATCCCGCCCGCAAAAACGCCCGGCGCGCTGCGCGTGCTGACCCTGAACCTGTGGGGCGAGAACGGTTCGTGGCAGGGACGCATCGGCCTGCTGCTGGACCGGCTGGCCGCGCTCGCGCCCGACGTCATCGGCCTGCAGGAGGTGCGCGAGGTACCGGGGCGCGTGCCCAACCAGGCGGCGGAGATCGCGGGCCGGTTCGGCTGGAACCACGTGTTCGCGCCGTCGACCGCGTGGGGCGGCGGCCACGAGGGCCTCGCGATCGTTTCGCGTTTTCCGATCGGCGCGCACGAGGCGCAACCCCTTCCGCACAGCACCGAGACGGAAGGCCGCATCATCCTGTCGGCGCGCATCGACGCGGGCGCGCCTTTCGCCTCGCCGGTCTGGGTTCACACGACGCACCTGTCATTTCGTGAGACGGAAGGCCGCAAGCGCGAGGACCAGGTGCTGTTCATCGATAAGGTGGTCGCCGCGCACGCGAACGACAACGTTCAGGTCGTGATGGGCGACTTCAACACGCCGCCGGACAGCGACGAGCTCCGCTGGCTGACGGGCATGACGACGCTCGACGGGCGGCGCGTCGCGTACCAGGACACCTGGGCGCGATCCAACGCGATCGGCAGCGGCGGCGGCAGCCTCGCTGGCGTCACCTGGGCGAGCCTGAATCCGTACGTCGGCCTGATGCACTGGCTGCGCCCGGATCGGCGCCTGGACTACATCTTCACGACGCAGGTGAGGCGCGACCGGCGCGGCACCGTGCACGGCGCGTGGGTCGTGCTGGACGAGCCGGGCGAGACCGCGGCGGGCGAGCGCGTGTTCGTGTCGGACCACTTCGGCGTCGTCGCCGACGTGCAGATGGTCGCGGAGCCGGCGCATGCGGCGCCCTGACCGCGGCGGGATGTTCCTGCTCGCGCACGTGACCGACCCGCATTTCCGCGGGTTCGCGGGCGCGGGCCCGACGGACTTCCTGAACAAGCGGGCGCTCGGCACCTTGAACCTGATCGTCAACCGGACGCGCAAGCACAAGATGCAGCTGCTCGAGGCGCTGCGCGTGGACATGCGCGCGCAGGCGCCCGATCACCTGGCGCTGACGGGCGATCTGTCGAACGTGTCGCTGCCGGGCGAGTGGCGCGCGGCGCTGGCGTGGATCGACACCTGCGGGCTCGAGGCGGGGGCGATCAGCGTCATCCCCGGGAACCACGACGCCTATATCGAACCGGTGGTCGCGTCGCGCGACTTCGAGAAGCTGTTCGCCGCGTACATGACCGATGATCTGGCGCCGGCGGCCGCGCCGGTCGACCGGCCCGACTATCCGTACGTGCAGCTTCGCGAGGGCGTCGCGTTCGTCGGCGTGTCCAGCTCGGTGGCGACCGGCGACTCGGGCGCCTGGGGACGGGTCGGCGAGGCGCAGCTCGCGCGGCTGGAGGCGGCGCTGGCGGCGCCGGAGCTGGCCGGCAAGACGCGCGTGCTGCTGATTCACCATCCGCCGGTGCGGCAGAAGCACGGGGAGGAACGCAACCTGCGGGATCGGGCCGCGCTGGCGGCCGTGCTCGCGCGTGTCGGCGCCGACCTGGTCCTGCACGGACACGACCATCAGGACGAGCACACCCAGCTCCCCGGTCCGGGCGGAAAGATGATCCCGATCATCGGCGGCGGCTCGGCGTCGTACACCGGCGGCGCCGAGAAGCGCTCGCGCTACAACCTCTTCGAGATCGCGGGCGGCCACATCACCTTGATCACGCGCGCCCACGACGAGGCGTCCGACGCGTTCAAGGAAGTGCGCCGCGAGGCGCTCGCTTAGGCCCGGACCCCTCACCCTTACCCTCTCCCCGCTTCGCGGGGCGAGGGCAAACAGCTTCAACGGATCGCAGCTCGATCACGTCCCCCTCTCCCGCTTGCGGGAGAGGGTCGGGGTGATGGCAAGCCTTGCGAGCGCGAGCGCCCAGCGCGTCGATCACGCGTCGATCCGGACGGCGGCGTAGCCGACGACGCGGCCGCGATCGCCGCCCGCGTCCGCGCTGGTCGCGTAGCCGACGACGGTCGCGCGCGTCGCGCCGAGAGCGCGCGCGGCGATCAACGCCACGGTCGCCGGGATGTACCCGCACATCGTGATGCCGTGGGCGCGCACGGTGTCGTAGAGACCGCGCGGATCGGCCGCGCCCAGCGGCGCCAGCGCCAGGCGATCGACCGCGCGCGCCTCGGCGTCCTGCAGGTAGTGGCTCATGTCGGACGACGCGACGATCAGCGTCGGTCCTTCGGCGCGCTGGACCGCCCGCGCGATCGCCGCGCCCAGCGCCTCGCACTCCTTGAAGGAGAGACCGCCGAGCACGATCGCCGCCAGCCGCAGCTTCGGCTGGCGCACGGCGATCAGCGGCAGCAGCACCTCGATCGCGTGCTCGTCCTCGTGCGCGTCGCGGTCGGCGCGCAGGGCGGGGGCCTCGGCGAGCAGCGACGCGACGAACGGCGCGTCGATAGGCACGTCCAGCCCGGGGAGCTGCCAGGTCGACGCGGCATCGTCTGCGGACCAGACGGAGACGCGCGGGCCGTTGCCCGTGTGGTTGGGCGCGATCACCAGGACGCGTTCGGGGACTGCGACGCCCGCGAACAGCCTGCCCGCGAGCGCGCCGGAGTACATCCAGCCCGCGTGCGGCGACACGACCGCGATCGCAGGCGAGGGCAGGGCGCTGCCCGTGACCAGCGCCGCCGCCTCGGCCGCGACGGCGGCGGCCGAGCGCGGATAGAACGTTCCTGCGACCGCCGGCTGTCTGTGCACGACGAAGAACCTAACCCTTGTTCTGGTCGGGACGGACGACCTGCGGCTTCGTCGCGGCGGCTTCGTCGCGCTTCCTGTCTTTCTCCTTCTCTTCCGGCAGCGGCATCAGCTCGGCGATCGTGACGCCTGCGATGCGCCGGCGCCGCCCGTCCTCCAGCTCGCCGACCAGCTTGGCGAACACGGGCGACGTCGCCCCGTGCGCGATCTCGATGTCGCTCGACCGAAAGGCCGACAGCACCTCGTCCAGGTAGATCGCCGCCGCCGGACGCGCCGGGATATAGCCGTTGATGTCGCCGCGCACCTCGCCGATGAGGCCCCGCTGCTTCAGCCGCGCGACCACGCGCTCGACGTTGTCGGGCGTCAGGCCGAACTCGGTCACCAGCCGTTCCTTGGGATGGCCCGCTCCGCCCGTCGCGTGCGTCGCCGCGACCGCCGCCAGCAGCTGGGCCGCGAGCAGGCCGTTGATCGGTTCGTCGTCGCGCCGCCGCCGATCCTCGGCTTCCAGCAGCCGAAGGTTCTGCAGCGAGTGCGCGATCTCCGCCCCCAGCAGCACCAGCAACCAAGACGTGTACATCCAGACCAGCACCAGCGGCACCAGGCCGAGCGGGCCGTACACGCTGCTGTAGCTCTTCATCATGATGCGCACGGCGAACGTCACGAACGCCAGCTTCGTCATCTCCAGCAGGAACGCCGTGACGACGCCGCCCAGGATCGCCGCGCCCCAGTTGACGTTGGCGCGCGGCAGCAGCTTGTTCATGAACGTCAGCGCCAGCAGCTGGATCAGCGCCGACGTGATGAAGCGCGACACGCTGCCCGACTCGATGAGGCGCCCAGACCAGTACAGCGAGAACGCCGCCGCCGACGGCAGCAGCGTGACCATCGCGTAGAAGGTCAGGAACTTCCCGATCAGCGTGCGCCGCTCGCCGACGCGCCAGATGTCGTTGAAGATCTTCTCGACGTAGCTGTACAGCGAGTAGCAGGTGACCAGCGTGAACAGCAGCCCGCCGCCCCCCAGCGCGCCGATGCTGACCTTGCCCGAGAACTCGCGGATCCGATCGGTGACGTCGGACATCTGCGGGAAGATGTGCTCCGACACGAACTGGGAGAGACGCGACTCGGCGTCCAGCGAGCCGAACGCGCGCAGCAGGCTGAACGCGATCGCCGTGACCGGCACCAGCGACAGCGCGGTCTGGAACGCCAGCGCGGCCGCCTGCTGCGGGCACTTGTCGCGCGCCCACTGGCCCAGGATGCTGCGCGACAGGCGATAGATGAAGATCGCGGCGCGCGCGCGGTTCGAGATCTGCGCCGCCGCACCCGCCGTGTACGGGTTGCTCTCAAGGAAGACACGAAACTGTCTCAGCGTCTGCCGCATGCGGTCAGCTCGGTGGCGGTGCGCTCATCAGTAGACCGCGCCCGTGACCCGTCGCGCAAGGTATCGGACACCTAACGCGCATCATGAGGTCGTTTTTCGGCGCGGCCGGAATTGCGTGTGTCTGCGCCTACATGTCGCTCGGCTGCGCGGCCGTCGAGACGTCGGCCACGGCCGGCCGGGGCGGCTCATCGGTGGGCGCGGCGGGCAGCGGCGGCGGCCCCATCAACATCGGTGGCTTCGGCGGCAGCACGCAGTCGGGTAGCTGCGTGAACCTGCAGTGCCAGCAGGACAACTGCGCGCGCGGCGGCTGCACGCAGATGCCGTGCGCGAACGGCGCGAAGACCACCGTCAGCGGCGTCGTCTACGACCCGGCCGGCAAGACGCCGCTTTACAACGTCGTCGTCTATGTGCCGAACGAGCCGCTCGCAGACATCCCGACCGGCGCGACGTGCGACACCTGCTCGTCGCCGTACTCGGGGCGCCCGATCGCCGCCGCACTGACCGATTCGGCCGGGCGTTTCTCCGTCGAGCACGTTCCTGTCGGCGACAACGTCCCGCTGGTGATCCAGATCGGGAAGTGGCGGCGCGCCGTCACGATCCCGTCGGTGGCGGCGTGTACGGACACGCCGGTCGAGGCGTCGCTGACCCACCTGCCGCGCAACAGGAGCGAAGGCCACATCCCGCGGATCGCGATCGCGAACGGCGGTTCGGACGCGCTGAACTGCTTGCTGAAGAAGATCGGCGTGGAGACCGGAGAGTTCACGTCCGAATCGAGCGTTGGCCGTGTCAACCAGTACGCGGGCCTCAACGCGCCGACGACGAACGCGGACGGAACGACGCTGACCGGCACGTCGACGCTGTGGGGCAACGCCGCCGGGATGAAGGCGTACGACATCATGCTGCTGTCGTGCGAGGGCGACGACAACGGCGGCGCGGGCGCGGCGCCGATGACGATGCGGCAGGCGGTGAAGGACTTCGCGGACGCGGGCGGCCGCGTGTTCGGATCGCACTGGCACAACGCCTGGGTGTTCAACGGGCCGGCGCCGTGGCCGACGGTCGCGAAGCATTCGTCGGGGGCGCACGGCTTCACCAGCGACATCACCGTCCCGATCGTGACGACGTTCCCGAAGGGGAAGGCGTTCGCCGAGTGGATGGTGAACGTCAACGGCTCGACGACGCTGGGCGAGCTGGTGATCCACGGCGCCGAGCACAGCGTCGATTCGACCAACGCGGGCGCGCAGAGCTGGATCGCCGGCACCGACGCGCAGAACGGCAAGCCGATGGTCCAGTACTTCTCGTTCAACGCGCCCGTCGAGGTCGCGCCCGAACAGCAATGCGGCCGGGTCGTGATGAGCGACCTCCACGTCTCCGCGTCGGCGGCCGCGGGCTCGCCCTCGGATTCCGGTAAGCAACCGTTCCCGAACGGCTGCGTGACGACCGATCTGACGCCGCAAGAAAAGGCGCTCGAATTCATGCTCTTCGACCTGTCGTCCTGCGTAATGCCCGACGACAAGCCCCCGTCCACCCCCGACGTCGGCTACATCGAGCAGTAGCTCCGATCCCCTCGCCCCGCGAAGCGGGGAGAGGGTTAGGGTGAGGGGCCGGCGTCTTCTACGCGAGCGCCTTCAAGATGGCCGCGAACGCCGCCGGCGTCCTGACCGTATCGCGGTGGCGGGTGACGGCGATGCGGACGACCTCCGCGTCGGCGCCGGTCCAGGCGGAGGCCTGCTCGACGGTCAGCGCGCCGTCTCCGTCGGTGATCGCCGCGGGCGGGATGCCGGCGAGACGGCCCTCGCCGGGCAGGTACGCCTCACCCTTGCGAACGACGATCGCGATCTGGGTGGGAATGCCCGTGCCGCAGATGCAAATCAGCCGGCGCGGCGCTGCCGCGGCATCCATGATTCGCCACGTCTCGCGCATGTCGGCCAGTCGCTTCGTCATGACGTCGATCCACACGCGATCGTCGGGGTGGCGCCGGAACACGGACATGCGCAGGCGGCGCCAGGTGGCGAGATCGTAGAGGTCGTTGTCGCCTTCGGCGCCGCTCACCGCGCCGGCCGTGTCGCCCTCGACGACGAACTTCGCCTGCGCGGGCGACGGGATCGCCTGCAGCGCGCCGGGGCACGCCATGAACTGCTCGGGCGGAACCGTGCGCCCCAGCGGCGCGAACTGAAACCCGCGATCGAGGCATGCCAGGGTTTCGACGGCGCCGCCGTGCGGCCCGCCCGACGTGACCACGCGCTCGACCGGCAGCGCGCGGTCCGCTGCGAAGGCGGCGCGAATCATCGGACCGCCGTTGGACAGGCCGAGCATGTCGATCGTGCTGCCGGTGCGCTCCGCGATCCGCCGCACCTCCGTTGCCAGCGCCGCGCCGAGATCGACGATGCGCAGCCGCCAGTCGTACGCGAAGTAGTGCAGCGTCTCGTCGACGCGATAGCCGCCGCCGCACAGCGCGCGCTCGAGCGACAGCATCAGGTCGTAGTCGTAGATGCGGGGGATGATCGGGATGATGCGGACGATCGCGCCCGGCCGGCCGCGCAGGCCCTCCAGCGTCGCGATCGGGGGACCGCCGTAGAGATTTCGCAGCCGTCCCCAGACATGCCCTTGCTGCTCGTCGACGATCTCCGTCTGGAAGAGGCCGGGAACGACGAGCAGCGGGCGCAAGCGGACGGGGCTCCTTGGAGAGGAAGGTACCAGATCGGATCTTCGGCGCCGTCGGGGTGAACCTTGACCCTCAGCCTTTCTTGGCTCGCGTGGGAGCCGCGCGTGACCGTGTGCCCGAAATCTGGAATCGCGTCACGGACGATCCGGAGAGCGCGAAATGAATCGTCAAGCCCGTGACGCGCCGTGCGGGCAACGAACCTGGGAGGCGCGAAGTCCTTCATCGAAAGGTGGCGCGCCTCAGACATTGGGCCTTCCGGCCGCACTTGTGTTGGTCGTAGTCTAGCGACCGTTGACGGTGGCAGGGACTCATGGTGCTTGCAATTTGTTCGGACGAACGTCGATTCGCGGCATCGGGACAAGTCTGACGATCACCGATCGTTGTGGCGAGTGAAGGGCGACGGGCGCGGTGGACGAAGGTAGCGACAACGGCAACGACCCCGAGACCGAGACCAGCTGGACCGAGCTGGAAGACATGCGCCCTGACATGGCCGAGGCGCTTCCGATCCGACACGGGATGGTGCTGGGCGGCCGCTACACGATCGAGAAGGTGCTGGGCCGCGGCGGTTGCGGCGTCGTGGTGCGCGCGCACGATCGCGATCTGAAGGAAGCCGTCGCGATCAAGATCGTCCGCGCCGAGCTGGCCGGCGAGCCGGTGTGGGCGGCGCGCCTCGCCCGCGAGGTGAAGCTGGCCCGCCAGATCCAGCACCCGCACGTGTGCCGCGTCTTCGACTTCCAGCACGCCGACGGGCGCGTGTTCCTGGTGATGGAGCTCGCGAAGGGCACGCTGCGCGAGGAGATCCGCACGGGCGTCATGACCGCGCGCCCGCTGGCCGAGCGGATCGCCGACGCGCGCGCGGTCGCATCGGCGCTGTCCGCGATTCACAAGGCGGGGATCGTGCACCGCGATCTCACGCCTCAGAACCTGCTGCGCATGCCAGACGGGCGCGTCGTCGTGACCGACTTCGGTCTGGCCACTGACGCCCACGACGGCGCGAGCACCGTGCACGGCGGCACCGTCTCGTACATGGCGCCCGAGCTGCTGCGCGGCGGGCACTCCAGCGTCGCGTCCGACGTCTGGGCGCTGGGCGTCGTCATGCACGAGATCGTCTTCGGTGTGAAGCCACGCTGGGGCGAAGGGCCCGCGCCCGAGATCCTGCCGCCCGACCTCGGGCGCAAGCTGACCTTCGAGGAAGACCTGGTCTTCCAGGCCTGCCGCGCTTGTACGGTCCACGATCCCGCGCGCCGCCTGCAATGCCCGATCGAGGCGGCACGCCGGCTGACCGAGCGCGCCGGCCGCCGCGCGCCGCGGCTGGGTGTACGCAAGCGCGCCGTCGTCGTCGCGGGCGTCGCGGCGATTGTGATGGCAGGAGCGGCGGCGATCGCCGTCTCGATGGGCGGTGGGCCCAATCGGAGACGCGAGGTGGCCGCTGCGGTCGCGGCCCGGCCATCGCCCATGTTGATCCCGGCCGGCCCGCCCGCGGACTGGTCCGAGCTGTCCGCCGTCCTGGTCGAGGTCCCCGAGCGGATCCTCTGCGCGCGCCTGCTGCCTGACCAGCGCACGATCCGGTTCGTATGGGGAACGCCGCCCCATGCCGAGGAGATCGACACGCTCACGCGGGTGCGGCGACCCGCGCCGATCGTCCCGGTGGCCTACGCCGAAGGCTGCCCCGACGTGTCGCCCGACGGGAAGCGCCTGCTGTACCAGGGCTACGTGCCCGACGGACGTGCGTTCGCGTTTCTGTCGCAGCGTCCGGACGGTCGCGACGCCGTGCCGGTCGTGCAGACGGCCGAGCCGTCGATGGCGTCCGAGCCGACCTGGCTCGCCGAAAGCGACGCGTTCTCGTACGACGTCGACGCCAA
>Ga0070683_100002641_pt1 | contig 14327 bp, 12 predicted proteins | sample KBSC713LmetaG_FD_64662 | JGI IMG/M metagenome (GOLD analysis project Ga0070683, IMG submission 64662) | Corn rhizosphere microbial communities from Kellogg Biological Station, Michigan, USA - KBS C7.1-3L metaG | ecosystem: Host-associated > Plants > Roots > Rhizosphere ...
CGCCGATGCTCTCGCGCGGGCGCGCGACCATCGGGCCGACCGCCAGCGACGAGACGGGGGCGGGCGCGTTCGGGATCAGCGCCGCCAGGCCACGGCCCAGCGCCTTTCGCTTCGGGGCGCTCATCCCGCGTCCACCGCCGCGGCCGTTCCGTTCGGCTGCCGCACCAGGAACTCGCGCGCGAGATCCAGGTAGCTGCGCGCGCCCTTCGACGCCACGTCGTAGAGCAGGATCGGCTTCCCGAACGACGGCGCCTCGGAGAGGCGTACGTTGCGCGGGACGGTCGTGTCGTAGACCTTGCCCTCGAAGTGCGAACGCACCTCGCTGGTCACCTGCTGCGTCAGGTTCTGGCGGGGATCGACCATGCACAGGACGATGCCCTCGATGTCGAGGCCCGGGTTCAGCGACTCGGACACGAGGCGGATCGTGTTCTGCAGATCGGACAGCCCCTCCAGCGCGTAGTACTCGCACTGCATCGGCACCAGCACGGCATCCGCGGCGGTGAGGGCGTTCAACGTCAGCAGCCCCAGCGACGGCGGCGTGTCGACGATGACGTAGTCGTAACGTTCCGCCGCCTCGCGCAACGGCGCGCGCAGGCGCCGCTCGCGGTTCTCGATCGTCACCAGCTCGATCTCCGCGCCCGCAAGGTCGGCGTTCGCGGGGATCAGGTCCAGGGTGGGCAGCTCTGTCGTGCGGGTGACGTCGCCGAGCGTGGCGCCGCCGATCAGCAGGTCGTAGATGCTGCCCTGGTCGGTGTTGCCGCGCTGGTGGCCGAGACCCGAGCTGGCGTTTCCCTGCGGGTCGACGTCGACCAGCAAGACACGCTTCTCGGCGGCAGCCAGCGACGCGGCGAGGTTCACCGCCGTGGTGGTCTTTCCCACGCCGCCCTTCTGATTCGCTACCGCAATGACCCTTCCCATGAAAATCCGGGTGGTTCCGTTGGTAACACGCCTCGCGTGGGGGGCTCAACCGAGTTCAGCGAAGTTCGGCGAATCCCCGCTTGATGGTCTGCCAAGTCCTTGGATTAGCGAAAAATTTGACGGCATGTGTGGGTAGGTAATATTTACACCTACATGTCGGCAACATCGTCCATCAAGCCGGCAAAAAGGAGGACGCCCATGTCACGTTTCGTCGATCAGAGGACTTACCGGACCTTCGAGGAGTTCGAACGTGAGGAGCTGCGCCGCGACGGATACTTCGCTTCCGTCGACGAGATGATCGATGACATGTTCGCCGGTGAGCTGGACTTCAGCGACGGCGAGAGCCGCCGCGGCCGCAAGGGCGACGACGAAGAGGAGTAGCGCGAGCAGGGTGGACACCGCTGCGACTCGATCGCGTGAGGGAGCCGAAGGCTTCGCCCGAGCGAGCTCATCGCGGGGGGCACGGGACCCTTTGAGGGTCCCGTCGTTCAATCGCGTGAGGGAGGCGAGGGCTTCGCCCGAGCGAGCTCATCGCGGGAGGCGCGGGACCCTTTGAGGGTCCCGTACTTCAACTGACGCACCACGCGTCCCGGGGCCACTTGTGGTAAACCGCCCGAATGGCGCAAAACGATTCGTCTTCGCGTAGTCCCGCCTGGATCGCGACCGTTTGGCCGCTCCTGACCGGGCTCGCGATCGGGTTTCTGGTCGGGCGGGAGGTTGGCAACAACCGTGGCGGTGGCGGCGAGACCGCCGACGTCGCGGGCAGCAAGGCGCCGGCCGCCGCGAAGATGCCGGCCAAGGTTTACAAGTCGGAGACCGAATTTCCCGAAGGCTGGACCAAGTCGGCTGACCTCGCTTCGGTCACGACGGTGAGCCTGACGGATCTGACGCCGGCGCAGAAGACGACGGTGATGCAGGCGCTGAACGAGCGCGACTGCGAGTGCGGCTGCGGCATGGGCAAGATCGCCGGCTGCATCAAGAAGGACCCGAACTGCCCGCGCAGCCCCAACCTGGCGCGCGCCGCCATCGACCTGGTGAAGCAGGGCAAGGGCATCGGTGAGATCCTCGCCGCCATCGACGACAAGCAGAAGCCGTCGGGCGGATCGCCGTCGCCCAGCGCCGCGGCGCCGGCAGGCGGCTCGAAGAAGGTCGAGCCTTTCGCGCACAACCTGCGTCGCGGCGCCGGCGCCACGAAGGTCACGATCGTCGAGTTCAGCGACTTTCAGTGTCCCTTCTGCAAGCGGTCCGAACCGACCGTCAAGGGCGTGCTGGACAAGTACGGCAAGGACGTTTCGCTGGTGTGGATGAACCAGCCGCTGCCGTTCCACGACCACGCGATGGACGCCGCGACCGCGTTCCAGGCCGCCGCGCGCCAGGACAAGGACAAGGCGTGGAAGCTGCACGACAAGATGTACGAGAACAACACGGCGCTCGCGCGCGCCGACATCGAGAAGTACGCGGGCGAGGTCGGCCTCAACGCCGGCAAGTTCAAGAAGGATTGGGACGACCCCAAGATCAAGGCCGAGGTCGAGCAGGACCAGAAGGCCGGGAACGCCGCGGGCGCCAACGGGACGCCGACCTTCTTCATCAACGGCCGCGAGCTGGTCGGCGCGCAGCCGGCCGACGCGTTCGAGAAGCTGATCGACGAGGAGATCAAGAAGGCCGATGAGCTGATCAAGGGCGGGACGCCCCTCAAGGACGTCTACAAGAAGCGCATGGAGTCGGCGGCGCTGGCCCCCGCCCCGGCGGCGGCGCCGGCCGCGCCCGAGGGCAAGCAGAACGTGAAGATCGGGGACGCCCCCGTGAAGGGTCCGGCGAGCGCGAAGGTCACGGTCGTCGCGTTCAGCGACTTCCAGTGCCCGTTCTGCTCGCGCGCGGTCCCGGTGATGAAGCAGATCGAAGATGAGTACAAGGGTAAGGTGAAGATCGCCTTCAAGCAGCTGCCGCTGCCGTTCCACGACAAGGCGCACCTGGCGGCGGAGGCGGCGCTGGCCGCGAACGAGCAGGGCAAGTTCTGGCAGATGCACGACAAGCTCTTCGCGAATCAGCAGGCGCTCGATCGGCCGTCGCTGGAGAAGTACGCGGAAGAGCTCGGCCTCAACATGACGAAGTTCAAGGCGGCGCTCGACTCCGGCAAGTTCAAGGACAAGGTCGACGCCGACGCCAAGGAGGGCGCGGCGGTCGGCGCCACCGGCACGCCGACGTTCTTCATCAACGGCACGAAGGTCGTCGGTGCTCAGCCGTTCGAACAGTTCAAGACCGTCATCGACACCGAGCTGAAGGCGAAGGGCTAGCCCGCTTCAGAAATCGAGCGTGTCCAGCGGCGTCGATCCTTCAGGTTCGAGCCGCCGCCGGATGTCTTCGTCGGCTTCGAGGTCGCGCAGCGGCGCCTCGGGGGCGAGCTCGGGGAGCAGGGCGCGGATCCCCACCAGGGGCCGCGCCCGGGGAAGCGGGAAGCGCGACGGCAACTTCGCCAGGGCAGCGGGATCGGCCGGCGAGCGTTTGACCAGCTGGAGCATTCCACCGTAGACGACCGTCCGATCAGCCGCCGCCTGGGCGGCTGCGAGGTCTGTCCGGCGTCGATTCACCGACCGAACGAGCGGGCGCATGCCGAGCGCCCACGCCCAGAACGCCACCGCGGCGAGACCGATCTTGAGCCACAGGAATCGGCCCGCGCGCAGGATGGGCGCGAAGCAGTCCCTCGTGACGATCGTTCCGTCGGGGCGGCGGTGAAGGCGCACGCAGGGCAGGCGGCGCCCTTCGTGTCGAGCGATGAGCGCCGCGAGATCGCCCGTCGTCATCGCCACGCTGTCGTAGACCGGCCGCTCGCACGTCTCGCAGAAGCGCGCACGCCCGGCGCGGTCGATGCGCGTCATCAGGTTCCAGTCGACCCGACACGGTATAGGGATAACGACCTGCGGAAGCGACCGGCGGCGCATACCGATCGAAGGACCACCGGAACCGCTGCAGGTTCCGAGGTAACTAGAAGCGCTGGGTCGGGACGTCGGGGCGGGGCCGGCGCAGGATCTGGCCGCCCACGCCCCAGATCAACCGGATCTCGTCGCTCGACACCTTGCCCTGGTACACGTCGAGCCGGCGCTTGCCGTTGTCGCACGCGCTGGGTGACAGCACCTCGTACGAGCTCTCGATGATGCGAACTTCGTCGCCGCTGATGTCGCCGCTGAACTGATAGCGCGTCGCAATCTGGAACTCGAGCGCCATGCTGCACCGATACGCGTGGCCGTCCGTCGACACCTGGTGGACGATGCGGTCGTAGTACCCGGAGATCTTCGAGCCGTTCTGCTCGACGTGCCACTCCTCGCGTTCCTGCTTTTGATCGCCGCCCGGCACGCTGCCCTGGTGTTCCCACACCCACATCCCGCTGACGTCGGCGTTCGCGATGCCCGGCGTGACCGGCAGCGGCGCGATCGACACCGTCCGGCCCGCGGTCGTCGTCGGACTCTCGGCGCCGCGCGCCGGAACGGTCGGCGTCGTCTCCGCGGCGGCCAGGCGTCCCGCAGGCATCATCGCGGTCGCGCCCGCGTGGATACGATAAAGACGCGTCTGCTGGCGCCCGCTGACCAGCGTCAGGACGTCGCCGTCCAGCAAGCCGCGGTATCGCGCGAGCTGGCGCATCCCCGGATCGCACCGATTCGCCGTCTGATTCTCGGCCTGTCCCAGCTCCTGAATCTCGATGGCGCCGGCCTGTACGTGGCCCGCGACCTCGAAGCGCTGCAGCGCGGAGAACTGCGGCTGACGGCTGCAGACGTACGGGCGCCCGTCACCGGAGACGTACGTGAGCGCGGCGATGTAGTAACCGCGGATGGCGCTGCCCGACTGCGACAGGTGCCACTCCTGTTTCTCGATCTTCACATCGCCCGCTGCGACGCCTTCGTCGATCGTCCCCGACGTGACCGCGTCCCAGACGCCCGACACCTGCGGACCCGCCGCGGATGAGCCCGCGTTGGCCGTTCCCTGCCGGCGAGCGGCGCATCCCGCGACGCATCCGATTGACGCCATCACGAGAGCAACCCTGAGAGAACCGACCAAGCCAGAACGCATCCGGACGAAAACCTCCCGGCGCTGTCACCTTCGAGTCTACACGATCAAACTAGGTTCCGACGCGCGCCGCGCAACGCCGAATCGAGCGTCGCACGCCGGGATGTCTCCTTTCGTCAATCGGACGATGTCGACGACTGGTTGAGGACGGCGGCGCTCGCCGCCTCCCACTCCGCCATCCGCCTGGTGAGCAGGGCGTCGAGCTCGCGTTCCCGGTCGGCCAACGTGTGCAGCTTCTGCCAGTCCCCGCCGTGATCTCCGCCAAGTTCCGCGCGCACAGCGGCCAGCTCCGCTTCCAGCTTGCTTACATCCGCCTCCAGTGTCTCCACACGGCGCGCCAGGCGCCGGCGCTCGCGTTCGCGATCCTTGTCGGCGTCACGCGACGCGGCGGCGGCGGAAGGTGGCCTGGCGACCGGCTTCGGCGCAGGCGCGACGATCGTCTCGGCCCGCTTCGCCTCGTGGGCGCGGCGGCGCCAGTCGCTGTAGTTGCCGACGTGCGCCTCCAGCCGGTCGCCGTCGATCACGAACAGCCGATTGCACACGCGGTCGAGGAAGTAGCGATCGTGGCTGATGACGATCAACGTCCCTTCGTAACCACCCAGCGCGTCTTCCAGCGTCTCGCGCGCCGGGATGTCCAGGTGGTTGGTCGGCTCGTCGAGCACCAGCACGTTGCGCGGGAACAGCATGATCTTTCCCATCGCGAGGCGGCTTCGCTCGCCGCCGGACAGCCCGCGCACGGTGCGGAACGGGTCGTCACCGAAGAAGCGGAACTTGGCGAGGTACTGGCGAATGACCTCCGGCGAGAGGTCGGCGCGCACCGAGCGGATCTCGTCGATCAGCGACAGGTCCTCGTTCAGTGAGCCCAGCTTCTGATCGAAGTAGCCGATGCGGACGCCCGTGCCGATCTCGACCTTGCCGGCGATCGGCGGCAGCTCGCCGATCAGCGTCTTCAGCAGCGTCGACTTGCCGCTGCCGTTCGGGCCGACGATTCCGACCTTGTCACCGCGATAGATGTTGGCGGTCACGTCGCGCAAGATCGCCGGCGCATCCTTGTAGCCGACGGTCAGCTTCGGCGCGCGGATCGTCTCCTTGCTCCCGAGATCGCCGCCGGTCTGGAACGAGAGGGCGATCTTGCCGGCGTGCTCCCATTCGTCGTCGGGGCGCTCGAGCCGGTCCAGCTTCTCGAGCATCTTGCGCCGGCTCTGCGCCTGCTTCGTCTTCTGGCCCGCGAGGTTCCGCCGGATGAAGTCCTCGGTCTTCTCGACGTGCTCCTTCTGCCGTTCGTAGGCGGCGCGCGCGCGTTCGAGGCGCGCGTCGCGCTCGACGACGTACTTGTCGTAGGGGAACGGGTAGCGGACGAACTTCCCGTCTTCCAGGTCGATGATCTCGCGGCAGACGGCGCGGATGAAGGCGCGGTCGTGCGACACGAGCAGGAACGCGCCGGTGTACTCGGCGAGGAAACTCTCGAGGCGTTCGATCGCCGCGAGATCCAGGTGGTTGGTCGGCTCGTCGAGCAGAAGGAGGTCCGGCTTCTGCACCAGCACCTTCGCGAGCTCGAGCCGGCCGCGCTCGCCGCCTGACAGCGTCTCGACGGAACGCGCGAGGTCCGACTCGGCGAAGCCGACGTCGGTCATCAGCCGCTTGACCCGCGACTCCAGGTCGTAGCCGCCCTGGTGCTGGTAGCGCTCCTGCATCTCGCCGTAGCGCGCGAGGGTCGCCGCGTCGCCCGTGTGCAGCTGCGCCTCCGTCGCGATGAGCTGCTCATGAAGCCGCCGCAGATCCGCGAACGGCTCGAGCAACGCGTCGAGCAACGTGCCCGCGCCCGACAGCTCCTGCGACTGGCGCAGGTAGGCCACCGACGCGCGTCCGAGGATGCGCACGTCGCCCGCGTCCAGCTGCATGTCGCCCGCGAGCAGGCGCAATACGGTCGACTTTCCGGCGCCGTTCGGCGCCAGCAGCGCCATTCGGTCGCCGGGGCGGATCAGAAGGGAGGCACCGTCGAGGATCTCGGTGCCCGGATACGCGAACGTCGCGTCTGAAAATTGCGCCAAAGACATCGTTGTCGCGGAGGCGTAGTTGTAATAGAACACGAGCCGCCGTCTAGGCGACAAACACGTGCCATGAAAGAGTATTTGCTGACTGCAGGCCCGACTCCGGTCCCGGAAAGGGTCCTGCAGGCGATGGCGCGACCCATGCTGTACCACCGCTCGCCTCCGTTCACGGAGTGCCTGCGCGAGGTGCAAGACGGGCTGCGCTGGCTGCTGCAGACCAAGCAGCTTCCGATGTTGATGGCGGGGTCCGGCACTGTGGGGATGGACGCCGCGGTCTGCAACTTCCTGCGGACGGGCGACAAGGCGATCGTCATTCGCGGCGGCAAGTTCGGCGAGCGCTGGGGCAAGATCTGCCAGGCCTACGGCATCGAGTGCGTGTTCATCGACGTCGAGTGGGGCAAGGGCGTCGACCCGAAGGCGGTCGCCAAGGCGCTGGACGAAAACCCAGGCGTGCGCGCGGTCTACGCGACCGCCTCCGAGACGTCGACGGCGACCAGGCACGACGTCGCCGAGGTCGCCAAGGTGGTGAAGGCGAAGGAAGACGTCATCATCTGCGTCGACGCGATCACGGCTGTCGGCGTGTACGACGTGCCCGTCGACGAGTGGGCGCTGGACGTCGTCGTGGTCGGGTCACAGAAGGCGTTGATGCTGCCGCCGGGCCTGGCGGTCGTCGCGGTGTCCGACAAGGCCTGGAAGGCGAACGAGCGCGCGAACCTGCCGCGCTTCTACCTGGACCTGCTGCGTGAGCGAAAGAGTCAGGAGAAGGGCGAGACCGCCTTCACGCCCGCGGTGTCGCTGGTGGTCGGCCTGCGCGAATCGCTGCGCATGCTCAAGGAAGAGACGCTGGCGGGCGTGTGGCTGCGGCACGAGCGCCTGGCCAAGGCGACGCGCGCGGCCTCGGGCGGGCTGGGGCTCGAGCTGTTTTCGTCGTCGCCGGTCGACTCGGTGACGGGGTTTCGGATGCCGAATGGCATCGATGGCTCGGCGGTGGTCAAGCAGATGCGCACCCGGTACGGCATCACGATCGCGGGCGGGCAGGATCACCTGAAGGGGAAGATCATCCGCATCGCCCACCTCGGGTACATCAGCGAGTTCGACATCATCACTGCGATCTCGGGTTTAGAGATGACGCTGTCCGATCTCGGGTTCGGCATTCGGCCGGGCGCCGGGGTCGCGGCGGCACAAGCGACGTTCGCCGGGACCCGGCGGGCGTGAGTCACTAGAAGAGAAGAAGAGAGAAGGGAAGAGGAGCCATGTCCGAGCCGATTCGCGTTCTGATTGCCGATGACATGTCCAAGAAGGCCGTCGAGATCCTCACGGCTGCGGGATTCTCGGTCGACTTCAAGGTTGGGATGAAGCCGGAAGAGCTGGCGGCGGTCATCGGCGAGTACCACGGCGTCGGCGTGCGCTCGGCCAGCAAGATCAAGGCGGACACGCTCGCCAACCCGGGCAAGCTCAAGATCATCGGCCGCGCCGGCGTCGGCGTCGACAACATCGACGTCAAGGCCGCGACCGAGAAGGGCATCCTCGTCATCAACACGCCGCAGGGCAACGCGGCGGCCGCGGCCGAGCTGGCCATCGGCCTGATGTTCGCGCTCGCCCGCAAGATTCCGCAGGCCGCGGACACCATGCGCCACGGCATCTGGGAGAAGAAGAAGTTCATGGGCGTCGAGATCGCCGGCAAGACGCTGGGCGTGGTCGGCCTGGGCAACATCGGCCGTCAGGCGGCCGAGCGCGGCGTCGGCCTGAAGATGAACGTGATCGGCTTCGACCCGTTCCCGCCGAAGCAGCTGCCCGCCGGCGTGAAGCTGGTGACGTTCGACGAGCTGGTCGCGCAGTCGGACTTCATCACGCTGCACGTTCCGCTGGTCGCGGAGACGAAGAACCTGTTCAGCACGGCGACCTTCGCGAAGATGAAGAAGGGGTCGTACTTGATCAACTGCGCGCGCGGCGGCGTCGTCGACGAGGGCGCGGTGCTCGAGGCGCTGACCGCCGGGCAGCTGGCCGGCGCGGCGCTGGACGTGTTCGGGAAGGAGCCGCCGGAGCCGGCGCCGCTGTTCCAGCACGAGAACCTGATCGCGAGCCCCCACCTCGGCGCGTCCACGCGCGAGGCGCAGGAGAAGGTCGCGATCGAGCTGGCGGAAGTTTTCGTCGGCTTCCTCAAGGACGGCATCGTCCGCAACGCGGTCAAGTAAAGGACATCGCTCGGCCATGGCCGAGACTCCGATATTGAGACTGCCGACCGGTATGCGCGACCACGCGCCGGAGGCGGCGTCCGCGCGCCGGCGCATCGTCGACGGCCTGCTGACGACCTTCGAGCGGCACGGGTTCGCGCGCGTCATCACGCCCGCGTTCGAGTACGAAGATGTGCTCGCGCTCGGGCTGGGAGACGCGGCGCGCGCGGCGACCGTCCGCTTCGTCGAACCGAGCTCGGGCGAGGTCGTGGCGCTGCGCCCCGACATCACGCCGCAGATCGCGCGCCTGATCGCGACGCGCTATCGCGACGAGCAGGGGCCGGTGCGGCTGTGCTACGAGGGGACGGTCGTGCGCCTCGAACGTGGGGCGCGCGGCCAGCGCGAGCTCATGCAGGCGGGCGTCGAGGTGGCGGGCGTTCCGGGACCCGACGGCGACGCGGACGCGATCGCCCTCGCGGTCCAGGCGCTGGCCGCGGTCGGGCTGGCGCGGCCGACCGTCGATCTCGGCCACCTCGGGCTCGCGCGCGAGGTGCTGGCCGCGCTCGCGTTGCCGGACGCGGCGCTGGCCGAGGCGCGCCGCTGCATCGCCAAGCACGACGGCGCCGGGCTGGGCGACGTCCTGAAGCATGCGCGGGGTACGAAGGCGGCGATCGCGTTCGCGCGCCTGCTGCCCGAGCTCGCCGGTGCGCCCGACGTCCTGGACGCCGCGCGCGCGAAGGCGCCGAGCGGCGGCATCAAGCGCGCGCTCGCCGAGCTGGCGGCGATCGTCGCCGCCGTGCGCGCGCGCAAGCTGGACGCGCGCCTGCACGTCGACCTTGGCGAGGTGCGCGGCTTCGACTACTACACGGGCGTGCGCTTTCAGGCGTTCGTGACGGGCGCCGCCAGCGCGGTGCTGCAGGGGGGCCGTTACGACGGCCTGCTCGCGCGCTACGGACGCCCCAGCGCTGCCGTCGGCTTCGCTGTCGACGTCGACGCCGTGGCGGGTGCGCTGGAATCGAATTCATGAGCAAAGGAATGACCACATGGCCGTCGTAATCGTCGTCGGGGCGCAGTGGGGGGACGAAGGGAAGGGCAAGGTCGTCGATATGCTGACCGAGCGGGTGCGCTACGTCGTGCGCTGGGCGGGCGGCGCGAACGCCGGCCACACGCTCGTCGTCGACGGCAAGAAGTACGTGACGCGTCTGATCCCGTCAGGCGTTCTGCGCGCGGACGTCACCTGCGTCCTCGGCGAGGCGATGGTCGTCGATCCGACGGTGCTGGTCGACGAGGTGAGGGCGTTTCGCGCGCAGGGCTTCCTCGCGCGGCACGACAACCTGGTCGTCGCGGCGCGCGCGCACCTGACGCTGCCGCATCACCGCGAGATCGATCGCCTGCGCGACGAGCGCGCCGAGAATGCGATCGGCACCACGCGCAAGGGCATCGGCCCGACGTACGAGAGCAAGGCGGCGCGCACCGGCCTGCGCGTCGGCGACCTGCTGCACCCGGAGCGTTTTCGTGCCCACCTCGCGCGGCAGATCGACGCGCTGTCGCCGCTGCTGGCCGCGCTGGGCGGCGCCGTGCCCGACGCGACGGAGATCGCGGCGCACTACCTGGCGCTGGGCGAGGAGCTGCGCCCGTACATCGGCGACGCTTCGAAGCTGGTGAATCAGGCGATCGTGCGCGGCGAGAACGTGATGTTCGAAGGCGCGCAGGGCGTGCTGCTGGACATCGACCACGGCACGTACCCCTACGTGACGTCGTCGTCGGCGACGGCGGGCGGCGCGTGCGCCAGCCTCGGCGTGGGGCCGACCGCGATCGACACCGTCATGGGGATCGCGAAGGGCTACGCGACGCGCGTCGGTGGCGGTCCGTTCCCGACCGAGCTGCGCGACGCGACCGGCGATCTGCTCCGCAACCGCGGCAACGAATTCGGTTCGGTCACTGGCCGGCCGCGCCGCTGCGGCTGGCTCGACGTGCCCGCGCTGCGCCTCGCGATCCGCACCTCGGGGATCGAAGGACTCGCGCTGACGAAGCTCGACGTTCTTTCGGGGCTCGAGCATGTCCGGATCTGCACCGGCTACCGCGTGGGCAAGCAGACGCTGGATGAGATGCCGCTGGACCTCGATGAGCTGGCTGCGGCCGAGCCGATCTACGAAGACCTCGACGGCTGGCCGGCGGTGGGATTGTCGGATACACCGCCCTCCGCGACGAAGGCGGCGACGCGGTTCGTGGCGCGGGTCGGGGAGCTCGTCGGCCGCCCCGTGTGGGCGACGTCGTGGGGGGCCGGACGGTCGGAGACGATCCTGACGCTCGATCCCTTCGCCACTGACGCGACCGTTTGACGCTGCGCGATCCGCATCGACGTGGAGCGGCCCAGTGCGGGCTTAAGCAGCGGAATTCCGGGGGAATCCTCGCCGCCACGCTTGCACGCCGCGGCCACCTCAATATAATGGGCTTCCTGTTCCGGCCAGCGGCAGTGCGATCGCGCCGTCGTTCGGGCGCGATCTCCGAATCGAGGGGTTGATGAAGATCATTTGTGATTCCTGCGGGACCAAGTACTCGATTTCTGACGACAAGGTTCGAGGGAAGGTCTTCAAGATCCGCTGCAAGAAGTGCAGCCACATCATCGTGGTGCGCGGCGGCGAATCGCAGGACGATGCGGCCGCAGCCGCTCCGGCCCCGGCGGCGAGCGCCGACGGTGGATGGCACATCGTCGTCGAAGGCGAGCAGGTCGGTCCGATCTCCGAGGCCGAAGTTCGCGCCCGTGTCGAACGCGGCGAGATTCGCAGCGACACGTATATCTGGAAGGAAGGCTTCGCTGATTGGCTGAAGCTGTCGGCGGTTCCCGAGTTCGCCGACATCGCGCCGGCCGACAGCGGCTCGGTCAACATCGGCGACGTGTTCGCCTCGGACGGCGCCGTTGCCGCGCCGACGAACGGCAGCAGCGAGCGCAGCGGTGGACGCCGGCGATCCGGCGCAAGCAAGCCGCTCTTCGGTGACGACGGCGGCGGTGCCGACATCTTCGCGGCGCCGGCGGCCGCGACCGCGCCGTCTTCCGGCGGCGATCTCTTCGGTTCGGCGAGCGCGCATTCGACGGCGTCGAACTGGCCCAGCTCCAATGGCGGTGGCGCTGCGATGGCTGGCCACGACGGCGGTCGGGTCGAGAACCTGACCGGCCAGCGCCACGAGAACTCGGTGCTGTTCTCGCTGTCGAATCTGCAGTCGCTCGCGATGCCCAGCGCGAAGCAGACGACGACGGCGCTGCCGACGACGGCGCCGACCGCGGAAGGCTCGGGCCTGATCGACATTCGCGCGATGGCGGCCCACACGCGGCCCGCGGCGTCCGATGGTCCGACGACGACGATGGACGACGATCTGCCGGCGTTCGGCGCGTTCTCGCCGGCGGCCCCGGTGCTGCTGCCGATGCCGTCGTCCAGCGGTCCGCCCTGGTGGATCTATCTGGTCATCATCGGCATGCTCGGCCTGGTCGGTGGCATCGGGTTCCTCGCGTACCGCGTGATCAGCCCGAAGCAGGTCGTGGTCGTGAAGGAGGTCCCGGTGCCCGCGCCCGCGCCCGAGCCGTCGAAGACGGTCGCCGCGAAGACGCCGGCGGAGGACGGCAAGAAGCCCACCACGATCGACGAGAAAGATCTGCCGCCGCGCGACGGCCAGCCCGGCAAGGAAGCCAAGGACGGGAAGGACGGCAAGGAGTCCAAGGAAGGCCGTCACCACGCCAAGGGCGGCAGCAGCAGCAAGGATTCGAAGAAGGCGTCGGGCGGTGGCGAAGAGAAGAAGGCAGCCGGCCCGGTCGCTGCGATCGCGGAGCCGCCGAAGCCGGCGAAGGGATCGCTCGACGACTTGCTCGCTGGCGCCACGAAGGGTGGCGGCGGCGGCGGCAAGAGCTCGAAGTCCTCCGACGACGACAGCAAGAAGGGCGGCGGCGACTCGTCGGCCGGACCGCTGTCGAAGACGGCGCTGGTGGCGGGCCTGAACAGCGTGCGGCCGAAGATCTCGGCTTGCTACAACCAGTTCAAGGTCCCGGGCACGGCGATGGTGAACGTCGTCATCGGCAAGAACGGCAAGGTGACCAAGGCTGACGTGACCGGCAAGTTCGCGGGCACGCCGACCGGCACCTGCGTCGAGGCGGCGGTCAAGACCGCCGCGTTCCCGCCGTCTGACGGGTTCTCGACGCCGTACCCGTTCCAGCTGAAGTAGTTCGCGGGGACGGCGACGAAGACGGCGAAGGACGACGCGGCGGTTCTTGCGGCGCTCGAACGTACGTTCGGCGCGTGCGGATTGAACCTCGTCGTCCCGCTCGCCGCCGCGGCGTTTGATGCCGCGTGCGCGCCCGTATCGAAGCTGACGCTCGACAGCCTGCTGTCCGGGGCGCGCGCCGCGGCCATCATCGGCTCAGGCGGGCCGGCGTTCTTCGATCGTTTCGCCGCGGGCGGCCCGGAACGCGGTGACGGCGCGCCGAACCCGCTCGACCGGTACACGAAGCGCGTGGCGGACGGCGCCGCCGCCGCGGCGCTGCCGCCGCTGGGCGTGGCGCACGCGATCTACTTCCCGTTCGACGGAGCAGAGCCGCTGATCCCGTTCCAGCGTCTGGGGCGGGCGGCCGGGCTCGGCGGTCCCGGGCCGCTCGCGTTGCAGATCCATCCAACGTTCGGGCCGTGGTGGGCGTACCGCGCGCTCGTCGTCGTCGATTGCGAGCTGCCGCTGCGACCGCCGATCGGCGATGGCTGCGCTGGCTGCGACGCGCCCTGCGTGGACGCGTGTCCGGCGCACGCGGTCGCGCGCGCCGGCTTCGTGGTCGCCGCCTGCCATGCGCGCCGCCTGACCGCCGAACCGTGCCGCCTGTCGTGCGCGGCGCGCATCGCATGCGTGCGCGGGCCGCAGCATCGCTACTCCGACGCGCAGCTCGCGTTCCACATGGCGGCGTCGATGCCGAAACGCTTGCCGCTCGCCTGACCGCCCACTACTCTCGCTCGCCATGGCTCAGGTGAAAGCGCACATCACGGGCACGGTCTGGAAGATCGAGGTGAAGGTCGGCGACGCCGTCGCGGAGGGGCAGACGGTCATCGTCCTCGAATCGATGAAGATGGAGATGCCCGTGGAGTCGCCC
>Ga0070683_100002642_pt1 | contig 14324 bp, 14 predicted proteins | sample KBSC713LmetaG_FD_64662 | JGI IMG/M metagenome (GOLD analysis project Ga0070683, IMG submission 64662) | Corn rhizosphere microbial communities from Kellogg Biological Station, Michigan, USA - KBS C7.1-3L metaG | ecosystem: Host-associated > Plants > Roots > Rhizosphere ...
GTCCCGCGAGTACACATGTCCGGTTTAGTCATTTGCGTACAAACTACTTAGACCGTGCTCCATGAGCCGTAGTCGCGCGGCAGATAGCGCCAGGCGCAGCCCGTGCGCAAAACATAGAAGACGCCGTTGGTAATGCGGCGCATATCCGACGACCGCGGCCGCCCATGGGGTTTGGCACTGGGAATGAGTGGCACCAGCAGCGCCCACTCCGCATCGTTCACATCACTGGGGTACACTGGCATGGCCATGCCGGGGATGCCCTCCGAAAGGTGTTTGAGACACATGTTTCGGATAGGGTATCTTCGGGCGGCTTCTGCTCGCTTCCCCCTTTTCAAACACTTAATTACTTAGTTTATCTGGGGCAACACGCAGCTATTTGGATCCAAACGGTGGACTCATAAGCCCATGGCTCTTGCACATGCATGCTACACTGCAAGTACTCGTAGATCCTTGGCATCAGACGGGATCGCGTTTGCGATGCCTGTAAGCATATTTTTGGCAGGTGGGGGAATACGTTCATACCCAACAACTGCACCTCCATGGAAATCAAGGGAGAGAGATATGGGGCCAGCCTCGGCAGCGGTTTGCGAGATAGATGGTTGTGGTGTTCTCGCGGTCGGCCGCTGCGCCACCTGCAAACGCGCTTTCTGTTCCTCACACCAAGGCTACGGACGTGATAGCTTCATGCATCCGATTCCCTATATTGATATGTGCGCGCCCTGTATGGAGGCAAAGAAGGCGGCGGATGCTAAGCGGGCTGAAGAAGCGCGGGCGCCATACTTCTACTTTGAGTCGGGTACGGCGCGCGCAGAGCTCCTTGCTAGCGGTGTCCAGTCAGTTCCCCTCTATGTGGTTAGGCAGGAGTGGAAGGTCACCAAGACAGATTTTTGGGGCAGAGCGCATCACGAGATGGTTGATAACGTCCAGTCTGTTGGACGAGGTTGGATTCTAGGGATGTTCAAGTGGAAATTCAACCTTCGTGATGGGGAGACGGAGGCCAGGGAGTGTCTAACGGCGCTTGTAGACGAATCGCACGATAACCTTCCAGTTCCACTTCATGGTAATCGAGGGCTTACTTGTGTGGGGCCATATGCAGATGGATATCAGGATTTAAGCCGAGGGAGAACCGACAGCTTTCAAGGGGATTGGCAAACAGGGTACGGCTGGAGGGAGGCGATGGAAGCTGTTAAGCGATTGGTGGGGAAGCCAAACTAGCCTCTTCGAGTATCAGCCATCTTCTGCGCCTCTCTTTCAAACTCCGCTTCATCCGAGGCTTCCGGTAGCCGAGTGGCGCCAGATGCGAGTCGCACGTTTCATCCTTGTGAGACAGATAGACGTTGGCATCTGACAGCAGCATGAATCGCTCGGTGCCCGTAATAACCGGCTTCATCACCCATGAAATTGACAGCAATTGTGACAGCAGAACGGTGAGTTGTCCTGAGACTGATTGAGACAGCCTCAGACGTGAAGTGCTGATTTCAAGCGGGATCGAGACGCAGCAAGAGAGCATCAGACAGGGCAAAGAGGACTTAAAATCCGCTTCCACGCAAGTGGAGTGAGGGTTCGAGTCCCTCCCGCCCTACCCCTTGAATTCCGGAAACAGAAGGAATATGAACTCGACCGTCAATCCGCCCACATCACGGGCCAAGATTCAGCCGCTTTCTCATCTCCGGCGCCATCCCTATGATCAGTCCCCCAGTCACTAGCGCGCTGGTCAAGAGGAAGAAAACTAGTTCCTCCAGCGGCAGCACGCCGCCAAGGAGCACATCAAGCGACTGCTGCGGAGCAATCGTCCAGATGCCCATATGGATCGCGAGCGCATCCGCTGCGCAGAGGTACAGAACGGCTGGAGTCAACGCTGCCAGTACCAGCCGACGCTGCTGCCACAGGAGGTCACCGCCGAGCCCGAGTTGCAGCGCTAGCGGTGGTAGCGCCCAGACCAGCTCCCAACCCAGGTAGGTGCCTGGCCGCCACCCGCGCAGCAATATGCCCAGCCCCAGGAGCCACGCGACACTGGACGCCGCGACTGCAATCCATCGAATCATTGGAGCCACATCCTGCCGCGTTCGCGTTCTTGGGTCTGCTAATGTCGCCGTTCCATCGATTTGGGAGCGCTTTGCCACGGTATTCTCGCCAGCAACGGCGCGCCTATCTGGGTTGTCCGCTGTCAAGCGCGGCGCCAGCCAGAGAACCCACAAGCCAACCAGGATCGTTTGCAATGGAAAGAAGAGCACTTCTTCCAGCGGAATCCAACCCAGCGTTATCCCATTCACCCGCGACGCGCCATACGACCACACACTCTCGGCGATAAGGTGATTGTCCCAGGGGATGGTATAGACAATTGCCAGGACGACCAACCCGACCAACAACCACCAGCGGCTCACTCCCTGCTCGTGTTTCTCAATGAATTTTTCAGAGGAGACGTGACGCTGCCGATCGCGCAGAACCAGTATGATGAGACCTGCAATTGGCGGGAGCGGAACGAGCGCTAGAAACTGCCCATATGTCAGCCTGGTCATGAAATCAGTCATGACGACGCCTCGATCTCGGCCACCAGCGCCTCACTCGCCAGCTCATTGGTTGCGCTTGCCGCGCTTGCTCCCGCCTCTGCACCGCCAATCAGGTTCTCGGCGATAATCGCCGATGACAAGACTCCTGGCAACCCCGCCCCCGGATGCGTCCCCGCCCCGACGAAATACAGGTTGTCGAAGTCCTCCGAACGATTGTGCGGCCGGAACCACGCCGACTGCGTCAGCGTCGGCTGAAACGAGAATGCCGCTCCCCGGTAGCTGCTCAGCTCGCGCTCGAAGTGGCGCGGGTCAATGTAATGCTCGGCGATAATATTGCTGGAGAGATCAGGCAAATAGCGCTCCTCCAGAAAGCGTACGATAGCGTCGCGGTAGGGGCGCGCGGCGGCTTCCCAGTCAACCCCGCCTCCTAGATGCGGCACTGGCGCCAGCACGTAAAACGCCTCGCACCCCTCAGGAGCCACCGAGGGATCGGTCAGACTCGGCATGTGGAGGTAGAGCGAGAAGTCGTCGGCCAACGCCTTCCGCTCGAAGATATCGTCAAGCAGTTCCCGGTAGCGTCTTCCCAAGAGAACATTGTGGTGCGCCAGAGGCGTCTCGGTATAGCGCCGCTTCGTGCCAAAATACAGCACAAACAGCGACATCCCATACTTCATCCGCTCGAATCGTCGGTCTGTGTTATGGTAGCGATAGGCGGCGGGTATCAGATTCCGGTACGTAAAGGCCACATCCGCGTTCGACACCACGATGTCAGCGGCGACCACCCCTCCCGTCGTGAGGCGTACTCCCCGCACCCGCCGTTTCTCCGCCTTGTCTACCAGAATCTCCGCCACCGGGCTGCTGAGGTGAATCCTGCCTCCCAGTTCACGCAGCAGCCTGCCCATCCCCTCCACAATCGTCCCGGTTCCCCCGAGCGCATAGTGAATGCCCCACTCCCGTTCCAGGTAGTGAATCATCGCGTAGATGGACGGCGCGTCGAACGGATTGCCGCCAATCAGCAGCGGATGAAACGAGAAGACCTGCCGCAGAAAATCATCCTTGATGTACTGGGAAACGTAGCGATAAACACTCTTGTACGATTGCATCCTGATGAGGTCCGGCGCGACCTTCACCATATCGGTCCAGTGGAGGAAGGGCTTGTCCGCCAGCTCGACGAACCCCTTCTGGAAAATCCCCCGCGTCGTGGCCAGAAACCGCTGATACCCGGCCCGATCTGCCGGGTTCCAGCGCGCAATCTGATCCTGGATGAACGTCTCATCGCCGTTGTAATCGAACGATCGCCCCTCAGCGTTGAAGATACGGTAGAACGGATCGCAGGGCACGAACGTCACATAGTCCTCGCGCTGCCTCCCCGCCGCGGCCCAGAGATCGTCGAAGAGAAACGGCGCGGTAATGACGGTCGGTCCGCCGTCAAACGTGAAACCATTGATGTTGTAGACATAGGCGCGCCCGCCGAGCTTGTCGCGCTGCTCGAACACATCCACCGTATGACCGCGTGCAGCAAGCCGTATCGCAGCGCTCAGTCCACCGAATCCGCTGCCAATCACAGAGATTCTCGCCATCTCCTTGCCCTCTTATGTCCGGTTCAATATCTTACATCCCGCTCAATATCCGCCTTATCGCCCGGCAAGCCCGTGTGTCGCCCACCATATGCCCGGTATCCGCCGCAGCTTGCCCCATGCGCCAACATGCGCGCGGCGATGAAACACGTCGTAGTCGTGCGCCTCGATATCCCTGAGAATTGTCCGGTACAGACCCGCGGCGGCGGCAATCGCAAACCGCCCCTCAGCGTCCAGTAGCACAATCCCCGGCTCCGCCTCGGCGTACAGCGCGCGCGTGCGCGAGATCTGATACTGCATGAATGCCCGCCAGCGATCGTCCACCACTCCACGGGCGACATCCGCTTCGCTCAACCCAAACGACGCCAACTCATCCAGCGGCAGATACAGCCGCCCCGCCTGCCAGTCCACCGCAACGTCGCGCAGGATGTTCGTCAGTTGCAGTGCAATCCCCAGCTTGACCGCGTACGGCAGCGCATCTTCGCTCCGAAAATCAACGATGTGCATCACCATCAGTCCGACTGTCGAGGCCACCCCGTAACAATAGTCGGCCAGCTCGGCGAATGACGCGTAACGCTGCTGCCTCAGGTCCCGCGCGATACCCTCGATCAACTGGGTCTCATACCCATGAGGAATGCGGTAACGGGCCTTCGTATCTGCCCAGGCCAGTGGAATAGGATCGTACGCAGTTGGTGGTTGTTCGACACGCTCTTGCCAGTCGTCCAGGAGTCGACGCGCATTCTCGAATTGTGGGGCCAGGTCAATCATGTCGTCTGTTGCACGACAAAATGCGTAGAGCGCATGGACCGCGCGACGCTTCCCGCCTGGCAACAGACGAGACGCCAGCGCGAAAGTCCGGCTATTCGCTCTGGTGAGCTGAGCGCAATACCTGTACGCTTCCGCGAAAACCCGGTCCTCGACCTTCGCGGCCACGCCCGTCGTGGGTGTCTTCAACGCCTCATAAGCGCGTGTGAGCACGGCGTGTTCCCAGGCTTCTATCTGCGCGCCCATGCCTGTGCTCCTGGTCTACTGCGGTTCTTCGCGACTGTTATGTGGTCTTACGACGAGATACTGAGGGTATAGTACGACAAAGAAAACGTTTTGTCTAGGTATTTATGAAAATACATGGACAAAACCGCAAACGTTGTGTAAACTATACCCAGTGATATAAGTGAACTAGAGGCGCACAACATGAATAGTTCGGATCTACTGCTCTCGTCCCAGGAACGCCCCTTGTTCAACATCGGAGCTGTGACCCGCATGACCGCAATCCCGGAGACGACGCTCCGCGTCTGGGAACGCCGTTATCGCTTTCCTCATACGTCTCGGACGCCCGGGGGCCATCGCCTCTACTCGCAAGATGAGGTCCTTCAACTTGCGTGGGTGAAATGTCGCCTCGATGAAGGAATGCGCGCCAGTCAGGCTATTCAAGCACGAGAACGCACACATCGAGCCGAGGCCGTCGTCGCTGCCCTTCACGAACCACTTCCCGCGCCTGCACCGTCAGATCCTGCCGTGGCGACGGTATGCGACACTCTGCTTGACACCCTGATGGCCTACAACAGCGCCCAGGCAGCCCTCATCCTGAGTGAGGCACTGGCGCGCTTTGCCCTTGAAAGCGTCGTACTCGACATTGTCGGGCCAGCAATGACGACCATCGGCGAACTGTGGTGCAGCGGCGAGATTGCCGTAGCGCTGGAGCACTTTGCCACCAATTTCCTGCGCCAGCAATTGCTGAACTGGATGCGCGACAGCCGCGCTCCGTTTGCGGTAAATCCCGTTGTGCTTGCCTGTGCTCCCGAGGAGCTGCATGAAGGCAGCCTATTGATGCTGGGCGTACTGCTACGCAGGCTCCACTGGCCGGTGGTCTATCTCGGCCAGGCCCTGCCTCTGACCGATCTTGCCGCAATTGCCACGCGCCTAGATCCCGCGGTAATCGTCTTTGTAGCCATGAGCGAAACCACCGCACTTGCCCTCGCCGACTGGCCCCTTTGGCTGACGCCACCTCCTGAAGGGGAACCGCCAATCATCGGCTACGGCGGGCAGGCGTTTACCCAAAATCAGACCGCGGCTCATCGCGTCCCCGGCACCCTCCTCGGCGCCACAATTGCTGAGGGCTACCAGCGACTACACCGTGTGATGCTCAATCTGAACGCGCTCCAACCATGACGAGCCTGAACCGCAGAGCGAAAGGGAGCCCATGTTTTTTCTCTGGTTGCTACTTGCCTATCTTGCTGGCGCTATTCCATGGTCGGTCTGGCTCGGTAAACGATTCTATTCAGCCGACCCACGCGACCAGTCTGACCAAAACCCTGGTGCCGCGAACGCATTTCGGATCGGCGGCTGGCGCCTCGGCGTCGCGGTGCTTCTGCTCGATTTCTGCAAAGCATTCGTTCCGGTCGCCGCCGCCCGTTGGCTCCTCGTCGTCCCAGCTGACCAGCTATTCTGGCTGGCGCTCATGCCAACCCTCGGCCACGCCTTTTCGGTCTTTCTGCGCTTTCGTGGCGGGCGGGGTATCGTGACCATGTTCGGCGTCTGGGCCGGGCTAACCCTGTATCAGGCCCCGCTTGTCATGGGCCTGACAGCCATTGGCGCCACACTCCTCGTGAAGAATAACGAAGTACGCTCGCTCTCTATCCCGCTCGTGCTCATCGCTTACCTCATGATGGCATCCTTCCCTGCCTGGATGATCCTGCTGGCGGTGGCTCAACTCACCATTCTCACCTTCAAGATCGGTGTTTTCGTGTTTCAGCTACAGACACACAAGCGGATTGGAACCATATAATGCCTGTCCTTTCCCAGACTCGCGTTGGTGTGCGGTCATTGCTTATGGGACTCTCTCATCTCACTGCGCTTGCTCTCCTCGCATCCATGAGTCTACGTCTGGCTACCAATCTGTGCTTCCTCCAGCGGATGCGCCGGCTCCCGACGCACCTCCGAACCCATCTTCCGCTCGTTAGCGTATTGATTCCCGCTCGCGACGAAGCAGACTCGATCACCGCGTGCGTCGCCTCGCTCCTTTCCCAGACCTACTCCAACTTCGAGGTTCTCGTCCTCGACGACGGGTCCACGGATGGGACAAGCCAGCTCCTCGATGCCCTACAGCGCCAGTATCCGCAACTCACTGTCATCCACACCGTCGGTGATCTCCCTCCTGGCTGGAACGGCAAGAGCTACGCCTGCCATCTTCTCGCTCAGCGCGCAACGGGCGAGTGGCTGCTCTTCACCGACGCCGACACGCTCCACACACCCCTCAGTCTCGAACGCGGCCTCGCCCAGGCTCTTGCCCTCCGTGCGGACCTGCTCAGCGCCTTGCCTTACCAGCGCGTGGAGACCTGGAGCGAGCGCCTCATCGTCTCCTTTATCTTGGACTTCCTTCCTCTGACGTCCGTCAACCTGGCTGCCATGTGGCGCGGACGCAGCCGACGTCTGCTCGCCAACGGCCAGTATCTGCTGGCGCGCGCCCAGACCTATCATGCGCTGGGCGGCCACGCCGGGATCGCCCATGCGCTCGTGGACGATTTCGCCCTGGCGCGCCGTTTCCGTTCCCAGGGCTACACCATCGCGCTGGTGGATGGGTCGTCAATGCTCGAGTGCCGCATGTACCGCTCGTTCCGCGAGGTGTGGCGCGGCTTCTCGAAGAACCTCCTCAGCGCGCTCGCATCCTCCACCGAATTACCTCCCGACTCATCCCGAGCGCCTCAGCGCCATGGCGTCATAGCCAAGGTGCTCCGCACTTCGCTCTTCGCACCGCTCTTCGCCTGGGGCTACGCCTGCGTCTTCGTGCTGCCGTCTATCCAGCTTCTCCGACGAGGCCAACGACCCATATCCCGATGTCTGGCCGCGCTCGAAGTCCCCTGGCTACTCGTGTTACGCGGGCTGGTCGTCCGGAGCCTCACGCGTCCACCTGATGAAATCGCGACTACGCCTCTCGCAGCCTGGGGGGTGATGGCCATAAGCCTGGCCGCGCTCTACCGCCGTTGGCGAAGGCGCCCGATCGTCTGGAAGCAGCGCCGCTACGCCAGCCCTACCGAGTAGCCCTCTGATGCGCCATCCAGCCAATGTGTCTCGACCAGGACCGCCGGACTCGGCTCAAGAGTGGCTCGCATTCGGGGGCGCGCATCTCGGCCGACGGAGCTAAACGCAAAGCGCTGCAGCAGACGCGCCAGGACAACCTTCGCCTCCACCTGCGCGAAGGCCGCGCCGAGGCAATTGCGCGGCCCTGCTCCAAAAGGCACGAACGTGTACGCAGGTCGCTGGCCAGCATGCTCGGGCGCGAATCGATCTGGATCGAATACCTGTGGTGCGGGCCAGTATCTCTCGTCACGGTGCGTCAAATAGATAGAGTACAGCACGCGCGTCCCTGCCGGAATCAGGTAGTCGCAAAAAGTGGTATCAGTGGCCGCGATCCGCGAACCAAGGTGAATCGGCGGATAGAGGCGGAGTGTCTCCTTGATAACCCGGTCGAGATAACTCAACTGCCGTACCTGCGCCAGTGTAGGCGGTGCCAGGCCCAGCGCCGCCTCGATCTCAGCCCGAGCCCGCTCCATTGCGTCGTCGTTTCTGGACAACAAATATAGCGCCCATACGAGCAGCGCAGTACTGGTATCGTGCCCAGCGATAAACATCGTCAACAACTGGTCTTTGATCAGTCCATCATCCATGCCTGAGTCAATTAACATACTCAGTAAATCAGGTGATTGAGCCGTTGTCTGAGCGCGCCGCCGCGCAATCAGGTCATAGAGATACTCATCCATGCGCAGCAATGCTTGCCGATACCCAGGGCGTGGGACGCCAGGCCAAATCACCCACGGCCCTGGGGAAATGTAGTGGATCGTGCGCACAATAGCTCCCAAGAGGGCGTCAACCGTATGGCTGAAGTCATCTCCAAAGAGCGCCTCGGTCAAGATACAGAGCGCGACCCGCCGCATCTCCTTCAGCAGATCCACCCGCGCGCCATCACGCCAGTAGCGCGTGATGCCATCGCTCTGGCGCCACATCACCTCGATAAATCGCTCAAAGAGGCTGCGGTGGAGCGCTGGCGCCATCAACTGCCGTAGTCCATCATGGAACGCGCCATCCGTAACGAGGATGCCCTCACGCAGCAGGCGCGTGACCGGATCACCCTCAGCGCGCCACAAAAATTGCTCACGCGATTCGGTCAACAGAAACTTGTTCGCCTCAGGTCCCACCAGCACAACACTCGAAAAGCCGGGAAGTGGAAGCCGGAACGCATCACCCATTGCCTGATGTAGCGCTTCAAGCGCCCCCAGGATACGCCGCTCCCCAAAGAGAGCCTGCCCGGCGCGCGCGGCTGCCGCTAGATCAGGGCTCGGTATCGGACGACCGGCCGCCTTAGTTGCAATTGTCATCGAGTCTCCACCGATTGTGTTGCCTTCACTGGCTAGTGGTATTTCTGGTCACTGGGATTGCCCAGATGCCAGTCCTGCGCATCATAGCATTTCTAAGCTTACACCTTAACCAACAGCAAGTGGCAGACAGACGGAATGTTCGTCGACGCATGAGCAACAGGCCAGCGTCCGTCGCGGATCAACGACGATTCAGGGCGCCAATGTGACTGCCGGGAAGCGTTGGGCAGGCGAAGTGCGTCTGCCAGTGGGCCGCCCGGGCGAGCGTCGGCAGGGTTTTGGCGCGTTCACTGGGCCACCCAGGTGTCTGAGAACATGTGGTCTACACGCCCGACAATACCCCGGTCGATGGGCGATGGCCGAGTATAACCTTGGCGTCGCGCTCCATAGCCAAGCTGCTATGGCTGTAGCTCCAGACAACACGCGACTGGAGTTCCTCACCCGGGCGGTCGCAGCTTTCACTGCGACGCTCGACGTCTATACACCTGAGACCGCGCCCGCTGACCCTCCATCGTCGGCGCGCAGGCCCCTGGCTTTGAGCCGAGGGGATCGCGCCGTCGCGAACGGTTGTGCTCTCCTGGGGGTGCATGGTTTTGTCCTTGCCTGCTCAGCCGACCAGGCGCCCCATGCGGTCGGGCCGGACAGGCCCCTCAGGCGCTACCGGAGCAGGGTGCCCCAGGCGTCTCCGGAGCATCCCCTGCCTTGAGGCATGGGGAGTGTCAATGTGCTGAGATCTCCTTGCGCCTGGCACTGCTGCAACAGTCGCGGGCAGCACTCCAAGCGCACACGCACACCACAGACATTGCACGCGTGACGTTGGAGGACGCAATGGTGCTCTTCCATGCCATCGGAGATGATGCCCATGGGTATGCTGCCTTCTCACTTCATGAGCAAATCGAAGTCGACTTAGGTGCTCGCGATGGTGGCGTATGGAAGTGGCGCATAAGTGTGGCGCGTATGCTGATCGTTCTGAGCGCTTGGAGGAGGGGATGATTGCATCCGGAACACTATGACCAATAGACCGAGGCGCTGCTCCTGCTGGAAGAGGCGGTTTTTCACCCCGTCACTCCGTCAGGCACCCGAGCCGTTCGATGCATGGTTCGCGGCGACGAAAGCGCTAAGCAACCCCAGATGTCACACGGCAACGATATCCTGATACCAAAGCGATGGCACTCAGAATCGGCGCTGTCTCGCCTGTTGTTGATGCTAACTGATGCCAATTGTGATGCCAACTAGGGCGAATACTGGCGCATAGACACGAATGGTGTTATGTCCTCAGTGCAGGATGAAAGCGGGTTGACGAATGTGCCCGTACCATCACGAACGGGTCGAGGCGGACTTAAAATCCGCTGGGAGGAAACTCCCGTGAGGGTTCGAGTCCCTCCCGCCCTACCAAACGTGACTATATACCTCGGAAACACTTCGTCGCTACGGCGAGTCTCACTAGCAGGCGCAATGACAACAACAGCGCCTGTTGCTTACATGACCCCTCAGTAAGCGCGCCAGTAGCGAAAGGACTACCGTGGCATGGACTATGAGCGATTTGCCCCGCTCGTTACACCGCATACCGCAACGATAACGCGCATGGCGGCTGCCCTTGTAGGCATCACCGACGCCGAAGACGCCGCACAGGAAGCGCTGACGCGCGCATGGCGGGCGTGGCCTGGGCTGCGAGAGGCCGATTCTACTCGCGCATGGCTCATGCAGATTACCGTGAACGTCTGCCGCACCTGGCGAGCGCGCAGCCAGAGCCATGGCGACATAGATTACCTGGATACCATGATCCCCGCGGAGGGCACCCCACTCGCCACAGTAGGCGCCAACGAGCACATCACCGCGCTCGACCTGCGCCAGGCGCTGCTGACATTAAGCGCCGACCTGCGCCAGATCATCGCCCTGCGCTTCTATATCGGCATGGATTCGACAGAAATCGGCGACCTGCTGAGTGAACCGCCAGCGACGGTGCGCACTCGCCTGCGTCGGGCGGTCATTCAGCTTCGCCGCGCGCTCGGTGACGGCCGCCAGACGATACCAGCCCACGACACACCTGCCAGAAAGGACGCCTAAATGCCCTCTCGGTTTGCCCTGGATAACGCACGCGATGACGACATTGACGGGCTGCCTGGAAATGCGCGGGAACTCTATCACAGGCTGGAGCGAGATGGGGCAGACTCACGGGAGATCATCGCGCAAATCAGCCAGCGGCTTCAGAAGCGTATTACCCAGCTCAGTGCCACACAAATTGCAGCCAACAGCGCCGACGCCAACCAGGAGCCTGAGGCAATCGCCACGGTCAACGTGCTGACGTCGCCACCCCATGCGATAGAGATCGCCCGTCGAGCGCATCGCTACACTTTGATGCGCCGCTGGGTGCCAGTGCTAGCAGTCGTGGCCGTCGTCATTGCTTTTGTCGCAGCCATCTCCGTGAATGCGGGACTACGGGCCGGGACCCCATTGCTGTCCCAGACACCACCAGCTATTGATCTGCGCGACGTACCGCTGACGCCGGTCGCCACCCCGGGGCCAGCCGCCAGGCCGCTCGCCCAAGTAGTTACCGCGCTCCATCGCCAGGGCAACTGCAGTCCGGTTGAGCCGTCGTCGTACTTCCACGTAGGTGACGCTGTCTGGGTCTTCGTCATCCTCAAACAACCGGCGAAAGGGCACACGATCAGTGTCCAATGGTTCGTGAATGGAACCGACGTCAACCCGCCTTCAGCCGATAAGACAACGCTGATCCTGGGGGATAACAGCGCTAGCGCTTGCTTCTCGCTGCAGTATCCCACGCCGGGAAAAGGTTCGGTGAAAGTCTATTGGGATCGCCCGGCGAACGATGCCGACAATAACCCGTACGATCCATCACTGATGGCAACCATTAATTTCGCGGTTCTACCCGTTGGATACGGCACACCAACTCCTAGATCGACTGGAATGGCTGTACCACCGGGCCGAATCGCCTCGACATGGCTGTGCCAATGACGACTTCTTAGGCGACTGGTATGATGGTATCTATGCCTCTGCAATGACCGCGACCGACACCTTCATCCCTTTGGGGTGGATCGGAAGTTGAGCGCCTTGACGTGCGGGCGGATCGATTGGAAACCATCTTACCCACTCTTCATTCATCCCCGCGAAGTCGCTCTCATCGCCGAGAATGAAGGTGGCGCTTACCACCTTCTCCAGCGAGCTTCCTGCCGCGGTGAGGATGGCCTCGACGTTGCTGAGGCACTGGCGGGTATGTTCCTGAATCGTCTCGCCTACCACCTCTCCCGTTGCGGGATCAAATGGCCCCTGACCTGATACAAAGACAAATCCGCCCGCCTTGACAGCCTGACTATAGCTGGGGAACTGTGGCGCCTTGTCGGTTTTAATGATCTCCCTGGGCATGCGCTGACCTCCTCATGTTGAGCGTATCATGCTGCGGCTTTACCCGCTACATGTCTGAAACGACTTCCACGTAGATTTCGGCCACGGTTACACGAGCATGCATGGGCCGGGCGTTTGCAAGTCAGCCCGGCTCAGCGAATTAGCGGGCTGGCGGCTGGCCCGGCGGTGGCGCAGGTGCGGGCGGATAGCCATAGCCCGCTTGCCCCGGCGCGGGCGGATACGGAGCTGGATAGGGCGGTGCGTATCCTGGCTGCGGAGGATAACCCGGCGGCGGATAGGCGGCTGCCGGGGGATACGGCTGTGGGTAGCCCGGCTGCATTGGGTAGGGCGGATAGGGAGCCGGAAACGGCGCGTGCAGCTGTTGGAGCGGCACGGCAGGCGCTGCCGGGCGCGAGGCGCTGCGCCCGCGACTGACGCCCAGCACGAAGTTCGTGACCAGCAGCGGCACCCCCAGGAGGAGCAGCCCGTAACGCGGCCAGAGATCAGGGTTGAAGACGAAGAAGAGGTCTTGCTGGCCGATGATCGTATTGGGCGTGACTGGCCCGAAGAAGAGCACGAGCGTGGAGATGAGCATCGTGTAGCCAGCGTAGAGCAGGATACGCGTGTTGCGTGGGAAGCGGCGGCCTTCGACGTTCGTCACCTCTGCGCCTGAGGTCAGGAAATCCCACAGGAATGCCAGCACAATCAACACCGCCGCAACCGGGCCGAATCCGTGCGAGAAGGTTCCGACAAACATTCCGGCGTTGGCTATGGCAAGGTAGACGATGCCGATCAGCAGCAACGCGCCGTTGAGCACGAAGAAGCGGGCCACGAGTGACGCACGCTTGGCGTCGAGCCGTCCGCGCAGGGCCAGCCACGCCAGCGCGACCAGCGTAAAGAGCGCTACGGCAATCTGCACCCCGCCCAGCGCCACCACGGCACTCTGGCCGAAGGCGCCAATCGCTCCGGCGAAGGCGATCACGCTCAGGCCGACGACGATCAGGTACAATCCGGCGGCGGATGCGGCGTCTGGTCGCCAGCGCCCGCGGATCACCAGCACGATGCCCAGAACCGGCCAGAGCGCGAGGCCCAACAGGATGCTGAGCGGGCTGCCATTGACCACGAACGTCACGCCGAGTGTCACCGCGAGCGTCGATAGGAACAGCGTTCCGAAGGAGACACGCCGCGGCGGCCACTGGCGCACCCGCCCGAGCCACATCACGCCCCAGAGCGTCGCGATTAGCACGAGATCGAGCAGGAGCGAGCCCAGCAACAACTGAGGCACAGAGGTGCTCCTTCCCGCCAGTTGCACACCCGGAAGCAGGATGAAGGCAGGCACGCCGACGAGCACCGCAAGGCAGATGAGAGCGGTGAAGAGCGCCAGTGGCCGGGTTGCGCGCGCGTGGCCGTGTGCGAAGGCCAAGCGCGCGCCCGCGGTCTCTCCCCACTCCGCATAGTCCGTCCCGGTGAAGAGGAGCGCCGTCACGAGCGGATAAGAGAGTATC
>Ga0070683_100002644_pt1 | contig 14322 bp, 11 predicted proteins | sample KBSC713LmetaG_FD_64662 | JGI IMG/M metagenome (GOLD analysis project Ga0070683, IMG submission 64662) | Corn rhizosphere microbial communities from Kellogg Biological Station, Michigan, USA - KBS C7.1-3L metaG | ecosystem: Host-associated > Plants > Roots > Rhizosphere ...
TACGCCGCGGAGCCGCTGCGTGACATCAGCGTGGACAACGCCACCGACCGCGCCAGCGTGAGTCTCACCTTTCTGCCCGGCCATCGCGCGCACATTGCCCAGGTGAACTACTCGCTCCAGGGCAACGAACCGAATGAATCGCCGAAAATCGATTCGACGACCGTGCGCCGGCTGCTGTCATTTCACAAGGGCGACCTCTACCGGCAGCAGGACCTGCTGATTTCCCAGCGCGACCTGTACGGGCTCGAGACCTACCGCCACGTGGACGTGGAGCTGCTGCCGGACAGTCTGCAACCCAGCGACACGGCGCTCACGGTGCTCGTGCGGCTGGGCGAAGCCAAGATGAACTCGATGCGCGCGGGGGTGGGCTGGGCCTCGCTGGACTGTGCGCGGACACAGGCCCGGTACACGGACCGCGATTTTCTCGGCGCCGCCAAGCGCCTGGAGCTCGACGGCCGCCTGTCCCGCATCGCGCTGTGCACGCCCGAGGTGCGCCACGACGTCATCAGCAGCCGGGCCGGCCTGAACTATTACGTGAGCGGGACGCTCCGCTTTCCCGCGCTGTTCGGTCCGCGCAATGTGCCGTCGCTCACGCTGTTCAGTGAGCGGACCTCGGAATTCCAGACCTACATCCGGTACACACCCATTGGCGGTGCCGCCCAGCTCACGCGCGATCTGAAGCCGCGCGTGTTTCGTCCCGGGCTGCCGCTCACCATCGGCTACCGCATCGAGTACGGCCGTACCGATGCCGATCCGGCGGTCTTCTGTCAGATTTTCAATCGCTGCAGCCTGGCCGACATCGCGCGGCTCACGCGCAACAGCTATCTGCAGGTGGCGAGTCTGGCGCTCTCGCGCGACCGGACGGACAATCTGCTGAATCCGTCACGCGGGTCGCAGGTGCATCTGGAGTTTCGTCATGGCCTCACGGCACAGGACACCGGCGGCGCCGCGCAGTTCAGCCGGCTGTTCGCCGACGCTGCGCTGTACCGCCAGCTTGGCGTGAACACCATGCTCGCTGCCCGGCTGGAGGGGGGGACGGTCGTCGCGGGGTTTTCCTTCCGCGGCGCGACCGACTTCGTGCCGCCACAGGAGCGGCTGTATGCCGGCGGCCCGAACAGCGTGCGCGGCTACAATCAGAATCTGCTGGGGCCGATCGTGTACATCGTGCGGTCGTTCTCCGACAGCCTCACGCCGAGCGGCGGTCACATCTATCAGGCCCGGGACACTGCCACTGTCGCGCAGTTCTCGCCAACCGGCGGCAACACGCTGCTGATCGGCAATCTGGAACTACGCCGCCGTTCCCCGTTTCTGAGTGACATCCTGCAGCTTGCGGCGTTCGTGGATGCCGGCGTGCTCTGGAACCGCCCCAAGGAAACGGTCTCCTGGAGCAGTGTGCGGTTCACGCCGGGCGTCGGCGTGCGCGTGCAGTCGCCGGTGGGACCGTTTCGTGTGGATGTGGCGTACAATCCCTACGCCCTCGCGGAGGGCGCGGCATACTTCTCGGATCCGAATACCAACGTGCTGCGCTGCGTGAGTCCCGGGAACACGTTTGACCGGGGTGAGATCACCCCCGGTGGCGAATGTCCGACCACGTTTCGCGCGGCGAAGCGTTCGTCACTGTTCAGCCGGCTGACGTTCAATTTCAGCATCGGCCAGGCGTTCTAGCGCATGTCCCGCCGCCGGATCGTCGCGATCGTCGCCGCGAGCGTCATAGCGCTGCTCATTGTGATCGTGGTGGGCGCCGTCATGGTTGCGACGCACACCGACTTTGGCCGCACGCGACTGCGCAGTCTCGCCGCCGGGTACCTCGCCCGCGCGGTGAAGGGCCGCGGCACGATCTACCTTGGCCGGATCGAGGGTGGCCTGTTCACCGGCCTCACGATCGACTCGCTCGAGCTGCGCGACGCGGACGACTCCCTGGTCCTCGCCACCGGGCCGGTGCACGCCGAGTACAATCCGAACGACCTCATCGACAAGCGCATTCTGCTCTCCCGGCTGGAGATCACGCGTCCCCACATCAATCTGCGGCGCCACGCCGACCGGAGCTGGAACTTCCAGCGGATCTTCCCGCCCGGTCCGAAGAAGCCGCACCCGCCGCAGCTCCAGTTCGGCGACTACATCGTGAGCGACACCGTGATCATCCGCGACGGTACGGTCACGATCACGGAACCGTGGGCGCCGCCGGACTCCCTGCGCGGCGCTCGCGCGGACAGCGCCGTGCGCGTGGCACTCGCCTCGGACGAGCACGAGATCCGGCGAACGAGCGAAGGGCTCAAGCTGACGCGTCGCTGGACGGGACTCGAGCTGCGGTCGCCGCGCATCCGCATTGCCGATCCGGACAATGCAGGCCAGCAGTTCATCGTCGGACAGCTCGACGTGAACGAGAGCGATCCGCCCTTCCGCATCCGCAACGCGCGCGGCCCCATTCGCCTCCTGGGCGATACGGTATGGCTGCAAATCGCGCATTTCGATCTGCCCGGCTCCACGGGGCGCGCGAGTGGCCGGGTGTCGTGGGGTGGCGATCATCCCATCGCGTACGCGGTGCACGTCATCGGCGACTCGGTGTCACTGGCCGACATTCACTGGGTGCACAACACCCTGCCCACGTCGGGAGGCGGATCACTCACCCTGGACATTCGCAACGAAGCCGGCAATCCACAGGTGCTGGACTTTGCCATCAGCCGAATGGATGTCCGGACGACGAAGTCGCGGCTGCAGGGTGGCATGACGTTCGGCGTGGGGGCGCCGGTCCTGATCGTGAAGGACGTCGTGCTGGATGCGGAGCCGTTGAATTTCGATCTGCTGCGCACGTTCAATGGAGGGACCTTCCCCGCGGATTTTCAGGGCACGATCACCGGGACCATCCGCGCGCGCGGCGGACCGCTGAATCGGTGGATGGTGGACAATGCCGACCTGACGTTTCACGACGCACACGTTCCGGGCGCAACGACCAGCCTGACCGCGCGCGGCGGCCTCGACATTCTCGTGCCGTCGAGCGCGACGTTCCGTGCGCTGGATGTCAATCTGAAGCCGCTCGATCTGCGCACGCCGCGGTTTCTCTTTCCGTCGTTTCCGCGGCTGCGCGGCACCATCACCGGCACGGCGCGGCTGGATTCGGTGTGGACCGATCTGCGATTCAGTCAGGCGGATCTCACACACCACGATGCCCCGGGTCCGCCGTCGCATTTCACCGGCAGCGGACGCGTGACATACGGCGACATCATGCGCTTCGCGCTGAATCTCCAGGCCGAGCCACTCTCCTTCACGACGATGGCCCAATCGTATCCGGCGATCCAGCTGCGGGGATCGTACACGGGGCCGCTCCACGCGTCCGGTACGATGGGTGACCTCGACCTGTCGAGTGCGCTCTCGGGCGCGGCCGGCGATCTGTCAGTGGATGGGCACTTCGATTTCGCGGCGCCGGGCTACGCGGCGCGCGCCACGGGCAGCGTCACGAACCTGAATGTCCGCACGCTCATGGAATCGTCGCAGTATCCCGCCACGCAGCTCACGGGAACGTTCCGAAGCGATGTACGGGGCGACTCCATCGCGAATCTCGACGGATCAGTGCTCCTGGCGCTCGATCGGTCGCGCGTGGATTCCGTGCGCGTCTTCCCCTCCGTGGCCGCGTTCACGTTTGGTGGCGGGCGGGTGCACGTGGATTCGCTGCGCGTGGAGACGTCGGCGGCGAATCTGTCCGCGGCTGGAGGACTCGGGCTGGGACCGTCTTCGTCCGACTCCCTGGAATACACGCTGATGGTTGATACGCTGGGCGGGTTGCGTCCCTACCTGCATCCACGCCGGTCACCGCGCGGCGCCGCGGTGCTCGCGCTGGCGGATCCGGCATCCAGCATCGACCCAGAGCAGCTGGCCGCCGTGATCGCCGATTCGCTCGGCGGGCGCATCGTGTCCAAGGGAACGCTCACCGGAAACATTGACACGCTCCGGGCGGATGGGACGCTCACGGGCGAGGATCTCTTCTTTGGTGGCGATCTGGCGCGGCATCTCTCCGGCGCCTACCACTTCCGCGGACTGCCGAAGGCGCCCGTGGGGATGTTGAAGGCACAGCTCGATTCCGTCCTCTTTGCGGGGATGCATCTCTCGCCGGTATCGGTGGCGCTGAGCATGCGTGATCGCTCGACCGGCACACTGGGTCTGGATTTCATGAGTGCGCTCGCCGGTGATGCGTATCAGGCCGCGCTGCTGCTCTCATTTCAGCGCTTCGCGGATTCGCTCGTGCTCGTGCTGGACACGGCGCGCGTGAGCTTCCCGGATCATGCCTGGTCCCTCGCCGCTCCGGCGCGTGTCGTGAGCGACAGCGTCGCCACGAGCGTGGATTCGGTGATCGTCCAGAGCGGCGGCAGCAGGATGGCCACATTCACAGGTCGCTTCCCCGTGTCCGGCGATGTGCGCGCGACACTCCAGATGGACAGTCTGCCGCTCCATGATCTGGGAATGCTCGCTCAGACAACCGTGCCGCTGGGCGGAACGGGCAGCGTGTCCGCGACGCTCAAGGGCACGCGCGCCAGTCCCATCATTCACTTTTCCGGACAGTTCGGCGATGCCCGGTATGGAGAATTCCATCTCCCGGTGTTTTCCGCGAGCGGCGACTATGCCGACCGGCGATTGAACGCGGCCCTCCAGCTCTATCGAAACGGGAAGCAGGTGATGACCGGCACCGCGTCGCTCCCGATGAATCTTGCACTCGCAAGCGTGCCCCAGCGCATGCTGGACGATTCGCTGCGCGGCGCCGTGCACGCGGACAGCGTGGACCTGAGCATTCTGGAGACGATCTCACCGCAACTCACGCATGCGACCGGCACGACCACGACGGACATGCTCATTGGCGGCACCTGGACACACCCCACGCTGAATGGGCAGTTCCGGATCAACGACGGCGCGGTCACCCTGGCGAAGGCGGGGATCCGACTGCGCTCGGTGAACGCGGACATCCGGTTTTCGGCCGACAGCATCCAGATCAACCAGTTGCAGGCGTCGAGCGGAAGTCAGCCGGGAAGCCGGATGTCCCTCACGGGATCCATCGTCACGCCGAACCTGCGGGAATCCCGGGATTTCGGACTCGATCTGAAGGTGGCCGCCACCGGGTTCGAGGCGATCAACCAGCCATCGCTGGCCCGTCTGGATATCAGCGGCGGACTGGAGCTCACGGGCACGCTGGAGCGGCCGGTGCTGAGCGGCAATCTGATCGTGGATCGGGGCAGCCTGCACATCTCCGACATCAGTCAGAAGCAGGTCGTGAATCTCAATGATCCCGAGTTCTACAACATCGTGGACACGAGTCTCGTGGCCAATCAGGGACTCGTGCAGAAGCTGCCCCCCGAGCTGGAGCGCGCCGTGGAGAACCTGCGCGTGCCGAGTTTCTCCATCCGGATTGGCGACGATGTGTGGCTGCGCTCGTCGGAAGCCAACATCAAGCTCGCGGGCAGCGTGGATCTCACCAAGCTGGGGAACCAGCGGCTCGAAAGCGGCACGTTGCGCGTGAGCCGCGGCACCTACCGGCTGAACCTCGGTCTGGTGCAGCGCACGTTCCAGGTGGACAGCGGGTTCGTGACATTCTATGGAGATCCAAACATTCCCGCCGAGTTGAACATCTGGGCGGCCTACACGGTCCGACAGGCCAACCGCGAGAACGGGCAGGACGTGACGATTGTCGCGCACATTGGCGGCACGCTCACGCAGCCGCGCCTCGAACTCACCAGCAACGAGCGAATTCCGCTCTCGAACACGGAGATCCTGAGCTATCTGCTGGTGGGACAGCCCACGTTCGCGTCGGGTTCGGATGCCGCGAGCACGGACGCACTGCAGTCGGCGGCCGCCGCGCTGCTGCCCAGTGTCGGTGCGGTGCTGGAGCGCGCGCTCACCGACCAGATCCGCTTCATTGACTACGTGCAGGTGCAGACCGGCGGGACCGGGACGCAGGCGCTGTTCTCGAACACGGGTGCGTCCAACGTGCTGTCCGGCACGCGCATTGGACTCGGCAAGCAGATTGGAGAGAAGACGTTCATCACCGCGAACGCGGGACTCTGCCAGCTCACCGGCGCGCAGGCCGGTACGTCGTTCGCTTCTTCGCTTGGCGTCACCATCGAGCAGCAGCTCGCGCACGGATTTTCCGTTGAGGCCAGCGTCGAGCCGTCGTCGGTGGCGCTGCAGTGCCGGCCCGGGCTCACGAACATCGGCAACCGGCCGCCGCAGTACGGCTTCGATCTGTTCCGCGAGTTCAGCTTCTGAGTCCATCCGTTCTGCTCATCGCCAATCCGGCGGCGCGCCGTGCCGCGCGGGTGCTCGCGCGGGTGCGCCGGACCTTCGGCGAACTGGGCGTGGCGTACGAGCTCGTCATGACCGAGCGCCCAGGGCACGCGCGCGAGATCGCGGCCGCGCACGCCCCGGAGCGCGGCCGGGTGTATGTCCTTGGCGGCGACGGAACGGTGATGGAGGTCGTGGGCGCGCTCGCGCACACCGGGACGCCGCTCGGGATCATTCCGGGCGGTACCGGGAATCTCGTGGCGCGCACGCTGGGTGTTCCGCTCGACCCGGTGCGGGCGGTACGCTGGCTCGCCGCGGGGCGCGCCGTGACGATGGACCTCGGACTCCTGGATGGCGGCCGCTACTTCGCCTTCGCCGCCGGCGTGGGCGTCGACGCGCGAATGATCGCGGAGACCGGTGCCGCCGCCAAACGGCGCTTCGGCATTCTCGCGTACGCCACAACCGCCACGCGCGCTGCACTGCAATGCCGTACGGTGGCGACACGCGTCACGGTGGACGGCGAGCAGTTCGCGGCACAGTCGGCGGCGGCGCTGGTGGCCAACATGGGAAACGTCCTGAATGGACTTGTCATGCTCGGCCCCGACATAAAGAGCGACGACGGTCGGCTCGATCTGTGCCTGTTCACACCGCGCGGGACCGCGGAGGCAGTGGGCGTGGCCTGGCGGATGTTTCGCGGCGGGCTGAAGGACGGGCCAACGATGATGTTTCGCCGGGGCAGCGTCATTCGTGTGGAATGCGACCCGCCCCAGCTCTTCCACGCCGACGGCGAGCTGCTGGGCACTACCCCATTCGAAGCTCGCGTCCAGCCGGGCGCGGGGACGTTTGTAGTGGGTGGTGGCTGGTAGCTGGTCGCTGGTCGCTGGTCGCTAGTCGCTGGTCGCTGGAAGAAGCGGGAGGGGGGAGTACCAGCTATCATCCACCAATTACCAGCAACCGACTGCTGTCCTTAAACCAGCGACCAGCGACCAACGACCAGCGACCAGCGACCAGCAACCAGCGACCAGCGACCAACCACCAGCCACCATCATGGAACCTGACACGATGACCTGCCGCTCGTGCAGCAAGCCGGAACGAGCATCGGAGGGATATCCATGCGCGGACTGCGGGACGTTCATCTGTCTGCCCTGTACGCTGCGCGGTGTCATCCGGTGCGCGCCGTGCGCGGCGAAATCCGAGTCGCCGGAGACCCATGCGTGAGTGACGTGCAGGTAGTCCGTGCTCGCTTCATGATTGGTGAGCGGGTGTGTGCCGTGCTCGGCGAAGCCTGGTTCGACGCGTCAGGCAGGACGTGGAAAGGGCGGCTCGTGTTCCTTCCCCTCGATCGTTCATTGTCGCGCAACCTGGCGTCCAGCGCCGTGGCACGCGGCGCGCGGCGCAGCGACGTGGAGCGCCAGTTGCGCGAGACGAGCGATCGCGTGATCGACAAGGCTTTTCGCGCGATCATCGCGCCACGTCAGCCGGCCCGCCGTGGGCGCTGACTTCACGGCGCTCGGGTTGGCCATTGGCCATGCGACGAATCATGCGGGTGGCACGGGGCTCACGGTGGTACGCGGGATCGCGGACCCGTTCAGAGCAGCCGCCGCCATTACGGGACGAGCCACCGGAACGCGCGAACTCGATGCGCTCTCACCCCATCACCTCGTGGACCGCGTGGACGCGATTCTCCTCACCGGCGGCTCCGCGTACGGACTGGCCGCGGCGGCGGGCGCGATGCGCTGGATGGAAGAGCGACACCGGGGGTTTCCAGTGAGCGGCGGGGTCGTGCCCATCGTGCCGGCGGCGGTGATCTTCGATCTCGCGCCGCTGGGCGAATTCACGGCGCGCCCGGACGCGGCAATGGCATATGCGGCGTGCGAGCAGGCGCGCCCGGCTCCGGTGGAGGAGGGCAGCGTGGGCGCCGGCACCGGCGCGACCGTCGGAAAGGCCGCGGGCGCCCGGCGCGCCATGAAGGGCGGGTTCGGCTGCGCGGTCGAGCACGAGGGTGACGTCATGCTCGGAGCCATGGCGGTGGTGAACGCCCTGGGCGATGTGCGCGATGCACAGGGACGCATCATCGCTGGTGCGCGCGCGGATGCGGCGAGCGGCGCATTCCTGGACGGCGAACGTGCGCTTGCGCAGGGGAACGCCGCGCGGATCCGGCCGGAACGCGGCGTCGTGGCGGCGGAGAATACCACGCTCTGCATCGTCTCGTCGAACGTGGCGCTGTCGCGCGTGGAGCTGGCCCAACTGGCACAGGCGGCATCCGCGGCGCTCGCGCGTCGCATCACGCCGGTGGGAACCAGCTTCGATGGCGACGTCATCTTCGCGACCGCGCCGCTGGAGGGTGTCACGGCTCCGCCACTGCAGGTGGAGACGCTGGCCGTGCGCGTGCTGGCCGACGCCATTGAGCGCGCCGTGCGGTTCGCGCGCGGGCGCGACGGCATTCCCGGCATGGCTGACCGCAGCACCCCATGAGCGATCAGATCATGCCGGCCGATCAGCTCACGCTGGTGGTGGATGCCGCCGTCGCTCCGCTGCAGGCCGAGCCGCGCGCGGGGAGCGAGCAGGTATCGCAGACACTGGCGGGACACCGGCTGACGTGCATCGAGCGGCGCGAGCCCTGGCTGCGCGTGCGCGCGGCGGATGGCTACGAGGGGTGGTTGCACCAGGGCTACCTCGCCGCCGGAAGCGCATCCACACCACGCGACAGCGATGTCGTGGGCCGGATCTCACTCGGCTGCGTCGTGCGCGAGCGTACCGGGCGCGTGCGCGCGCTCCCGCTCGGCGCGGTGCTGGACTGTGATGCGGCAGTCGTGCGTGGGGACGTCGTGGCGTCCGACACGCGCGCCGAGCGTTTCCCGCGCGATGGCGCGGCGATCGCGCGGAGCGCCGTCGAGCTGTTCGAGGGAACGCCATACGAGTGGGGTGGCGTCACGCCCTGGGGAGCGGACTGCTCAGGCATGGTGCAGGCGGTGTTCGGGCTGCATGGCATCCCGTTGCCGCGCGATGCCCGGCAGCAGGCCGAACATGGGGACTCGGGACCGGATATCCTCGAGCAGCTCGGGGCGGGAGATCTGCTCTTCTTCTCCGATCGCGCAGATGGTCGCATTACCCACGTGGGTATCGCGCTCGGCGCGTTGCGAATGGTGCACCTCGCCCTGGGGCGAGGCGGCTATCGCATCGAGTTGCTCACGGACGAGGGTGACGCCTATGTCACCGCGTTGCGCGAACGGCTGCGATTGACGAGACGACTGGTCCAGCCAGGACAGTCACGCGGGTAGCGCGGCGCCACGTGCGGGCCCGGCCCGATGCCGCGGCGCTCCAGGCCGTCGTCCTCAACTCACCAGGCCGCCCGAGGGCATGACGCTCTCCGCGCGGACATGCAGCTTGACGTCGCCGTGCGATACGCCATCGAGCGCCACCTGCATGGCGTAGGTGCCCGTGCTGTCGAGCGGGAGATCGATATTGGCAATGAGAGGGAAGTCCATCTCCGTGACCGCCGCGGGGGGCTGCGCGACGTTCAGCTCGCCATTGGAGGTCCACAACTCGTTGCCGGCGGGATTGACCCAGCGGAGCGTGATGGTGTGTGCGCCCACGTCGGTGCGCGTTCCCTTGAGACGCACCACGAGGCAGGCGCGGGGATGGATCGTGGGCAGGCCGGCCACCTGCACGGCGTCGAACACGCCCAGGATGTTGAGCTTGCCTTCCTGAGACAGATTCGCCGCGTCGGCGAACAGCGCAAAGGACAAGTGCATACGCAAAGGTAGAGAAATCCGGAGATCGCGGCCAGCCGCTGCCGCGCGGTTTCGCGAGGCCGTAGCTTTCGGCATGGCTTCACCTGTTCAGACGACCATTGCGCCCGGTCGTGTCGGAACCTCGACACGACCGGGCATTTCGCGCACCGACGCCCTGCTGCTCTTCACAGCACTCGTATGGGGCGTCAACTACACGGTCGTCAAGTACGGGACCACCAGGCTGGATCCGCTGGCGTACAACGGCGCGCGCATCCTCATCGCCATCGTGATCTTTGCCGTGATGGCGGCACGGCGTCCGGGCCGCCGTTCCATTGCGCGCTCGGACGTAATCGCGTTGCTGGCGCTCGGGCTGCTCGGTCACGGAGTGTATCAGTATCTGTTCGCGGAGGGCATCGCCCATACCCGCGCGGGGAGTGCGGCGCTCGTGCTGGCGGCCACGCCCGCCTTGACGGCGATCATTGGACGGGTCCTGGGCATCGAGCGCATCCGCCGCCGCGGCGCGGCGGGCATCGTGCTCTCCGTCGCTGGCATCGCCACCATCGTGTATGGTGGCGCGAGGCATCAGTCCGGCTCGCCGACGCTCTACGGCAATCTCCTCATCCTGGCGGGCGCGGTGTGCTGGTCGGTGTATACCGTGCTGCTCAAGCCGTTCACCGAGCGCGTGTCGCTCGTGGACCTGTCCGTGATCACACTGGCGGGCGGTGGCATTCCGCTGGTGTTGTACTCGATTCCCGCCATGGCGGCCACGTCGTGGATGCATGCCGGGTGGCTCACGTGGGGCGCGATCCTCTACAGCGCGGTGGGCTCGATGGTGCTGGGCTATCTCTTCTGGTATCGCGGCGTGCGGGTGCTGGGTCCCACCAGCACCGCCATCTACTCCAACATCCAGCCGGTGATTGCGCTGCTCGCGTCGTGGGCGCTCATTGCCGAGGTGCCGACGCTCTGGCAAGGGCTCGGCGCCGCGACCATCATCGCCGGCGTTCTCCTGACTCGCTCGTGAAGCTCGTTCTCTTCGACATCGACGGCACGCTGTTGTGGACCGACGGCGCCGGCCGTCGCGCGATGACCGCCGCACTGGAGCACGTGTTTGGCGGCGCGGGGCCTACGGACTATCGCTACGATGGCAAGACCGACCCGCAGATCGTGCGTGATCTCATGCGCGCCGCGGGGCACTCCGACGCCGCGATCACGGAGGGGATGGAGCCCCTCGTCGGATTCTATCTCGCGCGGCTCGAGGTGGAGCTGGCGTCGGGCCTGCACACGCACGTCTTCGAGGGAGTGCTGCCGCTGCTCGACGCGCTCGACGCGCGCAGCGACATCGTGCCCGGACTGCTCACCGGAAACCTGCGAGCCGGTGCCGCGCTCAAGCTGCGTTCGGCGGGCATCGACATCGAGCGCTTTCGCGTGGGCGCATTCGGGTCGGACCATCATCACCGTCCCGAGTTGCCGGCCATCGCGCAGCAGCGCGCCGCGCAGGATCTCGGGCTCGACGTGCCGGGGAACCGCATCCTGGTGATCGGAGACACGCCAGCCGACATTGCGTGCGGACGTGCGCTCGGCGCGCGCGCCATTGCCGTGGCCACGGGGCGCTATTCGGTGGCCGAACTGGCCGGTCATCATCCCTGGGCCGTCTTTCCCACGCTGGCGGATACCGCGGCCGTCATGGAGAGCATCGATCGTGCGTGAGGTGGAGCTGAAGGCCGTGGTGGACGACTGGGACGACCGGTGCCGGCGCGTGAGGGAGGGCGGCGGCACGCTCGTGTTCGCGGGCCGGCTGGAGGATCGGCGGCTGGATACGAAAGCGCGTGACTTCGCGCAGCGCGAGGAGGTGATTCGACTCCGCATCTATGGCGACGGGTCGGCAGGCAGGGCGGAACTGGGGTGGAAGGGGCCCACCGATTATGCCAGCGGCTACAAGGTGCGCGAGGAGATCCAGACCGCTGTTCCCGAGCCGGAAGTCATGGCGCGGATCCTCGAGCGCCTTGGCCTGGTCGTTACCCGTGTGATCGATCGCGAGATCGCGCAGTACGAGGTTGCCGGTGCCGTGGTGCGCTTCGAGCGGTATCCTCGCATGGATGATCTCGTCGAGGTGGAGGGGAGCCCGGAGCACATCGAGCGCGCCATCGCCGTGCTCGGTATCGCGCGCGATGCGTTCACGTCAGAGCGTCTGCCGCAATTCGTGCGACGCTACCAGGAACGCACCGGGCGGCAGGCGGCATTGTGCGCCGAGGAGCTTGACGGCATCATGCGCTACGATCTGGAGGACGCGTGACATGAGCGACGCGGCGATTCCGGTGCGTGCGATGATCTCGAGGCGTGTGGGTGGGCGCGAGGTCTCCATGGAGGCGCTCGTGACGCTCGAAGCCGGAACGCTCACGCTGGCGACCAGTCGCGGCCGCGTCACGCTGCCGATCACGGTGCTCAGCGGGGCGCGGGAGGAGAACGGCGTGCTGCTCGTGTATCGTCGCCAGGGCGACGTGGTGCGCATGGGTCCGGCGCTGGAACTTGGTGCCCTGGCCCTGGAAATCGAGCGGCACGTCCACATGCTGCCCGAGCTCACGCGCTCGCTGCGAACCCTTGGGTCGCGCCGCGCGGCCGCCAGTCCGGAGCATGACCGGTTTTTCGCGCCATTGATCGCGGCGCGGCGCGCGGCGGAGGGGGGGCACTCGACCACGGTGACACTCGACGCGTTCAGTGCGCCCGGATTGCGCGAATCGCTCCTGGGCGCACTGGCGACGTTCGCCGCGGAGCGCTATCCGGATGAGCCGCCGGAGCGGCGCGCGCTGGAAGCGGAGCTCGTGGACGACATGGCGCCACTGCTGGCACGATTGGATGCGCTGGATGCGGCGCGCACCGCACTCGATCAATCGCCCGATGCGAACCGCTATGACGCCTGGCGCACGTGGACGGCCGCCCTCCAGCGCGTATTCGAGTGCGCGGATGAGATCTGGGAGACGCTGAGCGCGGTGCTCGATCCGGCACGCCGTGGCCGCCTCTCGCGATGGCGCCGCCTCATGCGGCGAACCGGATCCGGTCGAGGTCGCGCACGATGATCATCGGTATGGGCGTGGATCTCGTGGACATCGCGCGGGTCAAGAAGCTGCTCGCGTCAAAGGGAAGCCGGGCAGTCGAACGGCTGTTCACGCCGGCGGAGGCCGCGTACGCGATGCAGCGCGTCCATCCCTACGTGCATCTGGCGGCTCGCATTGCGGCAAAGGAAGCGGCGTTCAAGGCCCTCTCGGGCACGGATGCCGCACGCGGGCTGAACTGGCGCGAGATGGAGGTCGTGCTCGATGCGTTCGGGCGCCCGTCGCTCGCGCTGCATGGAAGAGCAGCGGTTCGCGCCGGGGAACTGCACGTGGCACACACCTGGTTGTCGCTCTCGCACAGCGAGGCGACGGCCGGCGCGGTGGTCGTGCTGGAGCGGCAGGATGGCGTCGCGGGCTGGTAGCGGCCCCATAGCAATGCCGATACATTCAGTCGGAATGAGTGTCAGCACCATCCTCAGCAATGCGCTCGCCGCGGCGATCGTCGTCGCCGGGGCGGGAAACCTGCGTGCGCAGGAGAGTTCCGCCAGGCGACTTTCGAGCATCGTTGGGGTGGCTGTCGAGGAGTATTCGAAGGGCATTGATGCAAAGGGCCGGCTGATCTCCCAGCAGGAATACCAGGAGACGGTCGGCTTTCTCACTGACGCCCAGGACGTCGCGACGCGGCTGCGGGGCGACAGTGTGATGACGGTTCGCGCGGTGCTCGACACGCTGGTGGCGGCGGTCCGCGCGAAGGTCACACCCCAGCAGTTGAGCGCCATTCACGCGCGCTTCGCCGCAGCTCTGGGAGGGGAGGGTGCGCTCGAACTGCCCACGCAGGTACTGAGTCTTGCGGACGGGCGTTCGATCTACGAGCAGCGCTGTGCATCGTGTCATGGCGAGCGCGGGCTGGGCGACGGGCCTGCTGCCAGGGACATCCATCCGGCCCCGCCCGCCATCGGCAGTGCTGACAGCATGGCGGAGACCTCTCCGGCCCTCATGTATCGGGTGATCTCGGTCGGCGTGCCACGGACGCAAATGCCGGCGTGGGGTGCCACGCTCACGGCTCAGCAGCGATGGGAGGTCGTGAGCTACCTCGAGACGCTGCATTCCACGCCCGCCCAGCGGGCGGAAGGTGAGGGGCTGTTCCTGCAGCGGTGCGCCACCTGTCACGGGAATACCGGGATGCCCGATGGTGCCAGGACGCATGCGCTGGTGCCGTTGCCGCCGGAGATCGCGTCGTTTGCGTGGCAGGCCGAGCGAAGCGACGCGCAGAT
>Ga0070683_100002649_pt1 | contig 14309 bp, 12 predicted proteins | sample KBSC713LmetaG_FD_64662 | JGI IMG/M metagenome (GOLD analysis project Ga0070683, IMG submission 64662) | Corn rhizosphere microbial communities from Kellogg Biological Station, Michigan, USA - KBS C7.1-3L metaG | ecosystem: Host-associated > Plants > Roots > Rhizosphere ...
GCGACGCCCGCGCCGATCACGAGCACCTTCGCCGGCGCGACCGTCCCGGCGGCGGTCATCAGCATCGGCAGGAACTTCGGCAGCCGGTCGGCGGCCAGGACGACGGCCTTGTAGCCGGAGACGGTCGCCTGCGACGAGAGCGCGTCCATCGACTGCGCGCGCGTGATCCGCGGGATCGACTCCATCGCGAATGCCGTCACACCGCGCGAGGCGAGCTGCTCGACGCCTTCCGGGTCGGTCAGCGGCTGCAGGAAGCCGATCAGCACCTGTCCGTCACGGAGCCGTCCCAGCTCGTCCGCGGTCGGCTTGCGCACCTTGGCGACAACATCGGCGCTCCAGGGATCGCCGAGTGCGGCGCCGGCTTCGGTGAACGACTCGTCCGTGAACGACGCGGCCTCGCCTGCGCCCGGCTCGACCACGATCTCGATCCCGTCCAGCTTGGACACGATCTCGGGCACGAGCGCGACTCGCCGCTCGCCCGCCGCAGTCTCCTTTGGCACGCCAACCTTCATGGAGCGCAAACTCTATGAGGGAGGGAAGCGGTCGCCAAGCTTGAACAGTCCCTTTCGGTGGGAAGCCTGGCGGCACTCTCGGCAGCGATCGAGGCGCGCGATCCGTATTCGCGCGGCCACTCGTCGCGCGTCACCGTCTTCGCGCAGGCAATGGCGCGGCGGATCGGCCTGGATCCCGAGCGGGTCTCCGTGCTCCGCCTGGGAGCGCTGCTGCACGACATCGGGAAGCTCGCGGTACCGTCCGCGGTGCTGCTCAAGCCGGGCCCGCTGACCGAGGCCGAGTTCGGCCTGATGCGCCGTCACCCGCGCGCCGGCGCGCGCATGCTCCGCTCGCTCGGCGCGCCCGAGACGATCCTGCCGGTCGTCCTGCACCACCACGAGCGCTGGGACGGCTCCGGCTACCCCACCGGCCGCAAGGAGAAGGACATCCCGCTCGAGGCGCGCGTGCTCTGCGTCGCCGACTCGTTCGACGCTATGACGTCGAACCGCCCCTATCGCGCGCCGTGGAGCCCCGAGGACGCGCTCGAGGAGCTCGACCGCTGCGCGGGGAGCCAGTTCGACCGCGAGCTCGTCGACGCGTTCGGCAAGGCGTGGGAAGAAGCCGGCCTGGGCGTCCTCGTCTGGCAACACGCCGAAGCCAGCTGATCCTGTAACAGCCTGTGGCTAACGAGTCGCCGGCACAACGCGGCGCATGACGCAGTTCCTCTTGCCTTTGGGGCGGAGGTAGCTGAAGCCGGCCCGCTCGTACAGGGACCGTGTGCTGTTGTAGAGGACGGACACCCTTTGGCCGGCCGTGTCATGCGGGTACCCCTCCACAACCCCGCCGCCGGCCTGCGCGATCAGATCCACGGCGCCGCGAAGGGCGGCTGCCGTCACTCCTTTGCGCCGGTACTTCTTGTCTACGAAGATGCAGGTGATCCGGTAGTCGGGCAGGCGGTCGAGAGTCGCCTCGTACTCCTTGCGGTGGTGGATGTTGGGCAGTTCCTCCGGGCTGCCGTACTGGCACCACGCCACCGCCTCGTCACCGTCGAAGACCAGCGCCGCGTGTGCGCGGCCCTCCTCGACCAGCCGCTCCTTGAGAGCGCGGTTCCCCTCCGCGGTGAACGTCTTCTCGGCGTGGAAGGTGTGGAACCACGTGCACCAACAGCCACCGAACACACCGTTGTGCCGCTCCACGAGCCGCGCGAAAGCGTCCCAGGAATTCGCATCGAGCGGCTTGACCACGTAGTCAGTCATGGCGTCAGAGCGTCGACCAGACCTCGATCTTCGACTTCGTCCGCCGGATCACCTCGTCCGTGAACTCGGTCGTCCCCGCGTGGCCGCCGAGGTCAGCGGTGCGGAAGCCTTCGGCGATCGCCTCGAGCGACGCCTCGCGGATCGCGCGGGACGCACGCTCGCCGTCTTCGCCCGCGTAGGGGAGAAGCGCGGCTCCGGCGAGGATCATCGCCAGCGGGTTCGCCACGTTCTTGCCTTGCAGCGCGGGCGCCGTGCCGTGCGCAGCTTCGGCCATCACGGCCGTGACCTTGGTCGGGTCGTCCTCGGCGAAGGCGACGAGCAGCGACTCCGCGCCCGCGATCGATCCGAAGAGCGGCAGGACGAGGTCGGACAGGATGTCGCCGTCGCGGTTCAGCGAGGGGATCACGAGCGGCTCGCCCGCGGTCGCCACGAGCAGCGCGAACGTCGCGTCGATCAACTGCGGCTCGTAGCGCACGTCCGGATGCCGCTCGGCCGCCCCGTCCATCTCCTCCTTCAGCATCCCCTCGTAGATCGGGCTGACCGTGTACTTGGGCCCGCCGAACACCTTCGCGCCGGTGCGCTCGGCGAGCTGGAACGCGAACTCCGCGACCCCGCGGCAGATACGCCGTTCGATCCGCTCGGTGCGGAACGCCGCTTCGTCGGCGCCTTCGCCCTCGCGCCACTCCTTGGCGCCGTACGCGTCCCCGACGGCCATGCGAACCACCGAGATCGGCGCATGCACGCCGGCGTGGGGAATCACCCCCGGAATGCGGCGTCCGGTGCGGACGATCACCCGGCCGCCGATCTCCTCGCGCAAGATCCGGTTCGGCGAGCCCACGTCGTCCGCTCCCTCGGGCGTCACGGTCGCCGCCTTCAGCCCGAGCCCGTGCTCCCGGGTCGCCGCCGCCCCGTCGTACACGACCTTGTTGGCGCTCGCGCGCCGGTTCTCCAGCGAGAGATCGAAGCGTTCGAACCCGAGCTCGAGCCCGATCACGTCCGGCTGGAGCACCCGTATCCCCTCCTCGAGCAGCTCCTGGCCGGTCTCGTCCCCTTCGAGGACGACGATCGTCTTCATTGCCATGCGTCGGATCCTACGGCCGTGGGTACACGGCTCGCATGGCACGAACAGGAGGCTGGCGGCGCAAGGGGCACAAGGGTCGCTTTCGCTACTACGACTCGCGCGGGAAGCAGATCACCGATCCGGAAAGGCTCGCGCGCATCGAGGAGCTCGTCATTCCGCCTGCCTGGAAGGACGTCTGGATCTCGCCGCGCCCGGCGGCGAAGTTGCAGGCGACCGGCGTCGATCGGGCGGGCCGGCGGCAGTACCTGTACCACCCCGACTATCGGGCGCAGCAGGAGCAGGTGAAGTTCGACAAGCTCGTCCGCTTCGCGGAGCGCCTGCCCGATCTCCGGAAGGCGATGGCGAAGGACATGGACGGCGAGCCGTTGTCCCCGGACTGGGTTTGCGCCCTCGCGCTGCGGCTGATCAATCTCGGGTGGTTTCGCGTAGGCACGGAGCGCTACGCCCGGACGACCCGGACGTTCGGGATCACGACGCTCCGCAAGGGCCATGTTTCCGTGCGCGGGAGCCGGATCACCTTCAAGTACCGGGGCAAGCACCGCATCCTGGTTCGCACAGCGATCGTCGACGAAGGGCTTGCTGACGCGATGCGCCAGCTCCTCCAACTCCCCGGCGGCCGGCGGCTCTTTCGCTACGAGGTGGACGGAGCGCTTTCCAACCTCACCGGCGCGAAGCTGAACGACTACATCGAAGAGCACATGGGCGACGAATTCACCGCAAAGGATTTCCGCACCTGGGGCGGCACGCTGATCGCCGCGATCGCGTTCGCCGAGCACGGTCTCGCTGAGACGGAAACCGAGGCCAAGAAAGTCGTCGCGGGGGTCATGCGCGCGGTCGGCGCGAAGCTCGGAAATACCCCTGCCGTTGCGCGATCGTCATATGTCAGTCCTGCGGTCGTCGAGCAGTATCTCGACGGAAGAACGATCGACGATTTCAGACCTCGCCATTTGCGCGTCGTGGGTGCAAGAGATACGAACCTGGATCGCGAAGAGCAGGCTCTCCTCAGCTTGTTGCGTTCGTGGCGTATTCGTCGCGCGCGACTTGCCGCATGAATTTCAGTCGCCTTTTCGATACGCTCCCGCAGTCACATTGACCTTTTAGAGGAGGACAATTCGGATGGCACGAAAGACCGTTCTCGTGTGCGACAGCTGCGGCCGTGAAGTGGGAGAGGGAAAGGGCGCGACGCTCCGCCTGAACTACACCGACGCGCGCCGCGGGTCGAAGCAGGCGGACCTGTGCGACAACTGCGCGGGCCAGATGCCGGGTCGCGCGGCGGCCAGGCGAGGACGCCGGCCGAAGTCCGCCGCCGCCAGCGGCTAACGCACTTTTCGCTCGTTCCGGCCACGGCCTGAGCGGGCAGTCGGAAACGTCGGACCGCAGGTCTACGATGGATCGATGGCTTCGGGCCGCGGTCTGACGCTGCTTTCAGGGCCCGCGAACGCGGGCAAGGTCGCTCTGCTCCTGGAGCGCTATCTGGGCGCGCTCGACCGTGATCCGGTGCTCATCGTGCCGCACGGGTCGGACGTCGAGCGCATCGAGCGCGAGCTCCTCGCACAAAGCGGAGCGCTGCTCTCGGGCGACATCGGGACGTTCGACGACGTCTTCGAGCGGATCGCGCGCGCAGGCGGCTCGAGCAATCCGGTTGCGACCGATGCCCAGCGGCAGCTGCTCATCCGCGCGGCAGTTTCGGTGACGTCCCTCAACGGCCTCGGCGCGTCGTCGCGGTTCGCGGGCTTCGCGGACGCGCTCGGGACCGCACTGGCCGAGCTCGAGTCGGGCCTCGTGGAGCCGGCCGATCTCCGCGGCGACCTCGCGTCGCTCTACACCGCATATCGCGCGGAGCTGGACAAGCTCGGCCTCTGGGACCGCGACCTCCTGAGGCGCCACGCCGCCGATCGAGTGGCCGGAGAGCTCGACGCGTGGTCGGGGCGCCCGGTCTTCGCCTACGGGTTCGAAGACCTGACCGGAGCGCAGTGGGCCCTCCTGGAAGCGCTCGCCGGCCGTACCGAGGTGACCGTCTCGCTCCCGTACGAGCCGAACCGGGCGCCGTTCGAGTCGCTCGCGCGCACGTCCAGGGACCTCAGCTCGCTCGCGGACGGCCGCATCGAGGAGCTCGGGCCTCGGTACGGCGAGGTCGCCCCGGCCGAGCTCGCACACCTCGAGCGCCACCTCTTCGCCGACGATCCCCCGTCGCCGCCGCCCCTCGAGGGCTCGATCCGGTTCCTCGAAGGAGCCGGTGCACGCGGCACGCTCGAGCTCGTCGCCGACGAGGCGCTGAAGCTGATCCGAGGCGGGACGAGGCCGGAAGAGATCCTCATCGTCTGCCCGAGCGTCGAGCGCCAGCGGGCCCAGCTCGAGACAGCGCTGACGGCGCTCGAGGTGCCGTATGCGATCGAGGGCCGCATCCGGATCGGCAAGACGTCCTTCGGCCAGGCGCTCCTCTCGTTCCTGCGCTTCGAGTGGCGCGAGGGCGGGCGACCCGAGCTCTACGGGTTCCTCCACTCGCCGTTCTCCGGCCTGACGCGCGCGCACGTGGACTACCTCGAGGGAAGGCTGCGCGGCCGGGCGGTGAGCGACCCCGAACGGGTCGTCGAGGAGACGCTCAAGCTGCGTGGGCAGCCGCTGCGAGTGCTCGACGACTTCCGCGCCGAGGCCGACCCCCTCGCGGCTGTCCGCAAGCTCGTCCGCTCGATGATCCGCGCGGCATACGGCCTCGACTCGCCGCCGGTCGGAGAGGACGCCGTGCTCGACCTGCGCGCGCATCGTGCCGTGACGGAGCTCCTCGACGAGCTCGCGCGCTGGATCGAGCTCGGCGGTGCGCTCTCCCGCGACGAGCTCTATGCCGCCCTCGATCGCGCGTCGCTCAGACTCGCCCGGGGCGACGAGCCGGGAAGAGTTGCCGTGACCGACCTGCTCCGCGCCCGCACGCGCCGCACCGAGGTCGTCTTCCTGCTCGGCCTGGAAGAGGGCAGCTTCCCCCGCCGCCAGCTCGGCTCGCCGTTCCTGGCCGACGAGGAGCGGCGCGAGATCGACGAGGCCTCGCGGCGCGCGCGGCTGACGAAGCCGGACGCGGTCTCTCGCGAGCGCTACCTCTTCTACACGGCGTGCACGCGGCCCTCGCGGCGCCTCTACCTCGTCCGCGAGGCCTCCACCGACGACGGCTCCCCGCGCGAAGCGAGCCCGTTCTGGGAGGAGACCCGCGCGCTCTTCGATCCGCAGGACGTGGCCCGCTGGACGAGCCGCAGGCCCCTCGCGCAGCTCACCTGGGAGCTCGACAAGGCGCCGACCGAGCGCGAACGGCTCCGGGCCCTGAGCGCCCTCGCAGCCGCCGACCGAGATGACGCGCTCGCCTACGCGCACGCGAACGGCTGGGATCGCCGGCTCGACCGGGCGCTCGGCGCCTTCTTGCGGCCGACCCGGCTCACGGACCCGACACTGCTCGAGGAGCTCCGCGCCAAGGCGACCTTCTCGGTCACGGAGCTGGAGGTCTTCGCCGACTGCTCGTCGATGTGGTTCGTCGAGCGGCTGATCTCGCCGCGGACGATCGACGGCGAGGTCGACGCACGACTGCGCGGCTCGGTGGCGCACCAGGCGCTCTACAAGTTCTTCTCCGGGCTTCCGAAGCGGATCGGCTCGGAGCGCGTCGAGTCGGCCAAGCTGGACGAGGCGCTCGAGTTCCTCCGCGAGTGCCTGGCCGAGGCGATCGAGAGCGGCGTGTGGATCGAGCTCGGCGACCTGCAACGGCGCGAGCTCGAGGAGAGCCTCTGGCGCGACCTGGAGCAGTTCGTGCGCGAAGAGGCGGAGTCGCCGCTCGGGCTCGTGCCGCGCAAGTTCGAGGTTGCGTTCGGCTCCGAGCGCTCCGCGCCCGAGCTGCAGAGCGGTCTCCGGGTTGACGGCTTCTCCCTCACGGGGAAGATCGACCGGATCGACGTCGACCCGTTCAGCGCGCGGGCGATCGTCCAGGACTACAAGTCGGGCAAGACCGCGCACTCGGCGGCGAAGATCGAGTCCGAGCTGCGCCTGCAGATCCCGCTGTACATGCTCGTGCTCCGTGATCTCGTCGGGATGGAGCCGTTGGGGGGCCTCTACCGCGCGCTCGCCGGCGAACGCAAGGCGCGCGGACTGCTGCGCGCCGAGGCCGAGGAGGAGCTGCCCGGCTTCTCGAAGCGCGACTACCTCGGCGAAGAGGAGTTCTGGGCGCAGACCGAGCGTGCGAAGGAGCACGCCGTCCGGTTCGTCGAGCGCATCCGCGACGGGGACATCCGGCACGACCCCAAGGGCGGGTTCCCCTGCCCGAAATGGTGCGACCTGTGGCCGATGTGCCGGGTGGCGAGGTCGTGACGGTGGTCGAGGACACGCGCGCACCGAACGCCGAGCAGCTCGCGGCGATCGACGCGCCCGGTCTCGTCTTCGTCTCCGCCGGCGCGGGGACGGGCAAGACGACCGTTCTCGTCGAGCGCTTCGTGCGCGCGGTCTGCGACCGGGGGCTGCCGATCGACTCGGTGCTCGCGATCACGTACACGGAGCGCGCGGCCGGGGAGCTACGCGGCCGCATCCGTGCCCGCCTCGCGGAGCTGGGCCGCCACGACCTCGCGCGCGAGCTCGACGGCGCCTGGATCTCGACCATCCACGGCTTCTGCCACCGGCTCCTGAAGGCGCATCCGTTCGAGGCCGCGGTCGACCCGATCTTCCGCGTGCTCGATGAAAATCAGGCGCGAGTTCTCGCCGGCGAGGCGTTCGACACCGCGCTGGAGGAGTTCTGCTCGTCCGCCGAGGCGGACCGGATCCGCTTGCTCGCCACGTACGGCGCGCGCGGGCTGCGGCGGATGCTGACGGGGGTCTACGAGACGCTCCGCTCGGCCGGCCGCGACCTCGTGCTGGAAGTGACCGAGCGGCCGGGGCTGGACTCCCGGATCGAGGAGCTCCGCGAAGCGGCTCGGTGCCTCGCCGACGATTCCGGGGCTGCGGACGCGGCGCGCGAGGCCGGTGCGCGCATCCTCGAGTTCTTGGAGCGGCCGCCGCATGCCGAGCGGCTCCTCGACCTGTCCGACTTCACGCCCCGCGGCGGCAAGCGTGAGCGCGCCTCGACCTACGAGGAGGCTCGGCGCGCGGTCGAGCAGGGCGCCCTCGACGAGCTCGCCGCGCGCGACCGTGCCCTGCTCGAGGAGCTGCTGCGCCGCTTCTCCGACGCCTATGCGGCGGCGAAGGCGTCCGAGTCGGCGCTCGACTTCGAGGACCTCCAGCTGACCGCCCGCAATCTGCTGCGCGACCAGCCCAAGATCCGCGAGCGCGAGAGCTGGCGCTTCCGCTCGGTGCTCGTGGACGAGTTCCAGGACACGAACCGGCTCCAGTGCGAGCTGATCGACCTTCTCGCTACGGAGGATCTGTTCTTCGTAGGAGACGAGTTCCAGTCCATCTACCGCTTCCGGCATGCGGACGTCGAGGTCTTCCGCGAGCGGCGCGAGGCCTCGGGCGGCGTCCTCGTGCTCACGGAGAACTACCGCTCGCGACCCGAGGTGCTGCAGGTGATCAACCACCTGTTCTCCTCGGACTTCGGCGACGCGTTCCAGCCGCTCTCCGCGGCCGGGCGCTTCGAGGATCCTGCATTCGGCCCGGCGGTCGAGCTGCTCGTCACCGACAAGTCCAGTTACAAGGACACGGGCGTCCACTGGCGCGACGGAGAGGCGAAGCACGTCGCGGCCAGGATCAACGAGCTCGTGGAGTCGGGCGAGGCGACTCCCGGCGAGATCGTCCTCCTCTTCGCGGCCGGCACGGACGCCCGCCTCTACGAGCAGGCGCTCCGCGAGCTGGGGCTGCCCACGTTCCGGGCGACGGGCCGCGACTACTACCACCAGCAGCAGGTCGTCGACCTTCTCGCCTACCTGCGGCTCCTGCACAACCGGTACGACGACGAGGCGCTCGTGACCGTGCTCGCCTCTCCGTTCGTCGGGGTCTCCAACGACGGGCTCGTCCTGCTCAGGCGCTCGGCGGAGAGGCGGCCGCTCTTCGTCGGACTCGAGCGCTCGATCCCCGCCCGGCTGTCGGAGCGCGACGCAAGGCTCATGCGGGCGTTCCGCCAGCGCTTCGATCGTCTGGCGAGCCACGCACCGCGTCTCTCGCTCGAGCGGCTCTGCGAGCGGATCATGACCGAGCACGACTACGACCTCGCCGTCCTGGCCCAGTGGGACGGCCGCCGGCGGTACGCGAACCTCCGCAAGCTCGCCCGCCTGGCGCGCTCGTACGAGGAGCTGCGCGGGCCGGACGTCGAAGGGTTCGTCCGATTCGTCCGCGAGCTCGACACCGTCGGGGCCTCCGAGCTGGAGGCCGTCGCCGAGGAGGAGGGCACGGACGTGATCCGGCTGCTCACGATCCACGGCGCCAAGGGGCTCGAGTTCAAGGTCGTCGTCGTAGCCGACGCGGGGCGTCACGGCGCGTCGCGCGACGCCGACGAGATCCTGTGCCTGCCGGACGGACGCCTCGGGTTCCGCGTCGCCGACCCGTCGACGGGCACGCGTCGTCCGACCTCGGACTACCAGGAGGTGAAGGAGCTCGAGGACGAGGCGGCCGAGGCCGAGCGGCGGCGCCTCTACTACGTGGCGATGACGCGCGCGATCGACCGGCTGATCGTTTCCGGCTCGATCGACCCCGAGCGTGGGGGAGACGACTCGACGCCGATCGGCTGGGTGCTCGGCCGGCTCCAAGCGCCCGAGCTCGATGTGGCGGCCGGGGCTCCGGTCGAGATCGACCGGGACGGGGCGAAGCTCGTCCTGCGGGTCGACCGGTATGCGCCCGAGGCTCCCAAGCCCGCCGCCCCCGGCGACGACGAATCGCAGCTGGCCCTGTTCACGGTCGAGAACGGCTCGGTGTCGATCGCGGAGGCGCCGAAGCTGCCCGAGCTGCTTCCCGTGCCCGCGCCGCCGGAGAACCGCGTCCGCCGCCTCTCGTACAGCGCGCTCGCCTTGTTCGAGATGTGCTCGTACCGCTTCTACGCCGAGCGGATCGTCGGCCTGCGCGAAACGAAGCCGGCGTTCGGCGACGGCGGTCGCGAGGCCGGGCTGGCCGCGACCGAGATCGGCGACATGGCGCACGTGATCCTCGAAGGGCTCGACCTCGCCGACCCGCGGCCGCCGGAGGCGCTCGCGGAAGTCGTGCGCGCGCGGTATGCGACCGCGACCGACGAGGAGGTCGCGCGCATCGGGTCGCTCGTCAGCGCGTACTGCGACTCCGAGATCGCACGCCGCCTGGCCGCCCACCCGGGTGCGACCGTCGAGCGCTCGTTCGCATTCGCGCACGACGGCGTCCTCCTGCACGGGCGGCTCGACGTCTTCCACGAGGCCGACGGGAAGGCGCTCGTCGTCGACTACAAGACGAACGTCCTCGAGGACGCGTCGCCCGAAGAGGTGGTCGAGCGCGAATACCGCCTGCAGCGCCTCGTCTATGCCCTCGCCGCCCTGCGCGCCGGCGCCGACGAGGTCGAGGTCGCCTACCAGTTCCTCGAGCGCCCCGACGAGCTGGTAACAGCCTCGTACAAGGCCGATGAGGCGTCGGCTCTGGAGGAGGAGCTGTCCCGCGCGATTGCGGCGATCCAGGCCGGGGACTTCCGTCCGACTCCGAGCGACTACGCCTGCTCGACCTGCCCGGCGCTCAACCTCGTCTGCGCCGGTCCGAACTTGCGTGACGCGTAGCTTCGTTACCGAGGCGCGACGGCGCGTCGGGCCGAAGCGTGACCGAATCCTGCCGATCATCCAGCGCCTTGCAGGCGCGCACCCGGACGCGACGATCGCGCTCCGCTTCCGCTCCGATCTCGAGCTGCTCGTGTCGGTCATGCTCTCGGCGCAGACGACCGACGTGAACGTGAATCGCGTCACGGAGACGCTGTTCCGCAAGTACAAGCGCCCTGAGGACTACCTCTCCGTCCCGGTCGAGGAGCTCGAGAATGACATCCGCCCGACCGGCTTCTTCCGCCAGAAGACGAAGTCGCTCCGCGGGACGATGAAGATGCTGATCGAGGACTTCGACGGCGAGGTCCCGCGAACGCTTGAGGAGCTGACGCGGCTACCAGGCGTCGCCCGCAAAACCGCGAACGTCGTCGCCTCCGAGCTCGGCCATACACAGGGAATCGTCGTCGACACGCACGTCCGCCGACTCTCCCAGCGCCTGGGGCTGACGCGTCAGGACGATCCCGTGAAGATCGAGCGCGACCTCCAGCGCATCGTCCCGCGCGAGTACTGGGGCGTCTTTCCGCACCTGCTGATCTGGCACGGCCGGCGCGTCTGCCTCGCGCGCCGCCCGCGCTGCGAGGAGTGCGTGCTTTCGGACCTCTGTCCGTCTACGCGCGTCGAGCCAGCGCGACCAGCAGGCCGCCGTCCTCGTCGTAGGCGGGGAAGAAGTCGGCGGTCACCGGCTGGGTGAGCCCGTTCCGTGTGCGCAGCTCGAGCTTCTCGTCGAGCCGGCGCACGCCCCACTCGCGCGTCAGCTCCGACGGGTTCTTGCCGTCGTCCCAACCGGTCAGCGAGAACGCCTCCATCACGTCCTTGCCGAGCACGTCGTTCTCCTGGTAGCCCGTCAGCTCGAAGACGCCGCGGCCGAGCCCGAGGATCCGGCCCTCCGCGTCGCAGACGACTAAGCCCGCGCTCGGGGCCGGGTAGTAGTCGTCGAGCAGTTCCCAGAGGAAGCCGAACCCGCAATGCCGGCACTGCGGCGTCCGCTCCGAGAAGCCCTCCACGCCGTCGACATCGACCGAGCGCTGCTTGCAGTTCGGACAGATGAACCAGGGCATCGCCCGATCGTAGCCTCGGCCCGTAGGCTCGCGAACCGATGACCGTCCTCTTCCTCTCGCTGCCCGCGTCGCGCTTTGCGTACCTCGTGCTGGGGTTGCTCATCGGCGGAGAGTCGGCCGGGATCCCGCTCCCGGGAGAGACGGCGCTGATCACCGGTGCGATCCTCGCGTCGCGGGACCAGCTCTCGCTGTCGATCGTGATCGCGGTCGCGGCGCTCGCGGCGATCATCGGCGACAACATCGGGTTCCATCTCGGCCGCCACGGCGCGCGCCGCCTGCTCGCGCGTCCTGGGCGCTTCGAGGCTCGTCGGCAGGCGTTCCTCATGCGCGGCGAGGCGTTCTTCGAGCGGCACGGTGGCAAGACGGTCTTCCTCGGGCGCTGGCTGCCTTTCCTGCGCGTCACCGCCGCGTGGCTGGCCGGAGCGCACGGCATGTCCTGGCCTCGGTTCCTCGTCTGGAATGCGGCCGGCGGCATCCTGTGGGCGATCTCGGTCGGGTCCTTCGCGTACCTCGCCGGAAACCTCGCGGAGCGCATCCTCCACGACGCCGGGTACGTCATCCTCGCGCTCGTCGCGCTGGGCCTCGTCGCCCTTGCCGTCTGGTACGCCTACCGGCGGCCTAGATCCAGCGCTTCCGGCGGAAATAGATGATCTGCAGGATGGTCGTGACGATGATCAGGCTCCACGACCACCAGTAGCCGTACGCCCACTTGAGCTCGGGCATGCTCCTGATGAAGTTCTGCCCGTAGAGCCCGACGATGAAGGTCGGGAGGAGGATCAGTGAAGCGATCACGGTCAGCTTCTTGACGACCTCGTTCTGGTCGATCGAGATTCGAGCCTGTTGGTAGTCACGGGCCGCGGCAAGCAGGTCGCGGGCGTACTCGATCGACTCCGCCGCCCGCAGGAGCTTGTCGTAGGTCGTCGCGAAGAGTCGCTCGATCTCCCGAGGAAAGACCTCGCGGGAGAAGGCGATCCGCCCCTCGACATCGATTCGGCCGTCGACGATCTCGCGAACGGAATCCCGGGTCGGGGTTAGCGTCTTGCGGATGTGCAGAAGGTCGTGCCTGAGCTCCGAGAGCCGACGCCGAGTCTTCTCGGCCGGCCACTTGTCGATGTTCTCCTCGAGCTCGTCGATCTCTTCGTCGACGTCGTCGAGCAGGTCGAGAAACCGCTCGGCGACGTCGTCGACGAGGTGGAACGCGATCTGGCCGGGCGGCAGCTCGTGCGCGTGGAGGTCGCAGATGTCGCTCACGCGTTCCGGCGGGAACGGCGGGCGGCTCCCGGGCGCCTTGCGGACGGTCACGATCCGCTGACGCGTGAGGACGAAGTCGACCTCCTGGTAGTAGACGAGATCCTCTTCGGGTACGGCGACCGCCACGAGGAGAATTCCCAGGACGTAGCTGCCGTGGCTGCGGATGCTCGGGCGGACGCGGGCGCCGTCTTCTTCCGCGGGCCGGAGGAGGTCCTGGACAACCTCGGGACGGATCCCGTCGGGGAGCTCCTTCCGAAGCGTCGTTTCGTCCGGATCGAGCAGATCGGTCCACGCGGACCTCGCCATCCCGGCCGAGGGTACTGCGGCGTTCGGCTAGACCGCTTCGGCTCTGGGCGCGGCCAGCGCCTTGTGCTCGTGCCCCTCCTCGGAGGAGAGCAGCCGCTCGGCGTCGAGCGCGGACATGGCGCCCGAGCCGGCGGCGGTCACGGCCTGGCGATACGTGTGGTCGACGACGTCGCCTGCTGCGAAGACGCCCTTGATGTTCGTCGCCGTCGAGCCCGCCTGCGTCTCGAGGTACCCGGCCTCGTCGTGATCGAGCTGGTCGAGGAAGAGCCTCGTGTTGGGATCGTGACCGATCGCGACGAACACCCCGTCGGCCTCGATCTCGGTGACCTCGTCGGTGTTCACGTCGCGCAGGCGGACCGCGCTCACCTTGCCCTCCTCGCCGACGACCTCCTCGACGAGGGCGTTCGTGACCCAGTCGATCTTCGGATTCGCCCTGGCGCGGTCGAGCATGATCGGGGAGGCGCGGAAGTCCTCGCGCCGGTGGACGATCGTCACCCTGTCGGCGAACCTCGTCAGGAAGACTGCCTCCTCCATCGCGGAGTCGCCGCCACCGACCACGATCACGTTCTTGTTCCGGAAGAACGCCGCGTCGCAGACGGCGCAATAGGAGACGCCGCGGCCCTGCAGCGTGCGCTCGGAGTCGAGTCCGAGCTGGCGCGCGCTCGCTCCTGTAGCCACGATCACGGCCCGCGCGTAGTAGGCGTCGTCGTCGACCTCGACGCGGAACGGGCGCTCGGAGAAGTCGACCGCGGTCACGTCGTCGGTGATGTACTCGGCGCCGAAGCGCTCGGCCTGGCGCCGGAAGTCCTGCATCATCTCCGGGCCGAGGATGCCCTCCGGGTAGCCGGGGTAGTTCTCGACGTCGCTCGTGATCATCAGCTGGCCGCCGAACGTGATTCCTTCGATCACGAGCGGGCTCAGGTTCGCGCGCGCCGCGTAGAGCGCAGCGGTGTATCCGGCAGGGCCTCCGCCGATGATGATCAGGTCTCGCACGTCGTTCTCAGGCATCTCGCTCCAAAGGTTCGGGACCCTCGAGGGGCCCTCAGCCTATTCAACGAGCCGGACTGCTTGAAACTTCCCCGATCGGGTAGCACGATGGAGATCTGCGGTCATGAAGATCCTCTGTGTTTCTACCTGCTCAGGG
>Ga0070683_100002651_pt1 | contig 14308 bp, 7 predicted proteins | sample KBSC713LmetaG_FD_64662 | JGI IMG/M metagenome (GOLD analysis project Ga0070683, IMG submission 64662) | Corn rhizosphere microbial communities from Kellogg Biological Station, Michigan, USA - KBS C7.1-3L metaG | ecosystem: Host-associated > Plants > Roots > Rhizosphere ...
AGCATTCCCGGCGAGGTCTTCGAGAACCTGGTCATCGTCGGCTCGGCGACCGGCGAAGGCTACATGTCGCCGCCCGGAGACATCCGTGCCTACGACGTCGTGACCGGCGCGCTGGTGTGGACGTTCCACACGGTGCCGCGCCCCGGCGAGTTCGGCTACGACACGTGGCCGAAGGACGCCTGGAAGTACATCGGCGGCGTCAACAACTGGGGCGAGATGACGGTCGATACCCGCCGCGGCATCGTCTACGTGCCGCTCGGCTCGCCGACCTACGATTTCTACGGCGCCGATCGCGAAGGCAGCAACCTGTTCGGCACCTCGCTCGTCGCCCTCGACGCGCGGACGGGGAAGCGGCGCTGGCACTTCCAGTTCGTCCACCACGATCTGTGGGATCAGGATCCGAGCGCCGCGCCGCAGCTGACGACGATCCGGGTCAACGGGCGCACGCGCGACGTGGTCGTCGCCAGTTGCAAGACGACGTGGCTGTACGTGTTCGACCGCGAGACGGGCGAGCCGATCTGGCCGATCGAAGAGCGGCCGGTGCCGAAATCCGACTTGGCGGGGGAACACAGCTGGCCGACGCAGCCGTACCCCACTATTCTCCCTCCGCACGCGCGACAGGCGTTCGGCGAGGGAGACGTCAGCCCGTATCTCTCCGCCGACGAGGCGGCGCGGTTCAAGACGCGCCTGCGCGCGGCGAAGAACCTGGGTCTCTTCACGCCGATTGACTACACCGACACGGTGCACATCCCCGCGAGCAACGGCGGCATCCTGTTTGGCGGGATGGCGTCGGAGCCGACGGGCGCCGTCTACGTGGTCAGCCACGACAACCCCGGCATCGTGCATCTCCTCCGGCCGGGCGAAAACGCCGGGAGAGGCGGCGGGCTGCCGCAGGGATTCGCCTTGTACCAGCAGAACTGCCAGGCGTGCCACGGCCCGGATCGACTCGGCTCCGAGAGCATTCCGGCGCTCGTCTACGCGACGGCCGACCCGGCGAACAACATCGCCGCCGGCGCGCCGCGCTTCGACGCGTCGGCGATTCGAACGGCGGTGACGGCGGGCAAGGGGCGGATGCCGGCCTTCCCGCATCTCACGCCGGTGGAGATCGACGCGCTCGTCGCCATGCTGACGGCGAGGGTGGGACCGCGCGGCGGTGGCCCGGGCGGCCGCGGGCGCGGCGGCGAGCCGGTCACCTCGGGCGCGCCGGCGGAGTTGATCGTCGGCGCCGGATCGGCGTGGACGCGTCCTGGTGCACCGGCGGGGAGAGGGCGGGGCGCGCTGCCGCCGTACCCGGAGGGCGTGCCGCAGTACGAGCGCCCGCTGCTCAACGAATACAACACCGTCGGCAACCGGATCGCGCCGCCGTTCACGTCTATCGTCAAGTACGACCTCAACGTGCCGGCGATCAAGTGGCGCGCCGGCTTCGGCGACGACCCGGAACTGGCCGCGCGCGGCGTGACCGGAACGGGTGCGCCCGGTCTCGTCAACGGCGTGATCGTCACCGCGGGCGGTCTGGTCTTCGGCGCCGGCCGCGACAACGCGATTCGCGCATGGGACAGTGACACCGGCGCGCCAGTGTGGTCCTCGCGCTTCGGCGGCGACTTCGCCGGCTCGCCGGTCATGTACGAGATGGCGGGGCGGCAGTACCTGCTCGTCGCCGCGGCGAGCGCGCCGCCGCGCGGCGGTGGCGCCGGCGCCACCGCCCCCCTGGGCTGGGTCGCCTATGCGTTACCGGTGAAGTGAGGACATCAATCCGATGAGACGCCTTTTACTCTTTGCGGGCGCGGCAGCCTGCGTCATCGCGGTGCCCCTCGTCGCTCTCGGGGCGCTCGACGGCCAGCCCGGCATCCACGATCCGTCGACGGTGAACGTCGAGAACGGCAAGTACTACGTGTACGGCACCGGCGGCGGCATTCCGATATTGATGTCCGACGATGGATGGACGTGGCGGCGGGCGGGCAGCGTGATGCAGGCCGTCCCCGGCGGAAAGGCCGGCCCGGACGTCGTCGCGCGCGGCGGCAACGGCACGCTGGCGCCGGACGTGATGAAGGTGGGCGATCGGTACTTCATGTACTACGCCGCGCCGGGGACGCAGCCCAAGGCGGCGGTCGGCCTGCTCATCGGCAAGACACTCGATCCGGATTCGCCCGACTACAAATGGGAGGACGCGGGTCCGGTGGTCTGGTCCGACGGAGTCGAGGACAGCAACGCGATCGATCCCGGGGTGTTTCGCGATCCGGCGAACGGCAGCCTGTGGCTGACCTACGGCTCCTACTTCGGCTACATCCGTCTGGTCGAGCTGAACCCGAAGACCGGCAAGCGCTTGTATCCGGATCGGAAGCCGGTCAACATCGCGATCAACTCCGAAGCGTCGATCATGATCTTCCACGAGGGCTGGTATTACCTGCTCGTCACGCACGGATCCTGCTGCGCCGGGGCGAACTCGAGCTACCAGATCCGGACGGGACGCGCGAAGAAGGTGAGCGGGCCGTTCCTCGACAACATGGGCGTCGACATGTTGCAGGGAGGCGGCAAGCTGTTCCTCGGCTCGGGCGATCGCTACGTCGGTCCGGGCCACTTCGGGCTGCTCGATCTCGGAGACGGCGTGCAGAAGTTCTCCTGCCACTACGAAGCGGATCTCGATCGCGGCGGCATCAGCGTGCTCGACATCCGCCCGCTGCTGTGGCGCGACGGCTGGCCCGTGGCGGGCGAGAACGTCAGGGCCGGCACCTACGAGATCGAATCGGCGCGGACGGGCACGGCGCTCGAGCTCGCCGTCCAGGGCATGCCCGTCGGCGGACCTCGCGGACGCGGTGGACGCGGCGGCGGACCTCCAGCGCCCGGCGCGCCGCCTCCGCCTCCGCCGGCGCCGATCCCGGCGCAGGAGGCATCGCAGGTCTCCACCACCTGGCCGTCTGGCGCAGGTGCCGCTCGCCTGGCGCCCTACATGCTCCAGGCGCAGCAGAAGTGGGCGATCGCGCCGGCGGCCGACGCCGGCGGATACCCGGGATCGCCCTTCTTCAGGATTACCATTGCCGGAACGGAGCGCGCCCTCGCCGCGACGCCGGATGGCGAGCTCACTGTCGTGCCGGCGTTTTCGGGCAGGCCCGAGCAGCTGTGGCGCATCGATCAGCTCGCCGACGGCACCTACCGCGTGATGCCGAAGGCGGTGCCGAATGCGAAGGAGCCGCTCGCGTTGTCCGCTGTCGGCAGCAGCACGCCGACACTCGAGAAGTTCAACCCCGACAGCGATCGTCAGCGCTGGAACTTGAGGATGCCGTGACCTTACGCATGAACGTGTCGTTTCCAATCATCGCGGCGCTGACGCTCGCCGGCGCGCCGCAGCAGGCGCCGACGCCGCCGCAGCAGGCGCCGGCCGCGCCGCGCCCGCCGGCGGCAACGTTGACCCGCCCCGCCACACCGGCGAAGCCGACCGCGGCGGACGGTTTCATCCAGCGCTGGCTGCTCCTCGAACCCATCCGCGTCCCGGGGCAACTGACGGAAGCCGCCGTGCGCAGCGCGGTGGAGAAGGACTTCCCGGTCACGGCGACGCCGCTGCCGAAAGACGGAGACGCGCTCAAGGTCGGCGACAACGAGCTGAAGTGGCACGCGGTCGATACCACCAACTACAACGTCAACCTCTATCACTTCGCCTACGCGTTGAACAAGCCGACCTCGAACGTCCTCTTCTGGGCCGTCACCGTCGTCAACGCGCCGCGCGAGATGAGCGGCGTGCGCCTGGCGATCGGATCCAACGCCGCGTCGGTCTGGTGGGTCAACGGCACGGAGGCCGCCGCGCTCTACAACGATCGCCAGACGGTCGTCGACGACGCCGTGTCGAGGCGGCTGACGCTGAAGCAGGGCGCGAACGTGATTCGCGCCGCGATCGTCAACGCCGGCGGCGCGACCGATTTCTGTGCGCGGTTTCTCGACACGAACGATCAGCCGATCAAGACGCTGACGGCGACGCTCGAGGCCGGCCGTTGAGCTCCGATCGCGTATAACGGACAGATGCCCCCCACTCGCGCGCGTTATCGCGTCGTCGCGCTGGCCACGACGCTGGCGATGGTGACCTACCTCGATCGCGTGGCGATCGGCACGCTGGCGCCAAACATCCGGAAGGACCTCGGGCTGAGCGCCATCGAGATGGGGTGGGTGTTCACCGCCTTCCAGCTCGCCTACGGCCTGTTCGAGGTCCCCACCGGCCGGTGGGCGGACCGCGTCGGCACCCGATCCGTGATGGCGCGGATCGTCCTGTGGTGGTCGGCGTTGACGGCCGCGACCGCGGCGGCCTTCAACTATCCGGTCATGCTCGCGGTGCGCTTCCTCTTCGGAGCCGGCGAGGCGGGTGCGTGGCCGTGCGTGGCGCGCACGTTTTCGCAGTGGATTCCGCGCAGCGAGCGCGGGCGGGCACAGGGCATCTTCTTTTCCGGCGCGCACTTGGTGGCGGGGCTGACGCCTGCGGTGATCGTCGGCGGCGGGCTTCTCGGGAGCGCGTGGCCCGGCATGCTCAGCGTGATGTCGTGGCGCGGCGTGTTCGTCACCTTCGGCCTCGTCGGCCTGCTGTGGGTGGCGGTGTGGCTGTACTGGTTCCGCAACGATCCGGCCGAGCACCCGGCGGTGAACGCGGAGGAGCTCGCGGTGATCGTGGCGGGCCGCCCGCGCGAGGTGGCGCACCCGGGCGGCCTCGCGTATTGGGGACAGCTGCTGCGCAACCGGAACATGATCGCGCTCAGCATCATGTACATCCCCAACTGCATGATCTTCTATTTCTGCATCACGTGGCTGCCGACCTACCTGCTGGAGCGCCACGGGTTCAACATCTCCGGCATGGCGCTCTTCGCGGGGCTGCCGCTGCTGGTCAGCATCCCGGGTGATTTGCTGGGCGGCTGGCTCACCGATCAGCTCTGCAGCCGCTACGGCCTTCGCGTCGGCCGCTGCGGGCTGGGCGCGATCGCCTACGTGCTCGTCGGCGTCTCGCTGATCGCCGCCGGCGGCGCCTCGTCGCCCGTCCTCGCGGCCGTGCTGATCGCGGTGGGCACCGGCCTGACGATGTTCACCCTCGGCGCGGCGTGGGGCACCGCGATCGAGATCGGCGGCAGCCACGTCGGCGTCGTCGGCGGCACGATGAACTCCATCGGCAACCTCGTCGCGATGCTCAACCCGCTCATCGTCGCGTATTCGGTGGAGTGGTTCGCCAACTGGGACCTGCCGCTGTACGTGATGGGCGCCCTGTTCCTTGTCGGCGCCGCGTGCTGGACGATGATCGATCCGCGTAGGCCGGTGTTCGGCGGGGAAGTGCCGGCGGCCGCCGCCTAGGCACTTTCGCCTGCCGGGAGCGCAGGCCTTTGTACCTCGCTTATTGCCGCCCGGGACCTCGGGATCGCCGGCGCGCACTGCGGATGTCGGGATCGCCGGTGCGGCACGCTGGAGGCGGCCACCATTTGCTGCGCCGCCGCGCCTGCGCTGTCCCACGAACGGCCGGTCCGCCAAACGATCCTGGCGCTCGGTCACTCGCGCGCGATCGCCCACGCGGACGCGTGCCCGACGGGTCGTTCAGTCCAATCGGCCTCGCCGCGCGTATTTGTTAGGCCTGCCAGGCGTGGGCGCGTCGCCGTTGAGCGGCACGGCAGCGACGAAGTCGGCGCAGTTGCTGTCGGTGTCGGCGCCATCGGGGACGCGCCCGACGCTGCGGGTGACCGGCGCAGGCGCCGCGCCCGCGCGGCCGCGGCCCGCGCTCGGCACCACCGCGATGCAGCCACCGCGGCCCTGATCTCCCTCGAGGGTGGCGATCTCGGGGCTGGTGATGGTCCCGTTCGCGCTGGAGCTGCTCTGCTGCGACCCGTAGACGATCGCGTCGACGGCCACTGCACCAGTCGCGTCCAGCAGCACGATCGAGCCCGCCCTGGCGGACAGCGGGCCGCCGAACCACTGGTTCGGCGCCGGTGGACCTTGATAGCCTGCCGTCGCGTCCCGGCTGTTGACGACCGGAGCTCCGAACGAGTGGTCCCTCGCGAGAGGACGATTGAGCGTGATGCCGCTGCCGAGCGCCTGCATGGCATCGCCGCTCTCGTGCGCAAAGGCGGTGGCGGGTGAGAAGCGGATCCCCGTTCCCGGATCGGACACGTCTACGCCTCCTCTGTGGCTGAACGTCAGGGGAGCCGAGAGCGTGACCACGGTGCCGCCTGCGACTGACGCGCCGACGCTCGCGATCTTCACGAGCTCCTTGCGGCTGCCGGTGCCAATCGTCAGCGTGTCTCGGGCGCGCACGTCCGCGGCGGCGGCGATGGTGATGGCGGTGGAGCCCGCGACCGCCGTCGAGGCGAGGGTCGTTTGCGTGGCGGGCGTGCCGACGGCGGTCACCGTCGCCTCCTCGTAGCGGCCGCCGATGTCGATGCCGATCTTCTCGCCGGCGACGAACCCGGCCGCATTCGTCACGGGGAGGCTGGTCGATCCGGCCGGGATGGTGATCCAGGGGCCCGTAGACACCGGAACGAACACCGTTGTTGCCGTCGTCGCCGCTGTGCCGAGGCTCGCGACCGTGTGCGTTTCGCCGTCGACGTCGATCGTATCGCCGGCCGACAGGCCGGCCGCGGTCCTGACGCTGATGATGCGCGCACCTCGCTGAGCGGGAGCGGCGAGGCCGGAGCTCGACAGCCCGAGCAGGTAGAACGCGCCGCGCGCGAGCGTCGTTCCCCTCGGCACCGTCGCCAGCGTGACGGGAGCCCACTGGCTTTGCGTGTTGACGATCGTCCAGTTCGAGATGTCCACCGTGCGGTCCGACGCGTTGTAGAGCTCGAGGAACTGGTCGGTCGCGTTCCCGTCGGCGCCGAAGCGGACCTCGTTGATCTTGATCGCGTCGGCGTTTCGCAGACGTGCGGTGATCGTGTCTGCTTGCCGGGCGCGTGCGTTGCCCGCCGTCCACTCGGCTCTCGCCGACAGTCTGCCGGCGCCCGGTGCTGCCGGCGAGGTGACCGTGAACGTCGCGTGCACCTGCGCGCCGGGCGGGACCGCATCCGTGAACGTGACGGGGCCTGACTCGTCGACGGCCCATCCGGCGGGGGCGACGACGCTCAAGTGCACGTCGGTGGTGGGAGCGCCGGTGGTGTTGGTGAACGTCGCGGTGACCTCCTGCCGCGATCCTGGCGTGAACGTCGTCATGCGCGAGAGGCCCATGCGCGCCACGTCGTATCGTGCCGCCACGATGTTGGCCTGCACCGCGTCCGTCGTGTCGTCGCTGGGGGAGCCCCTGGTCATCACGCCCTCGTAGAAGGTGCCGGACGACCCGTTGCCGTTGTCGCCGCCGGTCCCGAGCAGCAGGCCCCCTTGCTTGTGCATGGGATAGTAGCTGGCGTTCTCGCGCGAGCCCGGGCGGATGCCGTCGTAGAAGGTCGTCAGCGCGCCCTGCTGCGCGTCGGCGCCGCGAAGGCTCCATCGGTTGCCGCCGCCGCCGTTGACCACGGCGGTCAGGAAGCGCCAGCTATCGATGGTGGGATCGGCCGCGTTGACCTTGGCGTCGTAGCCGGAGAAGAGACCCGCCTCCATGTCGGCCATGATCCACGGCCCGGGGCCGGCGCCGCGGCCCCACGCGGTCGCGGTGCCGAAGTAGGTGGTCTCCATGGTGCCGGTGCCGACGGCGCGGCCGTTCGTCGACGAGTTGCCGTAGTCGAAGCAGCAGCCGCTGTCGTAGTGCGTGCCGTCGATCACGTAGTAGATCCCCTCCGGCTCGTCGTCGACGGCGAGATCCGTGGCGTCGTTGTTGCGAAACCCCATGCCGGGCATGACGTAGACGCCGTAGGCCTTGTGCCCGGCGATCGTCACCGGCGCCATGTCGGCGATCGGCTGCGTGTCGAAGCCGCCCTTTGCCGGCCCCGGGAATCTCGGCCCGGCTGGCGCCTGATAGAGGTGGTTGGCCTTTCCCGACTGGTCGTAGATGCGGCTGATGACACAGAGCGTGCCGGCGCAGAACGCGTCCTGCGCCGCCGCGTCGGCGTATCCGCCGGTCGAGGGCATGAGGCCGATGTCCGTGGACGTGCCGTCGGACTGGCGCGTCACCCGGTAGAGCGGGCCCTCATAGGCGCGATACAGCGCCCGGGTGGTGCTGTGTGCGGCGACGCACGGGGTGCCGGCGGCGGCGTAGATGTCGCACGGCCCCGGCGGTCGCGGCGCCGCCGCGCCGCGCTGGGCGGTCAGCGGGCTGGCGCCGATCAGCACGAGCAGGGCCGCGGAAAACAGTCCGCAGGCGGCGGAGGTCCTCATGAAAGCGCTTACACTCTACTCCATGAGCAGCATGAGGGTCGCGTGCGTGATGGCCTGGGGTATCGCTCTGGCGGCGTGGAGTCAGGGCGGCCCGCAGCTCTTGCATCCGATGTTTCAGGACCACGCGGTGCTGCAGCGCGACCGGCCGATCGCCGTGTACGGCGACGCGGCGCCCGGCGCCGCGGTGACGGTGTCGCTCGGAACCGCCAAGACCGAGGCGCGCGCCGGATCGGACGGGCGCTGGCGCGCGACCCTGCCGGCGATGAGCGCGGGCGGCCCGTACACGCTCACCGCGACGGCGAACGGCGAGAGCCGCAGCGCCACCGACGTGCTCGTCGGCGACGTGTTCGTCTGCGCCGGCCAGTCGAACATGGCGTTCGCGCAGCGGCAGGCGGACGGCGCGGCGGAAGACGCGCGCACGGCGGCTGACGCGCAGATCCGCCATCTCACGGTGCCGGCCGACGCCAGCGTCACGCCCCGCCAGACCTTCGCACGCAACGTACGCTGGGTCATCGCGGCGCCCGACACCGTCGGCAACTTCTCAGCAGCCTGCTACTACTTCGCGCGAGAGCTGAAGAAGACGCTCAACGTGCCGATCGGCCTCGTCAACGCGTCCTATGGCGGCGCGCGCCTGCGCACGTTCATGAGCGACGCCGCGCTGGGCACGGTGGCGATCGACACCGACGCGCTCGACATGCTGGCTCTCTACCGCACGGATCCGGCAGCGGCGACACGCCGCTGGGGCGCGCAGTGGGAGTCGGCCTTCGAGAAGGGGAGGCCGCGCGACGGACGCCCATGGCTGCCGGCATACGACGACGGGTCGTGGACGACGGCGCCGGCGGCGCTCGGCGCGTGGGCGCTCTGGCACGGCACCAACCCCGATGGGTTCATCGGCCAGATGTGGATGCGCACGAGCGTCACGCTCATGGCCGAACAGGCAGCGAAGACTGACGCTTCCCTCGATCTCGGATCGGTCAACCAGGAAGACGAGACGTGGGTGAACGGCAGCTATCTCGGCGCTTCCTCGTTTGCCAGGCGCACGCAGTACGCGATCGCGCCCGGCGCATTGAAGGCGGGCACCAACACCGTCGTGACCAACGTCTACTGCGGCTGGCGCGACTGCGGCATGCGCGGCGCCGCCGCCGATCGCGCCATCCGCTTCGGCGACGGCACGAGCGTGCCGATCGCCGGCCCGTGGAAGTACCAGGAAGTCCCGGACGGATGGATTGGGCCTCAGCTGCCGTGGGGACCCGTGCATGGCATCACACTCGACCACAACGGCATGATCCTGCCGCTTGGCCCATACACCTTGCGCGGCGCGGTGTGGTACCAGGGGGAGTCGGACGTGAACTATGCCGCCTCCTACTCGCGGGCGCTGCTGGCGATGATGAAGGAGTGGCGGCGGCAGTTCGGCGATCCCGATCTGCCGTTCCTGCTCGTCCAGCTGCCCGGCTACGGCCCCGCGCCGGCGCAGCCAGCCGCCGCGCCCTGGGCCGACCTGCGCGAGGCCCAGCGGCAAACCGCGCTGGCCGACCCGCGCACGGCGCTGGCGGTCACGCTCGACATCGGCGATCCCGCGAACCTTCATCCAACCAACAAGCGCGAGGTCGGACGGCGCCTGGCGATCGCAGCGCGTCATCTGATCTACGGCGACCGCATTGCAACGTCTGGGCCGGTTGCCGCCGGCGCTACCCGCCAGGGCGCGAACGTCGTCGTCTCGTTCGGCGACGTCACGGGCGCGCTGACGCTGCGCGCCGGCGAGTCGAAGGCGTTCGAGCTGTGCGGGCCTGCCGCGCCGAAGCCCCCGCAGGGGGCGGAGGCGGGAGCGACGCAGGCGTCGTGCCGGTGGGCGGATGCGCGAGTGGAGGGCTCGTCGATCGTGCTGGGCGGCGCTCGCGGCGCGACGCGCGTACGCTACGCGTGGGGCGGCTCGGCGGCGACCCCGCTCACCGACGCCTCGGGCCTGCCGGCCGGACCGTTCGAGATGCCGATTCGCTGAGCGACTCGGCACTGGCCGCCGCTAGAACGGGTCTTGCCTCCGCGCGGCGACTTCGAACGTGAGCCACTGGACGGCGGCGCGAGTGTGTTTCGCGTGCTTCGGATCGTCGGAGGCAGCCGCGATCTGTAGCGTGTACGTGCCCGCCGGCAGATCGGCGGGGAGGCTGAGGGTGCCGGTCGCGGCGAAGCCGCCGCGGCCGGCGGGTGGTACCAACGTCGGTGTTGGCAGCGCCACGATCTTCTGTGTTCCTCGCCACAGGACGGCCACGGCCTGAACCGTTGGGCCCGCGTTGTAGATCTCGCACGAGTACAACACGGCCGTGCCGGGGGAGTAGACGCCGAGCGCATCGGCCGCGGAAAGCGAGAATCGGTCGCTATCGAGCGGCTCGGGTGCAGGCGCACCGCTTCTGGCGCGGAGGACGATCCCCGAGAGCGCGAACGCGCCGGCCGTCACGTCCGGGATTTCCACGAAGCCACCGCCGGACCCGATCGCGCCGGAGTGGCGGTCGCGGACGGCGTAGCGCAGTTGGTAGCCGCCCGGCGCCGTCATCGGCACGCTCGCAATGTAGACGAGCCCGTCGGTCATCAGCTGCGCGGAGGCGGCGGCGTTGGCGGCCGTGACGTCGAATCCCGTCGCGACGGTGTCCACCTGCACGCCGGCGCTGTCGAAGACCACGATCGCCAGATCGAGCGTGGCGGTGGAGGAGCCGTTGGAATGGGCGGAGAAGGTGAGCCCCCGCGGGTCGATATGCAGCACCGTGCGCACGAACGCGCCGCGGCCCGGCGCGTAGCCGGACAGGTTCCTGGCGTGGACGGCAATCGCACTGGTACTGAACGGCGAGATGGCCGCGTTCACCAGTTGTTGCGCCGGCCTCACCGCCGCCGCCGAGCGCTCCGGATCGGCGACGCCGGCGAACTGTTTCCGCGAACGCACCTTGACGTCGTCACGCTTGACCCGCACTTCGACCTGATGCGTCGGCACGCGGGTGCCCGTCCGCTTGAAGGTCCCGGGGTCCGGTTGGTAGCCGATGACGTAGTAGTCGCGCACGTCGCCGCTGATCCGGCCGAGACCCCCGGCAAGGTCATTCGTATTCAGGACTGCGAACCCACCGGTCTGCTCGGACAGATAGATCAGACTCTCCTGGTCGGTCGTCAGCGATTTGCCACGCGCCGCCCCCATATCCCTCACCATCTGCTGCACCGCGTCCGGGGCCGCCGCGACCCTGGGGTCCCTGGCCCACAACGACGAATGGATGTCGTCCGCCGCTTTCAGCCGTCCCGACTGCAGGCCTTGGCCGTCGATGGCGTAAATGAGAACGCCCGCCCGCGTGGCCTGATCGATGACGTGATCGACGGCCTCGCGCAGTCGCGTCGTGGAGAAGACGTCGTCGGTAGGGGCAGTCGGCAGGGCGTCAGGCGGGCCGAGTGGAAAACCCTCCGACGCGAAGATCACCGCCCGCCGACCGGGCAGTTCGCGCGCCGACTGCACGACCAGCGTCAGCGCCGCCAGCGCGCCCATCACCGAAGGCAACTGTCGCAACGCCCCCGCATCGTCGAAGAAGGGGCGCGTCCCGCCAACCTGGACGACGTCGGGCAGGCCAGACACGCCCTTGCGGGACAGCGTGTTGTAGCGCAACCCGTCGATGGCCGTGTGGAGCACGCCATGATCGGTCGTCAGCGGCTGCACCAGGCTACGCGCCTCGCCGGTTCGCATGATGGCGGTCAGATCCGTCGGCAACAGGCCGGTGTCCACGAAGTCGTGCAGCGCCGGGCGGATGCTGTTCATGCCTTCGAAGGACAGCCCGAGATCGTCCACGACGATAACGATGGTCCGCTGCACCTGCGCTTTCGTGACCGGGACGGCGGCGGGCGCCGGCGTGTCCGCTCGCGCGGATCTGTGCCGCGAGTCGGCGACAGACGTCGCTGGTCCTGGGGCCAATACGGGAACGAACTGCGCGCTGATGATCTTTTGGGGCTTGCCGTCCTGCAGGACCTCGAAATCGGCCGCGGTGAGGTCGCGCACGACGGCGCCGCTGCGGTCGGTGACGACCGCGTCGATGGAGACGACATCGACGGCGACCCTGAAGCGGGGAGGCTGCGGAGCCTGCGCCCGCGAGGCCGCGACCGCGAGGCACGCCGCGACGATAACGCACAGTCTGGGGGGTGTCATTAGCGGTCCTCCGCCGGCGGCTATGCAACGGTAGCATACCGGCGGCGGCGCTTTGGCGTGATCCGGTCGGCGATACGTCCGCCCGCTACCGGCCGCTAACGGCGAACGTGGCTACGGTGTAGGACCGCGCCGGCAGCTCGAAGGTCATGCGGCTGCCGGCCGCCGGTGCATCCAGCCGCTGCGGGACGACGCGGTTCGGCTGTTCGATGGTGTTGAACGCCTTGAGGTCCGTGCCGGTGATCGTCTGGCACTCGATCACGCGCGCCGGGGTGACGTCTTCCCACTCCAGCGCGATCTGGCGCGGGCCATCCAGGTCGCGGTTGAGCATCAGCACGCACGCCTGACCGTTGGCCTCGTCGAGCGTCGCCACGACGTCGAGGAACGGAACGTCGCTGTTGCGCGCGAAGTCGGCCTGCAGGCCGGCGGCCTTGATCGGATACGTCTCCGACTCGACGCGGAGATCGAGCACGCGGCCGCGCGCGTGGTGCAGCGCCCACGCGTACGGATAGCAGGTGCTCTGGCGCAGCACGCCGTTCTCGTGCGCCACCAGCGGCGCGATGACGTTGACCAGCTGCGCGAGGCAGGCCACGTGCACCCGATCGGAATTGCGCAGCAGCGTGTTGAGCAGGCCGCCGACGAGCAGCGCGTCCTCGAGGTTGTAGACCTCTTCGAGCAGGTGCGGGGCGACGGCGCGGCGGCCGTCGGTCGCCTGCTTGTCGCGCGCGCGGTACCACACGTTCCACTCGTCGAACGAGAGCCACAGGCGCTTGCTCGACTTCTGCAGCCCCTGGACGTAGTCGCAGACCGCGGCGATCTCGTGGATGTGCCGATCCATGTCGAGGTTCATCGCCAGGTAGCGCGGCGTGCTGTTGCCGGTCGTCGCCGGTGTATTGCCGTAGTAGGCGTGCAGGGACAGGCCGTCGACCTGGTCGTAGCATTCCTCGAGGACCTCGCGGTCCCAGGTCAGGTATGTCGGCATGCCCGTGGAGCTCGATCCGCAGGCGATCAACCGCAGGTCTGGTGACACGACGCGCATCTGCCTGGCGACGTCGCGCGCCTTGCGCCCGTACTCACGCGCCTGCAGCTGGCCGATCTGCCACGGGCCGTCCATCTCGTTGCCGAGGCACCAGTAGCGCACGTTGTGCGGCTGCTCGTAGCCGTGCGCGCGGCGCAGCTCGCTCCACTTGCTGCCGCGCGCCAGGTTGCAGTACTCGACGTAGGCGACCGCCGATTCGGCGGAGCCGGTGCCGAAGTTCATTCCGAGCAGCGGCTCGGCGCCGGTCAGCCGGCACCACTCGATGAATTCGTTGGTGCCGAACTGGTTCGTCTCGGTCGTGTCCCACGCGCGATCGAGCACCGTCGGCCGCTGCGCCTTCGGGCCGACGCCATCGAGCCAGTTGTAGCCGGAGACGAAATTCCCGCCGGGGTAGCGGACCACGGGGACGCCGAGCTCCTTGATCTCGCGCACCACGTCGGTGCGAAAGCCTTTCGCGTCGGAGAGACGCGAGCCCGGCTCGTAGACGCCGGTGTAGATGGCGCGGCCAAGATGCTCGAGAAAGGATCCGAGCAGGCGGCGATCGAAGTCGGCGCGATCGCGCGCGCGGCGGATGGCGGCGCGGGCCGGACCGCGCGCGACCTGGGCGTAGCCGATCGCGTGCAGCCACGGCGCGGCCGCGAGTGTCGCGCCAGCCTGGCCCAGGCCGGCGAGAAACTCGCGGCGGTCTCGTCTCACTTGAAGAGCCGCGGGGCGAAGTCGTTGAACGCCCGCCGCCAGCTCAGCCACTCGTGCGCCGTGCCGGGGGACTCGAAGTAGACGTTGTGGATGCCGGCCTTGGCCAGCGCGTCGCTGAATGCCTTGGTGCCGGGGCCTTCCACCGAGCC
>Ga0070683_100002653_pt1 | contig 14305 bp, 13 predicted proteins | sample KBSC713LmetaG_FD_64662 | JGI IMG/M metagenome (GOLD analysis project Ga0070683, IMG submission 64662) | Corn rhizosphere microbial communities from Kellogg Biological Station, Michigan, USA - KBS C7.1-3L metaG | ecosystem: Host-associated > Plants > Roots > Rhizosphere ...
CCTGAACTCGAGAAACATCTCCAAATCTCCCCATCGATGGCCCCGGCAACACTCACCGCGCTATCTGCCCCGCGCTCTGCGCTCATGCGCGCTCTCGTGTTTGCCTCTCCCCTCGTCGGGATTCTCGCCACCGACAAAGCACTGAAGCTGGCTGCCGCCGGCCGCATCGACAACATCGCGCCTTTACCGCAAACGTTCATCCCCCTACTGAACCTGCTGCTACAGTACCGGCCCCTGTTGGTGTGTCTGGCCATCCTCGTCATCGGACCGCCTCTATCATCCCAACTCGGCCGTTGGGCGGGTCGCACCGGCAGGCTCGCGGGTTGGTTGCTCGCCTTCCCCCTCGGAGTCGCCATTACGGTCCTCGCGATCGCCCTCGGGGAAGGCGCCCGTTCCATCGATGCTGCCGAGTGGCAGCCGGCAATGGATCAGTTGCGTGACTTCCCAGCCCTGTGGTGGCGAGAGGGTCTCATTGCAGTCATTGTTGTAACCGGCCTCGCCTTGCACTTCGGGAGCACCGATCGCAAGACCTCACGCATCCGTGGCGTGGTGGTAGGAGCCACCCTTCTGATTTCCTGCGTGATCGTAGGCATCGACTTCGGGTTCTTTCTCCTCACTGACGCTCAACTCACCGACGCCGATGTGGCGTATGCTTTCTCCGCGCCGAAAGAGGCGTGGTTCGTCGCGCATGGCACTATCACATATTTGGCGTGTGCTCCCCTCGTCGCATCCTTGTGCGCGCTGATCACTGTCTATGTGTTATCGCATTATCGCCGCCCTCCGAACCAGCCGCCCCTGGGCCGGGGTATTCACGTTGGATTGATCCTCGCAGGCGCTGCATTGCTTTCATTTGCCGCGCCCGCGCTCCCCGCAGACCTGTCGCTCGAAAGTTACGTTGGCAGCCCGTTGGTCCAGCTGACCGTAGGCCCGCTCTGGAGCTCGATCAAGCGACGATTCCTGGCGAGTGCGGCCGGAGCCGCTTCCGGGCGGGTGCCCAATCTGTCCGCAGCTTCCGTCATCGCCGTAGAGACACCGCGGACGCGATCGCTAAACGTAGTGGTCGTCATGTTGGAATCCGTGCGCGCGGATGCCACAACCGTTTACAACACCAACTTGCCGACGACACCGTTTCTGGCTGAGCTCGCAAAGGAGTCGCTCGTCGTCGATGACATGTACGCCGTCATTCCACGGACTTCAGCAGCTTGGGTAGCCATCCTGGCCGGGCGATATCCGGGAACACGCGAGACCGTCAAGGACTACGCAAGCCGAACCCCTGTCGCTCCGCTGGACTCCAGTTTGCCGGCGATCCTGCGCCCTCGGGGTTACGCGTCCGCTTTCGTCACTCCGACATCGATCACGTACGAAAATGACTCGGAGGTCATCGGGGCGCTGGGTTTCCAGAAGGTCGTGACCGCGGAGGACATTCCTGCCCCCGCCAGTGGCAGCGTCACTCCATTCGGATGGGAGGATCGGGCCGCTCTGGAGCCGATCGCTCGATGGCTCGACGAGCGCACGCAACACGGCGGACCGTTCCTACTCACCGTCATGACGAACGTTGGGCACTACCCTTACGGGCTGCCGGGCGACTACCCGCGTCGCCACTATCCCAGCCGCACACCGGAGCACGATTCTTACTTGAACTGCGTGCGTTATATCGACGGCTATCTGCGCGAGCTGGTCGGGTTGCTTCAGACTCGCAATCTGCTGGAGAACACGCTGCTGGTCGTGCTGGGAGACCACGGGGAGGAGTTCCAGGAGCACGGCGGGATCGTGCATGGATTCGCTCTTTACGACGAGGTCCTCCACGTCCCCATGCTGATGCGGCTTCCGCAGGCCGACGCACAACACGGCAACATCAAAGGACTGCGCCAGCAGATCGACGTGCTGCCGACAATCATCGAGTCTCTCGGACTGAAGTTGCAGGGACAGCCGATGGCAGGTCGTTCCCTGCTGAGCTCACCCGGCCACGAAGCGCTTTTCTTCGGCACACACCTCGAGCGCTCCTTTCTGGCGCTGCGGGAAGGCTCTTACAAGTACCTCTACGACCTGAGCCGGGACTCCATCAAGGTATTCGACCTGAAGCAGGACCCGGGTGAGCACAGCGACGTGTACTCCAACATCTCACTGAGCGCAATCAGCCAGGCGGAGATAGACCTGCTGGCGTGGCATCGACGCGTTACGCAGACTTATCTTGGGAAGGCGGGTGCACCGGACTAACGCACCCTGCGTAATGCCGGTGCCCCACCCATGTCGCAAGTCACAGCTGCCATGCAGCTATTCGCTGCGTCGACAGACCTGTTCAGCGCGCGTTGGCGACTTTTGGTCCGACCGCGCCGCGCAGATTGTCGGCAAGCAGCTGATGCTCCTGAAGCATCGACAGTCCTCTCTGCGCGAACGCGGCCAGCTCAGGATCGCCTGACATCGAAGCCGATTCGAACAGAGCGCGGGACTCGGAGTGTTTCTGCGCTATGTGCTTCAGGTAAGCCTTCTCAAACCCCCTGCCGGATTTCGAGTTGAGCTTTCCGATCAAGGCATTGTGCTTCGCGTCCAGCTCGACAGGCAGGACCAGGCCCTCGCACTGGACGATCGAGCTCAACCCGCCGTTGGACTGTGCGTAATCCCGGACCATCCTTTGAGCGAGCTGCCTTAGTTGGTTATCGCCTGACTTCCGCAATACCAACCCGGCGAGCGCGACTTCTACCATCCCGTCCTGCGCCGCTGTCGCGGCGAATGCGGTGGAAGTCGCCACATCCTTCATCGCTTCGCGCTCGAGCTGGCACGATGCAGCGTCCGTTTGGGCAGCAGACGCTACCGTGGTTGCGGCCAGTACTGTGAGTGCAGCTGCGGTTGACAAGGCGTTCATGCATGTTCCCTCATTTGACTAGGACGATGCACTTAAGGTGCGGCTAACACCGCATGTCCACCATACGTAGTGCTACTTACGTCGCAACCGGCAGCTGGAGGCAAACGCTCTGCATCCATCGAGCCTGCGCAAGAAGAGGCGCGCCTACTCGTCTTGGATGTAAAATGTGGCACAGGGGGAAAACAAGAATGAGAAGAGTGGCGACAGCGCCAGCCGCCAACGACAACCGCGTTCAGCGAGCCGCTGGTGTGAGCACCAGTGTGGCGACCGCCATACTCCTGGCGCTCGCTTCCCGAGTTGCGGATGCGGGATCGGCGGCCGCGAATCTTCCCGTCACAGCCACCGTACAGAGCGCCTGCACTACCGGCGCAGAACCGATAGCCTTCGCCACCTATACCGCCGGCGGTGGTCCGGTGACCGGCTCCGCGACGATCACCATCAACTGCTCATCGAGCCTGGCGTTCAAAGTTGCACTCGGCCCAGGAGCAACACCGGGCGGAAGCATCAGCCAGCGGCTCCTGAGCAACGGCTCCCAGTCACTCCAGTACAACCTCTACACCACCAGCGCTCTGAGCAGTCTCTGGGGAGACGGCGCCACGGGGGTGACGCTCTCTGGCATGACATCCGGCGGAGGACTCGCTACGAGCTTGACGGTCTTCGCTGAGTTGCCGGACAGCGCCACGAATCGACTCGCTACGCCCGGCATCTACAGCGACCTCGTCACCGTCACGATCACGTACTGACTGCTCGTCGCAAAAGCAGGCACTCGGCGGTTGTCCGCATTCGGGCGCGGGAGCCCCTTGAGGCGGCTCGACGCTGCTCCAAAGAGCATCTCGAGCTCACGGTGTGTTCGGAGCTTGCCGAGCAGCCTGATAAAGCGGCATGACCTTCGGGACGGCAGCTTCCAACTGCCGAATGCGGTTTGGCGCTGAGGGATGCGTGCTGAGAAATTGCGGCGCCCCGCTCTTTTCGCTCGCCAGCATCTTCTGCCAGACACGGACAGCCGCATGTGGATCGTATCCAGCCCGAGCCATCAGCTCGAGTGCCATGATGTCAGCCTCGGATTCCTGCTGCCGGCTGTGTGGAAGTTGGAAAGTGACGGAAGCAACGTTCTCCGCGATATCCAGGGCCCCTTGCCCAGCACCCGTCAACGCCGCGAGCCCTGCCAGGGCAACCCGTTGTGCATATATACGCGACACGCGCTCACGAGTGTGCTCCCGGAGCGCGTGCGAAATCTCGTGCCCCAACACTGCAGCGAGCTCGGCGTCGGTAAGCTGCAATTTATCAACGAGCCCGCTGTAAACCATGATCTTGCCACCCGGCATAGCATAGGCATTCATTTCCTCGGTGGTGAGGGTGTTGACTTCCCATTTCCACGCCGGAGCATCCGGCCGGAACACAGCAGTTGCCGGAATGAGCCTCTCGGTGATGCCGCGGACACGCGCTATGAGCCGAGGATCCTCATTGAGCTTGCCTCCGTCTCGGGCTTTCTGAACCTCTTGTGCATACGCCTTCTCGGCGCCTTGTTCCACGTCTTGTTCGGACACGAGCATGCGTTGCTCTCGCTCGATTCCAACCGCCCCGGGTGCGGTCGTACGCACGGTTGCGCAGGACGCGCATCCCAGGCCACACGCAATGATCAGCAGCGAGCTACGTAGATATGTATCGAATCCCATGTACCAGTTGCCCGGCAGCCGCAATGGGAAATTCGGCCGCCATTCATTGGAGCTACCGGGATTGAGTATCGATCCGGGGGTGGTTCTGCACAGTAGGCACTTACTCTTATATGCAAGCCATTTCTGCGCGATGTTCGAGCTGATACCCGTGGAATACGAACATCTTGCGGCCGTCGATCTGCCCCGACCTCGCCCTCGTTCAGGAGCGGAGGTCGTCTTGGCGCTGATCAGACCTGCTACAAATACGCGTGGCGTCCCCGGGCTTTACGCTCGAGCCGGCCGGCGCCTGTTGGTGCTACGCCCGCCGGAGGTTTTGTTACCCGGGGTTCCTTCGTCGGCCGGATTCCACGGCTTCCCGGTGCGTTCCTCAATATAAGCGCGGATCATGCGCCGTACGACTTGCGAGGAGGTCAAGTCTTCCTGGGCGCAAAGCTGCTCGAACTTCGCCTTCTTGCGCGGATCTATCAGGATCGTCAGCCGGGCCGTGCGCTCTTCGAGGTGCACTATCGTGGGGGTTTTCATTCACATCAAGATCGCATCCGAGGATAATTGAAGGCTAATCCTATTGTAATCAGCTCGCAAGGATCGCGGCCTTTCGGTTATGTGAGATCCGGCGTCTCTGCAATGAGCATGATCTCGGCGCTCGCGACCTGATCCGGTCCGACACAGGCGACGGTCGAGAATCGACGCATGGCTTTCAGGGAGCGCTCGAAACGCGCACTGAGCAGCAATTGATCCCCGGGTAACACGGGCTTGCGAAATCGAGCCTTATCGAGACCCACTAAGTTCGAGCCTGCTTCGGCCGGCTCGCTGAGCGCCCACAACAGGCTGGCAGCCTGCGTCAACGCTTCGAGGACGATTACGCCCGGCAACAACGGGCGGTGTGGGAAGTGTCCCGAGAAAAACTGCTCGTTATAGGACACGTTCTTCACAGCCCGGATGCTTCGATGGGGATGGTACTCGAGTACCTGATCGATCAGCAGCATGGGATAGCGCAGCGGCAGCCGCTCAAGAATCGCGCGAATGTCGAGCGTGTTCACAATAGTCGTTACATCTCACGGATGCGCGGCAGAGCGTCCGACAACGCGTCGTCTTCCATGCGGTCCCCTGACGTCCCGGTGCTCACAGCGCTTACAGACGACAGCAGCGGCATAACCCGGCCCCTCAGGTCCGTCCGCCCGGCGGTACGCTGCTGCGCTTCGGCCTTCCCGGTTCGATATCGGATTCCGGCGTCCAGGGCTTTCCCATGCGCTCCTCGATGTAACGTCGGATCAAGCGGCGCACAACCTGGGAAGAGGTCGAATCCTCCTCGGCGCATAAACGCTCAAAAAAGGCCTTCTTGCGTGGGTCAATCAGGACCGTCAGTCGTGCAGTGCGGTCTTCGAGGGCCACGGCCGTCCTTTAACATGTGCAAACGAGATGCGTCCGATTCTATTATCATTATAATCGGGTGTGTATCCAAGTAACACTCCTCGTGATCCCCGTGATCGACTCCTCGCTGCACTCCTGTCTTCTGCTGATCGCCCTCTGGGGACTCATCGGGCTCATTGGCCTGGTGCGTCCGATGAGCGTGGGCTTCGCAGGCCGCACCCTGTTCCTGCTCGGGGCGCTTTGTGGGGCGGCCCTGGCGGTGGTGGCTGCGGCCAGCCTGACGGCGGCCCCCGAGCAGGCGGTATTGCCGTTGGGGCTGCCGGACTTGCCGATGCATGTGCGGCGCGATGGGCTTTCGAGCCTCTTTCTATTCCTGCTCGGCGCGGCGTCTGCAGGAATCTCCGTGTTTGCCGCCGGCTACTTTCGGCGCGGTGAGGGAACCGCACCCGGGCTTCTATGCCTGCAGTACCACCTTTTCCTCGCCAGCATGGGGCTCGTGCTGCTGGCCGACGACGCGTACGCATTCATGGTGGCGTGGGAGACGATGGCTTTGTCGTCTTATTTCCTGGTCACCAGCCAACATGGAATTCCAGAGATCCGTCGCGCGGGCTTTCTCTATCTGCTCCTGGCACACCTCGGGGCCATAGCCATTCTCCTGAGCTTTGGCGTGATGCAGGGAGGTAGTTGGCAGTTCACTTTTGATGCGATGCGCAATGCGCATCTCGCCCCGCAGTGGGCGGCGGTCGCCTTTCTGCTCGCTCTGCTCGGTTTTGGGACCAAGGCGGGGCTCGTGCCGCTGCACGTCTGGTTACCCGAAGCGCATCCGGCGGCCCCTTCGCCAGTCTCGGCGCTCATGAGCGGCGTGATGCTGAAAACGGCCGTGTACGGATTGCTGCGCGTGACATTCGATCTGTTGGGAAAGCCTGAATGGTGGTGGGGCCTGGTGCCGTTGGGCGTAGGGCTGTTCAGCGCAGTGTACGGAGTAGTGTTTGCGGCAGCTCAAACTGACATGAAGCGCCTCCTGGCATGGTCGTCCATCGAAAATCTCGGGATTATTCTCACCGGAATCGGTCTCGCTATCGTTTTCCACGGCGTTGGCATGAATGCACTCAGCGCACTCGCCCTCCTCGCCGCGCTTTATCACAGCCTGAACCACGCATTCATCAAGAGTCTGCTGTTCCTGGGTACCGGCGCCGTGCTGCACTCCACCGGAGAACGTAACCTCGGCCGCCTGGGTGGCCTCATCCATCGCATGCCCTGGGTCGCCTGGCTGACTCTCGTGGGCGCATTGGCCATGGCGGGACTGCCGCCGCTCAACGGCTTTGTTTCGGAATGGCTGCTCCTCCAGGCGTTCCTCTTCGCGCACGAAGTGCCGCGAACGTTCATCAACATGATGCTGCCGCTGGGAGCCGCTCTCGTCGCACTGTCCGCGGCGCTTGCAGCCTACGTCATGGTCAAGTTCTTCGGCGTCATCTTTCTGGGGCAGCCGCGCGAGCGTGCGTTGAGCCAGGCACATGATGCCGGCGTGCTCGAGCGAATCGGGCTCGGGTGGCTTGCGGCGGGTTGCCTTGCCCTCGGATTGTTGCCCACCGTGGTCGTCGGAACCTTGGGCAGCGTCGTCCAACACTTGAGTGGGGACTCATTATCGAGCGCCCCTGGCCCGTGGTGGTTGCTCGTGCCGCTGCCCGAACGGAAGGCCTCCTACTCCGCTCCCATCTTTCTCGTTTCGTTGGTTGCTGTTGTTGTCCTGACTATTTTTATCGTCAGACGCCTGTATCACCAGCGCGTACGCCGGGCCGCCGCGTGGGATTGCGGCTTTGGGGGACTGACAGCACGAATGCAGGACACCGCGGAAGGATTCGGGCAGCCGATCCGACACATCTTCGGCAGCTTCTTCGCCATGACGCGGGAGCTGCCTTCGCCGTTCGACCGGGCACCGCGTTACCGGGTGATCGTCGCGGATCGCATCTGGCAGAGCGTGTACGTCCCACTCGGGGCGGTCGTACAACGAATCGCGGATGCCTTCACATGGTTGCAGCAGGGGCGCATCTCAACATACCTGCTCTACAGCTTCATCACGCTCATTGGCCTACTGGCGCTCATGCTATGAAGGCGCTGGACATTCTGACGCAACTTCTCGAGCTCGTTGCCGCACTCGCGGCGGCCCCCCTTTTTCTGGGCTGGGTGAATCAGTGTCGCGCCTGGCTGCAGAATCGGCGTGCACCCAGCATCTGGTTGCCTTACCGCGGCATTCGCAAACTCTTTCACAAGGAGGCGGTGATCGCGGAGAACGCCTCTGCTCTTTTTCGAGTCACCCCCTACGTCGTGTTTGGTGCGATGGTCCTTGCCGCCGGCATCATTCCGTCGATGGGTACGCGCTTGCCGTTCACGGTCGCCGCGGATGCCATCGCCCTGGTGGGTTTGCTGGCGATGGCCCGAGTGTTTCAATCCCTCGCCGCGATGGACATTGGCACAGCCTTCGGCACTCTCGGGGCGCGCCGGGAGATGATGGTGGGCTTTCTCGCCGAGCCTGCGCTGTTGATGGTCATTTTCGTGGCCTCGATGATCTCCGCAACGACAGCCCTTCCGGCCATCACCGAGAATCTCGCAGATCAGACCCTCGCGCTGTATCCCAGCCTGGCGTTCACTGCGATAGCCTTCACCTTGGTGCTCCTGGCGGAGAATGCGCGCATTCCCATTGACAATCCGGCGACGCACCTCGAACTGACCATGATTCACGAGGCGATGCTGCTCGAATACTCGGCCCGCCATCTTGCAATGATGGAATGGGCGGCAGCCCTGAAGCTCTTCAACTACGCCTGCATCGGCTTTGCCCTGTTTGTACCTTGGGGAGTCTCGACGGGCGCCGGCAATCCAGTGGCCTTGCTGGCATCTATTCCGCTGCTGGCTATCAAACTTGCCGTGATGGGAGCGGGGCTTGCCCTGATTGAGACGCTTTCAGCGAAGGTGAGAGTGTTCCGCGCTCCGGAGTTTCTGGCCAGCGCCTTTCTTTTTGCCGTGCTCGGACTGTTGGTGCACGTGCTGCTTGGAGCCTGACCGGTGACCCGAATCCCATTCGACATGCAACTGTTGAACCTCTGCGCGGCGCTACTCTTGCTGTTGTCTTTTGCCATGTTGGCCCAGCGGCGCGTCGTGACGCTCGTCAACCTGCTGGCGATTCAGGGGGGACTGCTGTTTGCCGCGACGCTGCTACTCGCGTGGCGCACGGGCGAGAGTCATCTTTACCTTTCGGCTGTGCTGACACTATCTCTCAAAGTGATTTTTCTACCCTGGATTCTGCACCGCCTGATCCGCCGGCTGCAGGTCTACTGGGACACCGAACCGCTCCTGAACATCTCGGGCACCATGCTCGTCGGCTTACTGGTCGTCGTCTTTGCTTTCGGCCTCGCGCAGCCGATCTCCGCCCTCGCCAGCACCACCACCCGCAATGCGATCGGCATTGCGGTCGCCGTGATCCTGTTGTCGTTCGTGACCATGATCACACGGCGCAAGGCGATGTCCCAGGTGGTCGGTTTCCTCTCCATGGAAAACGGGCTCTTCTTCGGCGCCATGAGCGCAACTTACGGGATGCCGATGGTCGTCGAGTTCGGCGTGGCGCTCGATGTACTGGTTGCCGTGTTCGTTCTTGGCATCTTTTTTTTCCAGATCCGCGAACAGTTCGACAGTCTGGATCTGCATCATCTCGAATCGCTCAGCGAGCGTCAGCCGCTCGCCGCCGACTCGCCGTCCGATCCCGTTCAATCCGCACCACTCATCAAGGAGCCTTGAGACGTGGACTTTCTGGTACTCCTCGGTACGCCCCTATGCGGCGCCCTGCTTCTGGGGGTTTTCGGAGCGCGCCGCTGGGCACCTGAATTGAATGCGGCCGTCAGTCTCGTCACATTCCTGGCTGCCTGCCTGATCACCGTGAGGGTCGTGAACGATGGCTCCTTGCTCGTCGCGCATGAGATCTTCTTCATCGATCCGTTCAACGTATTCCTGGTGGCGCTCACCGCACTGGTCGGCCTGACGACCGCCCTCTTCTCACGCCCTTACATGAGGATTGAAACGGATCACGGACGAGTCAGCGGGAGGCGGTTGCGTCTCTATCACAGCATGTATCAGCTGTTCATGACGACGATGCTGATTGCGCTCACGACCAACAATATGGGCCTCTTGTGGGTCGCGATGGAGGCGGCGACGCTGTCGACCGTGTTGCTGGTCACGTTGTATAGAACGCCGGCGAGTCTCGAGGCCGGTTGGAAATACTTCATTCTCTGTGGCGTCGGCATCGCCCAGGCGCTCTTCGGGACGATTCTCCTCTATTTTGCCGCCGAGAAAGTGCTGGGGGCGGAAGGGGTCACGGCGCTGCTGTGGACGCACCTGAATGCAGTGAAGGGGCAACTCGAACCGACGGTTCTGGGCCTGGCGTTCGTCTTTTTGTTCGTCGGCTACGGAACGAAGGTGGGACTTGCCCCATTGCACAACTGGCTTCCGGATGCGCATGCGGAGGGCCCGACACCCATCTCGGCTGTGCTCTCCGGGCTGCTGCTCAATGTGGCGATCTATGCGGTGGTACGGTGCAAGGTTCTGGTGGAAGGCTCGCTGCATTCGCAGCTCCCCTCACAAATGCTCATGGCCTTCGGTTTGTTTTCGGTCGTGCTGGCCGCGTTTTTCCTCTGGCGCCAACGCGACATCAAGCGGCTCTTCGCCTACTCCTCGATCGAGCACATGGGCATCATCACATTCGCGTTTGGAATGGGCGGGCCCGTCGCAAATTTCGCTGCGCTACTGCATATGACGGTGCACTCTCTCACCAAGTCAGCCATCTTCTTCGCGGTCGGGCATGCCGCACAGAAAGCGGGATCGCAGCTCATGGAGAATATCCGCGGACTCATTACACTCAGCCCGACAGTTGGCTGGGGCCTGATGATGGGCTCGCTCGCCATTCTGGGGATGCCTCCATTCGGCGTGTTTGCCAGCGAATTCCTGATTCTGACCACCGCGATGCGGGAGCAGCCTTGGGCGACGCCGATACTTCTTGTGGCGCTCGGTGTCGCCTTCGCCGCGATCTTCGGACGCGTGCAGCCCATGGTGTTTGGTGAGACTACGGCCAAGCGCCTACCTCACGCACCGGCGTTGCTGCCGGTGTTCGCCCACTTGGCAATCGTTCTCGTGCTGGGCGTGTATGTCCCACCCTATCTCGCAGACTGGTATCGCGCGGCGGCACGCTTGATCGGCGGAGGCGGATAAGATGGCGCTGCATGACTTGTTCGAGCGCAGCTACATCCAACCCGGTGCGCCGGGATTACGCGGGCTCGAAGTCTCGGGCGAAGAATGGCGGGGGGTCGCGGTGGATGTCGCCGCTGCCGCCGGACGACTATTGGCTCTCTGGGCCAGTCCCGCTGGGGACACTGCAGCGCGCGTTCACGCGGTCTTCATTGCCGATGGCGAAGGACTCCTTCTGACTTTACCGATGTCAGACCTCGATCAGCCCTACCCGGGTATCGACGACATTTTCCCGGCAGCAGCCCGTATGCAGCGGGCAATCGCCGATCTGATGGGACTGCGTGCGACCGCGACCGATACCCGCCCTTGGCTTCGCCACGCGGCGTGGCCGCAAGGTTATCGGCCCCTGTTGGATCCGCCTCTCTCGCAAAATCATACTGAAGTCACCAGCGACAGTTATGACTTTGTCCGGGTCGAGGGGGATGGGGTCCATGAGATTGCCGTTGGGCCGGTGCATGCCGGAACGATTGAGCCTGGTCACTTTCGCTTTTCGGTTGTCGGCGAAAAGGTGCTGAAACTCGAGGAGCGGTTAGGCTACGTCCACAAGGGGATCGAGCAACGCTTCACCCAAATGCCGATCCTCCAGGGTTACCGGCTTGCCGCCCGTGTTTCGGGCGACTCCGCTGTCGCATTTTCCTGGGCGTACTGTCAGGCCCTCGAAGCGATCTCAAACATGGAGATTCCGGCACGTGCGGCGTGGCTGCGCGCGCTGTATCTCGAGCTCGAGCGCGTGGCCAACCACTTAGGCGATCTCGGTGCCCTGGGCAACGACGCCGGTTTTGCCTTCGGCCTCATGCAATTCGGACGTTTGAAGGAGTCCCTGCTGCGGACCAACCAGGAGGTTTTTGGCGAACGCTACCTGATGGAGGCGGTTGTACCCGGGGGCACCCAACGAGAGGTCTCCGGTTCGCAATGCACCTTGCTCAGCGAGAGCCTGCGCAAAATCGAGGCCGAGGTCCGTGTGCTGCGCACGATCTACGACGAGCATGCGGGCGTGCGAGACCGGTTTACCGGCGCGGGCATAGTAACGCCTGAGCTCGCTACACGCCTGGGACTCACGGGACTTGCGGGCCGTGCTAGCGCGCAGGCGTTCGATCTTCGCGTCGATCTGCCCTACACGCCCTATCAGCACTGTGCCGTGACAAAGATGGTGCGCAGTGAGGGCGACGTAGCCGCCCGCGTAGCGATTCGGTTTGACGAGATCCACGAGTCCTGCCGCATCATCCAACACATTCTCGCGACAATACCTTCAGGGGGACACCGCGCGCCTGTTCGAATGCCCGCGGATGGGAGTGTCGGGATCGGGCTCATTGAGGGCTGGCGAGGTCCGGTGTCTGTCGCTCTCGAGGCGGGTCCTGCCGGGACAATCCGCCGCTGCCACCCCCATGATCCCTCCTGGCAGAACTGGCCGGTGCTCGAGCATGCCATCATCGGCAACATCGTCCCGGACTTTCCGCTCATCAACAAGTCCTTCAACCTTTCCTACAGTGGCCACGACCTCTAGCCATGTTGAAAACGCTTCATAGGATCGCCTCCATCGGCATCGTTTCGGAGCCACCGCCCGAAGCCGACGATAACCTTCGCGTCCGCACAGCACTCCAGGACAACATACGCGCCCTGCTCGGTCGCGCCCTGTGCATACGACACATCGATGCCGGCTCCTGCAACGGCTGCGAGCTGGAGATCCACGCCATCAACAATCCCATCTACAATTTAGAAGGATTGGGCATCCGGTTCGTCGCCAGTCCGCGCCACGCAGACATGCTGCTGGTGACCGGCCCGGTCTCGAGACACATGGAAGTGGCGTTGCGCCGGACCTACGCCGCCACCCCGGGCCCCAAACTCGTCGTCGCCCTGGGAGACTGCGGCTGCACCGGCGGCATTTTCGGCGTCAACTATGCCACTTGCGGACGCGTATCCAACGTCATTCCCGTTGATGTGGCGGTGCCTGGCTGCCCGCCCAGTCCGACCCGAATTCTCCAAGGCATTCTTGCGGCGGTATCGGCGCGCCGAGATCAATACCTCGCGCATTCATCCAATCGCCATCTGCCCTAAACGTAGGTTCGCTATACACAGCCCACCCTTCAAAGTGAAAGGAGTAGGGCATGACGAACCGAGTATCGCGATTTACGCTTGCGGGTCTTGCTGTTGCCATTTCCGCCTGTGCTTCGCTCGCATACGCGGGCGAGGACGACGATCTCGCACTCAGAGCGCAAACCGACGGAAGGCATGATGAAGACAGGGAGCGTTCCCAAGCTGTGCAGGTCGGGCCGCGCCCTTTCTATCTCGTGCAGGGAATGGACCCCGGTAAGCTCAAGAGCAAGTTGATGAGCTGTCAGAATGGCCCATTCCATCGCACCGATTTCTCGATCGGGCATCGCGGAGCGGCGCTTCAGTTTCCCGAACACACCAAGGAGGCGTACGAGGCTGGCGCAAGGATGGGCGCTGGCATTGTAGAGTGTGATGTCACATTCACAAAGGATGGTGCGCTCGTCTGCCGTCATGACGAATGCGATCTGCACACGACTACCAACATAGTCGCCACCCCGCTGAACAACTCGTGCACTGTCCCTTGGTCTGGCGTGAACTCCGCGCCGAAGTGCTGCACCAGTGATATCACTCTTGCGGAATTCAAGAGTCTCAAAGGCAAGATGGATTCCAGCAATCCCGCCGCGACCACTGCGCAAGGGTTCCTTGGTGGCACGCCGAGTTGGCGCACAGACCTTTACACTGGCCGCGGTACTCTGATGACACTCGAGGAGAGTATCGAGCTCAACAAGAAGAATGGCGTGAAGCACACGCCCGAGCTGAAGGCCGGTAATCCTGATCGCGTGAATGCGATCTTCGGGAGCCGTGCGGCGCTCGCGCAGAAAATGATCGATACCTACAAGGCGCACGGTGTGAATCCGAAGGATGTATTCCCACAGTCCTTCATAAAGGACGACATCCTGTATTGGATACAACACGAGCCACGCTTCGGCCACCAGGCTGTCTATCTGGATAGCATCGACCCAACCGTGACCCCGCCCATTCCGCGCCTCAGCGTGCGAGATCTTCAGACGCTGCATAGTCAAGGAGTACAGATCTTCGCTCCCCCGATGTTTGC
>Ga0070683_100002654_pt1 | contig 14304 bp, 12 predicted proteins | sample KBSC713LmetaG_FD_64662 | JGI IMG/M metagenome (GOLD analysis project Ga0070683, IMG submission 64662) | Corn rhizosphere microbial communities from Kellogg Biological Station, Michigan, USA - KBS C7.1-3L metaG | ecosystem: Host-associated > Plants > Roots > Rhizosphere ...
CGCGGCCACGGCCGCCGTTGATCCGATCGCTGCCGCCCGAGCCCTTGATGCGGTCCGACTTGGCGCTGCCGGCGAAGCGGTTGGAGCAGTGCCCGGGGCTCGGCACGACAGCCTTGGTGGGAGCGGAGTCGGCCGCCGAGCTGCCAAGCGGATTGGAGTCCACCTCGTGCACACGGATCGTGCGGCCGAGGTCGGTTGAGGTGAGCTTGTAGGTGACGCTCGACGCCGCGGCATGTGCGCGAGAGGCAGATGCGCCGGGGATCGGCACGCAGGCAGCGCCCTGAGCGTTGCAGCGCTCGAATTGGAGCGTGGTGGAGGTCGAGCCGCCGGACGTGCCCGCGCTCGCCGTGAGCGTCTGGTTGTTCACGTCGTTGCCGCTGATCGTCGGGGGCGAGCCGATTTGCGGCGCCGTTGGCTGCCAGTTCGGCTCGTTGTCGTAGTTGTCGCCGCTCGTGACCGCGCGGGCGCCGCTGCCGTCGATGTTCGCGATGTAGATGTGGTCGTTGTCGTCCGTGGGGTCGTCGCAGCGGGTGAACGCGATCTGCTTGCCGTCGGGCGACGGCGCCGCACCGTACTCGCTCACGCTCGGGTCGTGGCTGAACGGCACGGGCGTGCCGCCGGCGCGCGGCACCGAAAGGATCTGGAACGGCGGACTGGCAAAACAGCCGACCACAAACGCGCCCTGCGCGTAGTAGAGCCTCGAGCCGTCCGGTGACCATGCGGGCTGGATGTCCTCGACCGAGTGGCTTGGAGACGTGATGAGCGCGTGCTCTCCGCCGCCGTCTGGCGCGCTGACGTCGATCTCCTGGGGTCCACTCGAGGGGATGTGCTCGTAGGCGATCAGCGCACCGTCCGGCGACCACACGGGGGTTTCAAAAAGCCCGCCGGCGTCCGTTCCGGCGACCTTGTGCGGCGTGTCCGACGGGTTGTCGATGTTGACCGTGTATAGGGCGTCGGGTCCCTGATAGACGATCGTGTGCCCGTCGGGCGCGAATGCGGGATCGAGGTCACCGTTGCTGAACGTGACCTGCCGCAGGCCGCTGCCGTCGGCGTTCGCCACCCAGATGTTGAAGTGGCTCGAGCCGTCCTCCCGGCTCATCAGCACGCGACTGCCGTCCGGCGACCAGCTCGAGTGCTCATAGCTGAAGGTCGTGTCGGGCTCGAATGGAGTGCTGAACAGCGTGCTCGGGTCGACCAGCGACAGCTGGGGCAACCCACTCTCCGGCTGGGTCGTGTAGACGATCTTGCCGTTGCCGCCTGGAAACGCAGCCTGCGCTGCCGGCGCGAGGACAGCGAGCGCGAGCACCGATACGAGCGCGAGCCGACGGACCATTGAAGGCCGACCCTACACCCGCTCCGGGGGCGTCGCTAGAGGTTGACGGCGCGCCCGTCGCGGAAGTCGTCGAAGCCGGCGATCTCGTCGATCACCTCTTGCGGCACCGAGGCGTTGGTGGTCACCACCATCACCGCCTCCTGCGCGCCCTCCTCGGCCCCGACCGCGGCGGAGTGGATGTTCACGCCGTGGCGGCCAAACGCCTCCCCCACGCGCCCGATCATCCCCGGCTGGTCGCGGTAGCGGAAGAACGCCAGGTGGTCGGCCAGCTGCATGTTGAAGCTCTGCCCGTACACGGACACGAGGTGCGGCACCTGCCGCGGCCCGAAGCCGGTGCCGGCCACCTCCACCGAAGTCGAATCGGACACCACCTCCACGCTCACGAGCTCGGCGAAGTTGTCGGACTCCGGCTCCTTCTGCTCGGCCACGGCGATCCCGCGCTCCTCGGCGAGCGTGTGGGCGTTGACGAAGTTCACGGGCTCCTCCGTGTGGCCCGAGAGCACGCCGTTCAGAACCGCGATGGTGAGCAGGCGGGTATCGAACTCCGAGAGCCGGCCCTCGTAGCGAATCTGGATGCGGTCGACCGAAGACGCCTCACCCAGCGCCATCGCGAGCCGCCCCAGCTTGGTGCACAGCGGCATCAGCGGCCCGAGCTGCTCCATGTCCTCCGGCGAGAGCCGCGGGATGTTGACCGCGTTGGTGACCATGCCGCCCTCGAGCGCCGCCGCCACCTGCTCCGCAGTGATCACGCCCGCGCGGTCCTGCGCCTCCGCGGTGGACGCGCCGAGATGCGGGGTGACGATCACGTTGTCCATCCCGAACAGCGGGTGCTCGGTGATCGGCTCCTCGGGGAACACGTCGAGCGCGGCGCCGGCCACCTTGCCGGACTCGAGCGCGCGCTGGAGCGCGTCGTGGTCGATCAGCTCGCCACGCGCGACGTTGATCACGCGCACGCCGTCGCGCATCTTCGCGAAGGCCTCGTCGTTCAGCCAGCCGGCGGTCTCGGGAGTCTTGGGCAGGTGCAGCGTGATGATGTCCGCGCTTGCGTAGACGTCGTCCGAGCTCTCTGCCTTCTCCACGCCGAGCTCGCGGTAGCGCTCGGCCGAGACGAACGGGTCGAACGCGATCACGCGCATCCCGAACGACTTGGCCCGCTCGGCAACGTAGGTGCCGATGCGGCCGAAGCCGAGGATGCCAAGCGTCTTCTCGTACACCTCCATGCCGCCGAACTTGGAGCGCTCCCACTTGCCGGCGGTGAGCGACGCGTGCGCCTGCGGGATGTTGCGGCAGAGCGCCAGCAGGAGAGCGAGGGTGTGCTCGGCCGCCGCGATCGTGTTGGCCTCGGGCGCGTTGGCCACGATGATGCCGCGCTTGGTGGCGGCGGGCACGTCCACGTTGTCGACGCCCACGCCGGCGCGGCCGATCACCTTGAGCCGCGTGCCCTTCTCGATCAGCGGCGCCGTGAGCTTGGTGGCGGAGCGGATGAGGATCGCGTCGTAGTCGCCGATCCGCTGCTCCAGCTCGCCGTCGTCCCAGTCGGTGCCGAGGTCGACCGCAAACTTCCGGCGAAGGAGGTCCACGCCGGAGTCGGCGATCTTCTCCTTTACCAGGACCCGGAAGCCGTTTTCGTTCACGCGGGAGTGGCGGCCGGGACGCCAGCCTCAAGGAAGACGCGCTGCGCAGCTGCCACGCCCGCGCCGAGCTCGACGTCGTGGCCGAGCTCGCTGAGCGCCATCTCGAGTGCGCCGATCGCCGTGAGGATGTCGAACGCGCCGAAGTAGCCGCAGTGCGCAATGCGGACGATCTTGCCCTTGAGCTGGTTCTGCCCGCCCGCGATCGTGATCCGGTAGCGGTCGCGCATGACCTTGGGGATCTTGCCGCCGTCCACGCCGTCGGGCACCTTGATCGCGGTGACCACGTTGGCGTTCTCGTCCTCGGGCCCGAAGATCTCGAGGTCGAGCGCCTTGGCGGCCTCACGCGTGGCGCGCCCCAGCAAACGGTGGCGGTTGAAGACGTTCTCGAGCCCCTCGCTCTCGAGGATCATCTCGAGCGCGACGTCGAGCGCCATGAAGAGGCCGACCGCCGGAGTGAACGGGCTGTCCGGCGGATCCTTGCGCTGGCCCTTGGCGGTCTTCTCCCAGTCGAAGTAGTAGCGGCGGCCGGGCGACTCGGAGGCGCGCTTCAGCGCCGCCTCGTTCACGCTCGCGAACGCGAGGCCCGGCGGGCACATCAGCGCCTTCTGCGAGCCGGCAACCACGACGTCGATGTTCCACTCGTCCTGGTTGACCGGAATCGCGCCGAGCGCCGACACCGCGTCCACCGCGATCAGCGCGCCGTGCTTGTGCGCGACCTCGGCCAGCCCCTGGACGTCGTTGACCACGCCCGTGGAGGTCTCCGACAGCGTGAGGAAGACCACCTCGGCCGGCGTCTCGCCCAGCACGCGGTCGAGCTCGGCGGGCTCGATCTTGGTCCCCCACTCCACCTGGTGATGGATGGTCTGCGCGCCGAACGCGTCGCACAGCTCGGCCCAGCGTTCGCCGAACTTCCCACACGAGACGGCCAGCGCACGCTCGCCCGGGCGGACGAGGTTGGCTGCGGCGGACTCCATCGCACCCGAGCCCGACGATGCGAACGCCAGCACGTCGTTGTCGGTCTGAAACACCTGCTTGATGCGGTCGAGGCAGCGCGCGTACACCTCCACGAACGCCGGCGCGCGGTGGTAGAGCATCGGCTCCGCCATCACCTGCGACACGGCGGGCGGCAGGGGCGTGGGCCCCGCCGTCATCAGATAGTCCTTGACGTACGGTTCTGTCATCGGCGCGAGCGCTCAACATAGCGCAGCGACCGGCTGGGCCGAGCCCGGTTCCCGGTTCCCGGTTCCCAGTTGTCAGCCTGGGAACTGGGAACTCACCAATCTTGGTTGATCCAGGGCATGTGCGAGCGCAGCTCCTGCCCCTCGCGCTCCACCTGGTGGTTCTGCTCTTCCTCGCGCATGCGTTGGAAGTTCTCCTGACCCGCCTTGTTCTCGGCGATCCACTCGCGGGCGAAGTCGCCTGACTGGATCTCGCCGAGCACCTTCTTCATCTCCGCGCGCACGTGGTCGTCGATGATCCGCTTGCCGCGGGTGAGGTCGCCGTACTCGGCGGTGTTGGAGATCGAGTAGCGCATGCCGGTGATGCCCTTCTCGTACATGAGATCCACGATCAGCTTGAGCTCGTGGAGGCACTCGAAGTACGCGAGGCGCGGGTCGTAGCCGGCATCCACGAGCGTCTCGTAGCCGGCGCGCACCAGCTCCGACAACCCGCCGCAGAGCACGGCCTGCTCCCCGAAGAGGTCGGTCTCGGTCTCGTCCTTGAAGGTGGTCTCGATCACGCCGGCGCGCGTGCAGCCGATCCCGTGCGCGTACGCGAGCACGAGATCGCGCGCGTTGCCCGTGGCGTCCTGGTGGACCGCGGCGAGTCCCGGCACGCCGCTGCCTTCCACGAACTGGCGCCGCACCAGATGCCCCGGGCCCTTGGGCGCGACCATTCCCACGTCGATCTCAGGTCCCGGCTCGATCTGCTTGAAGTGGATCGCGAAGCCGTGGGCGAACATCAGGAGGTTGCCCGGCGCGATGCCGTCCTGGATCTCGGCGTTCCACACCTCGGCCTGCTTCTCGTCCGGCAGGAGGACCATCACCACGTCGCCTTCGCTGGCGGCGTCGGCCACCGGCATCACGGTGAGGCCGTCCTGGCGCGCCTTGGGCGCCGATGACGAGTCCTCGCGGAGACCGACCACGACGTTCACGCCGGAGTCCTTGAGGTTGAGCGCGTGTGCGTGGCCCTGCGAGCCGTAGCCGAGGATGGCGACGGTCTTGCCGTCCAGCTTGGAGAGGTCTGCGTCCTTGTCGTAGATCACGGCGCAGGACTCTAGTGACCTGAGCCGGACTTACGCCTTCAAGGTGCGGCGGAATGACGACTCAGGTCACCAGCAGCCGGCTCACGAAAACGGCCGGCGGCACGTTTTGCCTGCGACGAAAGACGCCGCAACCGATATCGGCGTTTTGATGGTTATGTAACTGGTATACTTCTTGCACCGGTTACAGCGGAAGGAGCGAGGCAGATGAATCCGTTCTTGAGCAAGGAAATGGCCCAGCAGCACATCGGGGACTTGCGCCGCGTGGCCCGCGTGAACCGGGTGCCGGACGACTACCCCGAGCTGGACGACGACGGCCTCACCGTCCGCGCGGCCACCCCGCGCGACAGTGAGGCCGTTCGGCTTCTGGCGGCGCTCGAGGGCGTCCGGATGCCGAGGGGCCGGGTACTCGTTGCGGAGGTGCACGGCGACGTGGTGGCGGCGCTGCCACTTGACGGCGGCCGCGCGCTCGCGGACCCGTTCAAGCGCACGCAGCATCTGGTGGCTCTGCTCGAGCTGCGCGGCAAGCAGCTGAGCCGCGTGCTCCGCGCCGCATAACCACGCGCGCCCGAGTGCACCCAGGCGGCGCAACTTTGGTTCGCCGGGCAGTCCTTAAGCGTCGGGCGCGTCTAGGTGGTTGAGAGGAATCGAGGAAAGGACCGGCCCCCCATGAAGACCGAGATGCCCCGCGCCGTTTGTGAGGCGTGAGAAGGGGCGCCGCGGCACGTCGCCGCGGCGCCCCTTTCTCGTTCTAAGTGCCGCCTAAAGGCTCTCTAGCTCGGGGAAGGTCCCGCCGCCGGCCCGCGTCTAGGCAGGAGATGACCAACCTCAACACGGAAGGACCGACCCCATGAGGTTCAAGCTCCCCAAGGCGATCGTGGCGCTGTTCGCACTCGCCGCGCTCGTCGGCGGCACCACGGCTGGCGTCGCTTCGGCAACGAGCGGCAGCCATGCGCACGCCGCGCGTCACCACCACAAGAAGCACCACCACAAGCACCACTCGAGGATCCCGCAGCACAACGGCGGCGATCACGACTCGGACAACAACGGCGGGCCGAGTGACGGCGACGGCAACATCTAGCCGCCGCTACCTGCTCGGGCTCGCGGGCGTTCTGGTCGCCGCGGTCATCGCGATCGCCGGCTGCGGCGGCTCGGGCTCGAAAACCACCGGCGGTGGCGGCGCGGCCACACGTTCAGCGGGCGCTTTCGCCTGGCTGAGTCCGGCCGCGCCTCCCGCCGGGTGGGCGCTCGCGCGGCTCCCATCTGGGCGCGCGGCGCTCGCCTACCCGCCGGGCTGGGAATCGATCGAGTCCGATCCCGGCACTGTGTCGGCCGCGCTCATGGGTCCGCACGGGCGGATCCGCGGCTACCTCAACGCGACGCCGCGCCAGGGTGAGGAGACGCTCGCCAACTGGGCGCGCTTCCGCACTGCCCACAACGCGGACGAGGGCGACATGAACGTGGTTCGCGACGCCGCTTCCCGCGGCCTGCGGTTCCGCACCGGCAGCGGCTCGTGCGTGATGGACCACTACGCGACGGTGTCGGCTCGCTACCGCGAGATCGCCTGCCTCGTGCACGGCTCGCGCGCCTCCACCGTCGTGGTGGGCGCCGCGCTGCCGGGCGACTGGGCGCGGCTCGCTCCCGAGCTCGAGCGCGCCATCTCGAGCTTCGCTACCTGACCAGCTCGCGCCGCAGCAGCTTGCCGGCGGCGTTGCGCGGCAGCGCGTCCACGGTGTGGAGCGCCCGCGGCACCTTGTAGCCCGCCAGATGCTCGCGGCAGTGCGCGATGAGGTCGCCGCCGTCGCCGTCGCTCAGCACGACGAACGCGGTCACCGCCTCACCCCACTCCGGGTCCGGCAGCCCGACCACGGCGGCCTCGACCACAGCGGGGTGATCCTCGAGCACGCGCTCCACCTCGGCGCAGGCCACGTTCTCGCCGCCGGTGACGATCACGTCCTTGAGGCGGCCCTCCACCCAGAGGTAGCCGTCGTCGTCGAGGCGGCCGCGGTCGCCGGTGTGGAGCCAGCCGTCACCAGGGTCGAGCGCGCCGGGCGAGACCATCGGGCCGCGCACAAGGATCTCGCCCTCGCCGGAGATCGACAGCTCCACGCCCACCAGCGGCCTGCCGGCCGAGCCGGATCTGGTCACCGCCTCGGCGGCGGTGAGGGTGGCTATCTGCGATGAGGTCTGGGTCATGCCGTAGGTCTGGAGCACCGGCAGCCCGCGCTCGGCCGACCACTCGAGCAGGTCGCGCGGCACCGGCCCGCCGCCGAGCAGCAGCGCTCGCAGAGCCGGCGCCTCCTCGAGGCCGGCGTCCACCAGGCGGCGGAGCATCGTCGGGACGAGCGACGCCAGCGTCACCTCGCCGTTCTCGAACGCGGTCTTCACGCGGTCGACGTCAAAGCTCTCGTGGATCACCGCGGCCGTGCGGTAGAGCGCGCTCCGCAGCAGGATCGCCAGGCCGCCCACGTGGAACACCGGGAGGACGCAAAGCCAGCGGTCGTCAGGGTGGACGCCGAGGTTCCAGGCCGACGCCAGCGCGCTGGCCGTCTGGTTGCGGTGAGTCAAGGACACTGCCGTCGGGCGCCCGGTCGTGCCGGACGTGTAGATCACCGAGCGCTCGGCGTCCGGGTCCACGGCCGTGCGCAGCTCGACGTCCGCCTGCTCCCCGTCGAGCGGTTCTTCGACACAGAGGCGCGCCCCGCTGTCCTCGAGCTGCCAGCGGCGCTCCTCGCCGGTGAGGCGGGTGTTGAGCGGCACGAGCGAGGCGCCGAGCAGCGGCAGCGCGTGCACGAGCTCCGCAAAGGCCACGGACGGCGGTAGCGTGGTGGCCACGCGCTCGCCCTCCCGCACGCCTAGCGCGGCGAGCTGACGGGCGGTCCGCCGCGCCCCGGCGTCGAGCTGGGCGTAGGTGACGGTGCCCGACGGCGTGATCAGCGCCGGGCGGGTAAGCCAATCGTCCAAGAGATTTATCGTAGGCCCGGACCAGCAAAGAGAAAGGCAGCACGTGGCAGTGGAGCAGACGATCGAGCCCGCCCTCGACTGGCAGCCCGCCGGCGAGTACGAGGACATCCGGTACGAGACAGCAGAGGGCATCGCCAAGATCACGATCAACCGCCCGGAGATTCACAACGCCTTCCGGCCCGAGACCGTGATCGAGATGTCCGATGCGTTCGAACGCGCGCGCGACGACTCCTCGGTCGGCGTGATCATCCTCACCGGCGAGGGAGCGCGAGCGTTCTGCTCCGGCGGCGACCAGCGCGTCCGCGGCGACACCGGCTACGTGGGCGAGGGCCACGAGGTGGGCCGCTTCCACGTCACCGACCTGCACGTGCAGATGCGCCGGCTGCCCAAGCCGATCGTCGCGATGGTGGCGGGCTGGGCCGTGGGCGGCGGGCACGTCCTGCACGTGGTCTGCGACCTCACGATCGCCGCCGACAACGCGCGCTTCGGCCAGAACGGGCCGCGGGTGGGCTCCTTCGACGGCGGCTTCGGCGCAACCCTGCTCGCCCGCCAGATCGGCCTGAAGAAGGCCAAGGAGATCTGGTTCCTCTGCCGCCGCTACGACGCTCAGCAGGCGCTCGAGATGGGGCTCGTGAACGCCGTCGTCCCGCTCGCCGAGCTCGAGCGCGAGACCGTCCAGTGGTGCCGCGAGATGCTCGAGATGTCCCCGTTTGCGCTGCGGCTGCTCAAGGCGAGCTTCAACGCCGAGGAGGACGGGCTCGCGGGCCTCCAGCAGCTGGCCCATGACACCAACCTGCTCTTCTACGCGAGCGACGAGGCGCGCGAGGGTCGCACCGCGTTCCTCGAGAAGCGCAAGCCCGACTTCGGAAGGTTCCCCAGGCGGCCGTGACCGCAGGCCGCGCAGTCGCAGCCCCGGCTTCAGCGCTGCGGCTCTGGATCACCGCCGCGCGACCGCGCACCCTGCCGGCCGCGATCGCGCCCGTGCTCGTGGGCACCGCGCTGGCGGGCACGGAGAGCGTCTTTCGCCCGCTCGCGTTCGTCTGCGCGCTGATCGGCAGCGTGTTCATCCAGATCGGAACCAACCTGTCGAACGACTACTCCGACGCCCGCCGCGGCGCCGACACCGAGGACCGGCTCGGGCCGGTCCGCGTGACGGCCGGCGGTTTGATGCCGCCGCGCCAGGTGCTCGTGGGCACCTACGTGGCGTTCGGCATCGCGGTGGCGGCGGGCGCGTACCTGATCGCGATCGCCGGCTGGCAGCTGCTGGTGGTGGGCGCGGCCTCGATCCTCGCGGGCGTGCTCTACACCGGCGGCCCGCGGCCATACGGCTACGAGGGCCTCGGCGAGCTGTTCGTGTTCCTCTTCTTCGGCGTGGTCGCGGTGGTGGGCTCCTACTACGTGCAGACCGAGAACCTCCACTGGACGGCCTTTGCGTTGTCGGTGCCGGTGGGTCTGCTCGTGTCGTCGATCCTCGTGGTGAACAACGTGCGCGACATCGAGACCGATCGCCGCGCCGGCAAGCGGACGCTTGCGGTGCGGCTCGGGCGCGACCGCGCGCGTTCGCTGTTCACCTCGATGCTGGTGCTCGCCTACCTGGCGCCGGTGGCCGTGTGGCTCGCGGGCGGGCTGTCGGCGTGGCTTTTGCTCGTGTTCGCCTCGCTGCCGCTCGTTCCGCCGCTCGTGCGCACGGTGCACACGCGCTCCGACGGACCGTCGCTCAACGGCGCCCTCGCCGACACCGGGCGGCTCGTGGCCGTCTTCTCCCTCCTACTCGCCGCCGGCGAGCTGTTGTCGTGAAGCGCAGCCTGCTGCGTCTGTCCTTTCCGTTTCGCCAGCCATACGCCACGTCCGCGGGCGTGGTGACCGAGCGCGAGCTGCTGCTGCTGCGGATCGAGAGCGCCGACGGGCACGTGGGCTATGGCGAGGCGGCTCCGTTCGAGCCGTACGACGGCATCCCGCTCGAGCGGGCCATCGCCACCTTGACGCGCCGCTCGCGCGGGCGGCGGCCGCCGCAGGCCCGCGCGGCCGTCGAGATGGCGCGGCTCGACCTCGACGCGAAGCGCGACAACCGGCCGGTCGGCGAGCCCGGCGCGGAGGCGATCCCCGTGAACCGCACCCTGGTCGCCGGTCCTCCCGAGGAAGTTGCAACACGTGCCGCGGAGGGAGTGCAGCAGGGCTACTCGTGCTTCAAGCTCAAGGTCGGCCTCCCCGACGACGAGGACCGCGTGGGCGCCGTGCGGCAGGCGATCGGCTCGTGGCCGGCGCTGCGGATCGACGCGAACGGAGCATGGTCCGCTGAGGAGGCGATTGCCGCGATCCGGCGGCTCGAGCGCTTCGACCTTCAGTTCGTGGAGCAGCCCTGCCGCACGCTCGAGGAGCTGGCGGAGGTGCGCGCGCGGGTGTCGGCGCCGATCGCGGCGGACGAGTCGGTGGCCGGCGCCGACGACGTGGTGCGCGCGGCCGAGCTGGAAGCGTGCGACGTGGTCAACGTCAAGCTCGCCCACAGCGGCGGCTTCGGGCCCGCGCGGGAGGCGCTGCGCAAGGCGGCAGAGCTCGGCATCGCGCCGTTCTTGTCGAGCACGCTCGACGGTCCCTGGGGGATCGCGGCGTCGCTGCAACTCGCCGCGACGGAGCGCCTGTCGCTCGCCTGTGGCCTGGGCACGCTCGAGCTGTTCGACGCCGAGCTGGCGCGCGCGATCCCCGCACCTCAGAACGGCCTTCTCGCCGTGCCGCCCGGACCGGGGCTCGGCGTGGAGCCCACCGGCTCAGCTCTCGGCGAGGTGCTCGTCGAGGAAGTCGAGTAACACGGCCGCGAACTCGTCCGGCCGCTCGAGCTGCGGCGCGTGTCCGGCGTCGGCAATGAGGCGCGCGCGCCCGTGCTTCACGCGCTCGGCGATCCGGTAGGAGGCGTCGGCGTACTTGGTGTCGAGCTCGCCCGCGATCGCCAGCACCGGGCATTCGATCTTCTCGAGCTCGTGCCACACCGGCTCGAACATCCCCTGGCCCGCGCTGCGTAGAAGCCGCGCGAGCTGCTCGGGCTCGTGCGCGAGCCGCCCGGGCCGCTGAGCGAGCACGAGCTCGGGCGGCTGGCTCGCGAACACCGGCTGCGTCTCCCAGCGCTCGGCGAACTCCTCGATCGTGTGCTCCTCGATCCAGTTGGCCAGCTCCTCGTCGGCCGTGCGGCGCTCGGCGCGGGCCCGGTCGTCCTCGATCCCAGCGCTCGTACCAACGAGGACAACGGCACCGAACTTGTCCACGCGGCGGAGCGCCGCCTTGAGCGCCAGCCGGCCTCCCATCGAGTAGCCGACCACGACGTCTCCGTCGTCCACACGGTCGGCGATCTCGCGCAGCCGGCCGTCGAAAGTCCACGTGGAGAACTCGATGGCCAAGCTCCGGTACTTTTGCCCCACCCGGTCGGCCATGGAAGCCCAGGCGTCCGCACGTTGCGCGAAGCCCGGCAGGAAGGCGACGATCGGGTTCATCCCTCCCATGATGCCCACCAACAGCACATTCGCTCCGCTCCAGGCGTTCGTGGACGAGCTGGCGCGCTGCGGGCTCCACTACGTCGTCACCTGCCCCGGCTCGCGGAACGCGCCGCTGATCCTCGCAGTGACGTCGGACCGCCGGCTCGAGTGCGTGTCGGTGATCGACGAGCGCTCGGCGGGCTTCGTCGCGCTCGGGATCGCGAAGGCCAGCGGTCGCCCGGTGGCCGTCACCTGCACGTCCGGCACTGCGGCCGCGAACCTGATGCCCGCGGTGGTCGAGGCCCGCGAGGCGTCGGTGCCGCTGCTCGTCCTGACCGCCGACCGCCCGCCGGAGCTGCGCGACACCGGCGCCGGGCAGTCGATCGACCAGCTCAAGCTGTATGGGTCCGCGGTCAAGTGGTTCTGCGAGGTGGGCAATCACTCGCCCGGACGGGACGCCGCGGTGCACTACCGCTCGCTCGCGTGCCGCGCCTGGTTCACCTCCGAGGACGGACGGCCGGGTCCCGTGCATCTCAACTTCGCGCTGCGCGAGCCGCTCGCGCCGGTGGCGGAAGCGGGCGAGATCCTTGACCCCGCCGACTGGGAGGGCCGGCCCGGCTCGCGTCCGTGGGTGACGGTGTCGGACGCGCCGCGCGATGCCACGCCGACGATCATCGAGCTGCTCGAGCGCGACGTCGGCGAGGCGGGCCGCGGAGCGATCGTGGCGGGCTCCACGCGTTACGACATCGCGGCGTCGGCGGCGCGCCTGGCGGCGGCCACTGGCTGGCCGCTGCTCGCAGAGCCCACCTCGGGCGTGCGCTGCGGGCCGCACGACCGCTCGCATGTGATCGCCCACTACGACGTGCTGCTGCGGAGCGAGCGCTTCGCCGAGGACCACCAGCCCGACCTCGTGATTCGCGTCGGGGACACGCCGACGTCGAAGCCCTTGCGCGCCTGGCTCGCGCGCTCGCGGCAGATCGTGATCGACCCGGATTCCGCCTGGCACGAACCCACGCGCGAGGCCGAGCGCATCGTCGCCACCGCGCCCGACTCGACCTGCGAGATGCTCGCGGCCGCCCTCGAGGAGAGCCTGCCGCCGGCACCCACCGAGTGGGTCACGTCGTGGCGCATGGCGGACGCCTTGGTCCCCGACGCGCTCTCCCACGCGCCCGATCCGAGCGAGCCGCGCGCCTACTCGGCGCTTGCCGAGGTGCTCCCGGACGGCGCGCTCGTATGGGTGGCCTCATCCATGCCCATTCGCGACGTCGAGACCTTCTTCCCGCAGACCGGCACGGAGCTGCGCTTCCTGTCCAACCGGGGCGCCAACGGGATCGACGGGACGGTGTCCTCGGCGCTGGGAGCGTCGACCGCCGCTGGCCGGCGCGCCTACCTCTTGACGGGCGAGCTGGCGCTGCTCCACGACATCGGCGGCCTGATGGCGTTCCGCCGCCGGCGCGCGGAGCTCACCATCGTGTGCGTGAACAACGGCGGCGGCGGGATCTTCGACTTCCTGCCGGTGGCCGACCACGCCGAAGGGGCTCTCTATCTCGAGCACATCATCACGCCGAGCGGCGTGAACCTCGAGGCGCTGGCTGACCTCGCCGGGCTGCCGCACACGCTTGCCGGGTCGAGCGACGACGTCCGCGCGGCCGCGGGCGCACCGGGTCTGATCGAGGTGCGCACCGACCGCGACGAGAACGTGCGCGTGCACCGCGACCTCTTCGAGGCCGTGGACAACGCGCTTGCGGCGGCGTAATCGCGCTGACTTGCGCAAACGGGAGACCTGTCGCACCATCGAAGCAGGGTGTCTCTAAGGAAGTTCACAGGGGTGCCGCGCGGCGCGGCCCGTCCGCTGTACCGCGCGCTTATGGGGCGTACGCCCGCGCACGATCCCGGTCGGCGCTGGCCCGGGACGGCGGCGCAGGGCGCGCCGGCGCTCAAGCTCCTGCACGTGGGCGACTGCGGCTTCCGGCAGATGGATCTCGGCCACGACATGGCCGCGCCGGCCGGCTACCCCCGCTTCGCGGCGGAGCTGCTGCGGGAGCGCGACGGCATCGACATCGCCTTCAGGCACTACTTCGCGCCCGGCTTCGAGGCGCTCCCGGACATGGCCTCGCTCAAGCGGCACATGCACCTGGACGGCGATCCCGACGTGGTGCTCATCCAGACCGGCGGGAGCTACGCCCGCAAGGTGGTCCTGCCGCACCGGCATGCGATCCACCGGCTGCGTGCGGACGGCAATCGTCGCATCGGGCGCTTCGCCTACCCCGTGCACGCGCTTCTTCGCCACTGGGTCCGGGTCGCCGGCCGCTACGCGTCGCCCTATCCGGGCACCGAGGCGCTCGAGCGCTTCCTGATCGAGCTGCGCGAAACGTGGCCGCGCGCGAGGCTCGCGGTGATGGTGCCGTTCCCCCGCTCGCACAACTACGGCAGGCAATTGCAGATCGCCGAGCGCACCGACGCTCACATGAAGGCCGCCGCGACGCGCTGCGGGGCGGCGGTGCTGGACGCCGGGGATGCACTCGGCGTCGACCGCTCGCTGCGCTGCGCCAACGCCTACCACCTCAACGCGCGAGGGTCGAAGATCGTGGGCGAGCTGCTCGCCGGTTGGATCGGCGAGAACGCACTCGTACCGGCGCTCGCCGAGTT
>Ga0070683_100002655_pt1 | contig 14296 bp, 12 predicted proteins | sample KBSC713LmetaG_FD_64662 | JGI IMG/M metagenome (GOLD analysis project Ga0070683, IMG submission 64662) | Corn rhizosphere microbial communities from Kellogg Biological Station, Michigan, USA - KBS C7.1-3L metaG | ecosystem: Host-associated > Plants > Roots > Rhizosphere ...
CGCGAATCTCGCCGACGATCTCCTCGAGAATGTCTTCGATCGTAATGAGACCGGCCGTCCCACCGTATTCGTCGCTGACGATCGCGATGTGCGTTCTGCTCGACTGAAACTCGCGAAGCTGTGCGTCGATCCGCTTGGACGTCGGAATGAACGACGGCGCGCGGATCAGGGCGAGCCAACCTTGCGCGGGTTCCTGATCAGCGATGATCGCGGGAAGAATGTCTTTCGCGTAGAGGATTCCAATCACCTCGTCGAGCGTCTCGCGAAACACGGGAAAGCGCGCGTGCTCTGACGCTCGGACACGATCCAGCACTTCCGACCACGGCGTCGTTGAATCGATTCCGACGATGTCGACGCGCGGCGCCATGATCTCGTGGACTTCTGTCTCACCCAGCGAGAAGACGCCGTGGATCAGTTCTTCCTCGGCCGAAGAGACATCTGCTTCCGCGGCGACGACTTCCCGAAACTGCTCGGTCGACGTCTCCCGCTCGGCTTCAGTTTCCGAATCAGGCGGAATGATGTTTAGGAGAACGCGATCGATTGCAGCGCCGAGTGCCACGGCGGGACTCAGGACAGTCGCGACCAATTTCGTGACCGATGAAAAGCGTTTGAACGTCGGTCCAGCGTTCGAGTAGCCGACGGCTCTTCCCGTCCCCTCGGCGAGGATGCACACGACGACGCTGATGGCGATCGTCCACAGGATACGCGGCATCGCGCCAAACGATTCGAGATCGACCGCCTGCGCGAGCGCTGCTCCCGATGCGATGTACGAGAGCACCCGACCCATCGAGAGTGCGCGATGCAGTCGTTCCCGTTCGGCGAACGCGGGTCCAGAATGCCCCGACGACTCGGACGCATGGAACGCGAGGAGCGCGCTGTCTGCCGTCGACAGGATCGCCGCAATGAGCGCGGCACCAATTCCGACTGACCAGGCAATGATGTCGGAGATCATCGCTTGGATCGCTTTGCCGAGTCACCCTGCGGCGCCGAGCGTCGAAAGGTTCGCTCTCTTGGTGTCGCAGTTAGGCGCGAAACGAGCCGTTCTTGCTTTCGCCACATCTCGGACGCCTCGCGATCCTCGTGCGGATGATCGTAACCGAGAATGTGGAGCGTGCCGTGAATGACGAGTCGCTTCAGCTCGCGACCAACAGTCTCGTCGCGGCCCTTCGCGTTTTCGCGCGCGACGTCTGGGCAGATGTAGATGTCGCCGACCACAGGATCAGTCTTTGTCGCGCGGGCAAAGCCGAACGAGATGACATCGGTCGGTCCTCTGTGCCGCAAATGCTCTTTATTGAGCCGCGCCATCGCGCGTTTGTCGAGAAACGTGATCGACACAAGTGCGTTGCGAACCTTCTCGGATCGAAGGACCGCTTGCACGGTCTCCTGCGTTGCTTTCCGGCTCAGCGGCGCGCGCGCGCCATTCGACGAAACATCGACGTCGAGACTCATACGGACGCGAACTCCGAGGTCACGCCGCCGCTCGCTGCCGGGTAGTCGATTCGGTTGTGATACATCCCGACGAGGACGCGCGTGAATTCGTCTTTGATGATCTCCACTTGGCGCAGCGTGAGCGGCGCGTCCGCGAGCTGCCCCTGCTCGATCCGCTGCCGGACGATGTGGTCGACCACCTCGCGCACCTTCTCGGCGGTCGGCTCGTGAAGCACGCGAGCGGCGGCTTCGATTCCATCGGCGAGCATCACGACTGCGGTCTCCGGCGTTTGGGGGAGCGGGCCGGGATAGACATAGTCCTTCGCGTCGGCAGCCTGCTCGCGCTGGCGAGCGCGGTCCAGGAAATAGCTGATCGTTCCAGTGCCGTGGTGCTCGGTGATGAAGGCCCGCAGCGCTCGCGGAAGCTTGTAACGATCGGCGAGCTCCAACCCTTCGCGAACATGGTTGCGAATGATCTGCGCGCTGGCACCGGGTTGCAGCGTGTCGTGTGGATTTCTTCCCTTGGCCTGGTTCTCGACGAAGTACTGCGGCTTCTCGATTTTTCCAATATCGTGATAGTAAGCGCCCACGCGAGCGCGCAATGGATTTGCGCCGATTGCCCGGCAGGCGGCCTCCGCAAGATTGGCAATGGCGATTGTATGCGCGTAGGTCCCGGGTGCTTCGAGACTCAATCGTTGCATCAGCGGCTGATTGAGATCCGACCATTCGAGAAGCGTCAAATCGGTCTCGATCCCGGTGAATGCCTCGATCATCGGCATCACGAGCACTGCGAGAAGAACGCAGGCCAGTGCGTTCAACACGCCAAACCCCGCGGACGTGAATATTTCTCGCCATGGAAGATCGAGCGTCAGGCCGATTGCAATCGCCGTCGCGATGTAGGCGCTGCTGATCGTCACGATCCAGCGATACGACTGATTCCGGCGACGAATCTCTCCGACCGTCGCCGCCGCGACGGCGCCACCGACGAGGTTGATGAACAACGCGTTCGTTCCGCGGAAGACGCTTTGTCCGGCAACCAGGGTCGCAAGAACCATTGCGGCAATGATGCTGATTCGCTGCTCAAAGAGCGCGCTGAGAATCACCGCCGCGAGCGCGACGGGCACGAGCTCTGGATGAACCGGCCGAAGCAGCGAGACCCCCGCGCCGCCGACGAGAACGAGCGTCGCCGACAGCGCGACGGTGAGTAGCCATCGGAAGTTCTTGTACACCTCCGGCCGGCACACGATGATCGTGAGACCAAGCAGCGCGATCAGCAGAAAGTCGAACAGGATTGCGCCGATGATTCGACGGCCTGCGTCTTTCCCCCCGTAATTCTTGTCGACGGCGTCGTGGAGCGCGCGCAGCTTCTCGTTCTGCTCGCGTCCGACGACCTCGTTGGCTCCGACGATCTTCTCGCCGGCGAGCACGTCGTATTTCGCGGTCGCGACCGACCGGCGAGCTTCTTCGCGCCGAACTTCTGTCGTCGCGCGATCGGGAACGATCGTCGGATGGAAGAACGTCGCGAGCATTCTCACATACAGCTGATCACCAACCGCCGATCCCGGATCCGGATGAATCAACTTCGCGCGGCTCACGAGCATCGAGAACGTCAACACGCTGTCCGGATTGGTCCGATGCTCTTCGCCGCGCGCGCGAACGATGATCGGCCCGCGAACGGAGTCCAGCGAACCGGCGCTCGCGACGCCCGCGCTGAGCCATCGATCGAAGACTCTGCTCAGGGCGAGGACGATGGCCGACCGACGCCGTTCTGTCGCGAGATATGTCGCCTGCGGCACCGTGAGCTGAATTCCCCAGCTCGTCGCCGCGTGCTGAACGGCCGCCACGGTTGACGCATCACCCGCCGTCGCGGCGTCAGCGATAGCCGAGCTGAATGCCGAGAGCGCCTGCCGAGCTGTATCGAGCGCGGCGGGCGCGAAATTGTAGACCGGCTCGATATTGCGAACGACGGCGTCTTGTTCGTTCTTGAGCTCGGCAGGCGTTTTGAGAACTCTAAACGCGAACGGAGCGATGACGTTGTCGCTCGCGACCGACCCGACTTCGTACACTGGGAGATCGACCGCCGGAGCGGCAGGAAACAGCCCGTACGTCAGAATCGCCAGTCCCACGGCGACGCCGATGCGCGCGCCGTGGAAGGCGAATCTCGATTCACTCCCCCGCGTCGGCTGCGTACGCCTTGACGATGTCGCGCACCAATCGGTGTCGGACGACGTCGACCTCGGTGAAGTAATGGAAACCGATTCCGTCGATTCCCGGCAGAATGCGTTCGACCTGCGTCAGGCCCGAACCTTCCGACTTCGGCAGGTCGACCTGGGTCTTGTCCCCCGTGATCACCATTTTCGAATTCACGCCGAGTCGCGTCAGCAACATCTTCATCTGCATTGCCGTCGCGTTTTGCGCTTCATCGACGATCACGAATGCGTCGCCGAGCGTGCGGCCGCGCATGAAGGCGAGCGGAGCGACTTCGATGACACGCGCTTCCAGCGCGCGCTGAATCCGCTCGAACGGCATCATCTCGTCGAGCGCATCGTAGAGCGGGCGTAAATACGGATCGACCTTTGCCTGCATGTCGCCCGGTAGAAAGCCGAGGCTCTCTCCTGCTTCGACTGCCGGGCGCGCCAACACGATCCGACGGACACGCTTTCGCGTCAGTGCGTCGACCGCGGCGGCTACTGCGAGATACGTCTTCCCCGTTCCCGCGGGCCCGATGCCGACGACGATGTCGTTGTCCTGGATCTTTTGCAGGTATTCCGCCTGTCCCGGCGTCTTCGGCTGGATGACCTTCCGAACGCCAGGAAGCGCGATGCGCTGCCCCGCGACACCGGTGCCGTTCCCGTTTTCTTCTTCGGGATCGATTTCGCCGCGGTCGACGACGTCGCCCATTCGGAGGACGTCGTCGGGCGTCAGATCGCGACGTTGACGCGCCGCTTCGATCATTCGCGTGGCGATGCTCGCGGCGCGTTCGACGAACTCGCTTGGTCCGACGATCGTCATCGTGTCGCCGCGCAGCGCGACCTTCACTCCGCCCAATCGAGACAATTCGATCAGGTTTGAATCATTTACGCCCGCAAGCGTCAGTGGATCGGCGCCCTCGGTCGACAATTTTTGCGTGACAGTATCGTCACTCACTCCTGTTCGCCCTCGATGCGGATGTGGAGGTCTGAGAGATCAGCTTGAGGCACGCGCGACGGCGCGCCCTCGAACAGCGCGCGCGCCGCGGTCGTCTTCGGGAACGCGATGACGTCACGCAGCGATCCGGCGTTCGCAAGCTTCATCGCGATTCGATCGAACCCGAACGCGATGCCGCCGTGCGGCGGAGCGCCGGCACGAAGTCCTTCGAGCAAAAATCCGAACCGTGCTTGCGCCGTCTCTTCGTCGATGCCAAGGAGCTCGAACACCTTTGACTGGAGTCGCGGATCGCTGATACGAATGCTGCCGCCGCCGAGCTCAGTGCCGTTGAACACGAGGTCATAGGCTTGGGCACGAGCGTTTTCTGGCGTCGTTGAAAGCAACGGAATGTCTTCCGGCATCGGCGCCGTGAACGGATGATGCACCGCTCCGAGCGCGCCGGTGTCGGCGTCTTTTTCGAACATTGGAAAGTCGGTGACCCACAGGAACTTCGACTCAGTCTCAGAGACGAGCTTCATGCGACGCGCGACGTCCTGTCGAACGCGATCGAGCGCTGGATTCGCGATACGATCCTTCGCGGCAACGAACAGTCCGAGATCGCCGTCGTTCAATCCGAGCTTCGCCGCGGATCCCTCGGCGAGGAACTTCCCCGGACCGTCGAGCGCTCCGTTCGTCAATTTGATTCGAAGCAGCCCGCCAGCGCCCGCCTTCTTCGCTTCGGCTTCGATCTCGTCGACTTGTTTGCGAGACAACGACGCACCGCCGGGAACACGAATCCCGCGCACGCGACCGCCCGCGTCGAGCGCGGCTTTCGTGATTCCGAACTCCGCTCCTCTGAAGACATCGCTCACGTCCGCGATTTCTAGCCCATATCGCAGATCCGGCCGATCGCATCCAAAGCGCTCCATGCACTCGGCGTAGCTCAGTCGCGGGAAGTCCGTTGGAACACTGGCCCGCGCTTCGGCCCAGAGAGCCTGAATCAGGCCTTCGCTCACCGTCATGATGTCCGCCGCCGCAATGAACGACGCTTCGATGTCGATCTGCGTGAACTCCGGCTGGCGATCCTGGCGAAGATCCTCGTCGCGGAAGCAACGCGCGATCTGGAAGTAGCGGTCGAAGCCGGCGACCATGAGCAATTGCTTATACAGCTGCGGCGACTGCGGCAGCGCGTAGAACTCGCCCGGATGCACCCGGCTCGGCACCAGATAGTCTCGCGCGCCTTCCGGCGTCGGCTTCGTGAGAATTGGCGTCTCGACCTCGAAGAATCCGCGACTGCTCAAGTATTGTCGCGTGACCTGCATGAGGCGGTGACGCATGACAATGTTCTCTTGCAGCTCCGGCCGTCGAAGATCGAGAAACCGATGTTTGAGACGCAATTCCTCCGCGGCGAGGTTTTCGTTTCGCGCACGCGCGACAGGAATGGCGGGTGGAACCGCCGGCCCGACGACCTTGAGGTTCGTCGCCCGAATTTCGACGTCTCCCGTTGCGAGATCTGCGTTGCGCATCGCGTCAGGGCGCGCGACAACCTCGCCCTCGAGAAGAATGACAGTTTCCGGACCCAGGGCCGCGGCGGCGGCGCAGACGTCGGCCGGACAGGTGCGCGGATCGAACGACGCTTGAACGATTCCCGCACGGTCTCGAAGATCGACGAACGCGAGCCCACCGAGATCTCGGCTGCGATGAACCCAGCCCCCGAGTCGAACGTGTTGACCGACGTGCTCTTTGCGGAGAGAGCCGGCGAGATGTGTACGATGGGTTGTCGCGAGATGGTCTGTCGTCATCAATGTTGGGAGTCGGAGCGCCGAGCTGCCGTGGTCGCGCGTTTGCCGCTGGATCGCGCGTTGGTCTGAACCCACGGGCCGTTAGCGGTTCGCGTCTGATCGACGGACCGAAGGCCAAGAATCCGGCATATGCCGGACCGGAAGCAGTTTCTGCTTCAATGAGTGGTTCATTCCAGTTTCCGAATGTACCGCCGACACGCAAAACGCGGTAGTCGTTCGCTTGACCTCGGCGCTGCGCTGCGGCTAGGTTAAGTGCATGTGCCGCATGCGTTTTGCCGCGATGATCTCACTTGCTGTCCTCGGGTCCCGCGGCGTAGCGGCACAGCGGGTCGCCGGTCGTGATCTCCTCGACTTCCCTCTCGGGGTCCTCGCCGAGGCTCCCGCGCTGAGCTCTCAAATGAGCGGGCCGCTGTGGAATCCCGCGCTAAGTATGCTCCGTCCGTTGACGCGGGCGTCGTTCGGGTTTGCCGGTCTCACCACGCCGCAGGACATCGGCGTCAAGCTCGAGATGATTGGCGGCGAGTACCGACTCAAGCCGAATCTCACGGGAAGCATTTCCGTCGCCGAAGCGTCCGTCGTCGACATCCTCCGGACTGACACCGACCCCAACTCCCTCGGCGGCGAAATAACATACGGGACGACCGTTCTTTCGGCTGGGCTCGCAAGCTCGTACAAAACGGCGAGCTTCGGCGCCTCGGTTCGCTATCGCTACGGAACCGCCGATCGCGATCATTCGAGTGCAGTCGCGACCGACGTCGGGCTCGTCGTTGACGATGTTGCGCACACGCCGATTCGCGTTGCCGTCTCGAGCTTTCTGCTCAGTCCCAACGGTACGGCCGACGCATCATTCCTCGCGGCCGCCGACCTTCCGGTCTACAGACGGGACTCGACGACAATCGTCCGGGCCGGATACTCGCAGACAAAAACTACGGGACGCGGGGACGAACGATATGCGTTCGCGACCGCATCCTATCGGCAGATCGATCTCAGCGGCGGAATGTCAACTGTTCATGAATTCGGAAACTCCAGTCGGCGCTGGAGGCTTGGCCTTGGCGTGCACCACGCGGGGTACAGCGTCGCAATCGGCCGCGAGGACGGCGGCGCCGGGTTCAACGGGAGCTACCAGTTCATACTCACACGGGCGGTCAAGTGAGTGAATCCGTAACTCGAACGAACCTGCTCGATCTGTCGCTCGACGCCGCGCGTGCTCGACTGGCTGAATTCTTCGATCGCATTGGACAGCCGTCGTACCGCACGAATCAGGTTCTTCGCCGCCTCTGGGCCAATCCCGCGCCGAGTTTCGAGGCGATGACGGAATTGCCCGCGTCGCTCCGCGCTGTGCTCGACGTGGAATTCGATCTTCCCCGCCTCGACATCGCCGCACGACAAAAGTCGATCGACGGGACTGAGAAGTTTCTCTTTCGTCTTCGCGATGGCGAGGCGATCGAAACGGTCGCGATCCCCGAGGGCGATCGCGTCACACTGTGTATTTCGTCGCAGGCCGGCTGCGCACTCCAGTGTGCATTCTGCGCGACCGGCGCGATGGGATTCAGCCGGAATCTGACGCCGTCGGAAATCGCCGGTCAGGTGCGCGAGATGCGATTGCTGGACCCGCCGATTCCAATCACGAACATCGTGTTCATGGGCATGGGGGAGCCGCTCATGAATTGGAAAGCGGTCGACGTCGTATTAGGAATCTTGAATGACCCTGGCGCGCTCGGAATTGGCGCTCGGCATATCACGATTTCCACCGTTGGCGTTCTTCCCGGCATCGTCGCGTTGGGTGAGCGAAAAGAGCAGTTCCGCCTCGCGATCTCGATTCACGCGCCAAATGATGCGCTCCGGCGTGAGCTCATGCCGATCAACACGAAGTATCCGCTCGCCGACGTCATCGAGGCGGCAAAAGTGTTCGATCGTCGCGTGACGTTCGAGTACGTCATGCTCGGCGGAGTGAATGACGGCGTCGAACATGCGATCCAGTTGGCCGAGCTCGCGCGAGAGTGTCGCGCGTTCGTGAATCTGATTCCGCTGCACCCCGGCGGCTCGAGGGGCTTTATGCCAACGCCGCCTGATCGAATTCGCCTCTTCTCGAAAGAGCTTCGCGATCGCGGCGTCGAAGTCGCCGTTCGAAAAAGCCGCGGCATGGACATCGCCGCGGCCTGCGGGCAGCTACGGGTTGAACGCCTGGGCCGGCGGCCGCCACGAGTTCCCAAGGACCACGGCGATATCCAGGTAGCGTGAGGAATCCTGGCGCGCGGTGACCGTGGCGGGACTCATGATCTGCGCAATTCGGTTGGCCCATTCGGGGTGGCCTGAAAGGTCGAGCACGAGGGTCGTGTCGCGCGTCTGCTTCAGCGTTCCCGTTTCAACGACATCGAATCCGCGGTCGCGTAGCAGTGTCGTCGCGATTCGCGCGAGCCCTCTGGTCTTCGTCGCGTTGAGAATCTGCACGCGAATGCGCACGCCTTCGGGGGCACGCACTTGCGCGATCGGATTCAGCGGACGCGCGACGACGTGACTTCGCTGCCGCTGCACGATGAACAGCAGCGCGCAAACGATGATGACGGCGAGCGCTCCCGCGACTATCCAACCGCGTTTCATCGAAGCGTCACCGCGTCGCGTTCCAGAGCGAGACCGTCTCGGGAAAGAGCGAGAAGCCTTCGTGCAGCGACCATTCCAGTCGCGCGCGAACGACCTGGCGAAATACACCGTCAAAATCGTGCGGAACCTGCGCCGCGAGGAACGCGCGATCGCGCTGCGAGAACTTCCGCCCTGGCTCGAGGAAATCCGCCATGTAGAGAGCGCGTCCGGTGCGATCCCAGTCGAGATAGCCGACGGTATGGTACCGCACCGCGTCGAGAACGTCCTTCCGATCTTCGCCGTGGCGCTCGAGCCAAGCTGCTGCTGCCGGACCGTGTAGCATCTGCGGCTCGTAAGCGACGTCACCGACGAGGGATTGCTGTTCGTCGTCGGGCGCGTCCTTCAGCGCGTCGTGGAAAAGACCAGCGTCGACCCACGCGGCACGCTCTTTCTTGGACACGTCCATCTCGCGCGCCCACTCGTCGAGAAGCGTCGTGACGCGAACGATGTGGCCGCGGCGCTTGTCGCTGACCTGTGCCCACGTCGGAACGTCGAACCGACTGTCGTCCTCTTTCTTCTTCTTCACGTCTCTACGCCCAATTCGGCCAGCTCGCGCTGCCAGAAGTCTCGGTTGTGAAGTTCCGGATGCGGTACTTGCAGTAACGGCTCATTCACCGTTTGCCCGTCGAAACGCACGATGTCGAGATCGAGCGTCCGCGGTCCCCAACGTACGCTCCGATCCCGCCCCTCGCGGCGCTCTATCGACTGCAGCTCGCTGAGCAACTCGCTCGGCGAGAGCGTCGTCTCGAGCGCGACCATCTGATTCAAGTAGGCGCCCTGCCGCACTGGACCGATCGGCGCCGTTTCCTCGATCGACGACGCGGCGACAAGTCGCGAATGGGGGAGGTTCGACAGCGCCGTGCGTGCGCGCGACAGATACCCGTCGCGATCGCCGAGGTTGGAGCCGAGCGCGATGTATGCGATGTCGAATGAGCGTTCACTCATTCGCGTTTCGCTCGACCGCGACTTCGACGTATTCCAAGGGGCCTGCCAGGGCGACGTGCGGCTTGCGGACGGCAACTCGTGCCCATCGCACTCTCGGGTTGTGCGCCAGAGCGCCCTCGGCGACTCGGCCGCCGATCTCTTCGAGAAAGTCTATGTGACCAGAGGTCATAACTGCGGCAGCGATCTCGTGAAGCACGCGATAATCGACGACCCCTTCACCTTCCGCGACGCGAACGTACAGGTCGATCTCGATCGGCTGCGGAATCGTCCGCTCGTGCGGCAAGATCCCGACGAGCGCGTGAAACCGCATGGCACGCAGCGTGATCTCGATCATCTCGACTCCGTGTCATCCCGAGCGAAGCGAGGGATCGCCGTCTCGGCGAGGATTTTGGACTGCCTTGCGTCGAAAGCGATCCCTCGTCGCTTCGCTCCTCGGAATGACGAAGGCAAACTAAATCCCGTCGATCGCCGCGCGAAGCGATGCCGTCAACTTCGCTGCTGCTTCGACGCTCTCGCCTGCTGCCTTGACGATCGCGCTTCCGACAACGACGCCGTCGGCAATGCGCGCGACGACCGCGGCCTGATCCGGCCCCGAGACACCAAAGCCAACGGCGACTGGCAACGACGACGCCTCTCGCAGTTGCTTCACCGTCGCCGGCAGTTCTGCCGGCATGGTGTCGCGCATTCCGGTTACGCCGAGCCGGCTGATGAGATAGACGAAGCCGCGGCCATGCGAGGCAATTTCTTTCATGCGGTCAGCTGGCGTCGTCGGCGCAACGAGCCGGATGAATTCGAGCGGACTCGATCCAACCCACGATTCCCGCGTTGGATCGGCGCCGACCGGAAGATCGGTCAATAGTAGCCCGCTGAATCCCGCGTCCGCCGCGCGCGACAGCGCGTCGTTGCCCGCGGCGAGGACGGGATTCAGATAACTGAAGAGCACCAGCGGCACGTGCGCGCGTGCGCGCGCGACGAGCTCCAGTAGGCGATCGAAGTTCATTCCCTGCTCGAGTGCGCGCTGCGAGCTCGCCTGGATCACCGGGCCGTCTGCCATTGGATCGGAGAATGGAAGTCCGAGCTCGATGACGTCCGCTCCAGACTCCGTCAGCGCGTGCAGCAATTCCGTGGTGCGCGCGGCGTCGGGGTGCCCCGCGGTGATGTATGGAATGAGTGCGCGACGTCCGGCGGCCTTCAGCGCGGCGAACTTTTTCGAGATCGCGTCAGACGAAATAGTCGCCGATGCGGATGCCATAGCGGTCAGGATTGTCGGTCTTGATGATGGTGCGAGCGAATACGCCGTCGGGCGTTCGATCGGCGAGGTCGACGAGCGTTCCCGGATGCATGATGTTGCCCATCGAGTCCGAAATGATACGCACGATTGGACGCGAGAGCATCTCTTGCAGCGGGTTCACGGCGTGGACGACCCCAAGTTCGAACGTATCGAGTACGACCAGCGTCCCGACGGGATACACACCGGTCAGATTGATGAACGCTTTCACGATCACGGGATCCATCCCGCGCCGTGGATTGTTCTTAAGCTCGTTCATCACCTCGGCCGGCGTGAACGGCACGCTCTGGTACGAACGCCGTGATGTTGCCGCGTCGAATGCATCGGCGATCGCGACTATCTTGCTGAACACACTGAGCTGACGCTCGCGGATGGGACGCGGGTAGCCCGTGAGATCGAGCTTCATGTGGTGCTCGTGCGCGACGATCATCGCTCGATACGGAAGCTCCTGCGCTCCGCGGACTTGAAACAGCGCGAGGACGCCGAGCCACGGATGCGCGGCGATGAGCGGCCACTCGTCGTCGGTCAGCCCCGTGGTCTTCGTCAGCAGGTTTTGCGGAACGCGCGACTTCCCGATGTCATGGAAGAGCGCCGCCATTCCGAGATCGTAGAGCTGGAGCTTGCTCAACCCGAGTCGCTTTCCGAGCGCGACGGCGAAGATGCAAACGTTGACGCTGTGCGTGAACGTGTATTCGTCATAGTCGCGGATCGTCGTGAGACCGACGAGCGACGTCTCATCGTTCAGAATCTGGTCGACGATGCCCTGCACGACGCGTTTGATCTTTTTGATGTTCGGACTTCCGCCCATTCGAACGGACTCCATCAAGTCGCGCGTCGCCGTCACCGACTCGGCGTACGTCCGCTTCGCTCGCTCCTTGTCTTGCTCACGATCAGCGCCACTATCCGTCGGCGGAGCGAGCAGGAACGACGTAACGCCGGCGCTCTCGAGCTTCGACGCAACTTCGTCGAGGCGATCGCTCGGGTCGTCACCGCCGTGCTGCAGCAGCGAGAGAAAGATCAGCCAGTCTTTCGACGTGACGCCCTTCGCGACCGTGACACTCCCAACCCCGCTGCCGCGAAACAGGGCGAGCAGATGGCTGAAGCTTCCGAAGTTGTCGAGCGCGAGACGGAGCCGTGTCTGATTGATGAAGATGAATTCACCAGCCATGCGGATCTCGAGCTCGCCCTGCGACGAAAGCAGTTCGCGGCTCTGGTTCGTGAGCTCGCTCAATGCCTTCTCGACCGCCGCATTCTCGACGGGATAGAGCTTGATCGCTCGAAGCGCGCCGTAGAACACGAAAATGAGCTGACGTCCCGCTCGGCGAACGACGGCGTCCGACGACGAGTCTGGGCCCGCGTGCCCGACCTCGGTGAGTTCCGTATTCGTCATGACGAAGAGCTCGCCGAGGGACTGCCGCGGAGCGCGCGGCCGACAGCGTTCCGGACGATGACGTCCGCGTCGCCCGACGATTTTGTCAGCGCCTCAACCGCCTTCGGCGTTCCCACTCTGCCGAGCGCGATCGCCGCGCACGCGCGGATCTCCGGATCCTCGCGGCGACCGAGAAAACTCCGGCCGTTGAGGAGTGAATTCAGATGGGCCACGCCCGCGTCGCCGCACATTGCACCAAATCCTTCGAAGAAGACCATCTTCTCGGTGGGATCTGCTTCGCGCAGCGCTCTGCCCTTTACGATCGCGTCGAACCGCGGGAACGCCGGGCGGTGGGCCTTCGCCGTGAGTGCACGCGCGGCGGTGAGTCGGACGTCGCGATCGGCATCCTCGAGAACGCGCTCCAGCGCCTGCATCGCTCCGGCCGAGCCGATCTCGGACAAGGCCTGAACGATGGCCAGCCGGCGAGACGCGTCGGGATCGTTGACGATTCGGCCGAGCGACGGAACTGCCGCCTGCGCTTTGACGATACCGGACAGCCGGATCGCCTCATCAGAGATCTCTCTATCTGAATCTTGAATGAGGCGAATGAGCTCATTGGTGTGCAGCGCCGCGAGTCGTCCGGCGGCCGTCGCCAGCGGCTGGCGAATCTGCTCGCTGCGAATCCGGCCGATCCACTGGCAGATCGTCGACAGCGCCGACGGCCGGAGCTGGTCGAACAAATCTCCGAGTTCTTCGCGGGACGGCGGTTCTGACGTCGCGTCCAGTGTTTGAATCAACTGTGAGAGCACCTCAGGAGTGCTCAACCGATCCGCAAGACGCGCGAGCTGGTCTTTGTGGTCCGGGATGAGGGCGGTCGCACGCTCCGCCGCCAGCGCCGCTTCTCGAAGGATCCGTGACGCGCCGCGATATTGGCCGGCGGTCAGCAGATACACCATCGCCGTCTGGAGGTTTGCCAGCACTTCCTCGCGAACCTTTGCGTCGGCCTGCGCCTCGAAAATATCGAGCAGCGACGACGCGACCTTCACGCGCAGGTCTTGCTTGTACTCTCGCGCGATCTCCGCTTGGAGGTAGTCGATCTCGGAGTCGTCGAGGAAGTAGAGCGTCGCGTCGAAGTCGGCCATGTCGACGATCGTCGACGCGGTTCGAGCTGGTTCGACCGGCTGGCGCGCCGCTTCCTGGACCTGCTCGGGCGTCACCGGAGCGACGTCTCTGCCGTCGTTGAGCGCGTCACCGCTGCCGTCCGCCAGAACATCCACATATCTGTATTTCAAATATGTGAAGTCGGCTTCCCACAGCATCGTCACGAGGTCGTCCTCATCGGCATTCGCCTTGCGCGCGCGCTGGATCATCTCGAGAAAGACGACGACCTCGTTCTCCTCGAACCCCTGCGCGATCGTCAACTCGCGGACGCCGTCCTTGAAGAACAGCCACGCCAGATTGTCCGTGGACTTCGACGTCTCCTTCGTGACCGGAGACCCGTACCACTGAATTTCTGTTTCGGCGATGACGAGCGTGACTTCGTCGGTCTCCTTCCACAGCGCAACAAAGCCCGCGCGGAGCGAGTCGATCGCCCCGCGATAAATCGGGTTGTTGGGGAGGTAGAGCTGGTGCGCCCGCGCGGCTTTCGCAACGAGTCGGAGCAACTCTTCCACCGGAGTGGATGAGAAGGGCGGCTCC